>Ga0163148_10005750_pt1 | contig 12290 bp, 8 predicted proteins | sample OliLakLV19MP7P2_FD_148606 | JGI IMG/M metagenome (GOLD analysis project Ga0163148, IMG submission 148606) | Freshwater microbial mat bacterial communities from Lake Vanda, McMurdo Dry Valleys, Antarctica- Oligotrophic Lake LV.19.MP7.P2 | ecosystem: Environmental > Aquatic > Freshwater > Lake >... | reverse complement strand
TAGCAGATGTTTGAGAAATGTCAATGTCCACGGAAGAATCCTCTCGTATACGGCCTGTTCTTTCTTGATAGGCTGGAATCGTTCTTAAAACTCTCAAATTTATTTCAGCCGGATTTGTGTCAAGGAGTTTTTTCCCCTCTGCTGTAATTTTGAATGCACTTCTATTTGTGTTCTCAAGAAGTCCAGCCATTTTAAAATGTGATTTCGCCCAAGCAACTCGATTCGGGAAAGTCTTTGCTGCTCCGCTCGGAAGAAATTCGCTTATTTCTTCATCTGTCAAGTTGAAGTGTATAGCCAACTTTTGGTTTGTCTCAATTGTTGTGTGCTCTTCTCCGTCAGAAAGTATCTTTAGAAACGGAAGCATTATTGATTGAAAATCTGGTATCAGAGGTTGTTGTCTGTCTGTTTTTTAAGCTTGACGGTAACTATTAACTACTAACTATTAACTGGTGAGTGGAATGACTGTTTACGCTGACTTTTTACTGTTTACTGCTGTCAGTTGACAAGTTGAATGTTGACTGCTGACTGCTGACTATTACCTACTGTAACTCAAATTCAAGGCTGAGCTGTTCAGAAATCTTTCTTTTGTAATAGACCATGCCTATCCCTTTTGCATAGATCTCTTCACCTGTCCAGGTCGAAGTGGTCCAACCATCTCTTTCCGTTTCAAAAGTATCTTCTGTCCTGAAGCGGATGGCAGGAATTGACTTGCCGTTCATTTCCCAGGTGGTATCGCCCACAAATCTGCGACGGCGCTGAAGCACGATATGCAATGAGTCGAGTGGCTGGTTCCATTCCAGGTGTGTCAGCCATACTTTCGTTGAATCTCCGGGCTGAAAAGGAAAACGATGGGGTGAAAGAATTTTGACTCTGATTGGCTTACGCAGGCCATCCGTATCGAGGTAAAAAAGCAACAACGAGTCAGTGATGACGCCATTGGGCACTACCCTATCGTATTGCCGTTGGACGACCTCATGATCCGGACCATAATTAACACTTTCGATCAATCCTTTGCCTTGGGTGGTATACCGCCAGATTTCGGGCCCGGCTGCTGTATCAGCCAGATTGCGATAGGAATAGACTAAACCTTCATCCGGAATCGCTTCGAATGGCAAATTATAGGCTGAATAATCGCCGGGATTGCTCTGTGTATGCCTGCAGGAGGTGTTAATTAAACCCAAACACATGACAATTTGACATAGAATGCCGGATGTGGTATGGTATCTGATCATATCTTTACACGCTTAATCGACATTTAAAGTTATGTTTAAAATATTCACCAAGCTATTTGGTTCAAAATATGAGCGCGACGTCAAAGCGTACTCCCCGGTAGTTGAGATTACGAATGAATTTGCTGCTCAGTATCAATCCCTTACACATGATGAGCTTCGGGCTAAAACCCTGGAATTCAGGGAGCGCATCACCGCCTACCTGAAAGATATCGATCATGAAATCACCAGCCTGCGCACCGATGCGGAGGAGGATACAGATTTTTCGGTCAAGGAGGAGCTCTACAAGGAACTCGATGAAGCGATGAAAGAAAGGGATAAATCCCTTGAGGAAATCCTGAAAGAATTATTGCCTGAAGCTTTTGCTGTCATCAAAGAAACCAGCAGGCGTTTTACTGAAAACAATACCCTCAGTGCAAAAGCGACAGATCATGACCGGGATTTGGCGACCAAAAAGTCTTATGTAGCTATTGATGGAGATACGGTAGTATGGAAAAATGAATGGACTGCCGCAGGAGGCGCTGTCAAATGGAACATGGTTCCGTATGATGTGCAACTGATTGGTGGTATGGTGCTACACGATGGTAAAATCGCGGAGATGGGAACTGGTGAAGGAAAGACGCTAGTGGCTACCCTGCCATCTTATCTCAATGCCCTTGCCGGATTAGGTGTCCATATAGTTACCGTCAATGACTATCTCGCTCGACGGGATAGTGAATGGGTCGGGCCTATCCTTGAGTTTCTGCTTTTAAATGTCGATTGTATCGATAAGCATAAACCCCATTCACCGGAAAGAAAACGTGCATATACCTGTGACATCACCTATGGTACGAACAGTGAATTTGGCTTTGACTACTTGCGGGATAACATGGTGCGTTCTCCGGAAGAGCAGGTGCAGCGCAAGTATCATTATTGCATGGTCGATGAGGTGGATTCGGTATTGATTGATGATGCGCGTACTCCGTTGATTATATCCGGACCAGTGCCTGAAGGGGCTGAAGAGCAGGAATACATGGAGCTCAAGCCTTATGTAGTAAAGCTCATGGATGCCCAGCGTAAAATGGCGACTCAATATCTTGCTGAAGCGCGAAAACTATTCCTGGATGGTAAGGCAGGATATGAGGAAGGTGAAAGCGGAATGGCTTTGCTGCGATCATACCGGGCCATGCCTAAAAACAGACCATTGATCAAATTCCTTTCGGAAGACGGTGTCAAAGTAGGTCTGCAACGTGCGGAGAACCACTATATGCAGGAGCAGTCCAAAAAAATGCACCTCGTGGATGAACCCCTGCTGTTTACCATTGACGAAAAAAACAGGCAGATTGAATTGACGGAGCGAGGTGCAGAATATCTGACCAAGTACAATACGGATCCGAACTTTTTTGTCATGCCGGATATCGTCTCTCAGTTGCAGGCCATCACCAACTCCAATGAATTGAAAGGGGAAGCACTGGCAGAAGCGAGACAGGCATTGGCACAGGATTTTTCAATCAAATCAAGACGCCTTCATGCGATCAACCAACTGCTCAAAGCATACACCTTGTTTGAAAGGGATGAGGAGTACATCGTGCTGGAAGGTGAGGTTAAGATCGTAGATGAACAGACAGGTCGGATGATGGAAGGCCGCCGCTATTCAGACGGATTACATCAGGCACTTGAGGCCAAGGAAAATGTAAAAGTCGGGGAGATCACGCAGACCTATGCAACGGTCACCCTGCAAAACTTCTTCAGAATGTATCACAAGCTCGCCGGTATGACCGGTACTGCTGAAACGGAAGCCAGTGAGCTCTGGGAAATATATAAACTGGATGTAGTCGTCATCCCTACCAACAGACCTATTACACGTGACGATAGAGAGGATCTTGTATTCAAAACCGCAAGAGAGAAATACAATACCGTCATCGATGATATTGCCACCCTTACACAAGCCGGCAGGCCGGTGCTGGTAGGTACCACCTCTGTAGATATTTCTGAAAAACTTAGCCGGATGCTTCAACTCAGGGGTATTCCGCATAATGTACTCAACGCCAAACAACACCAGCGTGAAGCTGAAGTTGTTGCTGAAGCAGGGCATGCAGGTCGGGTAACTATTGCGACCAACATGGCAGGCAGGGGTACAGACATAAAGCTCGGCCCGGGTGTTAAAGATGCAGGAGGTCTGGCCATCATCGGTACAGAACGGCATGACTCAAGAAGGGTAGACCGTCAGCTTCGCGGACGTGCTGGTCGTCAGGGCGATCCGGGTTCCTCACAGTTTTATGTTTCCCTTGAAGATAACCTCATGCGTTTGTTCCATTCAGAGCGAATCGCCAAGGTGATGGACAGGATGGGTCATAAAGAGGGCGAGGTCATCCAGCATTCGATGGTGACCAAATCTATCGAACGTGCTCAAAAGAAAGTAGAAGAAAACAACTTTGGGGTCCGTAAGCGTTTGCTGGAATATGATGATGTCATGAATATCCAGCGTGAAGCGATCTATCGCAAACGTAAACATGCACTTGAAGGAGCCCGATTGCAGCTTGACATCAACCAGATGTTTATGTCCATGGCTGAAAGCATCGTGGAGCGTGCGAAAAATAAAAATGACTACGAAGAATTCATGGAGGAAAGCATGAGCATCATGGGTGCTGTGCCTGAGGTCGATGAAGAGACTTTCCGTACGACCTCCTCGGATGTACTGGTTGAAATTTTCCAGGATCAGATCCAAAAACAGTACGAAAATAAACGCTATAAAATAGCGGAGACCCTGATGCCCATCATCAGAAGCGTGCATGAAAATGAAGGGCACCGGTATAAGCGGATCTCTATTCCTTTTACGGATGGACGCAAACATGCACTCCCGGTTTCTGCAGATCTGAAAGAAGCGATTGATACCAAGGGCAAGTCTGTCATGATTGACATCGAAAAAGCCATAAGCCTTTTATTGATCGATGATCACTGGAAAGAACATCTGAGACATATGGATGAACTCAAGGAATCTGCCCAGGCTGCTTCTTTCGAGCAAAAGGATCCATTAGTCGTGTATAAGATGGAGGCGTATGAATTGTTTGAAGGCCTGGTGTACAAAATCAACCAGGATGTCTGCTCATACCTGTCCCGTGGAAGCCTGCTCATTCAGGGCAACGATGAGGTGCGTGAAGCTCGGGAACAAAAAACAGACCTGAGTAAAATCAGGACCAACAGAACGGAAGAAATCGCACGCAAGGCAGCTGCTGCTGCCGCGGGTCGCAGGCCTGAGACAGTAGTAGAGACGGTCAAGAGAGAAGAACCTAAAGTAGGCCGAAACGATCCTTGTCCATGCGGCAGCGGTAAGAAGTATAAGCAGTGCCATGGGAAATGATGGTTCGGCTACGCTCACCAACCAAAAAAGTAAAAGTGAAGAGTGAAAAGTAAGTGCACTATTAACCCCGGGGTTTTCGGAGCCATGTTGCTGGAAGCAACGAAGTGGAGAAACACAGGGGAGACAGATTTTGTAAAAAATCTGGAAGGGGCATAGTGAAGAGTGATGCTTCGACTTCGCTAATTAAGCAAAAACAAATTGAATTGACCCGGCTTCAATCCAAATAAAATTAAGCAAAAACAAATTGAATTGGCCCGGCTTTCAAGCCGGGGAAGAATGCGTCCAGGCCCACCAAATCAGCCAGAAAAAAAGGATAGCGCGACCGATATGCACCAGATCAAAAGAGTATTCGAGCAGATGTACCACCTGCGTCACGCAAAAAACAAAGACGAGTTCAAAGAAGAGCTCTGCAAAACTTACCGGTTGATCATCACCGGCAAGGAATCTAATTGAGGAATTGTTCTGATGTGTCATCTGTATTCAAAAGTATCTAAAAGTCAACAACACCGGCTATCTGGTATCATTAACTGTTTTTAACATCCGATAACACTCTTCAAAACCGTTGTTCTCATTCAGAACTGCTATTTTTGGCCTCTTGCTGAATACAAAAACTTCTTACATGTCTTCAACGCATGCAATTCTGATCACCGGTGGTGCCGGATTTATTGGCTCACACGTAGTGCGTCGTATGGTCAACAGGTATCCCGACTACAGGATCATCAATCTGGATGATTTGACGTATGCAGGCAATCTTGATAACCTGACGGATATCAGCCATGCCTCAAACTATGTCTTCGAAAAAGGAGATATTATGGATATGGCGCTGGTCACCGGACTACTGCACAAACATCAGATCCATGGGGTCATTCATCTCGCTGCTGAATCGCATGTAGACAGGTCCATCGAAGATCCACTTTCGTTTGTGCGCACCAATGTACTTGGCACGACTTCCATGTTGGAAGCATTCAGGCGTTATCTTAGGGAAACCGGTGTGGCAGGAAAATTTTACCATATATCCACAGATGAAGTGTTTGGGGAACTTGGGGAAACGGGCTATTTCACCGAGGCAACATCCTACGCGCCCCGAAGTCCCTATTCCGCTTCAAAAGCATCAAGTGACCACTTTGTACGGGCATACTATGCTACGTATGGACTGCCCGTGGTGATCAGCAATTGCAGCAACAACTATGGCCCAAATCAGTTTCCGGAAAAACTGATTCCACTGATGATTAACAACATCAGCAAAGGATTACCTCTTCCGGTCTACGGGGAAGGAACTAATATTCGCGACTGGTTATATGTGGAGGACCATGCCGAAGCCATTGATCTCATCTATCACGAGGGACGTCCAGGAGAGACCTACAATATCGGAGGCGATAGTGAATGGAAAAACATTGATCTGGTGCGCACCTTGTGCAAAGTGATGGATGAAAAAACCGGTCGGCTGCTCGGAAGCTCAGAGGAGCTGATCCACTTTGTCAAAGACAGGGCCGGGCATGATCACCGATATGCGATTGATTTCAGCAAACTCCGGAACGAGCTTGGCTGGACACCGGCTACTGATTTTATATCAGGGCTTTCGAAAACCATCGACTGGTATCTCTCCAATCAATCCTGGATCAATCATGTGACAGATGGATCGTACAGGGCGTATTATGAGCGGCAGTATGGGAAGTGATTGTTTGACTACTACGACCTGCTAACCCTCATCCATCTACTATGTTTCGCCTCCGCTCACAATAAAATGATCCATGTGTAGGGGTTCAATATTTTGAACCCCTACACATGGATCATTTTATTGTACCAGAAAATTATGAATATCGGCGTTACAATTCAGTTTCCCGGGATTCATATCAACATTCTGATCCAAATGAACATCAATGGGGTGCCATATGAAAATCCCTCTCTGGGTGCCATATGAAAATCATTGGGTGCCAAACAAAAATCAATGGGTGCCAAACAAAAATCAATGGGTGCCAAACAAAAATCAATGGGTTCCAATGAAAATCAATGGGTTCCAATGAAAATCAAGGAGTGCCATATGAAAATCCCTCTCTGGGTGCCATATGAAAATCATTGGGTGCCAAACAAAAATCATTGGGTGCCAAATGAATATCCCTCCCTAGGTTCCAAATGAAAATCAATGGGGTCCAAATAAACATCAATGGGTGCCATTTGAAAATCCCTAGGTTCCAAATAAACATCAATGGGTGCCATTTGAAAATCAATGGGTGCCAAATAAACATCAATGGGTGCCATTTGAAAATCAATGGGTGCCATTTGAAAATCAAGGAGTGCCATTTGAAAATCAATGGGTGCCAAATAAAAATGTAGGGGTTCAAAATTTTGAACCCCTACATTTTTATTTGGCACCCCTACATTTTTATTTGGCACCCCTACATGTCTATTTGGACCCCCTGGAGGACTATTTTAAACCCAATGTGCAATACTATTTGAAGAATTCATCGTTGTTCCAATTTTTTGGATTATTAATAATATATCTGGAAATTATTCGAATTGTCCACTTTGATCTGATAATGGTATCATGAAAATTACGTTGCCAAACGGTGTGTATGTCTGTATGAGTTCTAAACCACTTTGTCACTCCTATTTCAAATCCACGTATGATGCTGCCCAGTGATCCCGGAATAATGTGTTGATATCTGTGTTTTGGCTGATTAAACATACTCTGACTTGGTTGGGGCTTTTCATGATAATTTTGATTTTCTTCAATTTCAAAGATCCCATGGATATGATTGGGCATGATGATAAAATCATGTAATTTGACATGTGGGTAATGCTTTGGAATTTCAAGCCAGCAATTTAAAACCACCCTTCCTGCATCATTCAGGTACATATGGTTTTTGCTGATTGCACCAAAAAGGTTTTCACGATTTTTTGTACATATAGTAACAAAATAGAACCCTGGTTTTGAATAATCATATCCCTTCAACCGAGTTGATCTCCGATGATATTTTTGTCTACCTATTTTCATTAGTTGCGAAAATGATTTATTCTGATTGCTTCCCAAAGGACCAATGGGTCTGATCTATACTTTTCAAATGAAAGGAGACTCATGAAAATTATGTCCGTACAAATCATCCCTGGTCTTTAATAAGTGTCTTGAAATAGATGAAATGTTACCTTTGTATGAAATAAAAATCGTTTAACCATGAAATATTTTCTTCTACCATTCTTCTCTGTCGTGTTATTCATATCCTGTAAGCCATCGACGCCTGCGACTGAAGAAGCGGCGATGACGCCTGCTGCCGATACATCTGTCTCGACAATTGTTAATATCCCTGGATTGACCAGGCTTTGGGATACAGACAAAACATTGACCACCGCTGAATCCGTATTATATGACAAAGCCAATGATGTCCTCTATGTGTCTTGTATCAATGGTGTGCCCCCGGATAAAAAAGATAAGGACGGTTATATATCCAGAGTAGGTCTGGATGGTAAAATCAAGGACCTCAAATGGGTCACAGGTTTCAGTGCTCCCAAAGGGATGGGGCAATCAGGTAACACCTTATACGTCACGGACATCGATCGGCTAGTGTCCATCGATATCCCTACGGGAAAAATCAACAATACCTGGAAAGTTGATGGCGCAACCTTCCTCAATGATGTCTATGTTACTTCAGCCGGAACCGTCTATTTTACGGACTCCAATACGAGTACTATTTATACACTCGCTAATGGTAAAGTAGTGACTGTACATGCAGATGCAACTTTAGGCGGAACGAATGGAATATTAGTTGAAGAAAATACGATCTACCTCGCAGGCTCTATGTCCGGCAATGTCTACAGGATGGACATGACGACAAAAGCAGTTGAAAAAATAGCCACTGACGTACCTGGCGGTGACGGGATCGTGAGATATGGTGATGACCTGCTGGTCTCTAACTGGAATGGCCAGGTGTATCATGTGACCATGGATGGAGAAGTAACCCTCCTGCTCGATTCACAGGAAGCAAAACTAAATGCCGCTGACATTGAAGTGATCGCTGATCAAAATATCTTGCTGGTTCCTACTTTCTTCGGAAACGGGGTTACTGCGTATCAGTTGGCAGAGAATAAGTGAAAAACAGGAGAAGGGAGACGTGTCGAAGCGCAGCGCAGATCCCGCCATCATGAAATGATGCGGCGGGAAGGCGTGAGACCTGAGACGTGAGGGATTAAGGGAAGAAGGAGTGGTATATTTTCTCATGTTGATCCATGGCGATGTCGAGGGAAAAAGTCTTTTTTACGTGGGTATGACCTTTCATGCCTTGTGACTTCCAGTTGTCATTCTTCAGTAATGTATTAAGGCCTTCTTCAAAATTATCGGTTGCCGCATGGAATCCGAAGCGTGATGCAAAATCATCGGGATTGACGTAGCTCAGGATTGCCATTTGATGTGCTGCCGCCTCGAGATATGCATTGGGCAATCCTTCCAGGATAGCGCAATTCAGAAGTATCCATGATTTCTCCATGAGATCATGATGAAGTGCGTCGCGAAACTGATCTACAAATCCATGAAAGACTATGTTAGGCTGATGGTATTTCTCCTTCAATTGATGTTCATATTCGGGAACACGGCTCATGCCCGCAATATGAAAAGTGACCTCAGGAAATTTGTCTGCCAGCGAAAGAAATATTTCAGGCCGTTTGCGGGGATCCAGTCTCGACATCATCAGTACCTGCGGGGTGGCTGATTTTGTGCAGGACTCCGGAACCATAACAGGCGTGGGCAGAAAGACTGGTTCCTCTTTCAGTCCATATATTCTTTTAATCTTGGAGAGCATATATTGCGCCGGAGCATATACCCCATCCAGCTTTCTGACCGAATGACGGACTATAAAATTGGATTCATAGAGGTAATTTTTTATTACCTGCCATTTGTTTTTTGACGGATATAAAAAATCAAGATACCAGTCATGCGCATCTCTGGGGTAACGGACCGTAGCGATATGTCTTGCTCCCGGAACATGTTTCTTCGCAAGATATGTTCCAACCGATGGTTCACAGGAATGATAGATATCCGCATTGATCTTCTTGTACAACGCGCCACTGCTGAGGACATCTCCGGGCTTATAACTGAGCACCGTGATGCCATCCAGATTTTCTTCAGCTCTCTGGTCTAGACGCCGGGGGACAACTGCAAATACTTCATACCCTCTTTTGACCAGTTCCGCGCCAATGGTTCGTGTCGCTTTTCCGAAGCCTCCATATTTACCAAATGCAAAAATCTCAACACAGATGAGGCATATTCGTTTTGGTTTTGATTTCATTTATTATAAATGTTTGAGCATAGGGCAGAGAGCGTTGCACCCGGTCTGATGCGGAATTCTATTTGATTTATCCAATTAAACTTTTCCGCCCATTCGCTGTGCGAAGGGGGCGACGTGGGAGAGGTGATCATCCTCTTCCCTTCGACAAGCTCAGGGACCCGGCATATGTTTTGTTTAGACCTCTTTCCTTCGAAATGCTCAGGGACCAGCTATGTATTTTGTTTAGACCTCTTCACTTTATAGGCCATTTCTCTTTCGCCCGGTTGCTTAGCTGTCGCACAAGGATGAGCGCAAGCAGGTCGAAGCATCAGCCTCTTCCGCCAGCAAATAAGCAAAGCTTATTTGCAATCAGCTGATCATGTTTTTGAACCTCGGGCGCTTAGGTGTGATATCACCAAGGCGTTTCTTTTTGGCTTCTTCATAATCTTCAAAATTGCCTTCAAAGAATACGACTTCCCCTTCATCTTCAAATGCGAGGATGTGGGTAGCGAGTCTGTCAATAAACCATCGGTCGTGGGAGATCACCAATACGCAGCCTGCAAAATTTTCAAGGGCCTCTTCCAGGGCACGAAGGGTGTTGACATCAATATCGTTGGTAGGCTCATCGAGGAGCAGTACATTTCCGCCCTCGCGAAGCGTGATCGCGAGTTGAACGCGGTTACGTTCACCACCGGAGAGTACTCCGATTTTCTTTTGCTGATCCGCACCGGTAAAGTTGAACTTGCTGATATAGGCTCGGACGTTGATTTGTGAACCACCGACGGCAATGATTTCATTACCTCCTCCTACAACTTCATATACAGTCTTGTCAGCATCAAGGTCTTTGTGGGCCTGGTCTACATAACTGATCTGCACGGTTTCCCCTATGATGATTTCTCCACTATCTGGTTTTTGCTCGCCCATGATCATTCTGAACAGGGTGGACTTACCCACACCATTCGGGCCGATGATCCCTACGATAGCGTTTTTCGGAACTTTAAATGTGAAATTATCGATCAGCAAACGGTCACCAAATCCTTTGGATACATTATGGCATTCAATGATGACATCACCGAGACGTGGGCCAGGTGGTATAAAGAGTTCGAGTTTTGCTTCGCGTTCTTTGATTTCTGCATTTCGTAACTGATCATACGCATTGAGACGCGCTTTCCCTTTGGCCTGGCGGGCTTTGGGAGCCATGCGGATCCATTCGAGCTCATGATCAAGCGCTTTTTTGCGTTTGGATTCGACCTTCTCTTCCTGCTCGAGACGTTTTGATTTCTGTTCAAGCCATGTAGAATAGTTGCCCTGCCATGGAATACCCTCTCCGCGGTCAAGTTCAAGTATCCAGCCGGCTACATTGTCGAGGAAGTAACGGTCGTGCGTCACCGCGATGACGGTACCCGGGAAGTTTTTCAAAAACTGCTCAAGCCATAACACACTCTCTGCATCCAGGTGGTTAGTCGGCTCATCGAGGAGCAGGATATCAGGTTGTGACAACAACAACCTACAGAGGGCCACGCGTCTGCGCTCTCCTCCTGACAAGAGGCCAATGACGGCGTCTTCAGGTGGACAACGAAGGGATTCCATGGCAGTTCCGAGTTTGTAGTCCAGTTCCCATGCATTGTAATGGTCAAGCTTTTCCATGAGTTCGCCCTGGCGTTCGATGGCTTTCATCATGGCATCATCATCCATTGGCTCAGCGAGCTTCAGGTTGATGTCTTCGTATTCTTTTAGGAGATCTACAATATGCTGTACGGCTTCTTCAACTGTCTGGCGAACGGTTTTGGTCTCATCCAACAAAGGTTCCTGTTCGAGGAATCCGATCTTATAATCGCCGTCAAACCAAACTTTGCCATCGTAGTTGGGATCCTTACCTGCGATGATCTTGAGGAGACTTGACTTACCGGAACCATTGAGACCGAGTACGCCGATTTTAGCTCCGTAAAAGAAAGAGAGCCATATATTTTTCAATACTTGTTTGGAAGGAGGGTAGATCTTGCTTACGCCTTCCATGGAGAATATCACCTTTTCGCCGGCCATTTATGTGGTATTTGTTTAGTGCTTAGTGTTAAATGTTTAAAGGGCTTATGAGATTATAGGCTTAGAAGCTTATTCCTGCATTGATTGCCCGAACTTTTGGAGGGGCAAAAGTACAGAAAATAGACGGCCTTAAAAAGGCAATTTGATGGTGGATTGCAGTCCTGAATAAAGAGTTTCTTTAACAATTATATTTGTTATTCTAAATTAAAACAATAGTTTTATATTTGTTATTCTAAATAATAGGCATGAAACGCGACATTAATTTAAAACTTCGTTCGTGGTTACTTGAGCCTGATCGAAAACCATTGATCATCCAAGGTGCACGTCAGATTGGAAAATCCTGGACGGTAACCGAATTGGGGAAAAGTATGCCCGGTGGGGTTCATACCATCAATCTGGAACAAAGACCTAACTGGCATTCTG
>Ga0163148_10005747_pt1 | contig 12293 bp, 15 predicted proteins | sample OliLakLV19MP7P2_FD_148606 | JGI IMG/M metagenome (GOLD analysis project Ga0163148, IMG submission 148606) | Freshwater microbial mat bacterial communities from Lake Vanda, McMurdo Dry Valleys, Antarctica- Oligotrophic Lake LV.19.MP7.P2 | ecosystem: Environmental > Aquatic > Freshwater > Lake >... | reverse complement strand
AAGGAAGTTTCAGATGTGCGGTATATCTCTTAATATTATTTATAACGTTTGGCAGTTAAACGAGGTGGCGTATTCTACTAAAATTAATTAGAAAAATAAATTTTGAGTGAAGAAAAAAGATTATCAGAAAAAGCAAATACGCCATCTTGTTTAGGTGCTGTTAGCGGTTCGTTGCGGATTGCAGCACAAAAGCTATTAGATGCAGTTAGCAAACATCACCCACAAATAGAAATAGATACACAATTAGATTTATATATGGCTTTTCATGAAGTTAGGGAGGCTCTTAGCAATGACCGCTAACACCCCCACTTTGCGCAGGTGGCGCTTCCACCTTTAAACAACCTTAACGAAATGAAAGACATTGATAAACTTGTTGAAGAATCAGAAGTAATTTTAGAAAAAGCAACTCGCTTGTGTTTAATTGAAATTGAAAACATCGCAAGAAATATAATTTCAGAAAACAAAAAGTTAAAAAAGTTTACTATGGGTATGGGGACATATTTTTTTTCTTACGAAAAGGGTATTGCTTACGATTACAATAATAAAAAGTTAGATGATTTTATTTCTAAATACAATCATTTAAAGGTAACAGGATGTGCAATGATGTTTACGGAGAAAGGCGAAGTTGTTACCGATTGGTAGCATTGCACCTGACTCGTAGCTTTGCGCTATTGCCGTTTTGATCGGTCAGAAATAAAACATTATAATGACTGAGCTAATCTAAATTAAAATTTTTACTATCGCCGGTAGAAGAAGAAAGTCCTGATAACTTCCATCTTCTACCGTTTTTATTTACTTCAAAATAATTTCAAAATGGATGAGATAAAATTAAAAGAAGCTATTACTATACTTCAAAAAAAGATCAAAGACTACAAGCATCAAATCTTATTAGATACATCAACTCCAAAATTACTCAATATTACTATAGCCGATGCAAAGTTGATAATAGAACTCTACAATTTTTACAATATGTACAAACCAAAATAATCGTAAAATGACTCTATATCTTCAAAATGAATCTGATCAAACTATACAGCACCTTCATAAGCTCTTCAACGAATCTTATGAAGGTGTTTTTGTTTGCTTAGACACGGAAACTACAGGCTTAGATGTATTAAAACTGAGGCCATTACTAATAAGCTTAAATAGTAATTATGGTACTATAGTTTTAAATCTAGCTAAACTCAGTAAAGACTTTATTAAATCTATATTTAATCAATATGGATTGAATAAAACGTATTTAGCTCATAATGCTAAATACGATGGTAATGTAATGTATCACCATTATGGACTGGATTTGGATTGGTATTGCACAATGGTATCAGATCAAAAGCTTTCACAAGGATTAGGTTATTCTGAAAAAGATCGGCCTGATGGAGTTAGATATAATTTATCTGATACGGCACAAAGACATCTAAAAGTTCCCGCATTAAATAAAGAGCAGCAATTATCATTTGTAGATTATTTAGGTTCTGAGTTTAGTGATGCACAAATTGAATACGCTGGTAAAGATGTAGACTATCTATATCCTATTATGAAAAATCAATTATTGTGTGCTGCTCAATTTGGAATAAAAAATCTACTAACTGAAAGTGAGATTCTGTCAGAAGTTTGTATTGCGGAATGTACTGGTGTTTTAATAGATAGAACTAAATGGATTAATATTGCTGAACAAGTATATGCAGAGATTCAGAATATTGCAAAGGAATTAGACCAGATAGTAAAGACTAATAAAGTTCTGATTAAAAAAAGAGGATTTATACCATTGTCTGGTAATTACGATTTGTTTACTGAAACTGATTGGGTAAGAGAGTTCTATCAAAATAAAAGCAGCAAAGCTAAACTAACTGCTTTATTCAATCAAGGAGTTAATTGGGCCAGCCCTACACAAGTAACTTTTATTTGTGGCCAGCTAAACTATCCCCTACCTGTTAAAGATGAAGATATTTATTTAGTACCAGATATTAAAGTTACTAATAACAAAAGAAAAGTTATAAGTAGTATTAAATATACTACCAAAAAGGACAAGCTAGAAGTAATGCTTCAAAACTTTGAGCATCCTAATAAAGAGTTTATTGAATTGATATTCAAGTACAATTCGTTACGAACGCTATTTGCAACTTATGGAGGTAAGTGGTTAAATAAGCTGCATAATCATAGAATCTATACTGCTTTTAGAACTATGTCTGCTGTTACAGGTAGGTTTCAATCAGGTGGTGGTACTAAATTACCTGATAAAATCAATACTCAGAACATTCCAAGTGCCGGAGATTATCGGCACTGTTTTGTCGCTGACAAAGGTCACAGCCTAATCACAGCGGATCTTTCCGGAGCAGAAGTAATTATCCTTGCCGATAAAGCGAATGAGCAGAGTGTGTACGACAGAGCCGTTATTGACGATGACTCTCACAGCCCTGTAGCACAATATACATGGCAACAAATATATTTATTCCGAGCAGGGAAAGAGATGGGATTGTGGTACGACGTAGCCAAGTTCAGGCAGGAAAAGGACAATCCTGCTGTCAAAGGATATTTTAGCCAGTATGGTACAATTGAAGCTAAAGAATGCTTTAGGCTATCTCAAGAACTTATAGTATCTAAAAAAGAGAATAAGCATATTAGAAACAAATTCAAGAGTTCCACATTTGGTGGAATCTATGGAATGGAATTTCGTAAGTGTGCAGAAACTCTTGGAATAGATTGGGAAGAAGCTAAAGTAGCTTTACAATCCATGAAAGATTGTATGCCTAAATGCTATGAGTATGTAGAATCGGAAGTTAAGCTTGCCGCTAAACAGGGTTACTCTATACTTAATAAATACGGTGGAAGTAGAATTACTTTTCCTTTAACTCAAGCATTAGTACATCAAAACAAAAATGCTTATGATAGTATTGATGCAATCAAAGAAGTTAAAGCAGTCCGTAATTATCCTATGCAGGGTACACAAGCTGATATGATTAAGCTTGCAATAGCTAATATCAGAAAGCTTAGAAAGATTGGACTTGAAGTAACTCTATTATTACAAGTGCATGACGAACTGGTCTATCAGACACCAGAACAATTTGATGGAGTTTCAAAAGCTTGGCTAAATAATAAAGCCAATGCTTTTGAATTTACGATAAAGTACGAAAGAGAAGTAAGCTTTGATTCGGCATTAAAATTTTGTGAAAAATACTCAGATCATGTAGTTTCTATTAAAACTACTGGATTAAGTATTAACTATAAAATCAGTAATGCTTTGACTATTCCAATAATCATGCTGTATTCTGCTGATCTATATCTTGAGCGATTTACTATGGGTTCAAGTTTAGAGGTGCAGAAATATTGGCAGAAATAAATAAACAAACTGTGGAACACATTGGAGAGATTTTAAGTAAAGCCGCTATAGCTGCTGGATTTACAAACTCTGAAAAAGTCAGTCAATATCAAGATACAAGTATTATCAAAGAAACTGACAAAGTTCAATTCAAACATAACACATTTGGTTATCCTGTTAAGAATGGTGTTAGAGACGGATTACGTATAAGCCTAGACTATCACAAACTTTATACAGTCAAAGTAGTGTATACTGATAGAATTGTTGTGACTTTAGAAGATACTGATTTAGAATTAGAAACCTTTCAAGACTTTATCAGAACAAAGTACATAAGAATTGAAGTTTAACCGATAATAATTTAGCTCTACCTAAGTAGGGCTAAGTTATTAACTAAATTAAATTTACATGATTCATCTTGATGAAAGAACTCAACGACAAATACAAGGTCTTCAAAAATGGAGACTTAACAAAGGAATAGGTGGACTAGAATGGTCTACAGGTGTTGGTAAAACTACGGCAGCTATTTGGTTTGCCATAAAAACTACTAGGGAGAAACACCCTACTTGTTCAATTGGAGTTGTAGTACACAATCCTAATATGAAGAAAACTTGGAAAGCTAATTTGAAACGCTTTAAAGTTGAAGATGTTGTAGTAGCTACTGCAAGTGAATTTATATCGGAAGCTTATAGAAAAGATCATCCATTAGCATTTGATTTAGTAGTTCTGGATGAACCTATGTCAATGATGGGTACAGAAACTAAACAAATCTGGTCAGGCACAATCATCGCAAAATGGTGGTTATGGTTAGATGCTAGTATGGATCGTGATAATCCTACGGTAAAAGAATTTCTAAAGATATTCCCGATGGTAGATTATATCGGAGAAAAAGAAGCTATGGCAAAAGGATTTACTAGTAAATCTATTATAATCAACTATGGTCTTGACTTACCGGAAGATATTAAAGTAGAGTATGAAGAGCTATCTATGGAAATAGAAATACTCCGTAAGTCTTTCGGTAAAGAAGGTTTAGCTGCTGCTAATTGGTGTTTGTCAGGTAAATCAGAACAAAACTCTAAAGGTGATTGGATAAGATTGCCAAGAGAAGTTATGGTTATGAAAGTTGCTGCTAGTTTAGGCTATACCAGTGACATATCTACTAGAATTGTACAAGAGCAAAACGAACTAAGAAAATTGGAGCTTATTAGAACTCAAATTGAATGTAATCCACAGTCTTTATTGGCTAAAGCAAGCACTTTAATGGAATTGACTCGTAAGAGAGTTTTTATGCTGTATAAACATGAAAGAAAGATTGAAGTAGCTAAAGCTATTATAAAAGCTTTAGTTGATAAAAAGATTATTTGTTTTTCTGAAAGCAGAGAGTTTATTAAAGACTTGACTAATCAACTTAATCTGGCGGATATAGCTGCTGTAAGCTGTTATTCAGATAGAGAGAATATGCCTATGGGAATGGGTATAGATGGATTATCATTTTATCCAATAAGTGCAGATTTAGTTAAGTATAAATCAGGTGAAAAGAAGGGACAAACTAAAATGTTTGGAGATACTTCTTTAAATAATGCTGCTAAGTCAGATTTCAAATTTGGAATAGTTACTAAGCTTATATCAGGCAGATCAATGGTAAAAGGTTATGATGATCCTAAGATACAAATTGTAATGATTTGCTCTGGCAGTAGCAATGCTGATACATTTGTACAAAAGAAGGGTAGATCAGAAAGACTTGATGTAGATGATCCAGATAAGACTGCTGTAACGATTTGTTTGTACTTTCAAAATACGGTTGATCAATATTGGTTAAATAGGTATCAGAAAAAGACGACTGTACCTATAACATCTTTAATTGAACCGTATCATTCTGTTAACGATATTAAAAACATAATTGATGGCACAGGAAATTCAGACCAACAAAATGGTCAAGCTTTTAGCTCGATATTCAGCTGATTGGATGCAAGCAGGGTTTAGCATAATTGATTATCTATTAGTACATAAAAGCTACTATAAGATGTGCAATGTACATGGTGAATTGCAATTGCAAATTGCAGAATACTTCCGACGGTTTCCAGATGAACGATCGCTTACAAATACAGATAAATTTAAACGACCTTATGCTGATATAGCATTAGAGGTTAAAGAACTTATACATGGTGTTGAAGAGTTTTATCTTCAATTAGTTAAAGATCTAAAATTTAGCTACCCGACTGTAAACAATGCAGGTCATAGATTACAACTAATTACTGATAGAAATCTTTGTGATTTCTATAAGGTAGCTTTAGAGGATAATCCTATAGAAAATCACAATAGGATTATCAATCTAATTGCAAATACTAAAGAATCTTTGAACATGAGTATAACGAAGTTCTTGGATTTGTGGAAAGATCTGGAAGCAGAATACAATAACAAAGTTGCTGGTGGTTACGAAGTAAATACTACTTATGAAGCCTTAAATAATAATGTATGATCTTTGCAAATAGCGAAGACGCTGTATTACAAGCGATGAAAGAATTGAGAGATGAGAGAGATGGTACAGCGCAAGGTATAATAAGTAGGTATCCTGCGATGAATAGGGCCGTGAACAAGATGTTCCGGCCTTATCATATTTATGGCATAGCAGGGGCAACTGGTTCGATGAAGAGTTATTTGTTTGAGCGATTAAACTTAGATTTTACTAATAGTATAATAGCTGTTAGCAAATCCGATTTTACTGCTGATACAATTAAATATTTATTAGACCGCTGTAATTTTGTTGAGCAAGGTGAAGAGGTTATACTATTTCCTCTAAACAATCAAAAGATCGCAACCTATACCTGTAATTTAGAATTGGCAACAAAACGACAATTACAAAGAAGATTAGGCGATATAGTAAAACAAGGTCTTAATTATATGTTATCATCTAAGCTCGATCCAATATCAAGCTTGGTTGGTAAAGATATATATATTAAAGTTACTGACGAAGAGTTAAAGTTGTATGAAGTCATACTATCTCAAATTCATAATCCAGTCCATCAGAAGTTTATAGATAAGACTCAACATTTAGAGTATATCTTAAATTCTATTTGGGAAGATTTTGATAATAGTGATTACGATCAGTGCGTACTGGGTATAGATCATGTATTGCTATTAAAAAGATCAGAAGATGACTTTAGTGCCATGAATAATGTTATTAGAGATTTGATAGAGTTTGCTAAATTAGGTACTACTATCTTTCCTATAACACAATTCAACAATAACTACAGCAAACCAGATAGGTGGAAGAATCCATCTAAGCATTTCCCAGAAAGGGACGATATATACATGGGTGGACAATTTTTGCAAGGGGTAGATGCTATGTTCTGCATGATTCAACCAGCAGACTATAAATGTCAATTGTATAGTACTGCTAAATTACCTACTAACAAATTACTGCATGTATCTAATATTAAAGGTCGTGAAGGTGGTAAAGGTGATTTATGGTTTAAGAATTATATAGAGCATGGTGAAATAAGACCTTGTATTTTACAAAACTTTGGAGAATATTCTGAACTAACTGAAATTAAAGATTTGTATGAACAAAGAAAATTTGACCTCGAACGAGGACTTTATTGAAGATGCTACTTTGATTGAAGCTGTTGAAGACCGACAGCCAATGCAAACAATGCTTCTAACTACTCAGGCAGAACTTGACCCATTATCAGTTATGTCTATAATTAAACGTGAAGAGTACGCCTATGCAGCAGCGTTATTGCAAAGTGAAGCTGTACAAGGATACACAAGGGTTAGTGATATAATGCAAGCTATGGAACTAGCAGCTTATTTCCGTAAACCAGTTGCATGGGTATTAAACCATTTTACACCCACTAACGGTAAACTAACTTCTGATAGTCATGCTGACATGATCTTAGCTCAAGACCGTGGATTGCAAATAGAAATTATTTATAACTACAAGCCACTGCGCTATTTATTCGTAAACGGGTTAGATGAGCCTATAAAAGAACATCTAATAATGGATGATTCAAACTACCTAATTTTTAGAAATGCTTTAGAGCTTGAGCTAATTCCTGAAATACAACGTAAAAATAAAATCGTATGTGTTTGGACAAGCATGGATGATTCATCCATTTATGATAGAATTAGCCGGGTTAAAGGCACATTAGAAATAAATGGTAAAGTTCAAGTTGCCTATGGTCAATTCCGCTTTAGTGAAGCTGAGACAGCATCATTAACTTCCAAGAGTAATTGGAAATGTTATCCTGCTGACTGTTTATTAGCTAGAGCTAAGAAGAGAGTGAATAGAACTATCTCCGGTTGGGTTACTTCTTTTTACAATACAGAGGAACTCGCTTCTATGGAAGATATTGCAATTTCTAAAGAAAGTATTGCAAGCGACACAAAGTAGTAATAACTTTGTGCTATCAATTTGTTACATCATTTCACATTTTTTATAACAATTAATATATTATTTATGGCTAGTCTGAATTTGATTGACGCGTTTCAAACACAAGTAGCTCCTAAACCTACAGCTGCTAAACCTGTTAGTGTACGTCGTGACAGTACAGGTATTACGTTTTCCAGCATGGGTAAAAGCTATGTGACGGAAACTATCCTAAACTCATTCAATTGGGTATTAAATCGCATTGCATCTAAAGTAGTTGCTTTGCCAAAGGCCAGCATTAGCTTTCCAGACGGTCTGACTGTTACAAATACAAATAACACGGTAAGCTTCGGCTATCTATTTGATGGAAACACCACAGCGAATGATGCTGCTCGGAAAATCGCAGATGTAAAGCAATCTGAACTGGAAGCTGCTGGGGCTGATAAGATTAATCGGCAAAGCCCTGAATTTACCATCTTGAAAAATGCTGAACTCAAAGTATTTACAGCCGAAGAAAAAGCAGTTCCAGAAGTAGGTTCAGTAGTTGTTTTCGGTAAAACTCGCTATGAGGTACAAGCTACTGAGCTTGCAACCTATTTCCGGGAAACGGCTGGAGGTGAACTATTTGGTTTGCACCCTGCAAAAGGGTTCATGGTAATGACTGTTGGAAACAGTATGGTAATGGGTGTGGTTGAAAATGGCGAAACTATTGAAGAAGGCGCAACTTATCTCAATGGTGCTGGTGTAGTTGTAGATTTCGAGCAATTGGTTGACAATGCTATCGCAATTGTTAAAAGTGCACCACTTCGTGGAATCACAGTTCGTAATCGTAAGCCTAAAACTACGGAAGAAGCCGTAGTTGTTGGATCTTAGTTTCGGATTTAGTTTTACAAAATGGCTGTCAGGTGTTTACTTGGCAGCCATTTTCATTTACATTAGCAATCCTTTTAGTGTTTTTTATTGTACAATTAAAAACAAATTAATCTATGTCTAATCAAAAGCAGTCTTTTGATTTCAATGCAGCAACAGAGCAACCTCTGATTAAAAAGCTGCCCTTACAGATCAGTTCGGAGACTCCAATTTTGTTGGTGAATTTCGTTGAAGCATTTTTTACGACTGGGGTCAAAAAAGATCCTAACTTCAAAACCGGTGTAGCCCGACCTGCAAAAGATGTGCCGGTCACACCAGAGATGGTTACAGAAGATTCATTGCGTCATTACATCAACTTTGTATTTGAGAGCGGTACGTTGTATCGCAGCAATGTCAGTACAATTGTGTGGGAACCAAACCTGCAAATTGCAAACAATGTAGTTAGGGCAATTTGCTTTGCTGTAACTGGCCAAGAGCCTGTAGTGTTCTTTAATATTAAGTCTTCTAAAGAGGGTGGGTATTCTTTGACATTGCCAGGTGAAGCTAAACCCACTTTAGTAAAGACAGCAGTTCAAGTAATTGAACAAATTGTCAATGCTCTTGGTAAGATGGTAAAAGTCGCTCCTATTACGGTTTGGTTAAAGTTGAAGCGGAATGACGGCAATGGTGGTCGTCCGAATGAATTAGTATTTGGTCTTGGAAACTTTATTGCTACTGGCAGTGCTGATTGCCCTGAATTTATTCAACCAGCACCAAACGAAAGATTTGATGTAATTGAAGAAAATTCTGCTCGAACAGTTACTACCCCTGCTTCTGCTGCTATTGCAACAACACACAAAAATCCTTTTGCACCTAAGCAATAGTATTTGAGCAATAGCATTTTTAGCTAATTTATTTATTTGATCCCCAACTTGAAACATAGTTGGGGATTTTTTATTTCTACAAACTGATAAGTTATGATTCCAAATACAATATACTCTAAGAGCGAACTTAGGAAGTACTTAAAAAAATTAAATATAGATGATATTGATCTGTACTCTATTTATACTGGATATACTAGACAAGACATATTAACATCGTTATATAATGGTAAACATCTTCATTCTTTTATGAGGTCTGATTCTACACCATCGTTAGGATTTTATATAGGTGACAATGGTACTATACGATTCAAAGATTTTGGTGGAGATGGTGGAGATGTTTTTACAGTAGCTAATATACATCATAGAAAAGCTTTACAAGGTGGATTATTTGTAGAGCTTTTACAAGCTATATACAATGACGTACTAAAGAAAAACAATTATACTGTTTCTAAAGAACAGATCACATTATTGCCAAAACAAAAAGTTACTGTAGATGTAGACCTTAGAGATTGGTCTAATTATGATTATCAATATTGGGTTAGAGGTTATGATTTTGACAGTTTAGAAGAAGTGGAATATTATTCTACTTATGCTGTTGATATAATCTATCTCAATGGTAAGTTCTATAAAAAGTCTTCTCCTAAGTTTCCAATTTATGGCTATTTAGTAACTATGCTAAATGGAGACTTCTTTTGGAAATGTTACTTACCAAAACAAACTCCTAAATTTATTACAGGTGGTATAGGATTAGATTTTATGCCTTATGTATTAAATGATTTGAAACCAACTGATCCACTAGGATTAATTAAAAGTAGAAAAGATGCTATGGTTGTGTATGACCATATACAAACTTTGTTAGTACCAAATTCTGAAAATTCTACCGGTATGTCGAAACAAGAATTAGGCTTATTTAAGAATAGAAGAGTTAATACTTATATTGAACAAGATGAAGGAGGTTTGATAGGTATCAGTCAATTAGAAACAAATTTAGGAAAAACGGTAACTCGCAGGCTTCTCCCTTCTACCGGCGACGGCAACAAACAGATCAACGACTTTGCTGAACTTCGTAAGTTCTTACGTAGAGATAAATTTAAAGAGTTCTGTCAATGGTATTTTCCACAACCAAAATTAACTTTAACTGAAATTCATAATTTCATAAATAAACTAAAACACTAAATATGATTGTTAATTATTTGAAACATCAAAATAAGTTCATTGAACTCCTCCCAAAGAGTGATAATAATGATCCAGACGAAATTGGTAATCTAACTAAATTTCTCAGTAAAGCTGAGTTCAAAACTTTAGTTAGAAACATTTTCTTTAAATACAGAGAAGTTTATCCACAATTTAGACTACCTAAGAATAATAGCTTAGATTGGTTTCATAACCACTTTGCTTTATCATTCGATAATGAGTTAGTATTAGACTATGGTAATGTTTATATACCAAATTCTAATGTTGACGAAGATTGTTACAATTCTTTTCTATTCGTATTAGATTATCTCAATCCAGAACAAGATGCTGAATTTATTCTCAAACTTACAGAACCATCTGATAGGCAATTGGCCTATGGATGCAGGATTTACAATCCCCTTCTTGGACAATCTGGAAGAAATGCTGATTACAGAAAAGCAGCATTTTAATGTCTTTCCAAAACAAGCTAATATTTTTAAAGCTTTAGAAGAAACTAATCCAAATGACATTAAAGCTGTCATAATTGGACAAGATCCATATCCTACAGCTGGTCAAGCTATTGGAGTTGCATTTGCTAGTGATACTATGACTGCATCTTTAGATAAGATTGAAGAAGCTTTAAGATTGTTATTGTCTGACAGTAAATTTATACTAAGGCCGTCTATGACAGAATTTAGAAGTAAGGTTTTGCTTTTAAATTCTGCTCTAACTGTAAGAGAAGGAAAACCTAATGCTCACTATAGCTTTTGGCAACCATTTATGGTAGAGCTAATTAAAACTATTACTGAGCTTTGTCCAGATGTCCCATTGTTCTTATGGGGTACACAAGCTTTGAAACTATTTGAAGTTGCTTTGAAAAAACATAAGTTAAATTCTACTACTGTTTATATTTCAGAGCATCCAGCATTTGCTGCTAGAAGAGGTAAAGCTTTTGTCATCAATGGTGGTGACAAATTAATTAAAATTGTTTATGGAAAAAAGGCCTGTAGATAGAACTAAGGTTGGTAAGAAAGCTGAAAAGAAGTTACAAAAAAAGACTTGTGCTTGCTTACAGACTAAATGTCTTTGTAAACTAACTAAATTAAAAAGAAATGACAAAGGAAGATTCGTTATTGAACCGCAATAGCTTATTGCTTGATCCAGATGAAAGAGACTTATTTAATCAGATATTAGAAGCTGACTTGGAAGAGTCTGATGAAGATCACTCTGATAATCTATCAATTTTGCAAGATCAACTATCTGTAGAATATATTGATAGATACATTAAGTTTATTAAACTATTAGAAGCAGAAAGCGGAATTTTGAAAGAGCGAGCAAATACTTTTCAGAAAAGAACAAGAAACGTAGAAGCTAGAATATCCTTCTTAAAAGAACAGATTTGTATTTTAGTTAATCAAGCTGGAACTGTTTCTAAGACTGGAACTAAATTTGTACAAGGAGAGATGTTCAAAGTTACTAGAATTATAACTACGTCTAAACAAGTTAATGTAGAAGATCTTGAACCAAACTGTATAGAGTTTAAAGTTACTGCAATGGTTAAGACTAAAAACGAAGCTTTAATGCTTCGAGATAGTCTTGAAAATGCGGTTGTAGAATCTGTACCTATCAAAGATCAAGTAGACGTTATTGTTAAAGATTTAGCTGAAAGAGCTAAACGTACTGAAACTATTATGAGAGAATCCGG
>Ga0163148_10005746_pt1 | contig 12294 bp, 5 predicted proteins | sample OliLakLV19MP7P2_FD_148606 | JGI IMG/M metagenome (GOLD analysis project Ga0163148, IMG submission 148606) | Freshwater microbial mat bacterial communities from Lake Vanda, McMurdo Dry Valleys, Antarctica- Oligotrophic Lake LV.19.MP7.P2 | ecosystem: Environmental > Aquatic > Freshwater > Lake >... | reverse complement strand
TCTGACGTCAGCTGATCATGCATTTCCGGAGCAGCGCCATCTTCCCCTGCGTCATCTTCGCCCACAGCCTGCTTTGGTAATTCTTCGGCAGGGGCGTCTTCTACACCCGCACTGCCTGCATCCTGTCCGTCCTGCGCAACGTTCCTACTCTCTTCGAGAAGGAGCGGTTGTTGCTCTTGCTCTTCGCCCCAGTCTGAGTCTGAGTCGTCGTCGCTTCCTTTCAGCAAGCCAAAAGGAGGTGTTTCTTCCCAAATTTCGTCGCTTTCATCGGCATCGTCTTCCTCAACGTCTACCGGACCAGGAACAGGAACAGGAGCTTCGCCCACATTGGCCGCTTCGTCCATCTGCCTGTCAGAACGGACAGACAATTCTTCAACCACAACTGCGGATGCATCTTCCCAGTCATCACTGGCGTCATCTTGATCGACCTTGGCGTCCGGTGACCGTTCCTCGTCTTCCCAGGCATCACTCTCGTTATCGCTATCTTTGTTCGTGTCCGGCGACAATTCCTCTGGATCTTTGTCGCCTTGGTTGTCTAGCAATCGTTCTGCCAATGGATCGGCTTCCGTGTCATCCCCGACCGATTTGGCGGCCTGGTTAGCTGCAACAAAGTACAAGGCTAAGCACAAGAGACCACCACAGCCGGAAACACAAGCGAACACAATAAACAAGATTAGCCACCAAGTCATTTTTCCATCGCCATCATCAGAACCACTACCCTGCTCTCGATCTTGTGCGGTCTGGTTCTCATCAAGCACCCCGACGACTCTAAATGGGTAACTAGAGTCGAGGCTGTCGATTCTCTGTTGTAATAATTTGCGATCTAGAATTGCGGACTTGGCGGCAGCTTTGTATCTTTCTCGCACAGCCTCCGTGTCTTCATCTTCCACCAGCAAATTAAATCGCGCTAACACGTTGTGACATGTAGAAGCCGAGGTTATATTGTTGTAGGGCTGACAAGTCACTGTTTGCACAGCATAAATGTTAGCACTCTCAGCTTGATAAGTCACCAGCAGTTGACGCGAAGCTCGTCCAGGGAAGGAAGGTTGTCGCAAATGTCTTCGTCCGAGGCTGCCTCCGCTCTCTTGTACGAGTGCTTCTGCGAAAGCGGCGTACGCGGCATTCAAGGTATTCCCGTAAACTGGGGATGCAAGTTGCGTCGAATTTAGACCTTTTTCATTAGCCACAACGAAGGAAGCATTTACAATCAGAGGGTCCATGATACAGCAAGATCGCCACGGGACACGCGCACTTTCGCATGTGCTGTTGTCTTGTGAATACGCAAATATGTCCGAAATTTCACGGCAAGTATATTCTGTCTCATTGTTTGGGACCAGCGCTTCTTGTAAAATAGTGCCTCTGGGGCAAAATTCCCCGCACACGTTGGGTGCTGAAGTTCCGGGACATTGGCACCAAGCTTGGATATCAACAAACGTGTCACCTGTCAATTGTTCGCCTGCGCCCTCGCACGACTGTCTGGTCTGAACGGAATAGAAATCTGCGAAGCCCTGACAGCTTGTATTTGCAAGCTGACCGAACATCTGGTAGCTGAATGTTGCACTGTCCTGGCCAGGAACGATGTACGGTTTGTTTTGGAAGCTTCCTCCTCCATCGCAAAGTGTACAGTTGGGCGCTTCGGCCTGGGCATCCACACAGCCGCACCAAAAGGAATACTTTTCGTAGATTATGCTACACTCTACAAAACGCAGCGTCGAAAGATCTTCACACGTCAATCCGCGTGTGTCTGGGAGAATCCGCTCTGGGTTGAAAGCAAGTGCACCATTAGGACAACTGTTGCATGGTTGAACTTCATCGGGAGCAGAACACCCACAGTACTCTATGCCAACGGCTTGCTCAAGCGCACAAGCTTCAGCGTCTGCTGCAAGCTGCGATACTTCCAATTGCCAAAGTCTACAGGATAGCCCATCGGGCAGGCTGCTGTTGAGATTTATGGGACCGGAACACGCCGAACAATTTTGCGTAGTGTTATCAGGAGAATCCATCAAGAGCCCACCCAAGAGATGCACGATTCCATTCCTGACCAAGTTATCTGAGGATGTAATGGCAACATTAATATCGACTGTCATGCTAACAAGTTCAATATTGCCATCAATATTGCTGATTGTCCACTGTTTGCCATTGATGGAGGTGATGGTGGCACCGTCCATTTCTCGAAGTTGATCGGAGAACAGCAAGCCTTGAAAAATGTGATTTTGAAGGACATTGTCGAGCATTTCCTCTGAAATATCTGCTCCTTCCCATGAAAAATCAGGTGGCGCTAGCACAGTCACGTTTGTTGCTGGCTCGCGTATTGTGGTATCCAGACCCCGTTGATCAAGATTAGTTATGAAAGTAGTTGCGTTGGGGGCTTCGTAAAGGATATAGTTGTAGGCATCGTAGGCCAGGGTGCGCGGCAGCGCCAAGCCTTCTCCCACGAGCTGGACAATTCTTTGGGATTTAAAGCACACAAGCTAAATGAGTAAAGACTTCTGAAGTGAACGAAGGGCAACTGGACCGCGTATCCACATTACTTACCCGTCAACGCATTTCGAACTATCGAGGGCAATCCCAGAGTTTAGGTAAAAGGCACCGTCGAGGCTGTTATAGGAAATGTTACTTCCTCCGATCGTCTCGCCAACGAAGTCCGGCTGTAGCGCTGCTGGGATAAGAAGATCTTTCAGTATGGCTTGCAGGTGACGAGACCACTCCGTAGTGGCCAAACGGTCGAGTACTTCCCCTGAAATCGCGTACGGTTCTCCCGTAAATGCCTCATCCAAAGGTGCAATAAGGGTCAGCGTGGTGCCGTCATATTCCTCCAACGAGTTGGGCAAATTATTTAGGTCCCAACCGGAAGCTTCCAAGAGGCCTTGAACGATGCCCACGGTTACGTTCGTGAATTGGTCTGTATAATTCAAGAAGTCAAACATGCTGGGAGGCGTAAGGACCTCCTCGACTCGGTGCACAAGACTATAAGTAGAAATAGGAATAGTTTGAGTTGGTACTCATCCAAAAGGACACACGAGAAGGTCCGGACCAAGCTTACCCATTGGACGCATATACCTCTGAATTGACAACCACATCATTGTACCTCAAAACATTCTCGTCATCAACACTGACTAGAACATCAAAAGCAGCCCTTGTGGATAACACAACGTGAGACCCAGCCTTTCGTGCATCCAAGTAGTTATTGATGTCCATAACGTGATAGAGAAGAACGTTCTCTTGGGAGTCGCCGATGTCTACCCCCTCGAATGCTTCATCTCTAGGTGCGACAAGCGTCGTCCCATTTTCATTCACATCTCTAATCAGAACCTGCTGTTCGTTTAAAAGCCCCAACAAAAAAGAGTACACAGGCTCTTCTTGCAGCCAGCGCTCTCTGCCTCCCGCAGCAGATGTCTGCGAGAGAATATCAGGAATTGCCAAGAAATGCCAGGAAGGATGTAACACTCCATCTGTTTCATAGAGCAAACCATTTCGAGCTACTGCGTGAGATCCTATTATACTCTGGTTACCAACCAAATAGTTGATCGCATCAACGGACAGCGAGCCTCCAGCCAGGCTATCCAAGCTTTCCGTTGTTCTGTCCCAAAAATCATCCGTAAAAAGCATGCCCTCCACGATATGGTTCTCGAGAATGTTTGTTAGGTGGCCTGTCCACGACGCGGCGTTGTCGTCGTAAAATTGCAAGCCTTCGTCTTCCTGCATTGCTTCATTGGAAGGGGCAAACACGGTGAAATTCACTTCGTCGTTGGCAAATATCTCGTCAATGTTTAATTGTTCAACGGCCAACCAAAATTCTGAAAGATCGTCAGTTTCACTTAATGCCTCTTCCAAAGTGCCACGATCCACGCCGTCCTCGCATCCACGCCACCCGGAATAAAGAGCATTGAGAACGCTACATGTGGTCTCTCCATCCAGAGCTGGCAACGCAAAAACCCCGCGACATGTGAAGGATACATCCCCAGGAATGAGCCTATCGAGAGGCAATCCAGCAATGTCAAGACTGTCCGGACCATCGACGACAGTGCCATCGCATATGTTGCACGTTTGTTGCATTAACTCACATCCGCAATGCCCAGCAGAAGCAGCTCGACGGAACGTGCAGTCGTCTTCCGACTCCGCTACCGGTTCCCCGGATTCGCCAAGAAAGACTTCGCCGCAATTGCCACCGTCTGGGAGAATTAAGTCTCCGGAGAAACCGTCACATAGTTGACAGGTGCTGTTCCCACCACCAGGGCTTGTTGTCGAATTCGTATCAGACTCTGCGCAGCAAAGTTCGACCGCATCTCGCCACAATTCGCAATCTGTTGCGGATGGGTAAACATCAACGAATACTTGACAGGTAATATCACTGTCCGGAATGACAAGGTCCAAGACCTCATCTGAGATGGTTGCAGAGCAAGGACTTTCGCCACAGTTGTAAGAAGGCTCAATTTCCGGACAACAGTAGGCGGCTATGTCTAATTCTGTGTAATCTAACACATCTTCAGCTTGGCAGGTCTCAGGCGTTTGTACCGAGTAAACATTTCCAACATCAAGGCAACTTGCCCCGCCTGTTCCTGGTACCGGCTTGTCTTCGGGGTCACCTTCGCATAAACTACATGATGGTATTGCGCGTGGACAACCACAAAAGCTGGCATATTTGTTGTACAAAAGGTTGCATGTTTCGGTCAAGTCCACAGCTGGCAACTCCAACAAGCTTGAACAAAACACGTCGCCAGTAATATCGGGTAACTCGCGTTCCAACAAAAACTCAGTCGGTAGACTTGCCACATCACTGAGAGGTACTACTTCGCCACTGCAGGGGTCACAGAAAGAGACCGCTTCCAGCTCAACAGGACAACCGCAATAAGCAGCCGCATACAGTCGATTGACCAGACACCGGTCGGAGCTAGGGGCTTCCGCTGCTGTGACATTAAGCATAGTCTCGTACCATAAATCACATGGTGTACCGTCCGGCATGGTCATAAATGGATCTAGCATACCAGCACTACAGAGCTCGCAAGCTGTACTGTTTCCTTCATCTGAAATTGTTGCATTTGCTTCGTCCTCGATGCCGAGCACCGCATCGATGACGTGAATGATGCCATTGTTCACGAGGATGTCGCTTTCTATAATATTCGCATTTCCAATCTTCGGGTCCTCGCCCATAGTGCCCAGAGTAACAATAGCTGGCTCACCATTTAACATAATCAGCTCCATTCCGTCTTCCAAGTCTTGCGATAACAGGATACCATTGGTAGCTTGGTACATTACAATGTCCATAATTTCGTCACCCGCCGGATACCCCCCCGAGTCGAAAAAGGTAATCTCATAGGCCGAATTCAAGACGGCAAATATTGTGTAGGGCCCTTCTCCCATTAACTCACCGGAACCGTAGATCAGGTCTCTCAGTAACGACCACCTTTCATTCCCTTCTGCTACTGCCATGGTCGCAGCATCCAATAAATAACTGCGTGGAAACAGTGGCTGGCTTATCGTGTGAACAACTCCATTCCCAGCAACTTGATCCGGAGCCGTAATGATGGTTGCGAGATTCAATGTAATCGGGTCTACGCTGGTAACATTGACAATTTCGCCATTAAAGGATGCAAATCCTGATCCTTCGGTCAGATCCGTGGACATGGTTATGCCCGGCTTGACATGATAAAACAGGAAATCCTCTAGATGAGGTTTGTAGTCTTCCGAAAGGAGCCGTTCCAGATTGACACTTGCCAAAGCTTCATCGGTGGGTGCAAAGAGGGTATAGGGCGCTGGTTCCTCGGAGGATCGCAAGACTTCTGTCAGTTCTGCTGCTTCGAGGGCCGCCAGGACCAACGAAAATTCGATAGGGTTCGCCTCTAGAATGTCGACAATGGTATCTGCCCCTTCACCACCCACAACTTCGTCGTCTGTTAATGTAGTATTGTCGTTATTGATAACGGCTGTCTCATTGTTGTCAGTCATACCACCATCATCATCCGCATTATCCGTAGCAGGATCCTGAAACACCGTATCCAAGGCATACAGAATCCCATTCCGGGCCAGCCTCACATTTTCGGACATTGGACCCATGACAAAAGTAGAAGCATCGGGTGTGGGAATCACATCACTATTCCACATGGTCATGGTCCCCATGCGCTCAAAATCTTCGGGCAAGATATTGCCTGCCGTAATGTGTCGTTCCAAGACGCTTTTCAATTCGCCCGCCGAATCGGGAAGGTCTTGCAGCAAGGCACTCGTGACGGGATCGGCCTCCAAGGCTTCATTGGTAGGAGCAAACACCGTTAAGGTCGTGTAGTCAGAGCCATCGGTAATGAGACCCGTCATATCATTGAGCGTAAGCAATTCAAAAAAATTGGACAGCTTATCACTCATTTCGGAAAGTAGCAAAATCTCGTTGAGATCGTACAAAATGTATTGTGGCTGCGAGGCTTCGGACGTGTAGTTGGTAATCCCATGCACCACACCATTATCGGCGGTCAATTGAAGCAGATTAGGATCCAACCACGTAGGGTCAATCTCCGATAAGGACCCATAAAAGGTGGGATAGCCATTCGCAGTTTCCGTTTGAGTTTCATCATCGGATACGGTCGGAATAATATGACGACCCAAAAAGTCTCGTAAGTGTCCTCGATGATAATCGATATCACTGAAGAATCTTTGTAAAGTGAAGGGTTCATAAAATGCTTCATTGGTAATGGCATAGACCGTAAAGGGTCCTTCTTGGCCAAGAGTCTCCGCTAGGTCTGCCAAGGTGAGCGCCGAAAGAAACATTTCAAAGTCGTTCTGTTGCCCTAGAATGTCCATGACGGTAGTGCCACCCCCTGCTGCTGTTTCGTTTCCAAGTCCATCGCCCTCACTAGTGGTTGTTGTTGTGTTTAATCCATCGGTTGCTGGGTCGGTTACATTCAAACCATCGGTTTCACTCGGATCTGTTCCTTCTGTAGTTGGTTCTTGAGTTCCTTCTGGTTGTTCTTCTTCCGTGGTCACATTCAATCCATCGGTGGCACTTGGATCGGTACCTTCCGTAGTGGGTTCTACCGTTTGGGCAAACCAATCTTCTTCTGACAAAATTTGCAAATTGAACCCAGAATAATAATATTTCGAAATCCCGTCGGAATTTTGAACCACCACCGTCACATCCAATTTCAAATCCATAATGCCGTCATAAAAAGTGAGTAGCAAATTCACTCCGTCTTTCGGTTCCGCGTCTCGATGCGTCAGCCCCACGGGATTGTTCATGTTATCACCCTCACAATTGACGTTACTTTGAATGACGGGGTCGTTGGAATCCCATTCCTGCAAGACATTCAAGAGTGCTGCATCGGAAGGATTCGTGGTCGTGTCATACGACAAGACAATGGAAAAGCCACGAATGGGATAGTCGGCAAAATTGGTGGCTGTTAACACCAAAGGAAAATTATTGTTGGCCATGAATTCGAGGCCGTCTTCTACTGGGATGTTATTGAAACTGAGCGTCATGCCGGCATCTTCCAGAGTACCCGTTTCCGCGCCTTCGATCTTGTGCGGGTCTCCCACGGCGGCTTCGCCTACCTTGCACTCGCCGGCTCCTGACGGCATGGCGGTAGCTGGCTGCTGCAGAAGAACCATTGTCACTACTATTACAAGTAGGGGTAACAGCTGCCTCGGCAGCAGTGGTAGTGCCCAACCAGAGCTGGTAGGACGACGACGCCATGGTGGTGGTGGAGTCATTCTGTTCTTGGGATTTTCTCTCCTTTGTTGTAGTAGTATAACAACACCCTGTCAGTCTTTGGATATATCCCCCCTTATTGTCTCAGATAACAAGTCTCGGCTGCATTGGTCTTCAACAATTACTATAACTATCTGATAACTATGTGTAGCTGCTTTCAAGCTATCTATGTCTGCTAGTAGCTCGTAGATCAAGTAGATCAATATTTAAGTTGTTGTTAATTACTCGTAAGCTACTTCTTGTACTCGTAGTGTTGATTCGAATGACCCTTTCTTGTTGCTGGTTTGTTGGTACTAGCTAGTAGCCTAGTACCAGCTATTGCATGACAAGCATCTCCCCAGGTTGTGTCTGCGGCTTCTTATTATCCAATGGAATCAATAGGAGGGCTGCTAGCTAGCTAGCTAAAGCTACTGTATTAGCTACGGTATCTACTCTAGAATTCCAGTAGTAGCCTGCACTGACTGCTCTCGGATGCTTTCGTACTGTACTAGTACTGTATTGTTTTAGAACACTGCCCAAAACAATCGTTATATCCCTCGTAAGTAAATTTGGTTATCCCGCGAAAATGTTAGTCATCTTTTGCACTTATAACATTTGTACAGCTACCAGCCAGTACTAGCTAGTACCATGAAGTACTAGCTAGTAGTAAAAAGCTCTCGTGTTTTGACGGCACGAACTCCAACATGTTTGTCTTCCGGAAGGCGGTAGGAGGTCAGACGAAAAACTTTAGATCACGAATCCTGCGTCACTATAGGAATATTTCAAAACAGTGAACCCGCCATTTAAATGCAGGCTTGGCTGGCTCTGTTCCTCCTAAAAGTAGTAAAGGTACTAGTACGTGTATTCGTTGAGTTACAAGTGCTACAGTACAGTGGCAGTGGCGTTCGCATTTTTGAATATTGGCTGTTGCACCAGCCACGGCACCGCCCAAAACCAATCACAAGCTGGTGAATAAGCACAGTACCAGGTACCAGCCCTGTAAAAAATAGGAAGAGGCAGGTTCACTTTTTCCGTTTTTCGTCTTCCTCCAACATTATTCACAGCAGTTATTAGTACTCAACTGATCCTACATTTATTATTCATTTCTTTTCCCACTCGTCCACTTTGTTATTTTTAAAACTAAACCGTCACTATGCAAATAAGGCAAGTGTTCCCAGCATCCAGCATGGTCGTTGAAGTGTTGTTTGTGGGATGGAAATGGTGTTGATTTTGTGGAATGATCCACGTGTTGCTGGCTTCTCGAATCTTATGATACGTGTTGCTTATTTTTACCACACTGCAGTGTCGTCCAAATCATTGTCGGTGTTTGCACGTTCTTGGCCGCGTGCTTGTCGATTAGTTCCGTCACGTGGTGTGAAACTGCCGATTTTACCTTGAATGGCCTTTCCCAACGGGAAGTATCCTTTGGGATCTGGCGGTACAAGTCGTTTGTCTTGGTGGATGATGTGAATGGAAATACATGGAAAGTGGATGTTTGCCGATCCTATGATGATGATGTCGAAAAGGATGCCACCTGGAAGGCCGCACAAGCCTTTAGTATCATGGCACCCATCTGGGGGGTCTTGGCTTTTGTTCCTATGATGGTGTCGCCGAATACAACCAAAATAACAGGACTACTCTTGTTGGTAGCATGTCTCTTTCAAGGCTTGACGTTGTTGATCCTCAAGAGTGAGCTGTGCGATGCCTATGAAAATCCATTGTTTGGTCAGTTTCCAGTCCTTCAAGCCACTGGGGTTCTCACGACCGAGGATAAGTGTACCCTAGGCAGAAGTGCGATTGTATCCATCTGTGCAACATGCCTGTGGTTTTTGGCGGGCTTATTCGCTGTGGCACTTCCCGTGGATGAATAATCTCGATAATATAGTTAATTTAGTAATAGTAAGTCGTTGGAAGGCACAACGTTTCTACCACGCAAACGACTCGTTTTAGATCTGTTGCGTTGGTGATTGGAGAAACTCACGTTGGAGACATTGTTTCTTGATCGCGTCATTACGAGAGTTGAGCAATGGCGTTCTAGGTAGCAACATTGTTTGTATGAATAACGGCGTGCTATTTTAAATGTTACTAGCAGTGACTTCGCCTTCTATACTATACCAGAGGCGGCAAGCAACTGTTTCGATGTACAGATCGTTTAGCACAGACGGACACGAAGGCACCTATATAGAGTTGACATGGCTATGTTCTCCATACGCGAATATAAACATCATCATCCCGTGGAGGAAGCGTCACAAATTCCATGGTATCGTCTTCTGGGCGATATGATGTCCAAACGTTGTTTGTAGTGGTCGTTGGCACTCGCAAAACAGATGCGGATACATGCACTTGGCGTTGTCGGTTGCCGGTATTTTCTTTGTTGCTGGTTTTTTGAATCGCATCAAGGACTTTCCCCTTTGCATTATCCCACGTGCGCTGAGCAGCTGGAAATTCCTTTCCCAACACAGACATGCCACATCCCGCGACGACGCAACCAAATGGTGTCGGCAGTGGTATCATCACCAGGCCAACTCCCACCATGGTACCCCCTGTGATTGCAACCCCTACTTTTCGAAAGTAGGACGATTTAGCAGCAGGTCGTAAGTCATTGTTGGCAGCATTTTTCTCCGCACGCTTGTTGACTGAAAAAATGTCATGACATGAATGCCTCCGCCGCCAATGTGTTGTTGCTTTGTTGTGGTGGTTCGACCCATCGCTTTCCAGTCTGGCCAGACATGTTAAAGCCCTCTTGAGCATTGGTTTCTTTGAATAGCTGTGATCATCATTTTCGGATTCCATTTTCTTCTTTCAATTTTTAATTTATGGAATGTTGAAACAAGGTCTTTTTTGAAAAACTCCACCGTTCAAGCAGATTGAGATCAAAATAATGAGTGAATAAATCAACACAAAAATCCTACCGAGCACGAATGAAACTGTGACTGCGAGAGCCTCATCCCTACTGCATCTGCCTCCTGCACTCAGGCTTTTAGCCAGCACCGCTTGTGTGATATCCTAGCTACTGTAGCCGAGGTGGTAGAGCTAGCTACCTTTTATCATAAAAATAGAAACCAATCCAGCTCAAGCTTCAGCCTTTGAACACAACAAGTGTCAAAGCTGATGCTGGGTTTCTAGCTAGCCAGACTCTGTTGTTGTTACTATTGGACCCATCAACGAGGCAGGGCGGTTGTTGATTTGTCAGCTGCAAGAACAAAGACGCCTGTCTCGCTCCCCATGGTGTTTCGGGCCGTGCAGTTTGCACTTGCAATGGTGCTTTCCGTCTTGATTGCAGACTTGTGCCACTGCATTGAATAGATACTGAACGCCATGTACATCGCTGAACTAAACGACACGCAAGGAAAATCCATCGAATCGCGGACTCTTAAAAACGCAGTTTTCATTTTATTTCTGAGGCACATCGATTTATCAACGTGTGCTCACACCACGATTAAAAAATTATAATCAGCCGCTCACAGCAGTGTCGCAGGCGGAGATACCATTTTCGTCTCCAAGCCGGGACATTTCGTTACCACTAAACATCGAGTTCGTTGCTCTCATGATTCCGGTCCGTTCCCTTTATTGACTCCCTCAAGTGGCGCAACTTCTTTGCCTCTGCAAGCGATGAATGGTCGTCCTCTGTAACTGCCGTGGCCTCATGAATCGTAATAAAGTCCTCCAATTTGAGTCGCAGCAATGCGAAAACCCTCGCTAGGAGATGTAGAAAGGAAAAGGCCATCATGAACAGGGTCAAATTGACGAAAAACCTGGCATCGCCGCCGTCGTTCTTCTCTGTCGCATCAACGACAATCCAAAGTACCAAGCTGGCAAAATGTAGAACGGTGCAGATCAAAGTAGTTACCAGGACGCGACGCCTTGCACGTTCGTGACGAGGAAACACGGGAACTGCCGACTTGGGCTTGCCAGGGATGTATCGCAGTGGAGAAATCACGTCTCCCACCTTGGTCCAATCATGTTCTGCCCTGGATACGAATTGAATTTTAAGGTAACCCGTACCTTGTACATGGTATTGAATCAAGAGATGATGAGTCGTACGCGGCAAAAGGAATCTTCGAAATCGCTTGGCTATGGTCTGCAGGACCACAGCACGGCCACCATCGTCCACGGATTCGGTGAATTTATGTTTGATGTTATACTCGGCCAACCCGAAAAAGCAAGCCACTGCAAAGAGAGTCGACTGAATGACCACCATGGGCATCATCCAGAAAAACAGGACTTCAAATTCTCCAGTGACGGCCAGAATGAGTCCCACGCACATGGCTAGACAACAAAATAAGAGCATCACCTTTTTCCGGCGCTCTTCCTTGCTCTGCAAGACTTCACGCGAACGGAACTCATCAGTGGATGAAGAAACCGGCGCGACGGCAGTGACCTCGGCCGTGAGCACAATAGGTTCGATAACAGCATGGGAGGCCGCTGCAGCCGAAAAGCCCTTTTCGGCAAGAAACTTTTTGATTTCGGCATCTGCAAAGGAAGTTTGCGGAATTGCCGTCACCGCATCGTAGTTGACGTAGCCATCTGCCCTTTCCCCGGACTCTGTGGTAATTGGTTGTTGCGGTTGCTGTTGACGCATCGTGGTGCAGGATATTAATTATGTTTGGCCTGGAGGTGAT
>Ga0163148_10005744_pt1 | contig 12297 bp, 6 predicted proteins | sample OliLakLV19MP7P2_FD_148606 | JGI IMG/M metagenome (GOLD analysis project Ga0163148, IMG submission 148606) | Freshwater microbial mat bacterial communities from Lake Vanda, McMurdo Dry Valleys, Antarctica- Oligotrophic Lake LV.19.MP7.P2 | ecosystem: Environmental > Aquatic > Freshwater > Lake >... | reverse complement strand
AAGAAACATTTGTGTCAGCGATTACTATGTCATCAAAAGTTTTAGCTCCGGTGAAGGTTTGGGTGCCGGCTAAAGAAGCAAGTGTGCCTGTTATTGATGGCAGGGTAACTGTAAAGTCAGCACCAGGATCGCCTGAAGTCAATAAGATTTCATTAGTATCAGAAGTTGCACCTTCAAAGTAGAGGATGCTGCCCTGGTTGCCTGTTTCAGTAAATGCCAGGCCGGTTGTAACATCTCCGACTGCTGTTATATCTCCTGCACCAGAAACTCCGCCTGCGGCCTTCCACTCTAAAGTGTTACCTGTCTGCCAGGTTAAGACGTAATCGCCTGAAGGGGCGGAAGAATCATGGTTGGGGAGTGTGTAGACTGCGTTTGTGGAGAGAGAATCAGGAGCTTTAAAGGCGACGTATTGAGTAGAGGTAGCTCCGCCTTCCATAAATCTGACTTCAGCTGTTTCTCCGGCGCTAGTACCAAATTGATTTAAGGTCAGGGCTCCGGCTGAGACAGGGGTGATGGCGATAGTGCCGCCGGTGAAGGTGAATTGATCAGAGGTGTTATAAGCAAAAATTCCAGTGTCTCCGTCTGAGGCTTTGAAGATAATGTTTCCTGAAGCAGAAGAACCGCTTCCTACATAAAGGCTTTGAGCTGAGACATTTACTCCGAATGGAGATGCTGTTTCGTCAGTTCCTCCGACTGCTACGTCAGCTGCGGTATCTGTTAGATAGGTAGCGCTTGCGCCGCTTGTCCATTTTGAACCTCCAGCGCCGCCGACGATTGCACAAGTAGGACAGGAGATTTCACCAGTGACTGTATCTAGTACAACCGGTGTTGAAGCAGAAACTGCTATTGTCCTATCTGCAGTTAGGGCTGGGACAGTTAAGGTTCTGGTAGCGCCTGTTGGAGCTGTGACTCTGAATTGGACGTCATTTGAGCCTTTTTCGAATAAGATCTCGTTATCCCAACCATTGCCGATGTTTAAGGCATTTTCAGTGGCTTCTGCATCTCCTGTTATACCGGCGAGTTCTATGCCGTTAAAGACGTTGGTTGTTCCTGTGTGATTAGCATTGGTGTAGTTTAGATAAAGACCTCGGAAAGTATCTGATCCGTCAAACGCTCCCAAAGTTCCGGAGAGAGTCACAGCATCAGCTGAGCCAGCAGCAGAGTTGACTCTGGAGAAGGTGGTGGCGCCTGTGAAAGCATTGGCTGATGTGCCGGTTTGAGTGTAAGAACTGTCATTGGTTATGCCGGTTATGCCTGTTAAGGCGCCGGTTGCTGAGATGTCCCAATCACTTGAGTCAATAGCCATAGTGTCGCCGCCATCGCCAAGTGTGACTGCACCGCCTGGAGTTAGAGTGAAGGCGCCGTTTGTGGTGAAGGTTGTTGTAACCCCGGAGAAGTTTATATTGGTATCAGCGACTGTTAGGTCATCAAATGTTTTAGCTCCGGTGAAAGTTTGAGTTCCTTCTAAGAGTGCAACTGTACCAGTGAGGGCGGGGAGAGTGATAGCAAAATCAGCTCCAGGATCAGCTGCAGTTAACTGAATATCAAATCCGTCTGCTGTTGTTCCTTCAAAATAAAGGGAATTACCATTGCTGGTAGCGCCTGTAAGATTAGTGAAAGCGTCGTTAGCTGTGACATCTCCAACTGCGGTGATGTCTCCGCCTGATCCGGTGGCTGAGATGGTTATGGTGTCTGTTGAAGCATCAGTGGTGATGGTAGCTCCAGATCCGGCAACCAAAGTTAATGTGTCAGAGGTGGCATCTGTGACTACGTTTGACTGACCTGAAACAACTAAGGTTGTGAAAACGTTTTGATCTCCGGTGTTGGTGCCTGAGGTTGAGCCTGAAATGTTGCTTGCAGTGATGGCTGCAGTACAAGCGAAGGCACCTGTGGAATTGGTTAGAGTACAACCTGTTGAAGCTGAGCCTCCACCAAAGACTAAGTTACCTGTTGAAGTGTTGCCGATGTTGATGACTCCGGCGCCTTTAGCATCAAGGCTTAGTGCTACATCTGTGTCATCTCCAGTTGAGGCGATTGTTAAGCCATTACCTGTTGCGGAATTTGTGATGGTTAATTGATTGATAGCTGAAGCTGCTGAATCAAGAACCAATATTTCATTACCATTTGAATCAGCCAGGAAGCCATTGTCTGCGAATCTTGGAGCGGTAAGTGTTTTATTTGTCAGTGTGTCTGTTGTGGTTCTACCAACGTATGTATCTGTACCCTGGAAAGTTATGGTTGTGGAATCTGTGCCGGCAAAGGTGAGGGAGTTGCTGACTGCGAAAGTCTTACCATTTGTTAAGTTGAAGGTTCCGGTTGTAGATCCGATTGTTAAACCTTCATAAGTTGCATTAGATATTGCGCCTGTTGTTGAGATATCCCAGTCTGAAGTATTGATACTGCCTGTGTCGCCGTTGTCACCTAAGGTGAAGGAACCGTTGCCGACTAAAGCTCCGCCAAAGGTAGCTGCGCCGCCGGCTGAGATGGACCAGTCGTCGCCACCGGTTAGGGTGAGGGTAGTTGAAGAATTATTGTTACCGATGTCGATTATGTCAGCTGAGGTGGCGTTGGTGGCGATGTTGATGGTGTGAGCGCTGTCTGAAGTGACGCCGCCGATGTCTAATGTTCTTGTTCCTGAGCCATCACCGATGTTGAAGGTTGTGAGTCTGGTACCGAAGGTAGTGTAGTCGATGTCGATGGTGGCGACTGTGCCGGCGTCTGTGACTGCGATGTCAGTGTTTCCTGTTCCTGAGAAGTTAAGAGTATCGATGTTAGTTCCAATCGGAGTTCCACCTTCCTGGACTGCAACTACTGAGCTGACTGCACCGGTGTCGTTTGCACAATCCCAAGTATCGGTTGATTCAGTCCATTTCAAAACCTGACCATTACCGCAGCCCTGTAGAAGGGAGAGAGTGTCGGAGTAGGTTGCTAAACCTGAGCCTGATGATGTCCCTGACAATCCATCGGTAGCTGAGGTTAAGGCAATTGCGTCGGCGTCGATCTTGCCAGTAGCTACTGTTAAGGCTTCAGATGCTGAACCGGCATAAAGAATGCCATCGATTTCTAATGTGCCTTCTATATAAGCATCCTCACCGTTTAAGGTTTGAGTCGGGGAGCCGTTGCCGATTTTTAAGTTACCGGTTAAGACGTTAACTAAATCTGTTCCGGCTGAAGTTGTAATAGTTGTGGCGCCAGAGTTGCCAATAACAAACGTGTCTGTCCCGCCAACTTCAAGTTCTAATAAGTTAGGGGTAGCTGCGCCGGTTTCATTTAAGTGAATGAGAGATCCGGTAGCGGATGAAGCTAGTTGAGCTGTGGCGGTACCGTTGGATGTGGGTTGGATGATAGCGAAAGATCCAGAGAGAGCTGGTAAGGTAATAGTCTCGTCGAATCCGGCGTCAGCTCCGGCGATATTGATTTCGTTGTTGTCGACTGTGGTGCCTTCAAAGTAGAGGTTATTGCCGGTATTACCGTCACCATTAGTGCCTGTGAAAGCTACACCGCTGATTACATTACCTACGGCAGTAATGTCGCCAACTCCTCCGACGCCTCCAACTGTTTTCCATTCCAAGACATTTCCTGTCTGCCAGGTTAGAACGTAATCGGAAGAAGGAGCAGTAGCGTCGTGGTTGGGGAGTGTGTAAACTGCGTTTGTAGTTAAACTGTCAGGAGCTTTGAAGCCAATATATTGGGTAGAGGAAGCTCCGCCTTCCATGAATCTGACTTCGCCTGTTTCTCCTGCAGCAGTTCCGTATTGGTTGATTGTTAGTGCCACCGCTGAAGTTGGAGTGAGAGTGGCGGAAGGAGCTGATATTAATCCCGCTGAGGAAACTGAGAAAGCATTACCGGTTCCGGCGGTAAGAGATGTAGCAACGTCAAAAGATCCGGCAACACCTAAAACTGTAGTTAAAGTTGGAGCGAGCTGAATGTTAACTTCACTTAAGCCATCAATGCTAATGTCAAAGTCCCCACCTGCGAAATCTAGAGCATCGATATTTGAGTTTGTGAAACTGCTGCCATCAGCTTCTTCAATTCTAACGACTGCGGATCCAGCTCCCATTCCGCAATCCCAGCTTCCAGTACCAGCATTCCATCTTAAGATCTGATCGTTTGAGCATCCACGAAGTAGGGAGAGTCCTTCGGTGGTGACTTCTAATCCTGAGGTGGAAGTGATGGTTGTGGTGGTGCTTGTTGTGATGACATCCAAAGCAAGAGATACCGATCCGGAAGTTCCACCTCCTGAGAGGCCATTGCCTGCTGTAACTCCGGTTATCGTACCGCTTTCACCGACTGTGTCAGTGTCAGTATCACAATTGGCCCATGATCCAGAGATATAGCATCTGAATTTGTTTGATCCAGTATTGTAGTAAGTAGCGCCGTTAACACCTGAAGAAGGATCAGAAGCTAGTTGGCCCATATTGAGTGAACCAGTTAAGTTCAAAGAAGAAGTAGTCAGTCCTCCTGAGAAAACTGAAGCGATATTTGTGGTGGCGCCTCTTTCGGTTACCAGCTGAAGAGTGTCGGTGGTTGCTAGAGCTAAAGCTGAGATGATTGGGTTTTGAGGATCACCAGTAATTTCGATGTTTTCACCAGCAGTTAGCGTGTAAAGTAGGTTCGGAGCTGTGACATTTTGCGTGAAAAATCCTTCTCCGTCGACTGAGAGATTGCCGTTGATCTCAGTATCGATGTTGAGTTGGAGGAAGGAACCAGAAGGAGATGACTCAGCAAGAACTTGGCCGCCCAGGCTCGGATAACTTACCCCCAGTAAATCGCCTGAAACTCGCCCAGAGGCGAGTTGAGAAGCGGTTTGCTTATTTTTTTCAGCTAAGTATTCGGGCGGACTTCCTGCCTGGTAAGTGCCGAAGAGTCTGTGTGAAAGAGTGGGTGAAAAAACTCCGGTTAGGTTTCTCATGACCTCAGCTGAGGCTAATAAAGGGTTACTATAATATTTATCGGAAAGGACTGATGCATTTTGAGTGTTTTTTGTATAGTTAATAGCAATTAAGCCAGGAACTATTAACATTGTGATGATGACTGCAGTTAAGGCTCCAGCGAAGATATTAGCTTTGAAATTTTGGAGATGATTGATTGAGCCTTTTAAGATGTTCTGTTTAACTATATTGAGCTCAGTATTGTTGATTCCAGAGTGGTTAACTTCAGGAGCGAGAGATTGGATTGTCCTTAAGATAGGGCGGTCTGTTTCGAGAGTGATTTTAGGAGTGGAGACTTCAAAAGAAGGCTGAGCTGCGTAGGTAGGGATGATAGGAGCTACAGGAGTAACGACTTTAACAGGTTTAACGGGTGTTGTAAAAGTTTTCACAGGGGCTGGGGTGGTAATTTTAGGAGCTTTCTTTAAAGTGGAGCTAAGTTTTAAAAGTTGTTCTTTGTCGTAGAGTCTGGTCCCGCCGGGAGTTTTAACTCCTTTTAGTAAGCCTTTTTTCTCCCATCTTCTTAAAGAGTCGATTGAGACCTGTAGTAGTTGTGAAGCCTGGCCAATTTTTACGAGTTTAGAAGAATCTTCTGAAGGAGAATAGCTGGTTAATTTTCTAAAATCTGATCTTTTCATTGGGCAGTGAATTAAACTTAAATCTTACTTACTTCTTATATCTTTAATAATTTAAGCTTACATTCAATGTACATAGAATTGCACAGATTTGTCAATACATTCTTCTATATATATAATAGATTTCGTGCGAAAGAGTTAGAAATTGACTGACCAAAAAATGCATATATTTTGAAAAGTTTAAATTACCACTAAATTGGACTAAGCCAGCAGCTATATCCCAGACGATACTCCAAGCCTGATTAAAACCTATAATAAACATCATAAAGGATCATGAAAAATTTGTTTTTAAGGATGACTACTAAGCCGTGAAATCTGTGCAAAACATGATTAAGGGCAGTTTTTGGGGCTTGGTTTTTATAAGTCTGTGAAAAATTTGGAAAGTGCTTTTGGAACTAAATTTAGTTACTGATTTGCGGGGTAGCCTGCTAATACTTGATAGTTGGCGGTTGATAGCTGATACTTAAAGTTATGCTCATCGGTATTGACGGATCAAGGGCGTTTGGTGAGGGGCGAACGGGGACTGAGAACTATTCTTTTCAGCTCATAAGGCAAATGAGCCTTATTGATGCAGAAAATCAATATTTGATATATATACAAAACACTCAGCTGTCGGCTGTCAGTTCTCAGCCTTGGCCGGGGAATTTTGAATTCAAGGTGATTGGACTTCCCAGACTTTGGACTCAATTGGGTCTGGCTATTAGGACCTTTATAGACCCAATAGATGTGCTTTTTATTCCTTCACACACATTGCCTCTAGTGAGAAGACCGGGACTTAGAACAGTAATCACAGTTCATGATTTGGGGGCTGAATATTTGCCAGGATTGCACCAGTTAAAGCAAATCCTTTACTTAAAGTTGATGACCCACTACCAAATTAAGACGGCCTCGAGAGTGATAGCTGTTTCAGAATCTACAAAGAAGGATTTGGTAAAAAGAGTGGGGATTAGAGCTGGGAAAGTAGAGGTTGTGTACGAGGGAATTGATAGGCAATTATTTAGAAGGTTGCCGATTGATACAGTTAATAGCAACCTGGAGAGGCTAGGATTGAAGAGAGGGAACTATTTTTTATTTGTGGGGACTATACAACCCAGGAAGAATTTAGAAAGGTTGATTAAAGCCTTTGCTATTTTTAGTTCAAGAAGACTTAAGGAGGGCGATGATTTTAAATTGGTTTTGGGGGGCGGGAAGGGCTGGAAAACGGATGAGATATACAGTTTGGCTCCTAAGTTAGGTATTGAGAAAAAGGTGGTCTTTTTGGGGAGAATTTCCGATAATGATTTGGCAGTGTTATACAGCGGAGCCTTGGCCCTGACTTATCCGTCTTTGTTTGAGGGGTTTGGGTTGCCGATTATTGAGGCTATGGCTCTTGGATGTCCCGTTATAACCTCGAATTTATCTTCGATGCCTGAGGTGGCTGGAGGAGCTGCTCTTCTGGTAAATCCTTATGAGGAATCAGAAATTGCCGAGGGGATGGGGAAGATTTATAATGATGATACACTTAGATCTTCATTGATAAAAAAAGGTAATATACGATCTAGTAATTTTGATTGGAAGACTGCAGCTGAAAGGACTATAGAAATTTTAACACAGGCTGGGGTGTAATTAGGTTATGGGTTGCGGGTTTTAGGGTGTGGTCGGAGGTGATTTAAATTATTTTTAGGTATGTTGATAATTTATTTTGAGACTAGTAAGATGTTTGAGATTTTGGGGTTAAATGCATCATTTTTAACTAATATAATAATAAAACTATGAGTAAAAAGTTGTTGGATGTAAGAATTGACTATATCAATCTCGATCAAGCAGTTGAGGAGGTTAGCGGTTGGTTGAAAAAAAGAAGTAAGCATTATGTTGTTACCCCTAACCCGGAAATGCTGGTTGATGCAGGATTTGACAGTGAGTTTAAGTATGTCTTAAATCAGTCAGATTTGGCTATTCCGGATAGTTCGAGGCTTAGATGGGGCAGCTTTGTAGTGAGTCAAAAGAGCCTGATTTTAAGGCTAATATATATGCCTTTTTTCCTTTTCCCAGGATTTTTGCCTGGGTTTAAGTATCCAGTAACTACAGGAGTCGACTTGATGGAAAGGCTTTTGAGCCTGAGTGAAGAAAAGGGCCTCACAACAGCGTATTTAGGAGGTACAAAAGAAGTAGCAGACAAGTTGTTTAAGTGCTTACGCCTGAAATATCCTGACTTAAAAATCGCATTTTGTTCTGGAAATATGGCCGTTAATGATAAAGGCGAGATGCGTAATGATATACAAAGAGATAAAATGACAGAGTCTAAAAGCATCAGTCTTTCTAAAAGAAGTGCGGGTAGTTTTAATCATCACCTCTTAGTCCAGAAAATTGACATATTATTTGTAGCTTTTGGGCACAAAAAGCAAGAGAAGTGGATTTACAAGAATTTACCCAAGCTAAATACCCGCGTAATGCTGGGTGTGGGGGGAGGATTTGATTATCTGGCTGGAGCAGTACCGAGAGCGCCTAAATTAATGCGCCAGGTGGGTATGGAGTGGTTGTTTAGATTTATTGTTCAACCCTGGCGAGTAAAGCGGTATTGGAAATTAATATTCTATATATATAAGATAATTTTGACAAAGAGGTAGTGACTATCTATATATGGGAACCAGACCCCGTAGTGGCGTTTTAGTTATATTAAAAATCTAATCTAATTACCCCGGCAGAAGGCTCAGATGACTGACAAATATGTCTAAATATACATTAATATATCAACTATTGTTTTTATAACTTTACTCTTAGCGTAAAGTGTTTAAGAGTAATTTGATTAAACGGGAGTAAGGTTGTTTTAAGCAAACTAAATCTTATTGATTGACCGGGCAACATTCCAAATATAAAAAAACTACATCACAACCCTTATTATCCATATCAATTGATCTTAGTACTTTAAAATCTTTGATACCAGCCAGTTATAACTTTTTTTTACTTTTCCCTGCCACTTCTTATCTTTAAATTTGACCTAATGACTTCATTTTTAGTCAGACGTCAACAGTTACTTGTGGTTACTTTAAGAGGGTTCCAGGGAAAGTATAATTCATAGAATTTTTCCAGAATAACAATGTGTTTTTAAGGCAGTGATAGGGATGACGATAATAAGTGTCTAGAGAAAACAGCGAAATTTGTGCTAAAAAATGCATAAATTAACTAGATCACAAAACTGAACTTGGGAAACTTAAGAGAGTTGAACTCTTAGGAAAGCAGGTTTAAGAAAGTTGCATTAAGGGCAATTTTCCTAACTAGAAAGTTAATTTAGATTGCTCCAAATGTCTGTTTCTTTTGCATTTAGAACTAGCAGAAAAGAGAGAGTAGTGATAGGTTTTAGCAAGTAAGCCGGGGTTTAGATTATGGAATGAAAAATAAAGCTTAAGCGGTCTGCTACTTTCTTAAGAACAACGTAGAAATCTCAGGAAGTTTTCTGAGTTATACCTAATAACCAAAGAACAGCTTCCTTCTTATACCTACGGTCGCCGCGGGAGTTAATTCTGATAGCAGGGAGCTTTCCTCTTTTGCCCCATCTTTTAATTGTTAAAGGGGAGACGCGTAAAACCTGCGCGACTTCTTTAACTGTTAGTAAATCGGGTAGGTCATCGAGAGTAATTTTTATGTTATCGCTCATAGCTATCTAATTAATCGAAACGAGAACGTTGCAGATCAAAGTACAAGTAATATATATCATAGAGATTCAGAGAGTGTCAACAGAAGTGATGACTACAGGACTAAAAATTTACTTTACTGTTGTTTGGGTCTTTAATGAGGCTTCGAATAGCTTTCCCTGGGCGCTTTCTTTTACGAGATCGTATGTTGGTAACAGTAGTCCAGAGGCAGTCCATCTATTTACAAATTGGCTGACCTGAGTATTCAATTGGCTATCTTTAGAAATTTCACCACTTGAGTTTGAGAAGATGCCTGTGATCGTATCGTCTTTCTTGGAGAAGATCCCTTTAGCAGCTATTTCTTTCCCGACATTTCCGAGCAGTATTACTGGTAATGAGTCTATGGATTTCCAAGTGGTACTATTTGGGTCTCCTAATTGATTATAGAATAGAGAGGATCCTACTTTTCTTTTTTCCTGTTCACTAACAGGTTGGTTTTGATGGTTCAACAAGGTTCCCATTCTAAGATCCTGTACTAATTTCCAGTAGTCTCGTTCGTAGGCCATTTGCAAGGACAGTGAAAGTAATTCTTTTGCTAAGAAGAAGCTTTGAGCTAAATAGGAGGCAACTTTAAATTCACAATCTCTTCCGATTGTGATTGCATATTCAACTGATCTAACCAGAGGAAATGCTAGTGTGTCGGGCTCGTAAGGGGTTGTGAACTTAGCAAAACTAGGCGCCTCAGTTTGATAGAGGCTCTGAGAGGAGACTGTTGATACTCTTGATTCAGTTTCTAATATTGGTAAAGGGCTGGAAGTTGCTGTAGTAGCTAACTCAGGAAGCTCTGGGTGGGGCTGCTGTAAGCTCAAAAGAGCTACATCTCCGGCTATCTTAGCAAGAAAGGGGTGTTGGGTGTCCTTGAGCGCGGTTATTAATTCAACTAGTGTGCCGGAGTCAAGAAACTTTACTCCCTGAATAGTTAGGTTTGGCCCCTCATACTTTTTGTTGCTAGCTTTCCTGTTTTCTTCCAAGGTCTGAACTTGAGATTGCTTATCTAAGTGTTTTTTACAGGGGGACCTGCCACGAGCACGAGAGTTGTAGTTCCTGCTAGCGCGAGAGATCCTAGAAGGAAGGTTCTTCTTGTAAGAAGTCCTTTAGCAGTTCTGATTTCTTTTTTTGAGTTAGGAGGTGCAGATGCTCTTTCTAGTTGGCCTCTTTGTCTCTTTGTTAACTTTGGTTCTCTTGGTTCTTGCATTATCTTATGCCTAATATTATACCCATAGTACATGTAAAAACAAGATAAACTATGAGTTGGAATAGTGAGGCGCATTTTGGTATTTAACTCTTAACAGAATTGATGGGGATGTGGGATTGGATGGGTAGTTTAAAGTAGGGCGATTTTAGAGGTTGTTGCGAAAAAGTTTTTGTAGAAATTGGTTGATTGGGTATAGAAAAACCCCTCTTGCGAGGGGTTAATCTTTTTTGAAATTCAGATTATTCTCTGGATCCTGAATAAATTTCAGGATGACAGTTTTACTGAAGTTCTACTGTAGCACCGGCTGCTGTCAGTTTGGCTTTCGCCTCATCTGCAGTTGCCTTATTAACTCCTTCCAAAACTGGTTTAGGAGCGGATTCTACTAAATCTTTAGCCTCTTTCAAGCCTAAAGTTGGAACTAATTCTCTTACTGCTTTAATCGCACCGATTTTGTTTGCACCTGCACTAGTTAAAACAACGTTGAAAGATGTTTTTTCTTCTGCTGGTTCACCGGACGGGGCTGCAGGTCCGGCTGCCATAGCCATAGGGGCTGCGGCTGTTACTCCGAAGCGATCTTCGAGAGCGTGGACTAAATCTGCGAGTTCGAGAACTGAGAGTTTTTCGATTTTCTCAATAATTCCTTCTAAATCTTTAGAAACTCCTTTTGAAGATTTTTTCTCTTCTTTACTTCCTTCTGAGGAAGAGGTTGGAGCTTCTGCAGTTTTAGCTTCTTCTTTTGGAGATTCAGCTAATACTTCTGCAGCTTCTTGGGCACTTTCTGCTTTAGGAGCTTCAGCAATAGATTCTTCAGAAACTACTGGAGCGTCGTTTGTATCATTATCTGCCATATTATTTGTTTATTGTCATTCTGCAGCAAAGCTGGAGAATCTCTCACGGACGTGAGCTACTTAGTGTAACTGGCATTCGCCAGAGATCCTTCGGGCTTGACCCTCAGGATGACAAGTATGTCACTCACCACCTTTCTGTTTTCTAATTTGATCCAGTGCGTACACTAGATTTCTTAAATTAGCTTGTAGAACACCAATGATCCCGTAAAGAGGTGAGCCTAAGGCGCCGACAACTTTAGCTCTTAGTTCATCTTTGGAGGGGAGTTGGGCTAGTTTGTTGACCTGAGCATCTGTTAAGAATTCCTGAGCGAGGAAGCCGGCTTTGGTTTTACCGATTCCGGCGTCTTTTAATGCTTTAGTTAGGGCTTTAATAGGAGCGATTTCGTCGCCGTAAGCGAATAGTGTCGCAACTGAGCCTGAGAAGACGGCCGAATCATCGACTTTAAAGCCATTCTCTTTTAAGGCGATTTTTAGGAGGTTGTTTTTGGTGACTGAGAATTGAGCTGAAAGGTCCTGGAGGCTGAGACGTAAAGTCTGCATTTGGGACATGGTCATGCCCTGATAATCAGTGAAGACCATTGATTTAGCTTTGCTGACTCTTTCAGTAAGATCAGTGACTATTGCTTGTTTTTGTACTTTTGTTTTTGGCATTTTAGTTAGGGTCGAGCGTAGAGGGTTCAGCGTATAGTTTCCTCTATGATACGTCTTTCTGTAAAGAAGGCGTTAAAAAACGCCTGTTAAGGCGTGTGGTTTGGATATATTAAAGACAACTATGCGCTAAACGCTGTCTTCTGTATCCTAGCAAATCGCCTCAGCGAGAATTATGAAGCTAGATCCTTTTATACTCGAACCTCCACTGGAGGTTCTCCGGACTTCGCTTCGCTCGCTTTCTTTAGCTTTGGTATTGTAACTTCCAGTGCTATAATTTGTCAAGAATGCCTTCAATTATACTTCGGGACAAAAAAGCGACAAAAAGTGAGATTGAGAAGATGTCTTATGAATATGGAAGCTACATAAAGG
>Ga0163148_10005743_pt1 | contig 12297 bp, 3 predicted proteins | sample OliLakLV19MP7P2_FD_148606 | JGI IMG/M metagenome (GOLD analysis project Ga0163148, IMG submission 148606) | Freshwater microbial mat bacterial communities from Lake Vanda, McMurdo Dry Valleys, Antarctica- Oligotrophic Lake LV.19.MP7.P2 | ecosystem: Environmental > Aquatic > Freshwater > Lake >... | reverse complement strand
GAAGAGGCTTGTGCCCGCGGTGGATTCTGTAATTTTTTACACGTCAAACCCGTCCCCATTCCGTTGATTCGGAGTATGGAAGATGATTGTGAAGCCGATCGGATTCGAGAACAAGAAAATCGACGGTCCAAAGAACGGGAAGAAAAGCGGTCTCGAAAAGAACACAAAAAGCGCAAGCGAGACCGAAAAGAGCGCAAACATTCTTCCGATCGTCATAGAAGTAGTCGAAGGCACCGCAGTTCCAGTCGAGAGCATGCAGGAGGTGGAAGTGCTGGGAGTGACCGATCGGATTCGGAATCTCCGTAGGTTCGGAGGTCAACGTCTTGGTGATGGCACATCATGGATGATTGTGTGTTGTTGTGTATTCTGTGGATATTGTGGAGCTACACGCAGGAATAGCATAAACAAAGTTTGCTATTTCATCAATGGGTTATTTGTACGAAACTGTTGTCCCCATCAAAAATGATGGTTTGGTTTGCCTTAGTTTCAACACCGTTCACACTCATTAAAAGACTCAAAAACGTTTGCATTCTACCATTCAAAATTTTATTCTAGAGCAGACCAAACTGGAACCCTATGCAGTGGCGTGCAGATTCTACTCTTAAAATTATCCATGAATTGCGTGTTTTCCAAAGCTGGTTCATTCACGAGTCAATGTGAATATAAATCGACAGCCATTGTTCTGGCCGACCCGGGAAGGAACCGTGCTGTAGGTGATGAGTGCAGCTCCTACTATAAATATCTGTCGTTGAAGGCGGCTCCACAATTAAAACTTCATGTGGATGGAGCTGCACTTTGGGTTCACTGGAGCAGCAAGGGTTTCTGCAACAGCACGCTACATTACAGTGCAGTGCAGTGCGCACTGTCACCATGTCATATCCATCGAGTGTCAACATTTTGCCTTCAAGCCATTGTGATCTTGACTTGAGTACCGGTCGAAACCTAGAGCTTACCACTTTGGACTTCCCGTTGAAGTGACGGGTCCGCTCAGCCATGTCCCAATTAGGCAGCGAGGTTGGTGGCGACATGAATGGGACATGACGCGGGACTACATGCAGTGAATTGTTATTTGTTGGCGGGCAAGAAAATAGTCTTTCTTTTCCCTTGGACTGCCATCGTAGCATCATGTGTAAATTGTGGGAATGAATGAATCGATGATGGGATAAGGTAAGCAATAATAACAAAGCGATCATAGAATTTGTCATCCATTGTGTTCTTTCCGTGGATGGTGGTACTAACATTTGCTTGGTTGCCCTTTGTCTCCTGCTACTCCATTTAAACCACTCAAACCTTGAACCGCGGCGCAAAAATGAAGGGAAGGATTCTGTGCCATGTGCAACATTTATGGTCTTCCAAAAAAATTGAGAGCTGCCTGCCTCCTTTTCAATCCAGATTCCGGCGCTGTGACAGGCTCGACAAAAACGCCCAAGGGCATCATAGCGAGGTTTGATTTGGTGGCGCCATGAAGTTCTGTAAGCTTGCAATCCACAACGCTGTACATGGTTGTGCAGTCTTCAAGATCAGGGACTCGCATGTTTTACTATCACCGCCGGGCCATGTGGATCCATTTGCTGTTGTTTCACACCCGGGAATCATCGGAGAGAAGACGAATGGCAGAGCATCCAACGCTACTTGGCTATGATGTCCTTTTTTAGGAGGATGTCACACGGGAATGATGAAAGGTGAAAGGATACACTATTAACTGTGCAATCGCGGAAAAGGAGGATAGTGTGGAGTGCCAAAAAGCTCTACGTGGCTACGAAATTTTCCTATGGTGCACTACCTAGTAGCTACCGCTTGCACGGATCATCTACCGCCATGTACAACGGCAAGAAGAATTGCGCGGAGTACTAACAGACCCTACATAGCTACAAAATTTTCTACGGTGAACTACCTGCCACTTCTATCGCCATGTACATGCAGCAAGAAGATTATTGCGGAGTACCCAGAAGCTCTACATGGCTACGAAATTGTCCTTCAGTGAACGGACCTACAGCTTCGACGGAGCATCTACCGCCATGTACATTTTGCTATGAAATTCCCCCAATCGGAGACTCGCAAGTTGTATTATGCCGCCCCCTTTGAAGGTGGATGTCTCCGTAAGCTCCACGTGGCTATGAAATTTTCCTACATTGCAGTACGGAGACTCGCACTTGTATTGTGCCCCTCTCTTGAAGGTGCAGATCTCCTTTAGCTCCACGTAGCTATGAAATTTTCCTACAGTATGGCATACAACGCGGAGACTCGATCTTTATATGATGTTCCCCTTTTGAAAGTGGAGATCTCAGTAGGCTCCACGGAGTTATGAAATTTTCCTGCGGCGCGGAGACTCCACGGTTTTATGGTCCCCTTTTGCCAGTGGACATCAAAGTGCGATCTCATTAATTATCCTTTGGCCTCACGTTGTTGCGTTGCATGAAGGAGCTTGAATTCGGAAATTTATTCCTTCCTCCAAGTTAATTTTATTTCCAATCCCTACCTCCGTTGTCAATTCCTCCCAAGGACGGCTCTTTGGTGTACAAGATGAGCGAATCCTTTGTGGACGCTTTTCCGACGCTCTTTCTTCCTATGGATCTCCCGAACTGTCCTCTCTTGGAATCCGATGGACGAGACGAGAACCAGAGCATCTTGAATTGCTTGATGGAGTTTTTGAAGACGGACCAATTCCATGAAAGAACAATATCGGCTGTGTTGAAGACTCTCTGTGACCAATTCATAGCTCTGCATCGGAATGAAGATGCCGAGATGCACCCACCCCCTTTTGCTATCAAGGAAAGTCTTATGTCGACCCCCATCGGTGGGTACTGGGGCTTATGGATTCGTGAGCAAAATGCCACGCTCCTGGTGCAAAGGCTGGACAACACCAACGCTTTGATACTGCTTTGGGAGCTGCAGTGCCCCAACAGTGTCGTCACGGACAATCTACGAGCTCCTCAGCAGACAATTCCACGCTGTGGTATGAAAGTATCGTGGGAGAGGCTAATAGGCAGTTCCGAGCTTTTAGCGGATCTTGTCTGGAACGCACAAGAAAAGGCTATCCCACAAAGCCGCAAGGGTGGCAACGAATATGACGAGACAAGAGACGTCCATGCGCCTCTTTATGCGCTAGAACTGCTTCCGTGTGCACTTGGAGGAGACGGGCTGGTACAGCAGGCAGACTCGCATCTTGTAGGATCGTCGCCAGGCACGCAGGTTCCGCTCATCACGAAGAAGATGCGGGACGAGGTGCGATACCAATCGAGCAAGCTTCCTTGGCGCCGTGCACCGGTGTGGGCAGCTATCAAAAGTATGTTGCATTTGGTAAATGTCCACGAGACGGGCGATGACCAGCAGTACAAAATGTTTGTTCAAACGTTTTTGTCGTTCGTATTGAAGAAGGTTGCTTCCCACAAAGTAGCGCGACCATATGTGACTCTATCCAGCCTTACTGAAGCTTCCAGGAAGCTTGTTCGCCGCCTGGACAAGCTACAAGGCGAGGCCAGAGATACCTGCTTTAAGGCAACGGAAGGAGCCACTCGTGCTGCAATGGATGTTGTACAGCAAGGGGAAAACGAAGATGTAAGGGGCGATCCAAAATCGTATAAGATTCCGTTACATAACTTCGTTCGCGACACGGCCCAGAAAATGCCCGGGTCTCGTGCAGCTCTTCAACAGCTTGTTGAGATAGCCGAGAAGAATAATGGCGAGATTGCCAGTGGCTCTCGACCGGAATATATACTTGGTTCGCGCGCTCTATTTCCCCGTTTGCGCCAGTGGTCGGCGTTGAATGCGGGCGAGGTCAGGAAACAAACTAATCTCTTGCGTGATTCCCTGTCCCCGTTCAGTAAGTTTGCAGCATCACCCCATGATTTTGTTGGAACATTTCACGATATTTCAGAGGGAATTATGGAAGCCTTTGAAACAATATCGCAGGGCCGTGCTTCTGTGCCTGTGGACAAGGATTCGCTGTCGATTGCTTTGTTGGGGCTGCTTCATGAACTTATAGATGTATGCTCGCTGAAGGAACAGGACAACGTAGGACCATTCGAGGGCGACGTGGGGGGCAAGAGCCAAGCGATCCTCATCGGCTTCACCATCTGCTTGCTCTTGGATCAGGTCGCATGCGCCGCATATCCTTTGCTGCGCAAGCACAGTCTCGGAATTGGTCTTTCTCTTAACCTAGATACTCTCTTTTTGGCGACTGTCAAGCACAAAAAACATCTCGAAAAAGTCGAAGCATATCTGCGCGAGCGAGAGGAAGCTGGAGGGCCATGTATCCTCAACAACAAAGTGTCGCGCGAAAGCTTCTCGGTGAAGTTTGCTGCGCGAGACAACGATATGCAGCGAGTGCTGAATGAGATTGAAGCCCAATGCGCTCAGAATCAGGCGAACAAACGCAAGGAAAGCTCTGAGGCGAAGCAACGATATAATAGCTTGATGGGTTATGTTGCAATTCACAATTGCACTTGCACCTATCACAGCAATCGATACCAGAATTGGAAAGAGGAGTGCACACGGTGTGAGAAAGAGAAGGAGGCGCGCAATATCGAGATTTACTATTACGAAAAATTGCTGCCACCAGATCCGTCTATGCAGCGTGCCGTCGTGTTTTATTTGAGGCAACCTGTCACTCTGTCGTGCCATCAAGATAGCTTTGTCATGTTTGCGGCCTGGGTATGCGATGAACAGCTGTTTCGTGAAGAAGACTGGTCAGGACATTGGAAGATCCAACTCCCTCAATGGGCGAGTGCGAGGTGCGGAATGCTTCATCTTGGATCAACTCGAAAGAAGATTACACAGAGCCACTACGGGTCTAGTTCGGCTCACGTGACAAAGTCGACAGATTTTATAGTCGACAACGGCTACAATACTGTTTTAATGGACGATAAGGGATATTCCCTTGTCAATATTGAAGGTTGGAAGTGGAATATTATGCACCACACAACGATGATTGTTGAAGAAGGCCCTTACAAGACTCTGGAGTGTTTTTATAACTCGTTTGACCACAGCGAGAATGATGTTATCGCTGACAAAAGTCAAGCCTCCGAACAACTCTCGCTTCGAGAGTTTGAAGCAGTCGGAACTTTACGAGCAGGGTCTGCTTTCCAGCTAGTCCGTCTGGTCCACGGGATCGCACAGCGAAACTTTTCCTTGGACCGCGAGGATATTGTTTCCCTCCTGCGTTGTGTACTATGGCAAGCCGGGCCACGGACAAACGAGACAGACTGGCTCCGCAAAAGCTTTCAGGTGCTAAAGACCAGAGGTATCGCAGCAGAAATATGTCAACAACTGCAAGAAGTTCTTTGCAGCTGCCGCGAGAACTGGGGGAATCAAAATTCTCTTTTGAGCGTGCTTTGCATTGCCAGAGCTCTACTTGATCACTTTGCAGCGGAGAACAATGCTGAAGCTTCGCAGGCATGTGCGAACATCATGCTGGAGTGCCGTAATATCGCATACGATTGGATTCAAAGATTGATGAAGACGAGCAATGGCTGCACTAATGATCAGGAGATGCAGTTCTTCCAGATTCGAATGGCAGACATTGCCGTCATCGGCACACTGTCCTTCTCCGCCCACCACAGTGTCTTTTCTACTGCGGAGCATGTGGCATACTGGGTCTACTTCCGGGCTGTGTTTCAGGATAATTCTTCCCCAAATCAATTTGCGCATGCCTCTTGGAGACGACGAAATTGGTTGCGAGCAACCCTGCTGTCTGAAGAACTGGCCCTAGTATTGGATGGCTATACTGATCGCAAAAGAAGGAACGGGCTTGACATTTTTTTGAAGATGTACTGGACGAAGGCTGCAAACGGTACAATTGAGAAGAGATGGTCTTCTGCTCACTTTGGCTGGTTCCATGCAACAGTTCGGCTAGGAGGCTCTGATGGTGGGCGGAGCTGTCTGATTGAGGTTGATACATGCGGGGGAACATTTTTGGTGAATGGATCTCCTTGTAGCCGTCTGCCAAAGGAAATTACAGTGCATATAGTCTACCGCAGGTTTTTCGGGGATGCCTTGTTTCTGGTTGAGCCCCAGGGAACCGGTGGTTTTTGTACAAGAATGGATGTGGAAGGCTTTCAATACGAATTTTATCCACCTGGATACACTTCATCACTGGATTTTCAGGGAGCGCCTTTCATACTCAAAACAAGAGGTTCTCAGAAGGCAATCTTGCTGCCACAAGAGATCTTACAGGACGACGTCCCTGAGCTCCTTCTATCGGAGCACAGTCACTGGTTTTTGCTCACGTCGGACCTACGTTGCCAGCTACACTTTCGACAGCCGTCCTACACGAACCCGCGCATCTCAGATTCTTTCTCGAGGGACAAATATATCTTATGTTGCGCGATGCCGATGTGGACGTTGCGAGTGACATCTAGTGGTGCTGATCTTTTGTGTATTCACAGTTACACTTTCATGCGGCTCCACGTCTTGGTCTTACAAAGACTATCTCCTGAGACATATATTCATATTTTAGTTTGGTCAAGGAGGCCTGGCACAGAAGGAATGAAGCACCGAGTGACCATTCAGTTTCCCAGACTCCATAATCTTCAATTTGACTATGACGGTATTGGCATTGTCTCGAGGGAATTCGGGAGTCTCCGTGTGGCCACTAATCAGAGCCTAGGGACTCTTTATGGACTGCAACATGGTATCCTCTTGGAATCTCCTTGCCACATGGAAAACAAACTCTTCATTTGTCCTCATGGCAAAGTATCACGGTACGATTCGAACACCAGCATCGACACAGATAATCTGAAATCGCCGCCATTTTTTACGTATGAGCTGCGTCCAGAGCTAGGAGACTTGCACGGGAAGAGCCAACTAAGGCGCGAGTGGCTCTTTCTGGCTCTCCTGCATGCCCAGACGGGAAGACTTCAGCACGATCCCTTTCTTGGCTGTACCGGTTCAGAGAAAGCCCTAAGCTTACTGCGGTCACCTCATTGTACCGGTGATCTGCTTACATCTTTAGATAAGGATGACGTCGCCGAACAATTCAAAACTGACATTCTTCTACTTGTTGACATTGCGAAAATATCCCCCATGCGCGAAAACTACCACGGCATGGAGAAATGCCATGTACTAGATTCGCGGCCAGCACTCTGTGCACACCCCGCGTTGGCATTTCTCGCACAACTACGAATCCACGAAGTACAGAAGGCGCTGGAGCTAATAGGATATGCCCTTCCTGTCGACGTCAGAAGCTTGCAGGGACGAACCTGTCAGCTTGGATCAAGATCATATTTTTTCCGTCGCGAGTTCTACCCGAAGGCGGAGTGTCTTTCCTCGTCGGAAGAAATGGATATCTTTGAGCGCACGGAGGTGACTGTTCCCGCCTCCTTCGATCCTACGTATAACCAGTTTGGACGGATGTCCTTAGATGTAGCGCGATATCTGGGGATCAATTGCCAAGGGCCAGTGGCCAGAGTCAACGAAAAGGTATCGATCCAAACGCTGCTGTGCGACAGAGAAGACCTTATCGGTTTTCGAAACGAATATGTAAAGGTATCTGGATTTCCAAGCGTTTGCTTTAATGCCATAGCAGAAGGAATAGCCAGAGACAGGCCGGGCGAGGAGTTGGAGCTTGCGGATAGCTGGATGACTCTTTATCGCATCGCAAAAGCTACCGAAGGAAACCAAGGGTATGCTGATTACTGCACTTTGTTGGTGTGGTTTGGAATTCATTTTCCCCACTATCGCAATCATCTTTGCCAGCTTATGATTGTAGCTAGGCACCCCACCGAATTCCCATCTTCCCTGTCTTACAGACGATATGAACTTCCAAATGAATCAGAGTACGACAAGGCGAAGATTCTTGCGGCAATCGAGACAAATTTGAAAGCATTTTCACCCCGGCGGCCGCATCTCTGCGAACGAGCAACAGATGCTGAATGCCGTCGGCATGAAACCAGGGTGTCCGCGTGGGAGCAAGAAAAGAAAAGGCACGAAAGAAACGCTCATGATACGAAACTACGAATTGAACAAAGCATTGATCGTATTTACCGATGTGGGGGTGATGATATGTCGGAATGCATTCGCACGCCCATGGTGTCTTCCCCGTGCGAGCTGACAGAAGTCATTCGAAACTTATTTGAGAGATGGCGCCAAGCTAGGAAATTGAAGGAGTTTGCAACGAGGGTCACAGAGGCCATATACAAACTCGAGCAAAATGGAGCCCTTTGTTGTGAGAAGAATGCTCCTGGTTTTTGTCTGGTTTCAACTTCCGTGGTGTCGCCCATTGAATTCCGCTTGAAAACTAATTCAGAATGGCCAAATCTTGTGCGCAGTACCAAAGCCGGAGACTTCAAAGAAATAGCAGGCACTGGTAAATTTCCGGGAGTTTATCGATTTCAATGTCCGAGAGCGCCAACGGATTGCACGCGATTGCCTCCGCCAATGGACTTTCCGGGCGCTTTTGTAGCGGAACACCCCGAGTCTGACCAGCTCTTCCGGAAAATCTTGGCTGAATTGGATATTAGCTTGGAGCAATCCAACAATTTCGTCAGCATCTCGCTTGATGAGTTCACCAATCCTGCGAAAATTGGTGAAATCAAAAAGAACTTGCAGCTGTATCGCGAGAAGGCTGCTACGATGATGGCGAAAAGTTGGAAATTGATCGAGTACGAACTATCGGATCTATCCTTGAAGAAATCCTTGAAGAAATCCTTGAAGGAATCGGTTGGCCTGTGGGATGCAGTAACTCCCTTGACAGTTTTAAAAACTTTTTTCCACCCCTCACATGATGTTCAGAATGGAAATTGCAAAAACGACGCGATTACGTTCTCGGACCTTTGCTTGGCCTTCGCGGTATGCGTCAAACATGTGCAACGGGCTCGACGATGCTTGCGATTGCTTCAGCACGGCAGCGCCAAATTTCCACGCTTGGCTCGCGATCTCGAGTCGCCTGGCTGTGATGGGTGGACTCCGAAGGATTATCCTGAGTTTCTAGGTTTTGAGATTGACAATAACCTCACCATTCGAGCAGTCCAAGCACGCGTTGCCCTTGAGATTCTGACTACCAATCACGGCAACCGTCTGCTGCAGCTAAACATGGGAGAAGGGAAAACCGCCGTTATAATGCCGCTTGTTCTATGCACCGCAGCTAGAGGGCGCAACATTGTCAGGGCTACTGTCCTTCCCTCTCTCTTTTCCACCAACGCTGCTGACTGGCAGCACAAACTAGGAGGGATCTTGGGTCGTCGTATTTACACGTTTTGCTGTAGACGCGACCTCAAATTTGGAGTAGCGCAGGGCAGGTTGTTGCTGGAAAAGTTGGATATGATCAAGAAAGGCAGGCACGTCATGGTGACAACTCCGGAAAACCGGCTCTCATTGGAGAACAAGGCCGTGGAGCTTTGCTCGAAGTCAAGTTTGCACAGCAATGCAGCTGTTGGAAACTTGTTATTGCAAGTTATGGATCATCTATCTAATAATGGCCGTGAGTTTCTTGACGAGTCTGATGAGATTCTTTCCCCGTTATACCAGCTGATCTATACGCTCGGTCCCGCGCAAGACATGGATGGGGGCGTTTTGCGCTGGAAAATGCATGCTGCAGTTCTACAGTCTGTTCAACTTCATGCGGATGAAATGCTTGAAGGGTTTGGTCCTGAAACTGTTGAGATAAGCAATGAAGATGGAGGCGATTCTAAGAATGGGTGGTTGAGTCTACTAGAGAATGAGAAGTCGAACCATGCATACATGTTTTTGATTGACAAGATTATTGATGACATTCTTCAGAGCAAAGTCCCACGAGGGGCTCCATTAAACCTTCAGATGAATCGCGATGAAAAAGAAATTTGGATATCTTGTATTCGAAGAGGAGGAGGAGGCGGCGGAGAACGCCTTGACGAGCTAACCAGCCTAGGTGAAAAAGAGTTTCAATCTGCCCTCATCCTTCGAGGCCTTCTCTCTGACGGCGTGTTGAAATCGATTCTGCTAAAGAGATATCGAGTGAACTACGGCAAGCACCCGACGCGACAGGGGTATCAAATGGCTGTTCCATTCAGGGCGAAAGATGTCGCAGCTGAGCGAACCGAATTTGGTCATCCTGACATGGCTCTTGGGTTGACCTATGCTTCCTACTATCAATCTGGGTTAGGGGAATCTGAACTTCGCCGAGTCTTTCATAAGCTATCCCAAATGAGCGAGTCTGTCGCAAAGGCCATATATAGCGAATGGGCAAGTGACCTAGAAGATAACGAGGGTATCGCAGAGTACGAAGGGTTTAATTCGCAAGATCCAGTTCTTTTTAGGGAGAGAATCATTCCTGCCTTCTGCCGGAATATTGGGTGCATCGACTTTTATCTGACCGTCCTTATTTTTCCTGTCCAGGCGAAGCAGTTTCCGCTCAAGATTCTGGCAAATGCCGGGGACATGTGCAGAAATAAAAAACTTGGTCCAAGAATTCGTTCAGTGACGACCGGGTTCTCGGGGACTACCAGCAGCGTTCTGCCCATTACAGTCAAGCAGGAAAATTTGCGAGAGCTTGAAGCAACCAATGGACTGCAGCTGCGAGCAATCCTTCGCCCGGGAAACAATCATTATCTCGCACTGAAAAGCGAAAGCATGAGTCAAAACTCAACGGGGCAGCTGTTGGCCCTTTTGGGTGGTGCAGAAAGGAGGTCCGACGTCGTGCTTGATTCCGGTGCACTAGTTTTGCACAAGAACAATGTTGAATTTTCGCAAGCATGGCTCAGGATTCGACCTGACAAAGATGCCTGTGTCTTCTTTATTGCAGATAGAGTGTATTACGTGACACACAATTCGGAACACAAGCATGCCTATCGCGGATCCCCATACGTGGACGATATGTCAAAATGCCTGTTATACCTTGACGATGAGCACACTCGTGGTAGCGATTTTGAGTTGCCATTGAATGCCCGCGCTGTTGTGACTTTAGGAAAAGGCATCACGAAGGAGAAATTCGTTCAGACATCCTTGCGTATGAGACAACTCGCGAGTTCCCAATCTCTCTCGTTTGTCGCTGCACCCGACGTCCATCTTCAGCTGCAGAAATTTTGCAGAAAGCCTTCCATTGCGGATGACTTTGTTCCCAGCATTATTCTCAATTGGACGATATCGAACACGGTGAAGCGCACCCTCGATTTGCTTCCCTACTTTGTAAGCCAGACCGTTTCGACGATAAAGAAAGCGCATGCGTTCCAGGAGTACTACAGTGGGGGTGCAAACGAGGAAAGCTCTCAGGATCTTGCAGAAGCTTGCATAGATGTGGAAGTATTGAAGCTGCAGGACATGTATGGCCACAAGCATGAGAATTGTTCGATCCGGGAATTTGCCGAGCGCCAGCTGCAGACAGTGGAGGGCAAGGCCGACGCAGACGTGATAGCAGCAACGCTACACCGGATAAAGGAGTTGGCGCCTCTGGTTTGCCGACAACCGTCGTTTGTTGATGAGGAGCAAGAACGAGAGTTGGAGAATGAACTCGAGGAAGAACGACAAGTAGAACGGCCACCGCCAGCCCACCCCTTCCGCAGCAGGGTTTCCCCAGAGCTCAAACAATACCTCTCTTCCATCGGAAACATTTCGCAACCTAAAAATATACGGTTTTCCCCTCTGTGCGATATTTTCAAGGAAACGTCCATGCACGAAGCATTTCGCAATATATTCGGCGACGAAGTATTTTGCACCTCTGATTTCGTGAAAACTGTAAAAGGGAACGGCCAGAAGGACTATTACTTGAAAAGAATTCAATGGCTTTTGGTTGCACCTGGGGATCATGGCAGAAGGAAGCTTACAGTGGTCATCTCGAACTTTGAAGCAGAAGCATACAGCGATCTCCTTGGTAAGGTAATATTCTCCTTTGTCGCCCTGCTGCGACGGGGGCAAAATGAAATGGTGCTTCCCAGTGTGGCTGCCAAGATGGTCCCTCCCTGTCTTCATGTCATCGGTGGCAGCTTGTATCCGGAAGGTCCTCTGTTGGCCAACATGGGTCACTTTTTGGGCCTTTGTACTCCGCAAATGCTGGACGATGGAAACCAGTGGAATGAGCTTTTTGAAAAGGGTATCATTGGTCGCGACGGATTTGTGGAATGCCAAAATCGCGAGAGCGTGGACACAGCGCTTAGTCAGTGTAAATCTACCAAGAGCCGGTTTGCCGCTATTGCCCATAACATGTCCAAGGCATGGCACAATCGCGAGAGTGTGGACACAGCGCTTAGTCAGTGTAAATTTACGAAGAGCCCAGTTGGCGTGATTGTCCATCTCATCTCCAATGCTCGACACGCCGGCGAAGAGTTGCCCAAGTCGCCCCTTGGACGGTTGCTTGGAGTGAGCGACATTGATTAGCAGAAGAAAAGG
>Ga0163148_10005738_pt1 | contig 12307 bp, 10 predicted proteins | sample OliLakLV19MP7P2_FD_148606 | JGI IMG/M metagenome (GOLD analysis project Ga0163148, IMG submission 148606) | Freshwater microbial mat bacterial communities from Lake Vanda, McMurdo Dry Valleys, Antarctica- Oligotrophic Lake LV.19.MP7.P2 | ecosystem: Environmental > Aquatic > Freshwater > Lake >... | reverse complement strand
GGAAAAGATACAAGATCTAATCCGGAACACAAAGTGGAACGGAAACGATGAGTTCCCACGCCGTGTTCTATCACGATGTTGTATAATCCTACGGGCATGTGGTAACAAGAGTATCTCACCATGACGAAAGCATGCGCACCGTGTAATGAATCTTGCCAACGAAGATGCCAATCTTGTTGGAATGTCGATCGAACATGGAGCTGTTTCCAAGGTAGACTAATGCTCATAACTTTCGAATTTGCATGTATTAGCATCTATTCTTTTGGTGAAACATTAGAGTAGGAAAGTTTCTTTCTAAGGCATTGTTCTCCGTATTTCGTCCCTTGTTGTTTGGCGATTTGACGGTGAAGAATTGTCGTTTGTCAAAAACGAAGAAATGGATGCATCCATTGTGCAAAGAGGGAACATGCACAACAAAAATGCTGCTTAACTGCTCCTAATTTAAAAGATGTGATCAACAAGAAATTACGAATGCTGACATCTACCACTACTACTAGCTACAGTAGTAGAGTGCTCATGCTTTGAAAAGCATTCTGGGCCCACTTGTCAGTCATCCATTCTCCAAGATGGCTTTTCAGGTGGGCGCACATATGCCCCCAAATGCTGCGGCCTCACCATTTCCACCACCACCATCATTTTTTCGTCACTGACTGACGCAGTCGCCTCGACAAAGAATCAATCAATCATCGAAGCATGGTCGACGAGAGGTTACCATGCTGCAGCTGCATGCCACCATGGCGGTACTGTTACCGTGATAAGCAACCATTTTACAGACCGATAGACCAACAGCTAACGCACAAGACCACAAACCGGCTATGCATACCCCAAAATGAAATTTCTTGGAAGACTTTTTGTTCCTATTTCTGTACTACTGCTGGTGGCACTTCTGTGGTTGCCATCATGTCAAGCATTTTCCAAAGCCGCCGTTGGAAACAATGGTCCTACACGTAGTAGTGGAGTGGGACTTGCCACCAATGGCCGCCGATCAAGATTCCCGCTCCTTGCACTCCAAGCGGCATCGACGACAACTTCCTGTACCACGTCGTCGTCTTCTTCTTCCATCACTGCTACTAGTAGTCGAAAAGAAGCGCCTCAATTGTTGGTTTTTACCGAACCCACGACCGGCGTGACGGTCAAACTGGTAGGCTGCATGCATTACAATCCTGCTTCGATTGCATTGACCAAAACTACCATTGAAGAATTGGCCCGCAACAACCAATTGGGATCGGTCGTCATTGAAAGTTGTGATATTCGATGGGAGCAAACCAAAAAGTTGCCACGGGCCATTCAAAATTTGTTGGAATCGGAAATGAAAACGGCTTGTGAATTGGCATCCTCGAAAGAATATCAAAGGCCGGTCGTCTTGGGAGATCAACGCATCAATATCACGGTCGCCAGTTTGAAACGAGGATTTCAAGAAACCATATTGGATGTGGTGACGCCTTGGAATGGTGGCTGGAATCGTCTGGCGGGAAATGTCACACGGGCCCGACAAGATGCCCTTCCCTTTGGAGAGCAATACTTGAATCCGCTGGCATTTTTAGATCTCAAGCTGTTATTGGCCGCACCCGTGTCCTTGGTCAAGTATCCACTCTCGTATTTCTTCAAAGCGCCGATCCAGACGTCGCTCTTTTTTGTTCTTTTATTTTTCATTGAACAACCAGCGGATGCGTCTACTCTTGTAACGATGGACCAAATGACCATTGGCGATTGGATTGGGTCCTTGGGTCTTTCGGGCCTTGAAATTGCCTTGTTTGCCAGAGTCTTTCTCAAAGAGCTATTGGTCGAACGAAATGAAATCTTGGCCAAAAACATTCTGGATCAGTGCAAATTATACAGCAGCAAAACAAACCAAAAAGATGACTCCATATTAAGCAGCGTACAGAAATTTTCGAATTCGCTCTTTGGACGCAACAACAAGGATGCAGAGATGGAAACCATCTACGCGGAACGCCCAAACTCAAGAACGGGAGCCAAGGGATCACAAGACAAGGCTGTCGTGGCCGTTCTTGGAATGGCCCATTGCAATGGTATCATGAAATTACTGCAAGAACAAAAGGTCTAATAAAGCATCGCTAGCTACTGTACTAGGAATAAAATAGTAATATTCCTCTATCATCATTAGGCAATTGATAATAATTGAAAACATCGATGTTTTGGAAAATATTGTGTGCTTAGAGAAGAGGCAATCAATTACTGTACGACGAAGAATGAAATCGAATGGCTAGCTAGACACAACATGTCGGGTATTTCTAGTAGCTGATATGGTACCAATGGAGATCCTGTGGCGAGGTAGCTTCTTGCTTTAGATAACTAGCAATAACAACTCGGTACTTGTACCTGGTAAAGATTGTTCAAACAATGAATGGGTTCTACAAAATTAGATCAAGTGTGCGCTTCAAGCTACCAGTCGATCTTTCTACTGGCTGCTGCATCGGATGGATTTTTTGTTATCGCTTTATGAATGAATCCATTATTGAATGAATCGATCAATGAATGGAAAATTATTAATGAACGCCTCCATCCATCACTAACTTGGCTGCATCGTTTCAACTTCTGCTTCTGTTGGTTTCATAATCTTGTATGGCGCAAGCTACACGTAACAGCATAGAAAAAATCAAGCCGTTCGATAGGGACAGAAGAAGATAAACGACGTGGAAATCAGAGCAACAAACAACACACAAAAATGTTTCGCGTGGATGTTTTTCTGGGAGAGAAGACTCCCTCGTCACCGCCGCTGTATGCATGTTTGGCCACTGCCACTGCGGATAGCAGCAGCGGCAGTCGTGGTGGTTGTCTCTTTACGGTGGGTCGCAAAAAAGCTACCATTTTGTTGGAAAAGGACAAATCCGTGTCTCGCGATCATTTGCACGTGCTCCTTTTGTCCAACGATGCAAATCATCATCGACCAGTCACTACGGAAAGTAGTTCCAATGACGAGGCAACAACGTTGGCCGAGGCGGCGGGAGTCGCACAATCTCAAGCCGAAAAAGATGCGTGTGCACAAAGCAAGGATAACATGACACTCTTGGTATCCAACAAGGGAAAGTTTGGTAGTGCGGTTTTGGCATTGGCGGCACCGAACAATGACGACGACGAGAATGACAACCAAAAACAAAACAAGACTGGCGACACGGAAGAGTCAAAGCCATCCAAAGAGGCCAGTGACAGCGAAACGGACGCAGGAAGCGACACGGAAGACGAAAGTCAGAAAAAAGAACCACTGGCCGTCGCTCCTGGAGAATTGCCGGCATTGGATGGTATGAAATGGTTTGACGTCACAAAGGAAATTTCTGCCAATCTGACAACAAAACACAAGTACACCATTTTGAAACCCGAAAAGCTCATGGCCAATGAGGATTTTTTGGTACCGGGATCAGCGACTACTATTCTCATACAGTGTGGACAGACGGGCTCTCTCCTTTGTTTGACCAAATTGGAGTTGCAAATTTGTTGCTATAAATGGGGCAAGACTGACGAACAGAAGGAGGCAGAACGAATGCACGCGGTGGGGGCAACTTTAGTGAGCAAAAATCTGGAACAATTCTTGTTGCAAGCCCCGGCGATCCAGAAAAACGCCAGCGAAATTTGTGGTGTCAGTATGAATTTGCCAGAGATCAAAAACTCGTCTTCCGACAATAGCGCACAGGAGGAGAAGGATAGTGTGCTCCCGCCCCTTGTCTACATGGTGACTCCAAAGGGACGAGCCATTGAGATCACAGGCAAACAACTAGCTGCTTGGACGTTGGGTATTCCCGCTGTCACCACGGAGTTTTTGGAAGCTATTATCCAGCGGAAGACACCACAAGATCCGTGGCCCCAATTAGAAGAATTTGATCCTCCCTTTGAGTCATCCATGGCCGATGCCGGTCTCGATGGTGATTTCTGGAAGAAAAAAAGCCCCACAAGTGATCAGCTATGGAAAAATTGTACCTTTGTCAATGTTGATAATAAACTCAAAGAGGTGGAATTGGTTGTCAAGGCCGCTGGCGGAGAAGTAATTCAGGTTTATTCAGTGAACGACGAGGACGTTAGCAAACAAATTCAAGCATTGATGAACGACCCCAAGAAAAAAGCTGGACTTTTTGCTTTAAAAAGTAAAAGTAGAAAGAAAATCGTGACGTGGATTAAGAAGCAAGACATTCCGCATATTCAGTATAAAGAAATCACGTTTGCTCTCTGTCGCCAGGAACCGTTGAAAGATGCAGACGGTCGAGTAATTGGGCAAGGATCGTCAGAGACTGAAAACTCTGGTGTAGAGGCTGAGGCGAAAGCACACGATACCGCAGAGTCGCCGCGCGCAACAACGAAAACACAAAATAGTCGGGACAGCAAAGACCCCAAACGAAAGCGCGGCAAGCTAGAATTTGACGACGAGGAAGCAGAGCACCAGGACCAGAGCCAGGCAAAGCGATCCCGTACCAGCCCAAAGCGTGGCAGTGAGAGGGAGAAAGTGAGTCCGGAAAGCCTAGATGATAGTCTCGAGTTGCAGACATCCCGTACCGGCAGCAGTAGGAAAGGTCGGAAAACAATGCCGGATGAAGAAGAAGAGGATGAGCGACACGAGAAAAGCCAGACAAAATTATCCCATGGCGGCCGCGAAAGTCAAAGCCGGTCGCAGAGGCCTGCGGATATTTTGCCATCTGTTCAGGAGGAATACTCGATGGAGCTCAATGATACTGCTGCTTCTAAGGAAGCTGACGTGAAGACGGATTCTCGCAAGAGACAGCGCGATGGGGGTCGCGACGAGTTGGAATACTCGATGGAGCTCAATGATACTGCTGCTTCTGAGGAAGCTGATGTGGAGCCGGAGTCTCGCAAGAGACAGCGCGATGGGGGTCGCAACGAGTTGCCAGCGCCCAAAAAGAAAGTAGTCGCCAGTAGAATCGAAAAGCCGTTGGAGGGGAAAGGCACTGCCCGCCTTGAAACTACAGCAGACGGTTGGCTGATTGCGGCGCCAAAAGACGCAAGTCGCCGCCAGGCGTACATTCGCCCTCGCGAAGAAATGTTTGCAGGTTGCGAAGACGTGAAACCACCCGAGGTCGCTGAAACGGTAGTTTGCACTGGGTTGGTCCAGCGCAAGTATGATCCCAAGCGAAATAGCCTAGCTGCCATCGGAAGGAAGTCGAAAGGAGTCAAGGACTTCAAAAAGTTCCGAAAGAATTCTATCATCAAGGCGCCCCCCCCCGCAAGGCTAGAATCGCATTGCAGTCTGTTCTTCCACAAGAAATGGAACGACAACGTGAACTGGATCAACAGCAGAGTGCGATTGATGAGTACCAGAAGGAACTTGATGAGTTGTTCTACGGGGGCGGTGGCACGCGTCAGAGTCGAATTACGAAGAAGGCTACTACTACTCGAAAACGCCGCAACGTCTGAACTAGATGGATTTACGCCTGCGACCTTGTCCATTTGTAAAAGCGATGTATTGGAAGATGGGAGTAAGCATGGAAGGCTAAAATAATATTTATCGTCAATGCACCAACCCAGGAAATTACATTCATGTTGACACCGAGGTAGAAATACGGGACGAAGCATATCAGGCTTCGGATTCTTCGCGAACTAGCTAGCTTAGCTAGATAAACCTTTTTCATCCATGAAGGTTTCAGTTAGAAAGTCCTTCTCTTCTTCGTTCCATACGATGGCATGATTTCCATGCTGATTCGAGTAACCAATAGGGTTGAGCATTGTGCGGTGTTCTCCCATGCCAGAAACGACAGGCTGGCGATTGTCCTGCATCACAGGTGCGGCAATACTCCAATAAGGCATCCGAGAATAAAGTGAAGATTGGTGCAAGCTCCGCGGAGTCACCGAAACCGCTCGAGGCATTGACCTCTCCCGCTCCTCTCTTTCCAACAATCGTGACTTGAAGAAATAGGGAAGCTGCTCCACCTCATGTCGGGACAAGTTGAGCTTTTTCAGAACATCAACGTCTTCCCTCTCAGCCATTCTTAACTGAGAGATGTAATGGCGCCGTTCTAAAGTTGAAACATACACACCGTTGATCATTCCACCCTTTAGGTTTCTCAAAACCTGCTGGAGTTGTTCTCGTTCGAGGCTGGATGGCCCACTCGCAGTGGCGGTGCATACGGCAATCCTTTTGGTGGAGACCTCCTCAGGCGCATCGGCTGCTTCCTTTCTCTTCGCGCCAATCGTCGTGTTTGAATCCCTGAGGCTAAGTCTGATGCGCGTCTTCGACTCCTCTAGTTCATGGCACTCAACATTTGTATTGTTCCCTGCCGTGCTTTTCGCCTGTCGTTTGTGAATGAACTGGATACAATCATTCACTCTTTCGAATGGCAGCTTATACTGGAAAAATCTATTTTGAAGTCTTCCTTTGGGAACCTTCATCACTTGCACCAAGTAGCGCTCTACTCCGCGCCGCAAACAGCTATTCCAACGATTCTTCACGGCGTTGTCGGATCGCATGAGACGTCTGGAGAGCATTGCCCATTTGTTGCCTTGCAGAATATGCGTTTCCAAAATTTGCCGATCTTCTTGCTCGGACCATCCAATTCCTCTGATAACAGCGGGGTTCAGATGATTAGACCACCGTTCGCGGCACTGCTTTCCACTTCGACCAGGTACCCCATCTGAAATTCTGTTCCAATGTTTTGCCCCTTTGGAAGAAAAAATCGAAGTCAAATGGTTAGATGTATATTTGAGACACCCATAGAAAACACCGATGAAAGGTATGGAATAAACGTACCAAAGTATGTAACGAGCGCAAACACCTGTTGGTCTTCTGCTTTGGTCCATGGCGCAGGTTGAGACTTTACGCCTGTCAAATCTTCGTAGCGAGTTCTACATTCTGCTCCACTCCGTCTGCTGCTGAGTTTCCGCGCAACGGCATCCCATTTTACAAGTATCTGGCGCTGATGACTCTTCACGGATAGCTTCGATACAATGGCTTGCAGTTCTGTGTCCTACAACGAAAATGCAGTGTGAAAGGCGTAAAGAATTACAAGACGAAACACAAGAGGAAACGGCGCTGAGACTCGACAAAGAAAAACTTACTTCATTTTTCTTCCATGCTGTCATTTTCATAGTGTGGAATGATCCCTTAAACGTAGATGAGTGCTCCAATAGATTTATCTGTGGCAATGGATGTCGATGCTCTTCACTCTTTGTGTGGGCTTGTCCTGTGTTTACGTTCGGTGTATTCTGCAACTGAGTTGGGAGGATTCGCGTCGAAGGATTTGGTTGCTTTCCCTTTTTTGCACGGGAGGTGCTTTTCCTTTCTGGTTGCTTACTTGAGTGCAACGAGGATACCTTTGGAGACTTCATGCTTGGTTTTCGGCTTCGTTGCCACAGCGCACTGTGCCCTTTCAGCGTAGTTTCTTTCAAGCACGACGAAAGCTACGCTGTTTCTTCGATTCGATTCCTTTCACACTACAGTACCTTTCGTCCTTCTTCTCTTGCCACAGATAGAAGGATACTGGGGACAGAAACAATCAGTCAAGAAGCTGTAATAGGAGATCATGCGCTTTCTTCAGGGGAAGAAAGAAAAAGTGGTGGTGAAAAAACAAAGAAGTGTGAACGAAAAAGTGAGGAAGCCAAAATAATAAACGGCCATCGCGCCAGCCTGAAAAAGGATCTCCGTCTGGCCTTCATCCTGGACCCCCTTTTTTACAAGTACCCCAACAAGCAACTGGCTGAACCAATAATAGCACCAACACCTGACTGGTACTCAACTGTTACGTACAAACAAACCTATGATAGTAGGCTGTAGCTGTTAGTAACAGCACTACGGTAACACCGCGGAGAGCACGACAACAAAACAAACAACAAGGACAGCAGTACCAAACGGTTGTTGTATCTTTGTCTTCATTCCTTTCGTCACCATGGCAACGGCAGCACCTACAGCAGCTGGTTCGCAGCCAGCGAACCCAATGCCCCCAGGCCCAATTTATGTGGATACGCAGCATGAAGGTATTTTTATCAATTAGCGTCCACAGTGTTACTATTTTGGGGATCGGCACTTGCCATGCCAATCCCTCCGATGCAAGTCCACTCACTTGACTCCCCCTTCTTTTCTCTTTCGTCATGTACTACACTCTCTGCTTCGCTTTAATAAGACCTCGTTCATGATGCCCAACTTGACTACTATGGTTCCAAGCTCGCTACTTGTTCGTCTGGTAGGTTTCACACCAAGATTTCTATCGTCATTTCTCTTGTTGGTTCCAATTTGCATAAAGCGACACCTCCTCACCTTCCTAACCCAAACGATCTTGTGTAAAGACCGCACTGTGAAAGTTTACAACGTTTCGGAGACTTCTTATGAACTAGCTGCCACCCTCCAGGGGCACGAAGGTCCTGTTTGGGGTACCGCATGGGCGCACCCAAAATTTGGAGTCATTCTTGCCTCCTGCTCCTTTGATGGGTCGGTCTTGATTCACCGGGAAATGAACCCTCGTGAGTGGACTTGCATTCACGCAGCTCGCCATCTTCACGAAAGTTCGGTGAACAGCGTCGCCTTTGGTCCCCACGAAATCGGTCTCATTGCCGCCGCTGCCAGTTCCGATGGTCGAGTGAGCATTTTGACGTATCAACCCAACAATACGTGGTCTGTGGAGTACATCCAGGACAACTCCCTTGGCGTCAATTCTGTCAGCTGGGCTCCGCATGGTGCTTACACGGATGCTACCAACCCTGACAGCGACATGCCACCCAAGCTTGTCACAGGAGGCTGCGATAATCGGATCCGATTCTGGACACAATCAACGGAAACCGGTCAGTGGGTGGAGGATACGTCTGCTGCCGTTGATAAGACAATTTCCCACAGCGATTGGATTCGCGACGTGGCATGGGCCCCGTCTATTTTCCCCAATGTTAATGTTGTAGCATCCTGTTCGGAAGATAGGACTGTCTTGATATGGACACAACATGGCGCGGATGCCGAGTGGAAACCAATTTTGCTCCACAAGTTCGATGCCCCCGTTTGGAGGGTGAGCTGGTCTGTCACCGGACACATGCTTGCTGTTTCTAGCGGCGACAGCGATGTCACTCTTTGGAAGGCTACCTTGGATGGAAAATGGACTCAGATGAGCACTGTCGAAGCCCCTCCTGACGGTGGTGAGCAAGCCCCTCCTGTCAGTAGTGAGCACGGTGCGCAGCAAGGATAGAGAAAGAGCAGAAGTGTTCATCCATTTTTATTGACAAGTGTATTGCATACCAAGAAACCATCAAATCAAACGAATTAGATTCTTTCTTCGGCAAATAAAGTAAAGGATATTGACTAGGGTTTTTTGTGTAGTATTCAGTCTCCCAGCATTGCTGGTCAGTTTTATTGTTTCCCTTCGTAGCACAACAGAAAGAATTGGCAAAGAAAAACGCGCACTACAATCGAAAAAAAGTCGTGTAAAAAAGAAATGCAGAATAGTTTACGTAAAAGGTACAGAATGTGGTCTTGACTTCCTTTCCCCGGAATTCTCTAAATTGTCAATCTGGATTACATCGAGTCCGATCTGTCGCTCCTTGAATCGGCTTGAGGATTTCTCTCCGGTGCTTCCGATGCCGCTGACAGCGATGGGATGTTCAGGGCTGGGTAAAGACTTTGGTACATACTTTGATACAAAGCCCCCACAGTTTTCTTGATGGGCTTCGTAATGGTCAGACCTGTGTGGTTGCTCATACCTCTAAAATTGGCGATTGCCGAGCGCTGGAGTCCAGTTCCGAGATATTCATGGGGGTGCGCATGGGAGCTTAAAAGCGCCATGTGGCCACTCATGCCAGTTTTGAAGTCCACGTTTCCTTTACTTTCTTGTTTTCCGTGGAGTTCTCTCCAAGCGCGAGCACCTGCGCTCATGGCGCTTGGCGATGGATGAGATGCCGATGGAAAGAGATTTGGAGGCATTCCACTAATGGTTGCAACAGGTTTGGCGCCTGGAATAGGTGTTGAGATGTCTTGTTGACGCCTCAGCTTTTGGTACTCCGATTCATCACCACTGCCTTGGCCTGAGATTGTGTCAAACATGTCATTCGCAAAGCAGGCAAAGCCTCGCGCCGCTGTCGTTAACACAGTTGGAGTTCCGTGGGCATCTTGCCGTTCTTCTTGAGCATTGTTTGGCAAATTAAATTTGGGTTTTACCGGACCCGAGTCATCGACAGTAGAGATGGTCAACGACGCAGCATTGTGTTGAATTTCTGACGGTTCCTTGTCCCTCGTCTCGTCTTCCTGCCGGGGTTCTGGCTTCTTCTCGGCGGCGTTCACAAATGTATCTGCAACAATAACAGTGAGATCTTCGTCCGTCATAAGTGAGATTTGCAAATCGTTCATTAATCGAATGAACATATTATCTACTTTGCTCTGTTCAAGACGCAGCCGCTTTCGTTGTGTAGAGAGGGAACGAAGCATGGCCTCGAGTTTGCACGCCCGATCCACAGTGTTACCAACTTTAAGATGAAAAGTAAGAAGCAATGAAGAGTCGTTAGTTTCTTTCATAAATATAATAGCATGAAGTGACAGATAAGATGAAACGACAAGAGAGACATACCTTTCACCAGCTTGTGGTCATCTGCAAACACATATCCATATCCTCTGGCCAATTTGGCCCACCGTCCTTCTATAGCTACAACCTGAACTCGATCTCCACAACTCAGATGACCAGGTGTTTGCTCCTTGACTCGATTCTCCTTGAGATCATCATCGGTCGAATCTGCATCCATTTTGTGATCTAAATGAAAGTATCGCACCAACTTATCCACGTCTTCGTCCGATGTTTGTTTGCTACTGCTGTCCTTGCCAAAAGCTTCGTCCGGTTTTCGTGTCCTAGAAGGTCTGCTAGCAAAAATGGGAAGCCCATTTGGATCAGTGACAGCGTAAGTTCCAGCAACCGAAACTGCCATGGATGTTCCCAGCTTGATTCGTTCCTCCTCCAATTCTTCGGCAGAAACAAGGCCAGAAAGGGACGGTTCTTCCCCTGCGCTGTAACCAGCGTCACTATCATCCATTCCACCACCAATAGCAACCGTTTTGCGTGGTACGCGAGGAGATGCTTCTTGTTTACTAGCAGCATCTTCCGTGGCAAGTTCGGTTGCTTCAATCAATGATAACAATACAACATTTTTGGGCAAGGGAAGACGCTTCTTGATGGGAGGTATGGGAGGAGAAGGAGGTTGTCGTGGGGTTCTGTAACTTGGCGTCCGTGAGCTTGGTGTTGGTGTGTGGGAAGTCGGTATCCGAGGCACAGTCATAAAGAGAGGGACCCGACATTCCATGCACTTGTCCAATCGATCACCACATAGATTGCACACGTACGTGTGTCCGCAAGGGAGCACGACAGGGTATCTTTCGTCTGGGTGAAATTCTTCAAAGCATATCATGCAGTGAAAGGAAAAGGCAGATTGGGGCGCCATGTTGGCTGGCAAAGCGCTGTCTACAAACGTTAATATAACAGGAGCAGGTTATCTCTTTACCACCCCCGCTGCTCTATGGTAGGGGTAAAGCGGTGCTTGTTGTTGCGTGGTGAATTCTGTTTTTCTCTCGATAAGAAGCCCTCTGGTTAACCAAAATCGTTCTCTTGCCGTCTAGTAAGTTTGGCTTTGCTTGGCTGCTATTAATTGGCGGAGCTATTTCTAGAGACGAGTCTGTCTATTGAAAAGCTACTAGTAGGTGTTGCTGTTGTTGGAGACATGAAGTGGTGGTATTGCATTGCCACGACTTCTACTCAAACTGTATGATAATGTTTGTAGCAGTACCAGTAGCGAGTGATGCTGTAGCTGTTGATGTGTCGCCGGTGCACTATTTGCTGCCTACTCCAAGCGGAGAAGAAGCTTTCATGCATGCGTCAAGTATGAAGCTTTGGTGCTCATCCTGGATGAGTTCAACGTGCTCTGCTGGCAGAACCCCCGTTGACTGTGATGAATCAGTACGGAGCGGGTCTAACTTCATCCGAGAACTATCCAATATTTTGTAGAAGATATACCCCCGTTAACGTTGCAAACAAAAGAAGCATTAAATAATTACGATGAAAAGCATGGGGTTTGACTAAGAGAAAAACTACCTCTCGATTATTTAGCAGGATCCCGTTTGACTTCCAATGATATCTAGCCTGAAATCTTGTTAAGCCAATTAAAAGTTGGCGTTTTTATGGGAGAGTAGGGGGAGCTTCACTGGGCCACGATCCAGAATTACTTTTAGGGTTGGGGTGAGAAAGATCTAGATCGGCCGTTGTTTCGCACGATTGTTGGCCTGCACGCCATGAATCTCGGGCTGTTGCTATTACTACAAGTGAGTCACTTCTACTATGCTACTAGCTAGCTAGAGCTATAGTGCCGTATCGTACGCTTGTCGACAAGTTGACCG
>Ga0163148_10005734_pt1 | contig 12309 bp, 9 predicted proteins | sample OliLakLV19MP7P2_FD_148606 | JGI IMG/M metagenome (GOLD analysis project Ga0163148, IMG submission 148606) | Freshwater microbial mat bacterial communities from Lake Vanda, McMurdo Dry Valleys, Antarctica- Oligotrophic Lake LV.19.MP7.P2 | ecosystem: Environmental > Aquatic > Freshwater > Lake >... | reverse complement strand
GTTGACTGCCGCGGCGGCGGTACCGTCGATGATGCCGGCGTCGCGCAGCGCGATGGCGACCCTGGCGGCGGCAACCGCGGCGGCGAGCCGCTGCTCGGCCGCCTCGCGCACCCGTTCCGCGGCGAGCACGGCGAGGTAGGCATCGGCGGCGTCGAAGGCGAGCGAGCGGCGTTCCTCAACCGAGGTCGCGTCAACCGCGCCGGCGGCCTGCCGGCTGGCGCGCGCGGTCGACCAGCGTCCGGCGTCGAGCAGGGGCACCGCCAGCCGCCCGGTGGCGCGAGAGGTCTCGCGCTGGTCCTGGTCGCGTTCGATCGAGGCCGAGGCGTCCAGCGTGGGCAACGCCTGGGCGAGGGCGGCGCGGGCGTCGGCGTAGGCGCGCTCACGCCGCGCCGCCGCGATGTCGGCGCGGGCGTCGCGCGCGAGGGCCTGCTCGACCACGGCGGCGAGGGTCAGTTGATCCGGTGCGGGTTCGACGGCGGCCACGGTCATCAGCGCGGCAAGCGAAAGCAGGAGCACGCGAGGCATTGGGAGAGACAGGCTCATCCGTCGTGCGCCTCAGCGCAAGCGTTGACCCGGCGACCCTGAGTTCGTCCGCGCCCTTGAGCGATCCTTCATCACGCGGTCACCCGCTACTATCGCTTGTCTGGAGACGGCCTCCATGCGCGCTCCATTTCCTTCCATCAGGACTCCATCTGAGGGCGCTACGACGCGCCCAAGGAGTCCCCATGAGCATCGTCCGCGTCATCGCCATCATCCTCATCTATCTCACCGCCTGTGGTGGCTGGATGATCCTCGGCACGGCCACCGCCGTGCGTTCGACCGGTGCGTTCATCAACCTCGGCGGCCAAGTCGAGGAGGTCTGGGGTCGCGCCCTGATTCAGAACGCGCCCGCCTTCACCCATACCGGAACGGGTGCGGGCGAAGCGTTGGTGCCGACGGCGAGCACGGTCGCGGTCGACCTGCGGGTCGAACATCGTCGCAAAGGCCTGGTGTGGTATCCCACCTACCTCTGCGCCTTCGACGGCAGCTATGCCATCGTCAATCCCGACGCGGAAGCACGCACCGTGCGCGTGGCCTTCGCCTTTCCCAACCCGCACGGCACCTACGAAGATTTCGCCATCAACGTCGATGGCGCTCCGCTCGTCGCGACGATCGACACCGCGCACGGCGTGCAGCACGATCTGCGGTTGGAACCGGGGCAGCGCCGCCTCTTCCACGTCCATTACCGCACGCGTGGATTGGCCCAGTGGACCTACCTGCCCGCGGGCGAGGCGGGCCGGGTGCAGAATCTGGATCTCGTCGTCACCACGACCTTCGCCGCCGTCGACTTTCCCGCGGGAAGCATGTCGCCGATGACCAACGAGACGATCGACGGCGATGGCCGTCGGCTGGCGTGGAAGACCGCCGATCTCATCACCCGTCAGCAGATCGCGGTGAGCGTGCCTGAACGCCTGAATCCGGGCCCGGTCGCTTCGCGCATCACCTTCTTTGCGCCCGTCTGCCTACTCTTCTTCTTCGTACTGATCGCCACCCTCAATGTGGTGCGGGGCGTCGGCATCCATCCCATGCATTACCTCTTCACCGCCGCCGGGTTCTTCGCCTTTCATCTGCTACTCGCCTATCTGGTCGATGTGCTCGACATCCATCTCGCCTTCGCCATCGCCGCCACGGCCTCGGTCGTGCTCGTCACCACCTACCTGCGGGCCGCGCTGGGCAGTCGCTTCCCCTGGCTGGCGGCGTCGGCGGCGCAGGGATTCTTCCTCGTGCTGTTCTCGTACAGCTTCTTCCTGCGCGGTGCGACCGGCCTGACCGTGGCGATCGGCTCGGTGGTGACGTTGGCGGTGCTGATGCGGGTGACCGCAGGCATCGACTGGAACCGGGTGTTCGCCACGCCGGCCAAGGTCGGGCCGGGGCGGGCCCCTTCATTCGAGGCCTAATCACTGACGAGCCACGATCAGTCGCGTGGTGAAGCGGCCAGGCGCAGGATCGCCACCGTCCCCCCACCGGCCCGCTGCGTGAGGTCGGCCGAGCCGAGATGCAGGATGGCCACCTCGCGCACGAAGGTCAGGCCGAGGCCGGTGCTCTTGCGGCCGGTATCGGGGCGTGGAAGCGAGTAGAAGCGGTCGAAGACCTTATCGCGCGCATACGCCGGCACCCCGGGTCCGCGATCGGCGATGGCGACCGTCACCACTCCCTCGGCGCGCGCGACGTCGATACCGATCGCGCTGCCGCGCGGCGCGAAGTCGATCGCGTTCTGCGCCAGGTTGGCCAAGGCCTGGCGCACCAGGAACGCATCGCCGCGCACGGGGGCGCACGCCACGCCCGTCCGTTCGCCGCGCAGGTCCTTGGCTGCCATCGCTCCGGCGAGCGCCGCAAGCACCTCATCGACAAGCGCGCCGACATCGACCGGGCCGACCGCGCCCAGTCCTCGACTTTCGATCGCCGCCAGCTGCAGCTGGAGGTCGATCAGCGCCTGCAGCCGCAGTGCTTCGCCGCTGATGGTCGCCAGGAATCTGACGCGATCGGCCGCGGGTGGGTCCTCGGCAAGCAGTTCGGCAGCGCCGCGGATCGACGACAACGGGCTCTTCAATTCGTGGATCAACTGCTGCAGATAGCGCTCGGCGTAGCGCCGCCCCTCGATGGTGGCGACCATGGTCTCGAATGCCGCCGCCAGGGCGCGCACCTCGCTTGGGCCACCGCGCGGCGGGATCGCCGCTTCGCCCCGACGCAAACGCTCGGCATAGACGGTGAGGGCGACGATCGGCCGGGTTGCCCACACCGTCAGCGCCAGCGCCGCCCCGCCGATGGCCACGGTGAAGACCGCCGCCCCGGTCAGCAGCGCACGCCGCGCCTCGGCAACCAGCTGGGCCACGCTTTGCACCGATTTGACCACGGTCAGCGCGCCAACGATGCGATCGCCGGCGCGGATCGGCGCCGCCACATGCAAGGCGCTCGAGGTCTCGTCCGCGGGATCGACGCGGGTGGCGCGGGCGCCATAGCTGCCCGCCAACGTGCGCGCGACATCATTCCAGCGCGAGTAGTCGCGGCCTTCGTCGCGGCCGGCGTCCGAATCGAAGACCACCATACCGCGGGCATCGACGACGTAGACGCGCAGGTCGATGCGCTCCTTGACCAAGCCATAGATGGTGGCGGTGAAGCGCCGCCCGGCTGCCGCGGCGAAGGCGGAACGCAACTCGCCCACTGGCGGCGGTCCATCGGCGCCGGGCGGGATCTGCGCGGCCACCGTCTCGGCGAGGATGGTCGCTGAATCGACCATCGACTCTTCCATCGATTCAAGGTAGCGCGGCCGCAGGCCATCGATCAGCCACGCCACCAGTGCCCACATCCCAACCGCGGTCAGCGCAGCGAGCGCGAGCAGCAGGCGGCGGCGGATGCTCACCAGTCCTCGCGCATCGCGTAGCCGGCGCCACGGTGCGTCACGATCGCATCGCAGGTGGGATCGAGCGCATGCAGGCGCAACCGCAGGTCCTTGATGTGCGAATCGATGGTGCGTTCCAGACTGGGGTCGTCCCCCTCGCCGAGCACGTCAAGCAGCTGCCCGCGTGAAAACACCCAACCCGGCCGCCGCACCAGCGCGGCGAGCAATCGATATTGGCTGGGCGAGAGCGGCAGCGGTTGGCCGTGGAAGCGCATCGCCTGCCGCCGCTCGTCGAGCTGGAACGGGCCACACTGGGCTGTCGTCTGGTCGCTGCCGCCACGGGTGCGCCGCAGGATGGCGCGCACCCGGGCGACCAGTTCGCGCGGGCTGAACGGCTTGACCACGTAATCATCCCCGCCGATCTCAAGACCGACCACGCGGTCGACCTCGCCCGAGCGCGCAGTAAGGAACAGCACCGGCACCGACGAGGTGCGGCGCAGCTCACGGCAGAGGTCGAAGCCGTTGCCGTCGGGCAGACCGACGTCGAGAATCACCAGGTCGACGGCGCTGCGCGCCAGCGCCGCCATGCCCGCCGCCCCGGTGGCGTGCCAGGCGATGGTGAAGCCGTCGCTGCGCATGGCGTAAAGGATCGACTCGGCAATGCCGGGTTCATCTTCGATAAGCAGCAGCGAGCCGGGCATGGTGGCAGGCTAGTGCCCAGGGATAAGTACCTACAGCGGGAAGGCGTCCCGGTTGCTCTCGACCACGTTGCCGTCACTGAAAGTCAGGGCACCAGGATCGCGCAGCCGTCTCGTACGAATAGAGCTACCGCAGGGCCGTACTCATCTCGTCCACCTCCGCCACGGCTCCCAGGCCTCGATCACCTCCGCAGCGCGGGCGTAGCCGCCGGCATCGGGATGGGCGCCGTCGCCGACCAGCGCCTCAGCGCGCCACGTTTCGCCCCGCGCCAACGGCCCGTGCAGGTCGAGAAACGGTATATCCCGTCTGCTACAGAGTTGTGCGAGTGCCGGCACGAGGGTGACGATGCGGGCGTCGTACGCAGCATCGCCAACCAGCGGGGGCGGCCCGACCATCAACGTGGGATAGCGGCGACTCGACCACTCCAGAAGCTCTTCCGCATTGGCGAGCGTCTGGGCCGGTTCGACCCGTCGCCGTCCGGACTCGTCGGTCGCATCGTCGACGCCGAATGAGAACACGACCCGTCCGTCGCACGGCACCGCGTCGAGGCGCGCCGATACCTCTGCGACGCAGCGGCGGAGAATGAGCGTGCTGGTGTCGCGGCGGACCCCGAGGTCGTAGCGGGTGATCACCACGCCGCGACCGCGCGCCGCACGACAGATCCGCCCGGCCCAGCCGAGACCTTCGCTATCGCCGATGCCGTTGACGAAACTGTCGCCGACGAAGCATATACGCAGATCGCTCATCGCGCAGCGTTGTCTGCGCTTTGCCCTGGTCGGCAACGGGCAACGATGAAGACACGACCCTCAATGCCAATTTACTTGGAATGGATCACACCGGCGGACGGTGGCCGGTGGCCGCCGTCCGCCCCGGTAGGCACGCTGCTGCCATCGCGCTCTCGACGCAAAGACCCACGGCAGGGCCGTGGGTCTTTGGTCTCCGCTTGGGCGCACCTCTCGTCGCCTGCGGTCGCGCTGCGCGCGTCCTCGGCGACTTTCGAGGCTTGGTTCACGCGGGTCTCTTCCCGCGTGAACGCTCAGCAATCGTAGTAGAGGTAGAACTCGTACGGATTCGGACGCAGCTTCATCGGCTCGACTTCGGCCTCGCGCTTGTGCGCGATGTAGGCTTCGATCATGTCGTCGCCGAAGACGTCGCCGGCGGTGAGCCAGGCCTTGTCCTCTTCCATCGTCGCCAGGGCTTCTTCCAGGCTCTTGCAGGTCGAGGGGATGGTGGCCAGTTCCTCGGGCGGCAGGTCGTAGATGTTCTTGTCCATCGGCTTGCCGGGGTCGATCTGGTTCTTGATGCCGTCGATCGCGGCCATCAGGATCGCGGCGGTCACCAGGTACGGGCTGCCCGAGGCGTCGGGGCAGCGGAACTCGAAGCGGCGGGCGGCGTCGCCGTTGACGTGCGGGATGCGGATCGAGGCCGAGCGGTTGTTGGCGCTGTAGGCCAGGTTCACGGGGGCCTCGTAACCGGGCACCAGGCGGCGGTAGCTGTTGATCGAGGGGTTGGTGAACGCCTGGATCGCCTTGCCGTGCTTGAGGATGCCGCCGATGGCCCAGATGGCCTCCTGCGACAGCTTCGAGAAGTGGTTGCCGGCGAAGCGGTTCTTGCCGTCCTTCCAGATCGACATGTGGCAGTGCATGCCGCTGCCGTTGTCGAAGAACATCGGCTTGGGCATGAAGCAGGCGGTCTTGCCGTGCTGGAAGGCGGTGTTCTTGACCGCGTACTTGTACTGGTGGACAAGGTCGCCGGCGGTGACCGCGGTGCCGTACTTGATGCCGATCTCGCACTGGCCGGCCGTCGCCACCTCGTGGTGGTGCAGGTCCACTTCCATGCCCATGGTCTGCATGTTGGTGGTGATCTCGGAACGGATGTCCATCAGGCTGTCGGTCGGGGTGGCCGGGAAATAGCCGTGCTTGTAGCGGATCTTGTGGCCGAGGTTGATGCCGTCATCGCGGCCGCTGGTCCACGGGGCCTCGATCGAGTCGAGGTAGTAGAACGACTCGTTGGGGTTCGACGAGTAGCGCACCGAGTCGAAGATGAAGAACTCAGGCTCGGGGCCGAAGTAGGCGACATCGCCGATGCCGGTCGACTTGAGGTAGGCGAGAGCCTTGTGCGCGATCGAGCGCGGATCGCGGGCGTAGCGCTGGCCGGTGCGCGGGTCGTAGACGTCGCCGAAGAACGAGATGGTGGCTTGCTCGCGGAACGGGTCGATGAACGCCGTCGCCGGGTCCGGCTTGATGTTCATGTCCGACTTCTCGATGCCCTGCCAGCCGCGGATCGACGAGCCGTCGAACGGCAGGCCTTCCTCGAACAGCGACGCCTCAAGGCGACGCGCAGTGATGGTGAAGTGCTGCAGGGTGCCGAACATGTCGCCGAAGACGATGTCGACATACTTCGCGCCATGGTCCTTGGCGAGCTGCAGGGCTTTCTGAACGCTCATGCGAATCTCCGTATCGGAATCGTGGATGCTGTGGGTGGATGGGGGTCGAGTCGGAAGGACGGACAGACTAGGACGACCGATCGCGGGGCAAGGGGTCGGCATCGCCCCACGTTCAGGCGCGTCACAACGCGCCCAGACAACGCGACCCCCGGCCCCACCACCCTGCCTTCGCGGTCAAGGGGCAGGCGCCGGAGGCGCGTTCTTGGGGGTCGGCCTGATGCCGATCCCCCAAGCTAAATAGCCTCTGAGCCGCGTTCGCCGGTGCGGATGCGGATGCAATCCTCGAGCGGCAGGATGAAGATCTTGCCGTCGCCGACCTTGCCTTCCTCGCCGGTGCGGCCGGCCTTGATGATGGCCTGCACGGTGGGCTCGACGAATTCGTCGTTCACCGCGATCTGCAGCTTCACTTTGCGCAGCAGGTTGACGGTGTACTCGTGACCGCGGTAGATTTCGGTGTGGCCCTTCTGGCGGCCAAAGCCTTGGACGTCGCTGATGGTCAGACGGACGACTTCGACCTCGTTGAGGGCTTCCTTGACCGCCTCGAGCTTGGACGGCTGGATGATGGCCTCGATCATCTTCATGGGTTGGATTCCTTGGACAGTTCGTTGATTGGGGGGGAGGGGAGGAATGCTAGGACGCTGTCGCTGACGGTCCAGACGAGCGGCCCGCTCCAGGGCGGAGCGGGCCGCCGGTCGTTCAGCCGATGTTGTTGTAGGCCTCTTCGCCATGCTCGGCGAGGTCGAGGCCACGGTTCTCGTCGTCGGCGGTGACGCGCAGACCCATGAGCAGGTCGAGAACCTTGAGGATGACGAAGGTCATCACGCCGGTCCAGATCACGGTCACGGCCACACCCTTGAACTGGGTGACCAGCTGGGTGCCGACCGAGTAAGTGGCGGCATCGACACCCTGGGGAACGCCCTGGAAGAAGGGCGCCGCGACCACCGCGGTGAGCAGGGCGCCGACGATACCGCCAACGCCGTGCACGCCGAAGGCGTCGAGCGAGTCGTCATAGCCGCACACCTTCTTCAGGGTGGTGGCGCCGAAGAAGCATGCGAATCCGGAGATCGCGCCGAGCAGCAGCGCGCCCATGGGACCGGCGACGCCCGAAGCCGGGGTGATCGCGACCAGGCCGGCGACCGCGCCCGAAATCGCGCCGAGCAGGCTCGGCTTGCCGTGCTTGATCCATTCGGCGATCATCCATGCGAAGGTGGCGGCGGCGGCGGCGAGGTGGGTGACCAGGAAGGCCGAGCCGGTCTGGCCGTTGACCGCGCCGACGCTGCCGGCGTTGAAGCCGAACCAGCCGACCCACAGCATGGCCGCGCCGATCGCCGACATCACCAGGTTGTGCGGCTTCATCGGGGTCTGGGGGTAGCCCTTGCGCTTGCCGATGACGATCGCGGCGACCAAGCCGGCGATACCGGCGTTGATATGCACCACGGTGCCGCCGGCGAGGTCAACGACGCCCCAATCCCAGAAGAGGCCACCCGGTCCGGCCCAGGTCATGTGACAGATCGGGAGGTAGACCAGGGTGAACCAGACCGCGGTGAAGATCATCATCGCCGAGAACTTCATGCGCTCGGCGAAGGCGCCAACGATGAGCGCCGGGGTGATGATGGCGAAGGTCAGCTGGAACATGACGAAGACGTAGCTGGGGATCAGGTAGGGGAGGCCAACCGAGTCGCGGCTGACCCCGCTCAGGAAGGCGTTGGCGAAGCCGCCGACGAAGCTATTCAGATTGACGGTGCCCCCAACCATTCCGGTGGTGTCGAAGGCGACACTATATCCGTAAGCGACCCACAGCACGCTGATGAGCGCAGCGCTGCCGAAACAGGCCATAAACACCGACAGCACGTTCTTGGGACGGACCAGGCCGCCGTAGAAGAGGGCCAGGCCGGGCAGGGTCATGAATAGGACCAGGGCGCAGCAGATCAGCATCCAGGTGGTGTCGGCCTTATCGATCACCGGCACGGCGGCCGCGGGTGTGGCCTCGGTGGGCGCCGCATCGGCGGGTATGCCGGTCGCGGGAGCGGCATCTCCCGCCTTGGGGCTGGCGATATCGATAGTGGCCGCCGGCACGGCGGAGTCATCCTGCGCCATGACTGGGGCGCCAAGCGCCGCCAGCACCACGGCGAGCAGGAGGGACAGAAACGATGGCCTCATAACGGATCCTTCAGGGTGAGGGTTGCTGGCCCTCATTGGCAAATGACACGCCGAAGGCTGTCTACTTATGCAGCAAAACAAACGTAGCAGCCTTCCCAGAATTGACTTGTAGCCATCTGGGCCCAGGCGGGATGACTGCGTACCGGCGTGATTGCTGCACGATTATTGTGCGCGGGGGAGGTCGATGCCGCTCGATTATCGCGCAGGTGTTTCGCTTTGGGGGACAGGTGCGGTTCCGAGTCGGCCGACCCAGCGATGGGGCCGTCGAGCCGCACCCTCGTTCCACCCTCCAGTTCCCTGTGTCACCCGCACTTACGACGGCGGACTGCTGATGACACACGGGGGTGGTCCACGCATCGCGGTGCGATTGTGGGGTGGGTACCACCTCCTAGCTTCGGCCGGGCACCGCATCCTGGGAAGGGTTTCACCGATGAGCGATTCCGGCACGCCAGGCTGGCTGAAGGGCCTGATCATCGTTTTCGCGATCGCCAGCGCCGCCACCTTCGGCCTCTACCTCTATCGCCACAGCGAGGATGCGGCCCTGCTCGAGCAGTATCGCCTGCTCAAGAAGGATCGCGACGAACTGCGCGTCTACGCGCCCAGGCTCGAGGCCATGATCGCCCCACTCGATCAGCAGCTTGTCACCCGTCGCACCAAGATCGCCTCGGTCGCCGAACTCGAGAGCCAGACCATGCAGGACGTCAGCCGCCTGGTCGGCGAGTCGGCGGTGCACACCCAGGCAATCACCAAGGCGATGCAGGACGAAGCCAAGAAGTACAAGCAGGTCTCCGAGGACGCCAAGAACCGCCGCCTGGAATTGAAGCAGGAGGAGGACCGCGCCCTGGCCCTCGAGCGCGACTTCGACAAGCGCCGTTTCGAGACCCGCGAACAGATCGAGGCGCTGTCGAAAGAGCTGGAAGTCGTGAAGCGCGACGCGCGCAACGCAAACACCGTTGCCGACCAGCGCATCGGCGAACTCGACGACCGCATCGGCCAGCTCACCCAGCAGCGCGAGCTGAACAATCGCGAGTTGCGCAGCGACGGCCAGGTGCTGGCCAGCCGCGCCACCGACGGCTACGTGGTCATCGATCGCGGCCAGCAGAACAACCTGCGCAAGGGCACCCGCTTCGTGATCTTCAATCGCCGCGGCGGCAAGCTGGTCACCAAGGGTTCGGTCGAGGTCATCGAGACCGAGGCGCGCATGGCCACCGCGCGCGTCCTTGAAGAGCGCGATGCCAACGACCCGATCATCCCCGGTGATCATCTCCACAACCCGGTTTACAATCCGAGCGACGTGAAGATCTTCGTGCTCAAGGGCGATTTCGCCAAGTTCAGCGCCGAGGAACTCACCCGCTTCATCACCGATTCCGGCGCCAAGGTCGAGAAGGATCTGACCACCGCCACCGACTACCTGGTCGCCGGCGATCGTGCCCAGGCCGCGCTGGATCAGGCATCCAAGCTCGGCATCAGCATCCTCAGCGAGGATCAGCTGCTCGACTTCGTGCGCTATGAACCGCGCTTCACCGTGCGCGCTGGCATGATCGCGGTGCTCGAAGGCAAGTTCAACCAGGTCAGCGCCAGCAAGATCCGCGCGTTCGTCGAAAAGAGCGGCGGCACGGTCGAGGGCAGCGTGCGCAGCGGCGTCAACGTGCTGATCGCCGGCGAGGGCGCCTCGGCCGAGATCGCCAAGGCGCGCGCCCTGGGCATCACCATTCTCGATCAGAGCCAGTTCTCCTACCTCAACGACAAGCGCTAAGCCGGAGACCGCCGTGGCCCGCAGCAGCCTCAATCCCTTCTCGATCACGGTCCTCATCCTGCTGGTGATGGCGACCCTGGTGTTCACCCTGCTCTTCGTGATGAGCAGCAACTCGGTGACCAAGACCCTGGAGGGCAGCGCCGAAGACTCCGAGCGCAAGCAGAAGTTCGACGACGTCGCCCGCGAATTGCGCGAACTTGAGGGCCGCGTCGAAGTCGCCCAGGACGCGATCACCGTCCGTCAGCGCGAGATCAACCGCCTTGAGGTCGACCTCACCAAGTTCCGCGTCTTCCACACCGGTGACCAGATCCTGGCCAGCTTCCAGGGCGAGGACCTGACCTACGCCGGCAAGCCCTACAAGGCCAAGCAGAGCAACTGGGTGATGGCGCGTGAATACATCGCGCAGGTCAACGCACGCCTCAAGAGCCACCGCGACGAGCACGAGAGCCCCGCCCGCCAAGAGAACCCGGCGCTGCAAGAGCAGATCGACCAGCGCGCCAAGGAGCAGCAAGCGGTGCTGGCCAAGGCGAGCGAGATGGACAAGCAATTCAAAGAGGACGAAGAGAAGCTGACCGCGCTCAAGGACGAGCTCGAGAAGAAGAAGGCCGAGGTCGAAAAGCAGCGCCGCAACGATTACGGCGTGGGCGCGTCCGACATCAACAAGAAGGAGGACTCGATCCGCACCCTGCTCGAACTCAAGCTGCGCTGGCTGAAAGAGCTCGAAGCCGACGGTCAGATCCTGCAGGTCGCCTCGCATAACCACTTCGTGGTGATCAATATCGGCAAGCGTGATCGCGTCTTCCCCGGACTGATCCTCGAAGTGTTCCAGCACGAGCAGGGCCGCTACGTTGAGAAGGGCCGCCTCGAGGTCATCGATGTCCAGGACCAGGTCTCGAGCTGTCGCATCACCCGCGAACTGAAGCCGAACGAACGTCCGATCAGCATCGGCGACTTCGTCGCCAACCCGGTGTTCGATGTCAAAGCCACCAAGGTCTTCGTCCTCGCCGGCGAATTTAAGCAGTTCAACACCGACAACCTGGCGTCCTTCATCCGCGCCAGCGGCGGAGAAGTGCGCGAGAAGTCGATTTCCTCATCGCGGGCGATCGCTCGGACCGGCAGCAGGACGCCGCCCGCGAGTACCAGGTGCAGGCGATGACCGAGGCGCAGCTGCTCATGTACGTTCAGCCTGCTTTTTAGTTGGGGCTTTCCGTTGGGGGGCCCCGCCCCCCAACAACGCGCCTTCGGCGCTGCCCCTGGGGAACCGGGGGTGACGACAGGGCTGGGGGCGGCCGCGAGGCGGCGCCCGTCGCGTGCGAGAGACGTAAACGTGTGAAAAGGGCGACACCTCAGTGCCGCCCTTTTTTATGCCCCTCAGCCTAAATTCCGTAGTGGAGCCGCTCTATTTGGTTCAAACCAATTGGGCATCGTCAGTGGGTAGCTCGGCAGCTTCTCACCAATCAGGTGAGCGCTTGAATCCGGTGAGAGTGGCCCAGCTGCAAGGCGTCCTCTCTCGGATGTCTGCTCGCCGCTGCGCGCCTGCGCGGACATCCTGCCGGATCTTGATCACCTGGGGCCTGGCCCAGGTGATCGGCCACGTGACTGACGGCGACACTCTCGCACTGATGCTCGGCGCTGCGCGCCTGCGCCATCAGTGCTGGCGCGCTGCTGCGCTGCTTGCGCGGATCACCTGGGGCCCTGCCCAGGTGATCGCGAAGACACTCTCGCACTGATGCTCGGCGCTACGCGCCTGCGCCATCAGTGCTGGCGCGCTGCTGCGCTGCTTGCGCGGATCACCTGGGGCCCTGCCCAGGTGATCGCGAAGGCACTCTCGCACTGATGCTCGGCGCTGCGCGCCTGCGCCCTCAGTGC
>Ga0163148_10005731_pt1 | contig 12310 bp, 10 predicted proteins | sample OliLakLV19MP7P2_FD_148606 | JGI IMG/M metagenome (GOLD analysis project Ga0163148, IMG submission 148606) | Freshwater microbial mat bacterial communities from Lake Vanda, McMurdo Dry Valleys, Antarctica- Oligotrophic Lake LV.19.MP7.P2 | ecosystem: Environmental > Aquatic > Freshwater > Lake >... | reverse complement strand
TCACCAGCCTCCCGGCCGAAGAGCGAAAGCAGACTCAGGCCATCCTCGGCTATCCGCCCGGCAGCGTCGGCCGCTTGATGACGCCCGACTACATCCGCCTGCGCCCCGAGTGGACCATCGCCTACGCGCTCGACCACATCCGCCGGTTCGGACGCGATGCCGAGACGATCAACGTCGTCTATGTCGTCGATGACAAGGGCGTTCTCATCGACGACATCCGCCTGCGCGCTCTGCTGCTGGGCCGACCCGAAGAGACCATCGAAAGCCTGATGAAGCGGCAGTATGTCACCCTCAATGCCGACCAGCCGCAAGAGGAAGCCGTCAAGGCCATGTCGCGCTACGACCGCACGGTGCTGCCGGTCGTCGACCGCCGCGGCGTGCTGCTCGGCATCGTCACCGTCGATGATGTGCAGGATGTCGCCGAGGAGGAAGTCACCGAGGACATCCAGAAGATGGGTGGCATGCAGGCGCTCGACGAGCCATACATGACCATCTCGCTGGGGCGGCTGGTGCGCAAGCGCGTCTCCTGGCTCGCGGTCCTCTTCGTCGGCGAGATGTTCACCCAGACCGCCATGGCCGGCTTCGAGGACGAGCTTCAGCGGGCCGCGATCCTCTCCACCTTCGTCCCGCTCATCGTGTCATCTGGCGGCAACAGCGGCTCGCAGGCCACCAGCCTCATCATCCGCGCCCTCGCCGTCGGCGAAATCACCGTGAAGGATTGGTGGCGGGTCTTCCGACGCGAGCTCGCGGCCGGCGCGCTCCTCGGCCTCAGCCTCGGCATCATCGGACTGCTCCGCATCTACATCTGGGGCTGGCTCGGCTGGTTCGAGCGGCAGGAGCACGGCGTCGTCATCGCCGACAGCCTCAAAGTGCAGCAGCATTACCACCTCTTCGCCATCTGCATCGGCGTAGCGGTGCTCGGCGTGGTGCTCTGGGGAACCATCGTCGGCTCGATGCTCCCCTTTATCCTCAAGCGCATCAAGCTCGACCCTGCCACCAGCTCCGCGCCCTTCGTGGCGACGCTCGTCGACGTCGTCGGCGTCCTCATCTATCTCGGTGCGGCCGCCATTGTTCTCAAGGGCACGATCCTGTAATCCGCGCTTTCACGAGCGGTCGCTCACCACCCAGGCCAGCCTTCACGGCTTTCCCGCGATCTTCACCGCCACCCGGTACAGCCCCTTCTGCGCCGTTATGTACATCGTCTTGTAATCGTCGCCGCCGAAGCACAGATTTGCCGGTCCCTGCGGCACGGCGATCACGCCCAGCTTGGCACCCTTCGAGTCGAACACGAAGATTCCGCTCCGCCCCGCGACATACACGTTGCCCTCGACATCCACGCGCACGCCGTCGCCTCCCGCGCCCTTGCCCGCTTCGGTCTTCACCTCTGCGAACAGCCGGTTGTTCTCGACCGATCCATCGGCCTTCACGTCGAACACCCGTATCTCGCTCTTGCCCATGTCCGCGATGTATAGAAGTTTCTCATCCGGCCCGAACGCGATGCCGTTGGGCATCTTCAATTCCTTGCTCAGCAGCGACACCTGGCCATCCGCCCCGATCCGGAACACCCCGTGGTAGTCCAGTTCCTTCTCGCCCGCCTTGCCCAGCCCCGGGTTCAATCCATACGGCGGATCGGTGAAATAGATCGCGCCATCCGACTTGATGTCCAGGTCGTTCGGGCTGTTCAGCCTCTTGCCCTCGAACGCCTCGGCCAGCACCGTCGGCTTCGCGTCGGCCGCGATCGTGTCGAAGCGCACCACCCGCCGCTCGTGCTCGCAGACCAGCAGTCTCCCCTGCGCATCCAGCATCAGCCCGTTGCTGTGCCGGCTCGGCTTGACGAGCGTTTCGATCGATCCTCCCGATTCGTTCGGAATCCACTTGTAGATCGCGTCCGCCGGAATGTCCGAGAACAGCAGGTACCCCGCGTGGTCCCTGCCCTTGCTCACCCACACCGGGCCTTCCAGAAACCTGAACTCCGTCTCTTCCGCCAATCGCTGGGGCTTCACACCCGGATCGATGATCTTGTCGAGCGCCGAGGCCGCTGCCTGCGCGCCCGACGCGGGCTTGGCATTCTCGGCCGGTTGCGCGATGGCGGCGACGGAGGTCAACATGGTCATGGCGATCGTCAGCATGGTGCGGGTTCCTCTTTGCTCAATGTTCGGTTCGGTGCCCACTCGATCCATCATTCCTCGTCGAAGCCACCCTCGACGAGTTTTTTCAGCGCCGCGATAGCGGCCTCGGCATCGGCACCCTCGGCCACGATTTCCAGCTCGGTCCCCTTGGTGGCCGCGAGCATCATCATCTGCATGATCGACTTTCCGTCTACCGACTGTCCCTCGCGATTGACGCTGACCGTCGCGGCGAACGCGTTCGCAACATCGACGAAGCACATCGCAGGCCGGGCGTGCAGTCCCAGGCGGTTGACGATGGCGACTTTGGCGGAAGCGGAAGGCATGGGTGGGAAACGCGGAACGGGCAACGCGGAACCAGGGGAGAAAGGCAAAGGATTCAAACAGCTCGTTCGCCAGCTTCCGGTCCTCGTTCCGCGTTCCGAGGTCCGCGCTCCGCGTTCGGGTCACCTCCTCGAGGACTGCCCATCCGCCTCTTCCAGCAGCGTCACCACATCCTGCTTCGACTGCGCCTGCCGAAGAAACCGGCGGAACGTCTCGTTCGACAGGCTGTTGAAGATCACTTCCATCGCCTTCAGGTGCTGCTCGGGATCCTGTTCCGGCGAGAGCAGCAGGAACACGCTGTAAACCGGTTGGCGGTCGAGTGCGTTGAAATCCACGCCGGTCGCCGACAGCCCCACGGCCGCGGCCATTCCCTTCACCGACTTGTGCTTGACGTGCGGCACCGCGATGCCCTTGCCGAATCCGGTCGAGCCCCGCTTCTCGCGGTCCAGCACGCGCACCACCAGCTCGTCGCGCAGCGACGGATCGGCCGCTCCGGAGGCGATCAACGCACCCACCAGCTCCGCGATCACGTCGTCGCGCTTCGCCGAGGTGAGTCTGGGGACAATCGCGTCGGGCGACACGATCTTGGAGAGTTTGAGCACGCTTGAACTCCGGCGGACGATTGGTCGGTGTTGCGGACGATGCGTTGAGCCAGGCCGATTCGAGACGGGCCACCGGCGGCGGCCGCTCAGTGCCGCAGTTTTTCCTTGAAGTCTTTCAGTTGCCGCGCCGACTTCTCCACGCACTCGTCGATGCAGTGATAAAGGTCCGTGCCGCTCGCGTGCGAGATGAAGTCCTCGTGCTTTACCACGTCCACCGCGATCTCCGCCTTGAACTCCTTGGCCTTGCCCGCCGGGTTCTCCAGATAAATGCGGATCTGCTGCGTCCCGTCGAAAAACTTGGTGAGCTTCGTCGCCTTGTTCTCGGCATACAGCCGGATGGCGTCGGTGATGTCCAAGTGCTTGCCGATGATGTCGATTCGCATCGAAGGTTCCTGTACTGGCGATCGTCCACGAATGGGGACGACCGAACTCGAACATTCTCCCGCGCCGCGCTCCGCAATGAAAGCCCAAAGCCGCCGGGAAAAAACAACTGGGAATGCACCGATCAGACAAATCGGCGAGCCGGATGGCTGGCTCGCCCGCATGGTATCAGTTTGGGAGTTGCCCAGGTGAAACTCAGCCTCGAGGCCCCGCCGCCCTCACCGCCTCCGGCATCTCAAACTTCTTGTCGTTGTCGCGAAAGCCCTGCGCAAGCTTCTTCGCCATCGCGTCGTACCCGGTTTTGTCCTTCCAGGTGTTCCGCGGCTGAAGTACCTCGCTCGGCACGCCCTCGACCGCATCCGGGATCGGCAGCCCGAAGATCGCATCCGGCGCAAACTTCGCCTTCGCCAGCGTTCCGTTCAGAATCGCCGAGACGAACGCCCGCGTATACGCCAGCTTGAAGCGCTCCCCCTGCCCATACTTGCCGCCGGTCCATCCCGTGTTCAGCAGCCAGACATTGGCGTTGTGCCTGGCGATCCGGTCCGCCAGCATCTCCGCATACACCTTTGGCGGACGCGGCAGGAACGGCTGCCCGAAGCACGGGCTGAAGTTCGGCTCCGGATCCTTCACGCCCGCTTCGGTGCCGCCCAGCTTCGACGTGTACCCGTTGATGAAGTAGTACATCGCCTGCTCGCGGCTCAGCTTGCTCACAGGTGGCAGCACTCCATACGCATCCGCTGTCAGGAAGATCACGTTCTTCGGATGCCCGCCCACCGAGGGGATCACCGCGCCCTCGATATGGTCGATCGGATACGTTGCCCGGCTGTTCTCGGCGATCGCCGCCGAGTCGTAGTCCGGCACGCGCGTCTCCGGGTCAATCACCGTGTTCTCGAGCACCGAGCCGAAGCGGATCGCGCTGAAGATCTGCGGCTCGCCTTCCCTGCTCAGCTTGATGCACTTGGCGTAGCACCCGCCCTCGAAGTTGAACACGCCCTTATCGCTCCACCCGTGCTCATCGTCGCCGATCAGGGCCCGGTTCGGGTCGGCGCTCAGCGTCGTCTTCCCAGTTCCCGAAAGCCCGAAAAACAGCGCTACGTTGGCCGCATCCTTCTTGTCCACGTTCGCCGAGCAGTGCATGGGAAATACGCCCACTTCCGGCATGTCGTAGTTCATCGCATAAAACAGGCTCTTTTTCATCTCCCCGGCATACTCGCTGCCCAGGATCACCACCGTTTTCCGCGTCAGCGATTGCACGATCAGCACCGGCCCCTTGGCCCCGCACGCCTTCTGCTCCTCGGTCGTCAACCGCCGCCGCCCAGCGTTGATCACCGTCCAGTCGTGCTTCCACTTGGCATTCGGCCCGGCCGCCTTGCTCCCTTGCGGAATAAACAGTGTCCGCGCAAACAGGCAGTGCCACGCCTGCTCGCAGATCACCTGAACCCCGAGCCGGTGCCCCGGGTCGGCCCCGACGAATCCCTCGAACGTGTACAGCTTCTCCTGCGTGTTCAGGTGTTCCGCGGCGATCGCCATCGCCGCCTCGAACTGCTCCCCCGTCACCGGTTGATTCACCGCGCCCCACCAGATCTTGTCGTGATAGCTTGCCGAATCCTCGAGATGCTTGTCCTTCGGCGACCGCCCGGTTCGATCTCCCGTCTTGCACACCAGCGCCCCGTTCGCCGCCAGCACGCCTTCCTTCCGCGATATCGCCTCTTCGATCAGCCGCGCCGGAGACATATTCCTGTGCAAACGCGTCGGCGACAGATTCAGCGTGGGCATGGCGGCGAACGGGCTGCGGGGGGCCGGAACGGATATTTCACGACAGAGTGGCGGGAGAAACACAACGAAAACAGCCCCCGCGGCCGAATGTCGCACGGGTCGGGCTTCGACGATAGACCCCCGCCGTTGCCGGGAAAAGGTCGCTCGTCCTCTCCGTCTATACAGAACAATCCCCGATCATTCCCGCCGCGGGTTGAACACGCAACCCGCCGCCCGTATCGTCACCCCACGGGTGCCTCACCGCGACCCCGGTCGCGGCCAAAGCCCCATCACGCGGTGGTTGTAGCTCAGTTGGTTAGAGCACGAGATTGTGATTCTCGGGGTCGCGGGTTCGAATCCCGTCAGCCACCCTTCCCGTTCACGCCGCGGCCGCGACCGCCATTGGGTTCGTCCCGTCCAACCCCGCGCCGCCGACCCATCGACTCGCCGTCCTCAACAGGATGTCTCGATCGATAGGCTTGGTGATGTAGTCGTCGCACCCGGCCGCGATGCACTTCTCCCGATCTCCATTCATCGCGTGCGCCGTCAGCGCCACGATCGGCGAGCGATACCCTTCACTCCGCAGCAGGCTCGTGGCCGCATACCCGTCCATCTCCGGCATCTGCATGTCCATGAATACCAGATCGAACGGCGTTCCCATCCCCGCCGCGGCCATCGCGGCATCGTGTCCAATCCGTCCGTTCTCCGCCGTCTCCACCGTCGCGCCCGCGAGCTTCAAGTGAAAGCAGACAAGTCGCCGATTGTCGGGTCCATCTTCGACGAACAGAATCCGTCGCCCGCGCAGGGGCGATGAGCCTATCGGCGCTTCGAGGCGTTCCGCCAACGAGATCGTGTGCCCCGAATCCCCCGCCCGCAGCCGATCGCGCAGCACCACGCCTTCGAGCGGCCCCGTCGGCACCGTGAGCGTGAACGTCGTCCCCTTCCCAGGCTCGCTCCGTCCTTCCAGACTGGCACCGATCAGCCCAGCCAGGCGGCTCGCCAACGCAAGCCCGACGCCTAGGCCGCCGTGCCGCCGCGATGATGACGCGTCGATCTGCGTGAATGGCTCGAAGAGCGCCGCCAGTCTCGCGGGCTCGATCCCCGGCCCGGTATCCGCCACCTCATAGCGAACCGCGGGCGCATCACCTCCTACAAACTCAATGCGAAGACTCACGGATCCCTGTTCGGTGAACTTAATCGCGTTGCCCAGCAGGTTGAGCAGAATCTGCCGAACCCGCGCCGCATCCGTCCGTATTTTCGCGGGCATCGGCAACTCGACCACTGAAGATAGTTCCAGCCCCTTCCCCACCGACTGCGGCCGCGCCAGCGAAAGCACTTCCTCGAAGATCTGCACCGGGCTGATCGGTGCCATCTCTACTTCGAGTTGTCCCGATTCAACCCGCGAAATGTCCAGGATGTCGTTGATGATCGAGAGCAGGTGCCGCCCGCTGCGACGGATGTTCTGCACGAACTCCGCGCGATCCGACGCGGAAATATCCGGCGATGTCAGCAGATCCGCATACCCCAGGATCGCCGTCATGGGCGTCCGCAGTTCGTGGCTCATGTTGGCCATGAACTCGCGCTTGCCCATCTGCGCCGTCTCCGCGGCCAGCAGCGCTGTGCTGAGGTGGGCATTCGACTGCGCCGGCCCCGCTTGGGTTTCCGATGATGCGCTCGAGACCGTGCTTCGCGCGCCGCCCCGCGCCAGCCCCAACGCATACACCGCGCCGAGCGATACCAACGTGCCGATCGCGCCGACCCCGCCATTGGTGCCGCCGAACATTGCCGACGCCGCCAGCGCCGCGCCGGCCAAACCGATCGATCCCGAAATCATGACGTGCATGGTCATGCTCAGCAATGAACCCTCCTGTCACCCGCGATTCAAGGCGGGTCTGCCGATCCGTAACCACCCAAATCGACTGTTTCCGCCTTCGTGTTCGCACGAAAGCACGTACCGAGAGCGCGGAACACCATGGCCGCGGCGTTAGGTGACCGTCGTATCGGAACATCGCCCCTCGCGCCCTAAGCCCGGCCGTCGCCCTCATTCATTGCAAGCGGTTGCAACCGTCGTTATCACACCCACCGCCGCAGCACGCACGCATGCGCCGGCTTGTCCACGCACATCTTCCGCTCGTAGTTCGTCCCCACCATCTGCCCATCGCCCACCCACTCCGGAGGTGAAAACGGCTTCATCGAAAACGGTGCCGCTCCCGCCGGCAGCCCATCACGGATCCATGCCGGAACGGGCCTGCCACGCTCACCTGCCCCGCTCGTCCACGCCTCAAAGTGCTCCATATCCCATGCCCACAGCTCGTCGTGATCCGTCACGACCCGCAGTTCTCCACCTGCACCGAGCACGCGAAAAGCTTCCTCCAGAAAGTCGTGCCGAACCACCCGGTTCTTGTGGTGCTTGTTCTTCGGCCACGGATCAGAAAAGTACAAGTGCAGCACCGACACCAGCCCGCTCGGACACCGCCAGCGCAGAAAATCCACAGCGTCCGCGCACAGCATCCTCGCATTCCCCACGCCCCGCCGCCGCAGCCGGTCGGCCGCATACCGGTAAAACTCGTGTTCCCACTCGATGCCCAGAAAGTTCGTCTGCGGCGAGCGCGGCGACTGCTCGAGCAGGAACGTCCCCTTCCCCGATCCGATCTCGACCTCCAGGGGCAATCCGGGATCGGCGAACCACCGCCGGAAGTCGAACCGCCCCGCCGCCCGATCCGACATGATCGCATCCGGCAGCGGCGGAAGCTCATCCGGCCCGATGCCGATAACTCCGCACCCTTCATCCAGCTCGCGCCCGTGGCCTAGTCCGAACGACATGTCCGACAATAGCTTCCCCGTGCTCCGACACCCGTTTTGGGCATCGCCCGGCCGACAAGGCCCCCATCGCACGCCGCGAAACACTTCCTGCTCGGTCCTTCCCGATCCGACCGAGAACGTCGTGCGTACAGAAAGATGATTTTCAGGGCCATCCTTTCTTGGAGGGGTGTCCGGCCTCGCCGATAAGGCCACTAGCGCCGGAGCGGGCTGGAGCGGATGGTTCCGGGCGGCCGGTTGGGTGTGCGATCGTGTTTGCCGCTGATGGTGGCATGGTTTGTCGCGTTGTTTGACAGGTTCGATTCCGTCCCGCATTGGGAACGGCCGCGCACGGGTGCGGCCGGCGCGTGCGCGTAGGCACCCCGCCTCGCGACCGTCGCCGAATACGGAGCGTGGGCCATGGCAGAAGAAGTGCGCCGATCGTTTGGCTCGTCGGGATTCCTCTCGGGCGAAGGCCCCGGTGCAGGTGCCCCGGCTGGCAAGGAAGACCTCCTCTCGCTCATCGAGTCGCGCGTTGACAAGCGCAGCTTCCAGACCCACCACTGGGAGGGGTCGTTTGGCGATTACCTCGACCTCTGCGCCAAGAACCCCGCGGTGCTGCGCAACGCCTACCAGAGGGTCTATGACGCGATCCTCTCGTATGGCTTCGAAAAGTACCGGCTTTTCAAGAAGGACTGCATCCGGTACCACTTTTTCTCCGACCCGATCGACAACGGTGCCGATGGTATCTACGGGCTGGATTTCGCGTTGATGCAGCTCGTCGATGTCTTCCGCTCCGCCGCCGAGGGCTACGGCACCGACAAACGCATCCTGCTCCTTCACGGCCCGGTCGGTTCCAGCAAGAGCACCATCGCCCGCCTCATCAAGAAGGGCACCGAGGCCTACTCCAAGACCGACGACGGCGCGCTCTACAGCTTCTCCTGGATGCTCGACGAACACGCCGGTCCCACCGCGATGGACCACGAGTTCCCATGCCCCATGCACGAGGAGCCGCTGCTGCTCGCCCCCCGCGAGGCCCGTGCCGAAATCCTCGCCAGGCTCAACGCCCGCCACACCCCCAAGCACCGCGGCGGTGCCCTCAAGGTCGTCGGCGAGCTCGATCCCTTCTGCCGCCGCATCTACGGCGACCTGATGAAGCACTACGGCGGCGACTGGCGGCTGGTGATGAAGCACATCAAGGTTCGCCGCATTATTCTCAGCGAAAAGGACCGCGTCGGCATCGGCACCTTCCAGCCCAAGGACGAAAAGAACCAGGATTCCACCGAGCTGACCGGCGACATCAACTACCGCAAAATCGCCCAGTTCGGGAGCGACTCCGACCCCCGCGCCTTCAACTTCGACGGCGAGCTGAATATCGCCAACCGCGGCGTCTGCGAGTTCATCGAGGTGCTCAAGCTCGATGTCGCGTTCCTCTACGATCTCCTGGGCGCAAGCCAGGAGCACCTCATCAAGCCCAAGAAGTTTGCCCAGACCCACATCGACGAGGTAATCCTCGGCCACACCAACGAGCCCGAGTACAAGCGCCTGCAGTCCAACGAAATGATGGAAGCCTTCCGCGACCGCACCATCAAGATCGACGTCCCCTACAACATCCGTCTCGACGATGAGATCAAGATCTACCAGAAGGACTTCGGTGCCGATCGCATCAAGAACATCCACATCGCGCCGCACACCCTCGAAGTCGCCGCCATGTGGGCCGTCCTCAGTCGCCTCGAGCCGCCCAAGAAGGCCGGCCTCAGCCTGCTCCAGAAGATGAAGCTCTACAACGGCAAGGCCATTGCCGGCTTCACCGAGGACTCGATCAAGGAGCTCAAGGAAGAGGCCACCCGCGAGGGCATGACCGGCATCAGCCCGCGCTATGTGCAGGACAAGGTCTCCAACGCGCTGGTCAGCCGCCAGGCCGTCGAGGAGAAGTGCATCAACCCCTTCATGGTGATGAACGAGCTTGAAAGCGGCCTCTCCCACCACTCGCTCATCAACGACGAGGACACCAAGAAACGCTACCGCGAGATCCTCAGCGTCGTCAAGGAGGAGTACGAGGACATCATCAAGGCCGAGGTGCAGCGCGCCATCAGCGCCGATGAGGACGCCATCAAGCGCCTCTGCATCAACTATATCGAGAATGTCCGGGCCTACACCCAGCGCGAGCGCGTCAAGAACCGCTACACCGGTCGCGACGACGAGCCGGATGAGCGCCTCATGCGCTCCATCGAGGAGAAGATCGACATCCCCGAGAGCCGAAAAGACGATTTCCGCCAGGAGATCATGAACTACATCGGTGCCCTCGCCCTCGACGGGAAGAAGTTCGAGTACAACACCAACGCCCGGCTCTACAAGGCCCTCGAGCTGAAGCTGTTCGAGGACCAGCGCGACACCATCAAGCTCAAGAACCTGGCCAGCAGCGTCGTCGACGACGAGACTCAGCAGAAGATCGACATCGTGAAGCAGCGCCTCATCAAGCAGTTCGGCTACAACGAGACCAGCGCGACCGACGTCCTCAACTACGTCGCGAGCATCTTCGCGCGGGGCGACACCAAGAGCAAGTGAGCCGTCGCGATTGACAACAAGGCTACTACCGCTGGACCGCCTAAGGCCTCAACGGGATCGACTGCGGCGGAAAATTTTAATCGCGGCATACCAGCAACCTTTCCGGATGGTCAGACGGGGCAAGAAACCGACATCGCCGAGCAGCGGCTCATCAAGCAGCGTACCGGCGATGCCAGGAGCAGCAGTGTGGTCCGGGCCTTCGGCCCGGACGATCTGCTTAGCAGATCGCAGACCGGCCGCGGTTGATGGACTGAAGCGCCCGCCGCACCGAGACGCGCGGCATATTGTTCTTCAGGTGCAGCCATGACCTTCCGAGCAATCGTCCGCGACGGCATGATTAACATCAACACCCACGGCGAACTGCCGGATGGCTCCATTGTTGAGCTTGTCCATGTTGAGCGCGCGAAGGATCGATCTCCTCGACGGTCGGCAGCGGTCGCTCAACCGGCAAGAACGCCGAGAGCGGCGAAGCCTTCGAAGAAGATACGCTCCAAAGACCCTTTGGTGTCGCTCTTCGGAATCTGGAAGAATCGTCCGGAGTGGAAGGGCAAGTCTCCGCTCGAAATACAACAAGAGCTGCGCGCCAAAGCGATGGGCAGGCCCATCCGTGGCTGAAATGCTGGTCGATTCAAGCGTTGTGATCGACTGGTGCAACGGATCCCCCGCGGCCGCGGCGTTCGCCGGGGTGAGTCCAAGCTCGACATGGATGCTTCATCCTGTAGTTGAGGTCGAGATTCTCGCCGGCGCTCGCAACCGCGGGGAGCTTCGTCGCTTTGCCGCGACGTTGGATCACCTCGCACCGGCCCGGGTGGCACCTGCCGATTTCGATCACTGCCGCGCCTTCGTCAAACGCCACACGCTCTCGCATGGCCTCGGCTGGCCCGACTGCCTGATCGCCGCCACGGCTCTGCGCCTCGGTGTGCCCGTGGCGACCATCAACGACAAGCACTTCCGCATCATCCGCGGGCTGAAGGTCATCCGGCCGTATTGAAGCTTGGTGCTTCGTCGAGTCGCCGCGTTCTCCGGGGACTTGCGCCGTCCCGAAATGAGCCGCAATTCATTCCCTCGCCCCCAGTCCAATCCGTATTGACCTATGACCCATGAAGGCCGCGGCTTCCATACTCCTCATTCTTTGTGCCGCCCTTGCCTCGTGCAGCGTGCGCTCCGCGAGTGCGCCCGAAGATGAGTCCGACGCCCAACCCGTCGCCAGCGTGACGACACTGTCGGCCACGCGCCCCGACTTCCGCCCCCGCGTCATCCACGACTCCGGCTGGAAAAAAACCGGCGACGCAACCCCCAGGCAATTCCGCATCCGCATTTATGCCGGCGAGTCCTCCACCCGCCACGCCTTCGTCGTCTACGGCCACCTCGGCGGCACCGATGGAAGTCTGCGACTTCGAGGATTCCGACCGGCTCATCGACCTCCGCGCCGGCTTCGCGTGGGTCAGGTTCGCGCCGCTCCCCCCGCCCGGCACCGGACGCGTCGTCGCGCCCAAACCCGAGCCCGAGTCCGCCTGGCGGCTCTTCTCAACCCACTCGCTCTTCGTCGATCCCGTCGGCACCGAGTTCATCCTCGCCACCTCCAAGCGCTCCCGCTTCGACGTGGTCTACGTCACCAGTCCGGGCGCTGTCGAGGTCTCGCAGCGCTACGTCCCGGGCTCGCAGCGCATCCGCATCGGCGGCGAACAGCTCGTCCGCCGCGGCGGGCTTACCGAACCCACCTTCAACGTCGAGAGCGTCACCGCCACCGAGCTC
>Ga0163148_10005728_pt1 | contig 12312 bp, 10 predicted proteins | sample OliLakLV19MP7P2_FD_148606 | JGI IMG/M metagenome (GOLD analysis project Ga0163148, IMG submission 148606) | Freshwater microbial mat bacterial communities from Lake Vanda, McMurdo Dry Valleys, Antarctica- Oligotrophic Lake LV.19.MP7.P2 | ecosystem: Environmental > Aquatic > Freshwater > Lake >... | reverse complement strand
CAGCAGAATAAACCCAAGCAAATACAGTGTGTACGAACTGGAAAAGATCACCCGCAGGTATACATCGGAGTTAGTAAAGAAAAATTTTATAGGCCCTGGTATTGACGTTCCTGCACCTGATTATGGTACTGGTGAACGTGAGATGGCATGGATAGTGGATACTTACCAATCGCTGAAGCCGGGCGAAATTGATGCAGCAGGGTGCGTAACCGGCAAACCTATAACGCTTGGAGGAGTTCGTGGGCGTAAAGAAGCAACCGGTATGGGTGTTTTCTTTGGTGTACGGGAGGTTTGTAACATAACGTCTATTATGGAAAAACTGGGGTTGCCGGTTGGTATTGTGGGTAAAACAGTAGTAGTGCAGGGGTTGGGAAATGTGGGTTATCACAGTGCAAAATTTTTTCGTGAGAATGGCGCCAAAGTAGTAGCCATTGCCGAATATAATGGTGCTATTTACAATGCCGATGGGTTGAACGAGGAGGAAGTTTATCAGTATAAATTAATAAATAAAACGTTGCTTAATTTTCCCGGAGCTACTAACCTGGAAACCAGTGAAGATGCATTGGAATTAGCCTGCGACATTTTAATTCCGGCAGCGCTTGAAAATGTAATTAATGGCACCAACGCTTCCCGTATTAAAGCAAAAATTATTGGTGAGGCTGCCAACGGGCCTCTAACTCCCGAAGCAGATGATATACTTGCAGAAAAAGGCGTGGTTGTTATTCCGGATATGTACCTGAACGCAGGCGGTGTAACGGTATCTTACTTTGAATGGTTAAAAAACCTTAGCCATGTGCGTTATGGAAGATTGGAAAAACGTTTTTCAGAAAATATGAATACCCGTATTCTGGCACAGATAGAAGAACTGAGCGGTAAGAAAGTTAGTGAAAAAGAAAAATCACTGATTATGCATGGTGCAGACGAAATAGACCTTGTGCATAGTGGCCTGGAAGAAACAATGATTACCGCCACCCATGAAATTATGCATGTGTGGAAAAGCAATCCTGAAATCCCGGACATGCGCACAGCCGCATACGTAAGTGCCATCAATAAAGTAGCCAACAGTTATGTAGAACTAGGTATTTTTCCATAATGGAAAATTGGAAATAAGTTAATAAAAAACTCCGCTATTTTGCGGAGTTTTTTATTTGTATTTTTTTAAAAGTATGGTTTATTTTTTATCTGGATTAAAGGCATCTTGTGCTATTTTGAATATTCAAGCGTGCAATCAAACTTGTTTTCTCCTGCGCCCAATTCTTCTGAAGCTGCATTGCTGATGCGGATGAGCAAGTCATTGTTCTGCCTGATGTCGGGTATTACATCCAGCACTTTGGCATACACGCTTTTGCCTGTGGTAGTGCTGGTAATTTTAATAATAGTTCCCGGGGTGGAGGTGTTGTGCAAACAATAATATTTGCCATCTTCCCAACCGCTGGTACTTTTAAAGGTGGCTGCATTTCCATTTTCAGATACAATGCTGCTTTGCTTTGTTTGTTTATCGTAATCTGGTTTAAAATAGGCTTTATTAAAACTTCTTCCTGTTGCAGAAGAAGTAGCTGCATTGGTTTTTACTGCTGGGGTTGTTTCTTTCTTTACTGGTTCTGCAACAACAACCGGCGGTACATTTTCTTTTTCCGGTACTGCAACAATTGGTTTTTCTTTTGTGGCATTTTTTGCCACTGGCACTGGCTCTGCGGCAACAACAGGCTTTACTGTTTCTTTTACTGGTGGCGGGGCAGGTGTAACAGCAACTGCAACTGGCGCAACAATTTTAGCCTGTCCGGACAAGGCAGATAAGGCTGTTTTTACTTTTAAGTAACCAACTATCAGTTTAATGCCTTTGCCTACTCCATCGCCTTTAATATTGTTCCATTGTTTTAAAGTGGCAACGGGTAGCTTGTTGTATATTGTAGCAATATGGTACAATCCTTCTTTTTTTTTCACTGTATGATAAACTGGTACCAATGATTCGTCTGCTTCGGCATCGTTGGTTTGTGAAAAATTAATAGCTGTTAATGGAATTTTAATAACCTGGTTCAGGTTAAGCCCTTTTTCCAATTCCAATTTATTAAAAGGTGCTATTTCTTTGGGGCTGATATTGTATAACCTGCCAATGCTGTAATAGTTTTCTTTTGCCACACTTGTATGATTGAGATACAGGTTGGGATACACTCCTTCAACCAGTAAAGTCTTTTTTTGAGCAATCGATAACAGCGGTGCCAGCAATAATATGATTAATATGCGCTTCATGTTTTCTTAAATTTTCTCGTTGGCAAAGATGGGTAAATTTTTTTGTTGCAGGCCCTATTACTTGTTAAGAATCCGCCACTCTTTGGGATAATAATTGTTGATGCGATTGGGCAAAACCTTCATCCAGCCCAATGGTAGCTGATTGTAGGTAAGTAATGTCCAGCCTTTTATGGGAGTGTCAATTTTAATTTCCTGCCTGCGTAAATATTGTAAAGCAGTTTCCCTGTCTGTTTCTACCGCAGGTAATGATGTGTTTAAAATACTGCTTAATGCCAATTGATGGTCGGGAATTAATTCAGTCCGCATGATTTGTCCCAGCTTTATACCAGCTTTTTTTATGTAAAGATTAGACTGGATTATAGCTACGTCATTTTCCAGCTGCAATGGTATGGCAAAGGCTTCATCGCCTTGCTGAATAAAATAATGAGCCGCAGGATTTTGTAAAAAGGGGCTTACCACTTCAATTTCCTTTTTACTAAGTTTCTCCCCATACTTTTTTGATAGTTGCTTGTTATCATCAATATTGCCGTTACCTGTTTTTTTAAATGCGGCGATAAAAAATCCTTCACCTTTTATTTTGTCCGGGTAAAAACGATAACCATAAGCCTGGAGCTTCTCAGATTCAGTTGCTACAATGCCCCAGTTTTTATCAATTGCCAATTGACAGCTTTCCAGTTGCATGGTTTCAATCAGCCAGTCTGCAATTGCTTCATTTTCGGCTGTTGAATAGGAGCAGGTAGAATAAATTAATGTACCGCCTTCTTTTAATGAAGGCAATGCATCCGTTAAAATCCTTTGCTGGCGAAGACTACAGCCTTCAACATGTGGTTCATTCCATTCATTGATGGCATTGGGATCTTTTCTAAATAAGCCGCTGCCACTACAGGGGGCATCCACTACAATCGCATCGAAAAAATTGGGCAACCGCTTTAAATGAACAGGATCGTTGTTGGTGACAACCACATTGGCAGCGCCCCATTTGGTGATGTTTTCTGCCAAAATAGTTACCCTGTTTTTAATTAACTCATTACTTACCAGTAAGCTTTCGCTGCTGATAAGCGATTGTATCAATGTTGATTTTCCACCTGGTGCAGCACACAGGTCCAATACTTTTATGGGTTGAGATAAATCGGTTGTTTGTTGCAATGCCTGTTCAAGAAACATGCTGCTGGCTTCCTGCACATAATATGCACCTGCATGAAACAGCGGATCAATTGTAAAAGATGGTCGTTCCGATAAATATAATCCGTTTGAACTCCAGGGGATTTTTTCAAGTTTAATTGTTGATGATTGTTTGCTGGCAGATAAAAGCTGCTGGAATATTCCTTCACCTAATTGCTTAGATGGATTCATTCTTATAGAGGTAACCTGCTCTCCATTTTGATGTATTTTTTCGAATGCTTCTTTATCAAAACCATTAATGTGCTGTAATGAACTGAGGAAGGCGGAAGGTAGCTGCAAAAGATTGAATATTTTAATTGCTGCAAATATCTGCAATTAAAATACAGCAGCTAAATCAGTTTATATGAGAGGTCGGTTTTGTTTTGTTTAAAATTAAAATACCTATCCACAATTTGGTACAACTTCATTAAAAGGACCCTGTAGAGCCGTAGGCTCGTTTCTGTTTTGAAACAACGGGTTTTAACCCCCGCCTGTACGGGCAGGCGTTGGGTTTAAAAAATCCAACTGAACGAGAGCCGTAGGCTCGGCACATATATTTGTGTGTTTATTTTAATAGTAAAATTACACGGTTTAATTATTTTTTGCGACTCTCTGTTAAATGCACCGAACCTACGGTTTTCATTTTTTCTATTTTTAATGAAAGTATTTTCTTCTATAATCTGTCAGTAAAATAATTGACTATCCAGCCTGAATAATCAATTATTATCGGCTTAACCAACCATTTAATAGAAGCCAGTTTTTGCACCGGTCCATCCATAACTCTTTGCTGTTTTTCATATACAAGCCAAAGCCATGGCCGCCGGATTGATACAGATGAAGTTCTGCCGGGACTTTATTTTTGATGAGTGCATTGTAAAATTCAATGCTATTCATCGGACTAACACCATCATCATCGCTGGAATGTACTAAAAAAGCTGGAGGTGTTTCTGCTGTTATCTGCAACTCATTTGAATATTCTTTTTGTTTTTCCAGCGTTGCACTTTTGCCAATAAGTTGCTCGGCAGAACCCTGATGGCCTATACCCGGCATAAAGCTGATAACGGGGTAAATCAGTATCATAAAATCGGGCCGAACACTTGTATTATTGGCATCGGGAATAACTACTTTTTTAAAATTAGTTCCGGTTGTAGAAGCAAGATGACCGCCAGCAGAAAATCCCAGCACGCCAATACGGTTGGGGTTAATATTCCATTTGGCTGCATTTTCTCTTACCATTTTTATTGCTTGTTGTCCATCCTGCAGCGGGCCAATTTCCGGGTTTACCATCCACGTTTTATTTGGTATACGGTATTTTACCACAAACGCCGTAACACCCATTTCTGTAAATTGCTTTGCTACATCACTTCCTTCATGTACAGCTGCCACAATCCAATAACCACCTCCGGGAAAAATGATAACTGCTGTTCCGTTGGCCAGGTTTTTTGAGGGGTGATAAACAGTGATTGTGGGCCTTGAAATTTTACTGATGATATCGACTCCATCCCGGAAAGAAGCTTCCTCTTCATCAACAGAAGGCTTGCTGTTGGGGATACTATCCGGGTATAGCGGTAAAATTGTTTGACTAATCACCTGTTGAAATATTGAGATGGTAAATAAAAGGAGCAGCGATATTTTTACTTTCATAATTGATATAAAAAAATAACAACCAACAGTGTTGATTGTTATTGTAGATTTTAAAGAACGATTAAATCATTATTTTTTGTTAGCTCTCTTTTTTAATTCCTCCACAGGCATATTATTCATTCTGCCAACCGGTTGTTTTCCCCGGTAGGTAATTACCCTTAGCAAATTAGCATCTACGGGAACTGTAAGTGTACCGGTATATTTTGGATAGAAATGATCCGGATAGGAGTTATCGAAACTGTAATAAATATCAAGCCCCTCTATTTCAGTATTCAGGCTCACCAGTAATTCTCCTTTATTATTTTTGCTTACTTTAAAATCAGCATCATACATGCTGGGGGCATATTTAATTTCTGCAACATCAAATCGTTTAAAATGATCTTCTATTTTTCCTGCAAAACTTTTCCAATTCTTTTTAGCAGCCGGGCTCCAGGCTGTTTCGCTGATGGCAAATGATCGTGGCCAGGTCATGTACTGCACCTGCCGGTAGTTGTATACCTGCTCTGTCCATAAATTACCCTGAATACCTTTTACCAGTTTTTCGTTGATACCTTCAGAAACTGGTTCGTAAGAGTAGGTTTTGCTAACCCGTAGTGATGCATATACTTTTGGTTCCATGATGGCATCGCTTTGCATATAATCGAGGTAAACAAATGTAGTAGGACTCATCACAACTTCATGCCCCTTTTTGGATGCCTCAATTCCACCTTTGGTACCACGCCAGCTCATTACTGCTGCATTGGGCGCTAATCCACCTTCCAGTATTTCATCCCAGCCCATAAATTTTTTCCCTTTTGATTCAACAATTTTTTCCGTTCTTTTTTCAAAATAGGACTGTACTTCTTCCATGTTTTTCAATCCTTCTTTTTTCATTAATTTCTTCACAGCATCACTTTGCTCCCAGAAGGTTTTAAAAGTTTCATCACCACCCATGTGTATATATTCAAATGGAAATAACTGTGCAACTTCTGTAATAACTTTATCTAAAAAAGTATAAACATTTTCATTAGCCGGGCAAAGATTATCATCTACCAATGCCGTATGGGTACCCCAGTCTTTAATAGATTCACCAGAACCAACACCGTTATTTTTTAAACCGCCTGAGCAGGCTAATTCCGGATATGCTGCAATGGCTGCAAGGCTATGTCCGGGCACATCAATTTCGGGTAATACATCTACAAAATGGTCTTTAGCATATTGTACCACTTCCTTTATTTCCTCCTGTGTATAGAAGCCGCCGTAGTTTCTTGGCTCATCTTTTTTAATATTAGTAAATTCGCCAAAACGACCAACACGTTTTACATTCCATGCACCTACTTCCGTTAATTTGGGAAGGCTTTTTATTTCTATCCTCCAGCCTTCATCATCAGTTAAATGCCAATGAAATAAATTTAATTTATATGCAGCCATCTCATCTATAAATTGCTTCACTTCATCTTTTGTAAAAAAGTGTCGGCTTACATCGAGCATGAGTCCTCTCCAGCCAAAACGTGGATAATCTGTAATTTCTACACAGGGAGCCGACCATGAAATATTTTTCACTAATTGTTTGCTTTCAATTTCTTTTGGTAAAAGTTGTAGTAAAGTTTGCACACCATAAAATAAACCAGCCGGCTCATTTGCTTTGATTATAATACTTTCCGGAGTAACAGCTAATTGATAACCTTCTTTGCCCAATGTATTATTAGCAGTTGTATTCAGTACCAGCTGTATATTTGCGGTAGCTGCATCTGCTGAAAGGTTAACCATATAGCCAGTTGCAGTACTCAGCTTTTTCTGCAACAGGTTTGCAGCAAATTGCACTTCTTTGTTTTCAGAAGCACTGATGTTGATAGTATTTGGTAATTGAAAAACTCCGGTTTTTTGGACCATTTGTACAGGTTCCGGAATGATGGAAATGGTTTGTTGTTGACTGAAAGTGATAGCAGTTGTGTAGCAGCAAAATGCCAGCGAAAGAATTTTTTTCATATAGCGATTGTGATTTTAAATTATTTTTAAAATTACTTCTTAAATAATGATTCAGCTCAATCTATAAAAATTTAACTAAAAAAAGCTAAAAATATGTCACTAAAATTAGATCGTTCTGTTTTTGGTAATTCAGTAAATGAAGGCAATGTATTAAGTAATGAAGAAGCAACCCAATTATTAAATGACTGGGTAAAAAATGACCGGCTAAAACTGCACATGAAGCAGGTAGCTTATTTAATGAAAAGCTGGGCTGCAGAAAAGGAGGGCTTGAATGAAGCCGGTCAGTGGCGATGGGAAATGGCAGGCCTGCTGCATGATGCCGACTGGGACCAATGGCCCGATTTGCATTGTAAAAAAATAATTGAAGAACTGGAATCAAAGAATGTTGACCCCGAAATTATCCATGCAATAGCAAGCCATGGGCCCAATCATTTTGGTGTGGAGCCGGAAACCAACATGGATAAAATGTTATACGCCTTTGATGAACTCAGCGGATTAACAAATGCCTATAGCTTAATGCGGCCCGAAGGTTACGCAGGAATGGAATTGAAAGGCATAAAAAAGCGCTTTAAAGAAAAAGGGTTTGCAGCCAATGTAAACCGGGAAGAAATTGTGGATGCAATGACAAGGGCAGGTGTGGACCTGGAAGAGATTGGTGTGGAACTGGAGGAGATTATGCAGTTTATTATTGAGCGGCAGGGGCAGGTAAGTTAAAAGTCACTAAAGTTGATTCAAAATTCGGGCAATTTATAAATTAATTATTCCCGGATATAAGTTGCATTAAAGCCATTAACGGTAGTAGTGTCTGCAGAAATATCCAATCTGTATTTTCCTTTTTCTAAAAAGGGAAGTGGGGGAGTACCACAATAAAGCATGCCTGCATATAAAGTTGCACCGGGATATGCAATTACTTTTTCAAAAGATTTATAAGCTGTTACATTTCCGGCATTAATACTGCCAAAGTTTTCAGCGGCTGTTGAGGTGGAAATAAAGTTAGTGCTGGTATTGTTCCTGATTCTTATAAATATGCCATCTTCGGGTGGCTTATTGCATGAATCGAATATGACTAGAGCTAAAAGTACTATAGGAAAAATATGCTTCATAACAAACATTTCTTACAAGACAGCACCGGCATATAAACGGTTGCATGTACTAAACATTTTTTATCTCAGTCACCAGGTTCTGCAACACTTTTTTTGCATCACCAAACAACATACTTGTTTTGGGTTGAAAGAATAAATCGTTTTCAATGCCAGCATAACCGGGCTTCATACTGCGTTTGTTAACAATAACTGTTTTGGATTGCTCCACTTCCAAAATGGGCATTCCATAAATAGGAGAGGCAGGGTCATTTTTTGCGGCAGGATTTACCACATCATTAGCGCCCAATATCAGTACTACATCAGTGGTTTTAAATTCGTCATTGGCAACTTCCATCTCCATTAATTTTTCATAATTCACATCGGCTTCTGCAAGTAAAACATTCATGTGCCCGGGCATACGGCCTGCTACCGGGTGAATGGCGTATCTTACTTCAACACCTTTTTCTTCCAGTATTTTTTCCAGCTCATGACATACATGCTGCGCCTGTGCCACTGCCAATCCATAGCCCGGCACAATCATTACTTTATTTGCGTAACTCATTACCATGGCGGTGTCGCTTAAACTTATTTCTTTGTAAGCACCTTGTTGAGTTGCACCGGTGCTTGTTGCTGCAGCGTTTCCGCCAAATGAACCTATAAGTACATTTAGTAAAGATCGGTTCATGGCCTTGCACATTAATATGGTAAGAAGCGTACCTGCGGCACCCACTAAAATACCACCTGTCAGCATCACTTTATTATCATATAAAAATCCACCGCAGGCAGCAGCCACACCGGTAAAAGAGTTTAATAAAGATATTACCACCGGCATATCTGCACCACCAATTGGCAACACAAAAAGTATTCCGTATACAAGTGATAAAATAAGTACAACATAAAAAATTATCAGGTGCATAGGGGCAAGCACAAGGTAGCCTGCAGCCCCTAAAGCAATGGCGAGGAAGATAAGGTTCAATACATTCTGTCCTTTAAAAGCAATATCATTTACTTTGCCATTAAGTTTGCCCCAGGCAACCATACTGCCTGCAAATGATACACTTCCAATTATAAGGCCAAGCATTATTATTAATACTTTTCCGCCGTGGCCTTCTATGTTTCCAGAAGTTTCAATTTCGTGATACAGGTGATTAAATTCTACAATGGATATCAACGCTGCGCATGCGCCACCCATGCCATTAAAAAGGCTCACCATTTCCGGCATCGCCGTCATCTTAACTTTTTTTGCTGCCAATGTACCTACTATGCCGCCAATTGCAAGTCCGCTAAAAATCCATAAATAGTTTCCCAGCTTATGCCCGTCGTCTTCATATAAAAAAATAGTACCAAAGATGGCAATGACCATACCAGCTGCTGCTATTAAATTTCCTCTACGTGCCGTAAGGGGATTGCTCAGCATTTTAAGGCCGAGAATAAAAGTTACAGATGCGAAAATGTAACAGAGTGTAAGTATGTTTAGTTCCATGGTTTTTTTTATTTCCAGCCGTGATGCAACAAGCAACAACGCAAAGTTAAATTCGTGTAATTTTTTTCAATTATCAGGGCATTACCTTACACCTCTTTAGGGGATGAGGGCAGGGATGGAGGCGTCTTTTTTTTCTTAAACATTTCCAACATTCTGTCTGTAACTACAAAGCCACCTGCCACATTGAGTGTGCCTAATATCACTGCAAGAAAACCCAATATCAATGCCAGGTAATTATCGGCCTCTGCCTTGCCCATTACGATAATAGCACCAATAATTACTACACCATGTATGGCATTGGCGCCACTCATCAGCGGTGTGTGCAGTACACTTGGCACCCTGCCAATTACCTCAATACCCACAAATACCATCAATATTACTATGTAGATGATTTGCTGGTTGTCCGAAATCCATTGCAGTATATTTCCCATACTTATTTTTATTTTTTTGATCTATTAAAGGCAGTGTTTGTAAATGGAATTAAAATAAGGCTGCTTCATCAACACCTTAGCTGATCGCTCTCACCCTTTCGTTGGTTATTGCTCCTGCATGCGCAATGCAAGTTCCCTTTACCAAATCATCTTCAAAATTTAAATTTAATTTTCCTTCCTTATCGATGATGAGTTGTAAGAAATTCAACACATTTTTGCCATATAATTTACTGGCATCGCTGGGCATGTTGGCTGGTAAATAGGAGTTACCAACAATGCTGATGCCATTGTAATTTACTGTTGTGTTGTTTTCTGTAAGTTCAGTGTTACCACCGGTTGCGGCAGCTAAATCAATGATGACACAGCCGCTTTTCATTGCCTCCATCATTTCGGTTGTAATCAATATGGGGGCTTTCTTTCCCGGAATTTGTGCTGTTGTAATAATGATATCTGCTTTGGCAACGCTAACTGCAATGGTTGCTTTTTGCCGCTGCATAAATTCTTCACTTTGCTCAACCGCATAGCCGCCGGCTTTGCTGGCATCGGCTGCACCTTCCACTTCAACAAATTTTCCACCCAGGCTCATTACTTCTTCTTTAACAGCTGGCCTGGTATCAAAAACTTCTACTACAGCGCCCAATCTTTTTCCCGTTGCAATGGCTTGCAGTCCTGCAACACCTGCACCTAATATCAACATTTTTGCCGGTGGTATGCTACCGGCTGCAGTCATAAACATGGGGAAATACCGGGGGAATAAATTAGCGGCTAATAACACCGCTTTGTATCCTGCAATATTAGCCTGACTGCTGAGTACATCCATACTTTGCGCCCTGGTAGTACGAGGCAGCATATCCATACTAAAAATGCTGTAACCTTTATCTGCCCAATCTTTTATAAGGCCATGATTGAAAAGTGGCTGATAAATACCTAGCAGAATAGTTGCTGGTTTAAAACTGATAGCAGGCAGCTGGGGATTGATGGTTAAAATGATATCAGCAGTAGCTGTAATTTCCTCACGGCTTGCAATAGTTGCACCCGCTTCAAGATATTTTTTATCGCTGGCAACAGCATTTTCACCTGCACCGATTTGCACCACAACAGTAACATTCCATTTTTTTAAAGTTGATATATGCTCTGGTAATAAGGATACTCTTGTTTCTGGAGATGGTTCTTTTAATACGCCAATTATCATGTTAAATTGAATTGGGCGCAAGTTAATGTATTTTGCTTCTATCCCCTAAAGGACAGCTGACAGTTTTTGTAATTTCATCCTGTATATTTTAGGCCGGAATTTAAAACCTGATGCTGAAGTGTTGCTTCTCTTTAAAATTTGGATTGATGAAAACAAGCCCGATAAAAAACAGATCAATGGTTAGCGTTACTGTTGGATGCTGTTGAATTACGCTCCATGCTGCTTCCATTTCTTCACTCCAGTGTATGTCGTCGAAAATTAAAATGGTTGAGGTAGTTGAGTGGTTTAAAAGTTTAGTAAAGTAATCAAGCGTTGGTTGTTTGCGGTGGTTGCCGTCAACGAAGGCTAAATCAACTTTGCCGGTTTTATCCAGCAGTAGCTGAAATGTTTTTGTAAAATCTCCCAATGTAAGCCTGATGTTATTTAGTTGCAATTGCTCAAAGTTTTTTTGTGCAATGGCAGCTATTGTAGCGGAGCCCTCGCAGGTAAAAACTTTACCAGCTTCATTTCCTTTGGCTAAATAACAGGTAGTAATGCCCAGTGAAGTGCCCAGTTCAATGATGGTTGCAGGTTGATAATATTGAACAATGCGAAATAATAATTGAGCAAATTTTTTCGGTTTTAAAGAAGATGCAGCAATGTTTTTAATAACTCGTTTATTTGATTTCATCACAGCTGAGCCGGCGCCAAAATCTTCCACTTCTATCAGCTCATCATCTTGTAATAATTGTTCACGCTGTAGTTCTATCGCAGCATAACAACTATACTGGTTTTTATCTCTTAAAATATTTTTTACAAAATCAAATACATAAGGAGAGTGCACACCATGGCCTCTTCCATTGCTGGCAGTGACGTAGTAATGGATGTATTTTTTTGCAAGTTGAAATTTGGAAAACAAGGTATTCAATAATAAGAAATGAAAAATCAGGAATAAAAAAAAGTATTATGTATAACTACCTCTTTTTCCATTTTTGAAAACTATAAGCATATATATGTTTCTCATCTGCCGGAAAATCCTGGGTTGTTTCCAGCTCCCAATTTGTTTCATTTATTACTGGGAAAAAAGTATCTCCTTCTAATTGTACATGTACCCTTGTAATG
>Ga0163148_10005727_pt1 | contig 12313 bp, 17 predicted proteins | sample OliLakLV19MP7P2_FD_148606 | JGI IMG/M metagenome (GOLD analysis project Ga0163148, IMG submission 148606) | Freshwater microbial mat bacterial communities from Lake Vanda, McMurdo Dry Valleys, Antarctica- Oligotrophic Lake LV.19.MP7.P2 | ecosystem: Environmental > Aquatic > Freshwater > Lake >... | reverse complement strand
GCTTAGGCGAGTGGGGTATGTCCCCACTCGCTGGGGAAACCAATTGAATGGAAACAATCAAATGACCTGCTGAAATGGGTAGGTAATGTGTCTTGTCCCCACTCGCTGGGGAAACCAATTGAATGGAAACTCTAGTTTGCAGAGCGGGATGTTGCCTAATTTGTGAGTCCCCACTCGCTGGGGAAACCAATTGAATGGAAACTTTGCAGAAAAACCGATATCGTTTGTCGAGTCAGCAGTCCCCACTCGCTGGGGAAACCAATTGAATGGAAACTTGCTGCTGCTTGTAGAGGTCTAGCATCTGCTGCTCCCTGTCCCCACTCGCTGGGGAAACCAATTGAATGGAAACCGCTTCCATCCTGGAACGAGCGCAAGCCAAACAAGTGTTCTAGTCCCCACTCGCTGGGGAAACCAATTGAATGGAAACCTGGTCACTCGCTGCCAGATCTGCACTTGCCTTCGCCTCTAGTCCCCACTCGCTGGGGAAACCAATTGAATGGAAACTTGCCTACGGTTCTTGATGGGATCGTCAAAAGTTCCTATTGTCCCCACTCGCTGGGGAAACCAATTGAATGGAAACTAGCATTTGTTGAGTGCGATCGCTCCTTCTCCAAGAGCGATCGCACTGCTTCAATAATGATTTGGCGCGATCGCCTGACCTTGATCGCGCTGGCTCAAGCAATCCTGCGATCGATCTGACTTTTTCCTGACCTTTTACCGACCGCCAAACCCCATCTTAGACAGCTAGGTTAGTTAAAAGGTTGAATCCAGAACGCAGTCCTTTTTGAGGCTCATTTGGGTCATTTTGCTCAATTATTTAGGGGTTAAAACTTACTATATGAAATCTAAGTGCGTCAATTCACTAACTTTTCTGTTCAGTGCTTGTTTACTCTTAGGTAGCTCACTCCTTGGTTCACTGAGCATCTTTGAGATTGATACTCGACCTGCCTTTGCCGACGATTTCGAGTGCAACGATACTTCACTGGGGCATGATACAAACGACGCTCAAAAGACAAGGAGTCAAAACAACATTGACTCGCGATCGAGCAATGGAAATCAAACGACACTTGTGTCTACGGGTACTGGAGATTCCGCAGGCAGAACTGACGCAGGGAACCAAACAACCTTAATAGACAAAAGCACTCAGGAGACTGAAAAGAAAGCTGCAACTAGAGTTGTTCGAGGTAAAAACTGTGACAACGCTAACAATAATCGTCAACGACTGGAAGAACAGAAAGTGCGCGCTGAGGAGGACAAGAAACGACAAGAGAGTATGGATAACTTCTTCAAGGGTTTTTAGAGAATCAGTTCGCTGCTTGTCCCTATTGTTTCCAAACTTATCTCATCTTCAACCGCACTCTATTAAGGTCAATCTCTATGAGAATTCTATTTAATCGCCCAAAAACTTTCAAAGTGTTCAGCGTCCTCAGCACAATGCTGGCATCTGTTTTGCTATTTCCCAGTCTGCACATTGAGTCTGCACTGGCACAGTCAAACGCAACCCCATCCGCTTCGTCGCTCCAGTGTAATGATGTTTCTCTCGGCAGCAATTCATTAGGAGGCATCAAAGTCAATCAGGGCAATTCTGATATCAGAAGCGGTGAAACGGTTGTCCGGGGTCAAAACTGTGACACAGCAAATCAAGGGCAATTGCAACGGGAGACACTGCAAGCCCTCCCCAACCTCCTGGAAACGATGGGCAAAATGATAGGGGATCATTCTGAGAGAGAAACCTACGACGATTGCGTGTTCTTTAACGGTCCTCAAGCCTGCGGGTCTCTGAAACCAACCAAATAGCTGAATTTAAAAAATTGCACCTGTAGCAATGTATTCAGTTTCAGTCATTAACAACTAATTTACACAGGATATGGCGATGAAAACTCTATCTAAGATGGCAATGATACTTACGGTGGGAATTCTTGGTACTAGCTTGTCGTTTGGTACAGACATTCAACCAAGCGCTGCACAATCTTGTAATCCGTTTGGCTGTTCTCAACCTGGTGCGGGTTCTTGTAATCCCTTTGGGTGCCCAAATCCTGGTGCTAGTCCATGCACTCCTTTTGGGTGCCCCCCTTCACCTGCTGGCTATGGCAATAAACCCCAGCAAACCTCTCCTATCATTGTGCTTCCTGGCAATAATAGCAGCAGTAACAATGGCATGGGAGACTGCATGGATCGCGTTATGTATCAGGATTTTCGAGCGAAGTCTGGACTTGACTCGCGCGGTTTATACACCTTTGATTTGCCCAGGAGCCTGACAAGTGATCAAATACAGCAGGCAGGCTTCCAGTATTCAAACCCTGGGTTCAATCAGCACAAGCAGTCTGTTGTTCGCGTGCAGGTCAAGACGGCGGAACAGGCTGCTCCAGTTTGTCGATAGTCCTCTCCAATGCGCGATCGCCCGTCTCGCAAGTCCCCACTCGCTGGGGAAACCAATTGAATGGAAACATTCCTTTCGCTCAGTGATGTGTTGATTGTTTATTCAGTCCCCACTCGCTGGGGAAACCAATTGAATGGAAACTACTTTCCTTTAGCCGTTCTTGGTTGAGTGTTCATGCAATCAGTCCCCACTCGCTGGGGAAACCAATTGAATGGAAACAACAACCACTAGAGCGGATTGCCCGACTCTGTGGCGTCCCCACTCGCTGGGGAAACCAATTGAATGGAAACACGGGAATCTACTAGCTGACCTCAGCCAGTTGGAGCAAGCAGTCCCCACTCGCTGGGGAAACCAATTGAATGGAAACTGGTGCAGTCGGGCGTGGGGTCGTTAGTCAACGCGTTCGTCCCCACTCGCTGGGGAAACCAATTGAATGGAAACCCTGACAGCCTCTTTGAGAAGGTGCGGTTGCTGCTGAAGAGTCCCCACTCGCTGGGGAAACCAATTGAATGGAAACTTCCAGACACGCGAAACCGCGATCATGCACTATCGCGCTAATCCCAAGTCCCCACTCGCTGGGGAAACCAATTGAATGGAAACACCTAGCAGGGTATCAAAAACATCAAACATGGTTAGAATGTCCCCACTCGCTGGGGAAACCAATTGAATGGAAACTTAGTGATGCGACGCGAATCATCAGGCAGTCAGTTGTGTCCCCACTCGCTGGGGAAACCAATTGAATGGAAACATCACGTCTTGCACTTGAGCATCTAGATAAATTTCAAGTGTCCCCACTCGCTGGGGAAACCAATTGAATGGAAACGGCTAAATCCTGTAAGTTTTCCTTGCGAGTAATTCGATGTCCCCACTCGCTGGGGAAACCAATTGAATGGAAACTTAGTGGATGACGCGATCGCGGAAGGGCAATCGACAGAGAGTCCCCACTCGCTGGGGAAACCAATTGAATGGAAACCAACGTGGTTTTACTTGATCCCTCTGGACCGTAAAGTCCCCACTCGCTGGGGAAACCAATTGAATGGAAACCCCGGAGGTTGTAAACAATCACCCGACCTGTAGGGGGTCCCCACTCGCTGGGGAAACCAATTGAATGGAAACCTGCGTCCGCGCTACGCGGCTTTTGTAGGCAGCAGGTGGCTCGTCCCCACTCGCTGGGGAAACCAATTGAATGGAAACCAATCGAATAGTAAGCGGCGATCTGCTTTAGGTCATTAGTCCCCACTCGCTGGGGAAACCAATTGAATGGAAACCGGACGGCGTTGAGGATGGGGGAGCGGCTGAAGTCGAGGAAGGTTCCCACTCGCTGGGGAAACCAATTGAATGGAAACCACTTGATGTTTGCCGCTGGCATAGCCAACGTAAAGTCCCCACTCGCTGGGGAAACCAATTGAATGGAAACTTGTCAGGATCGCTAAGGCTGGACATTCTGGGTTTCGGTACCCACTCGCTGGGGAAACCAATTGAATGGAAACATCGCTCTCCACGGCGAGAGGCTTTAACTTAACTTGCCGCCCCTCTGTTCTAAAGTGGTTGGTCGGTCAAATTGACTTCACAATCACCAATTCATCCCAGCAGGTTGTGTGCCGCGACGATCGATGCTCTGCCTTGATCAACCATGGCCGCTCAAGACCCGTCGCCGCAAACGTGAGCGTCCCTGTGCCATGTTTGCGATTGATCTGATCCATCGTCTGCATCAATCGCTGCAAAGTCTCTCGTTTCTCGCTGCTGAGCGAGTCAAATAAGCTCGTTTGTTGCTCAGTTTCAGGGCCTAAGTCCAAAAGCACAACACCTGCTTTCTTGAAACGTTGACCGTCCTGAAACAACGCCTTCGCAGCAGTAGCTGCATAGGGCAACAGCTCGACAGTGCTGTTCGTGGCGACAGGCAGGTTAAAGCTGACTGACTCACTGTACGGCTCCTCTTGATAGCGACTGGATGCGGCAAAGATGTTAAGCATCCCGGAAGTGAGGGACTGTGCCCGTAACTTTTCAGCCGCCTTGCTCAGATACGACGCGATCGCTTCATGTAGATGCGCCTGCGTGAAGACAGGCTGACCAAACGAACGGGACACAATCAAGCTCTGACGGCCAGTGGCAATAGTCTCCAGGGGTAGGCACGAGTCTCCATTCAGTTCTCTGACCAACCGTTCCACCAACACGCTGAACTGCTGCCGGATGACCACTGGGTTGGCTTGCTTCAGGTCTAGGCCATTGTGGATGCCCTTCAGAGCCAGTGCCTTGCTGAGCTTGCGTCCAATGCCCCAGAGATCCCGTAACTCCGTTGCGGCTAACACGCTATCTACCTGTTCTGCTGACAGGTAGTAGACCCCTGAGTCTCCTTGCTTCGCCTGTCGATTAGCCAGCTTTGCCAGAGTCTTCGTCGCCGCAAAGCCCAGCGAAACGGGTATCCCAGTGCAACGCTTCACCGTCTGACGGATGACCGTCCCGTACTCCAGTAAAGCTGTGGGACTCGCCTGGTCAATGCTGAGGAAGCACTCATCAATGCTATAAACTTCCTGGTCAGGGCTAAACTGAGCGAGTGTAGTCATGACCCGCTGTGACATGTCGCCATACAGACTGTAGTTCGAGGACAGCACGGCGATCGCATGATGTTCGACCAATGCTTGGATCTGAAACAACGGCACACCCATCTTGATGCCCAGCGCCTTTGCTTCATTGGAACGGCTGACGACACAGCCATCATTGTTGCTGAGCACCACTACTGGACGTCGTTCGAGCTTGGGGTTAAAGGCCCGTTCGCAGCTGACATAGAAGTTGTTGCCGTCGATGAGACTGAAGACTCTCATAACAAATGAATGACCGCTGTGACCACGCCCCACACCTGAAAGTCCATTGCTTCGGTGACTACCAGGTCTGGATAGTCAGGGTTCTCAGCTACGAGCGTGATCATACCCTTGGAGCGTTGCAGCCGCTTAACGAGCAATTCGCCATTGACCACGGCAATGATGACGTGCCCCGGTTTGGCTTCGATTGACCGATCCACAACCAATCGATCGCCGTGATGGATGCCGCACCCTAGCATCGAATCACCAGCCACCTTGACAAAGAACGTAGCTGAAGGATGCTTGATGAGCAAATCATCCAGACTCAGCGTCCCTTCGATATAGTTCTCGGCTGGCGAAGGGAACCCAGCATGAATACTTTCAGCAGCCATCGGAATCTGCAAGCGACTGGGACAGTGTCGCTCAGGGGCATACAGCATAGCAACGGTGGTGATTGTGCTTAACTTTCGATGCCCCTGAGACCACACACTCTAGCACATGCGTTCTAGTCGTCCAGTCCCCTTTGAGTCAGGGTTTGCCTAGTCCCCGCTTTGCCCATTGCCGTTGTACCGTTTTACCAGAAGCAACTCACCAGGTACTCGCCTGGCTCAAGACACCCTTTGTTGCACAGGTCTCTGAGCACAACGTCAGTGACAGATTGGCTGTAACCTTTGACTTTCAGCGTTTCGAGCTGCCTTTGTTCGTGTGCATCTAGGGGCGCTGCCTCAACGCTAAAGAGCCTGTAGTCGCCGTTTGACAGTTCCTCTGTGGGAGTCAGGGGAGTGGTTTCGCCCCTCAGTCGTGCCCTCTGCCTTGTAGTACAATTGCACTGATCGCCAATGCTTCTGTCCACACTCCATGCTTACCGACTACCCACTGCGACTCCCACTCCTCTTCACGGCGGCAACTGTGCTCGTGGCGCTCCCTGCCTGGGCGTTTCGACTCGATCCGGCTGACAAAAGTTTTTACTACCCACTCCCGGAAGTGGCACCGTTTTCATCGCCGTTCGGTTGGCGTGTTCACCCCATCACGGGCGATCGCCGCTTTCATGCTGGCGTTGACTTGGCAGCGGCTGCGGGTCTGCCAGTTCAGTCAGCGCACTCAGGCACCGTGGTTTTTGCCGGTTGGAAGGGCGGTTACGGTAACGCGGTGATCGTCCGTTACCCTGACGCGCAATACGAGACGTTGTACGGTCACCTGTCAGAGATCCTGGTGCAGCAAGGTCAAATTGTGCAGGCCAAGCAAACTATTGGTAAGGTGGGCAGCACAGGGCTTTCTAGTGGTCCGCATTTACACTTTGAGCTGAGGCGTTTCGCTCGTGGGGAGTGGGTGGCAGTCAATGCCGCGGCTCAACTGCAAGCGGTGGAAGCTTATGTCCATGCGACTCCGACGCAACCACCGTTGAGCCATCCTACTCCACCTGTGGACGCTAGTCCGAAGCAGGCAGTGGCACCCGACCCTGTGGCGTTGAGTTTTGACTTGCCGTCTGACCGTGAAAAGTGAAACTGCTTTGCTGCTTGTGGGAGTGGATCAAGGCTCAACCATGCTGGAGCAACCACACCAGCACGCCCAGCACCCCGTCTACAGGGGGCAATGTGTGGTCGAGCAGGTTGATTGTGAGTGTTTGCCCTTCGAGCTTGAGAAAGCGCCATTGGGTGCCGTTGCTGACAGCGCCGTAAACAGTGATGTTTGGTTGACTGTTCTGTTGATTGAACAATTGTGCCGCTACCAGTTCAGCTGCACATTGACCTAAGCCAGCACCAATATCGGCCTTCTTTGCCTCAACAATTGCCACCGCTGGTGCTTCTAGAAACAGTTGTTCAGGTGAGCGGCTCAAGAGGAAGTCACAGTATCCCGTGAGTTCGCGACTGGGATCAACATTGAGTTCTTCACCCGAAAAGACGCTTACTTGACCAGGCAGCACTCGTTTTAATTCGAGTAAAACAGGGTTAATGATTCCTTCTGACCGAGCTTTTTCATTATTGACAGCGATCGCCCACGGGATGGTCTGTTGGAGCGTATCCCTTAAAAGTGGGCTGGGCGTGACGGGTTCAAGGGGCGGCAAAAAGCTTTCGATTTCGATGATTTTTAAGCTGAAGTCTTGAGCCGCCCGTTTGAGGCTGAATTGATTGTAAGCCATTAGTTTTCAGTGCTGGTGAAGGAGGTTTAACTTGCTGATTGTATGCCGTTAAGCGATTTGCTTAGTCTCCGCTTTGACCGTTGCCGTTATACCGTTCGCGCAGGATGGCACGCAGTTCAGCAATGGCGATCGTATTCTGTTCTTGTAGCAGTGCGGTACGGTCAAGCGTTGCTCCAATGCGCTCTATAACTTGACCCATTTGTAAGAGCGATTGGTCGTGTTCCTGGTAACGTCTTGCCAACAACAGCAAGATCTCATCCTTTGCTAGCAGGTCACGGCTAGGCGCTGCAACGGCTTGTTCTAGCGACTGTTCTGGTGCGTTATCGGTCATTTGCCGCTCCTTTTAACTTTATTTACGCTTTGGTGAAGGAGGTTTGACTTGCTGATTGTACTTTGGCTGCTTCAGCGGTCTTGCTCTCGTCGTCTGAGACTAATCTCTCTGTAATACTCCACCAGTCCCAGATGCCCAGCCCAAAGATGCCGCCTGTTGACATCATTGACTACTTCCTCTTGTGGTGGGTAAAACTCGACGGCTAGCATGTCTGAGCCGAGCAAATCATCTTTAATCCGCTGTAACACGTCCCAAGCAATGACATCTTGACCATCATGCCGACGTACCTTCAGGTGATCGACAAAGCCAAACAGCGAGCTATAGCTCTGGACAACTTGAGCGCTGTATGTCTGGCTCCAATCCCAGTCAGTGTCGTCTGGTTGGTCAGTGTTCGCGCTTCTAGGCTGCGGTTCCACTTGACACTCCCAAAGCGCTTAGTTCAAGTTTGATGGTCTCGATGGTCGAAGCTGCTTGGGGTTCTGTAGTGTTTGACATGGCTGGGGTTGCTTTGAGTGGTCTAACAAGCTTCGGTTCGAGCGGCTAAGGCTCCGTAAGTCGCTTTGCCTTTCGGTGCAATCACGACCGCATCAGTCTCTTTGAGCTGCAACAGGCACAAGCGACGGTGCTGATCGAGGTAACCTGCTACGCCTGACTGATTCAGCCATGCATAGCCTCCTTCAACCTGTGGTTTGTGGCACCAAAGCTGCTGAGAGTCCTTCAGCACCAAGTACTGCGAGGCGCTTAGACTCAACGGTGTTTGTGCTTCAGCCTGTGCCCATACTGCTCTCGTGACAGGCACGGGCTGCCCTGCTTGCAACATGCTCAGTGCGGTTTCAAGCTGACGAATCGGCAGTCGATCGACCCGTTCCGCAAACTGTTGCTGCGCCTGGTCAGCGATGAGTCGAGCAGCGGTGTCATCCTTAGAGTCCTTAAACGCCGTTCGATAAGCACTCTGCCAGATGCCCGTCTGCAAATAGCCCTCCCGTCCCTCGTCATCACTTTCCAAGACGAAAGCGAGACCAGCCTCCTCGCCTACTACGTCTCGTACGTACTGTGATGCATGCCGATGCATGGCTACCTTCACCTGGTGGCGATTGCGCTCAGCCAGCACCGTACAACCCCTTGTGCTGTTAGCGTCAGTCTCATGAACCCAGTGGACGCTATACTCCCAATTGCCTGCCCAGTTGATCGCCCCGACCATCACCCCATGCGGCATGATCATGACGATTGGCTCCCAGTCGAGGTCAGAGAACAGACGATTGAGGTCTTTGTCCCGTGCTGCCTCGGTGGCCGCTTTAGTGCTGCCTGACCAATGCTTTGCGCCGTTGGTGATGGTGACTTGCTTGCCCATGTCTGTCCTCTCTGTTGTGGGTTTGTTTGCCCTGGTCTAGAGAAGGGGGTGTTTTGGAGTGGCGGTGGTGGTAGTCTCTACGGCTTGATACCTAAGGCTTTGCAGTCACGATCGCTCTCATTGAGGGTCGATAAGTGATTACAAGGTCTGATCTGCCCGTCAGTAAGTTATGCCGTGGTGGGTGAAAAAGCCTTGTTCTGAGTGCTTGGCTGTGCCCAGTTAAAGCAGTGCTCACTTTCATTGAAGCACCACTCCCAGTCCAGGGGCACTGCGACACAATTGCCAGTGCTTTTGGCTCTTGCTGACAAGGTCATGACCATTTGCGCCGTCTGTTGTTGCGAGAGCGAGACAAAATGAGTCTCATTCTTAGAAGGATTGACAACCTTCCAATCATCGGGACGGTGTTCCCGCACAAACTCATTGACAAGGAACGACGCTTGATTGAGTTGGTGTCGATTCATCTGTGACAGGAGCGCTCTGAGTGCCTCTAATTGCTCGTGATCAGTCATGTCTTCAAACAGCCCAGTCATGCGTTTCGCCTCGTTCAGTTTACGTTGCGTGCGTTCACTTGCTAGATTTTATTCCCATCTTGACGTAACACCACTTTCCAGTCAAACAAGCACTGCAACGGCACAGCGTTGTGTGTTGATTAAGCGGCTAAGCCTGCCTCGGACTCTCTGTAAGTTGTCTCTAGAGTTCTACTTCGGTAAAGCGTACCGTTTTGACCCCAAACGGTTCCTCTGCCTGCTGGCGATAGGCATTGAAGACTATTGGCGTTTCGCCTTCTAGCGCTACTTGGATTCCCGTGACGGCTGTCTCTATTTGCCCCGGTAAGATCTGCATCTTGGATTGGAACACCAGCGTGTGCAGCACAAGCCGCATCAGGTTGTGTTGCTTTTCTGCACTTAAGCTCTGGCCTGTCTCAATGGTCAAGGCGATGCTTTCCAGAAACCGTGTGCACACAGTGGTTCTGTGGGCGTTTACACCGTCCACTTCGCCGCTTTGCCAACTCTGTTGATCCAAGTGAAACACCCGCTTCGGGTTTTGGTTCCAGTGGTCTAAGGCTTGGACTGCGATCGCCTCACGTTCACTGACAAGGGCTTTACTATCGGCTGCAAAACTGACTTGGATGACACTCACGTGATCGCCATGCAGTGACACATCGACAACAACTCCGTCCTCCTGTGGGCTTTTGATTGCTTCCCATCGGTTTGTCATCAGAAACCTCCTAGTAAGTAGTTAAACGAAATCAATTACACAAAAAAGTAGCTGAAAGGCTGGATTGTCGCGAAGCTAGTGTGAAAATAATTCTGTTGGACTACTTACCTTTGTGTTCTGTACTCGTCCAACCTCTGCTTTGCCGCTGCCTCCTCTGTTTCAACCCACTTTTGTAGCCTCAGAGTGAGCAATTGCAACTCGCGCTTCAGGTCTGCAAGCTCTGCTCGTAGCTGACGATGCTCTTCCTGATGCTGTGCTGCTGCGGGGTCATAGCCCAACCGTGTCAAGGCTGCCTGCATTGCTGCTGCCTGCTCCAGATAAGTCAACTCATCCCACTCAGGGCGCTCCCAAAAGTGGGTGCTGCCGCTCACGGCTCCGTCTCCTCGCAGTAAGCGGGCTTCTCCTTGCCGACCTGATGCTCCAGCAGGTAGCCCTGCATTGTCTCGATATAGTCAGGCTGTTCGCTGTGACCTAGCGGCAGGATGGTATACGACCAGAACTCCCACAAGTGATTGGGCGCGACTCCAGTGATCTGGTACTGATTGCAGCCATGCCAGACGACAGCGCCCGGCTGATGGTTCGGTGGACACCAGCCTTCAGGCACGTGAACCTGAGACGCGGGCATAACATCATTGTGGGCTGACATTACAGACCGCCTTGCACGTAGATGAGATGTAGGTTTGACTGTACAAGCACCATGACGACAGTCAGGAAGATGATGCCGATGAGGAACTGTAGCAGCGATCGCAGCAGTAATTGGTTAGCCATGCCTGTTTGTGGTGATGGGTTACTGCCCCTCTGTCTGGGGTGGTTCTGTTGGGTCAGTGTCTGTAGTGCCTGAGTTCCCATGCCTCAGCGTTTGCAGCACGCGCGCCCACTGCGCTGGTGAGATGCCCCTAAGTTCGACCGTCAGCTTTTCGGGACTGTTGACCGTGATCTCTACCCAGGTTAGGGAGGCGAGCTTGAACTTGCGGCAAACCATCTTACTCAAGTCAGCCCTGACCTCTAAGTCTGTGGCAAGGCTCTGTAGGAGCTGTTTACACTCGTTAAGCTCTGCTTGCTGGGCTTGCATCGCCTCTAGCCCTTGTTGATAGAGCGGTAGGTACTCTTGCAGCAGCCGTCGCTGAATATCCTTTGCTAGGTCTGTGGGAGGTCGGTCAGGACTGAGCTTAATACCGTCCTTAGCCTTTTGAGCGGTCTCCCAATTGAGGCGATCGCAAAGTGCCTGGAACGAGTGTGGTGCTTCTGGTGCTGTGGAGAAGTGGGCGCGCACGGTAAGATACTGCTTACTGCCTTGATGTTGTAAGCCCAGGGTTAGTGATGGGCCATCAGGATGCGTGATCTGATAATTGTTCCGATGGCTGTCGCAAGTAGCTGACCAACCTTTGCCCTGCCAGTGTGGTAAGAGTGTAGCGATCGTGGTCGTCAGTGTGAGTTGATCAGTCATACTGCCCCTTGCCGCTAAACTTCTCGGCAGATCTCTTGGCAGCGACCTTCTGAATGAGGTCTGCTTGCTGCGCTTCAGCAGCGGCGATGGCATCAACATCGCGCGCTTTACTGCGCCTTGCCGCTTTTAGGACTGTGACGACTTCACCATCCATCGGTAATGTAGAACGCCGATCGCCACGTTTACTTACGACTGGCCAAACGCTCAGTCGATACAGTCCCTTGGTATGGAAGACTGAAACCTCAAACTCATAGCCCTCGAACTCCTCGTAGTGATTCTTGCCAATTTCTAGTGCCATGTGAAAGCCCCTTATAAAACAATTAAAAAAGCACCCCACCGTAACCAGTAGGGCGCGGGTGCTTATACAACGTTCGTAACTTCGGCTACCAGGAAGGCAGCTAACTCCTTACGGTCTTTTAGTCCTCGCCGCCTTCACCTTCCTTACTGTCCTCGTCAGACTCTTCCCCTTCACCGTCCTCGGTATCCTCTTCGTCACCAGATTCCTCCGTTGACTGAGGGCCTGTGAAATGTCAATTACATAGACCGCTTTATTGCAGCAATGCTCTCCTCAATTTAGCGACAAGCTTAAACTTGAAATCGATGGCATCGGATCGCCTCAAAAGCAAAAGCGAGGTGTAGATCGCGACC
>Ga0163148_10005725_pt1 | contig 12314 bp, 9 predicted proteins | sample OliLakLV19MP7P2_FD_148606 | JGI IMG/M metagenome (GOLD analysis project Ga0163148, IMG submission 148606) | Freshwater microbial mat bacterial communities from Lake Vanda, McMurdo Dry Valleys, Antarctica- Oligotrophic Lake LV.19.MP7.P2 | ecosystem: Environmental > Aquatic > Freshwater > Lake >... | reverse complement strand
GGGGCGGCATTCCGCTCAGGGGGCCTCATTCCCCTCCGCTGGCCGACCCCACCGGCGCGGCGACTCGGCGGAGGGAGCCGCAGAACTCGCCGATCCGGTCCACGCCCTTCTCGATGGCCGGCAGGCCGCAGGCAAAGCTGAGGCGGACGTGGTCACGGGCGACGTCGCCGAAGTCCTCTCCGGGGACGACCGCGACCTTGGCCTCGTCGAGGAGGGCCTCGGCAAAGGCGGCGGCCGAGTCGATCAGCCGGCCTCCTGGGGAGGCCGTCCCGAAGTGGCTTCGCACCCGCGGGAAGGCGTAGAAGGCCGCGTTCGGGGCGACACACTCCAGTCCGGGCACGCTGCGAAGTCTGGCGTCGATGACCTTGGCCCGCTCCGCGAAGGCGGCCCGCATCGCCTCGAGCGTCGCTCCGGGCATCTCCAGAGCGGTCACGATCGAGTCGTAGACGAAGGAGGTGATGTTGTTGGTCATCTGCCCCTGGAGCTTGGCGACCTCGGCGGCGAAGCCACTTCCGGAAGGGGCCGCGAGATACCCGATCCGCCATCCCGTCATGGCAAATGCCTTGCTCAAGCCGTTGATGGTGATGGTGCGAGCACGAAGCGCCGGGAGCGATCCGGGCGAGAGATGGCGCAACCCCGGGGTGATCTCCGGGTAGATCAGTTTCTCGTAGATCTCGTCGCTGATCACCACGATGTCGGGACGCGCCGCCAGCACCGTGGCGATTGCCTCGATGTCCCCGGGCGGCAGGGCGATTCCGCAAGGATTCGAGGGGCTGTTGAGAATGACCGCGGTGGTGCGGGGAGTGATCGCGGCGGCCAGCGCCGCCGGGTCGATTCGGAAGCCCGACTCCATGCTCGTTGGAAGCTCGATGCAGCGCCCGCCGGCGAGTTCGATCAGCGGCCGGTAGCTGACCCATGCCGGCGTCGGCAGGATCACCTCCTGCCCCCGTCCAGGGTCGAGAAGACACTGGAGCGAGAGATAGATCGCGTGCTTGGCGCCGACGGTGATCACCACATCGTCCGCAGTGCAGGCGACGCCGTTCTCGCGCTCGAGCTTCGAGGCGATGGCCCGCCGAGCGGTGATCTCGCCGGCGGTGGCGGTGTAGCGGGTCTTTCCTGCATTGAGCGCCGCAATCGCGGCGGCGCGGATCGGCTCGGGGGTATCGAAATCGGGCTCGCCGGCCCCGAAGCCGATGACATCCTCGCCCCGGGCGCGGAGCGCCGCCGCTCGGGCGCTGACCGCAAGAGTGCTCGATTCACGCAGAGAACGAACCCGTTCGGAGAAGTGCATGTGCCGCGGAGCATACTGGCTGCCGGCGGCTGCAATCGCCGGGGCGAACCGGTACCATCTCCGACCCAATGGAAACCACCCTCATCATTCTGAAGCCGGATGCCGTCCAGCGCGGCCTCATGGGTCGCATCATCAGCCGCCTCGAGGAGAAGGGCCTCCAGATCGTCGGCTGCAAGCTGATGCAGATCCCCCAGGAGCTGGCGGCGACCCACTACAAGGACCACAACGGCAAGCCCTTCTACGCCGGCCTGGTGCGGTTCATGACCAGCGCCCCGGTCCTGGTGCTTGCCGTCCGCGGAATCGGTGCAATCGCAATCGCCCGCAAGCTGATGGGTGCGACCTTCGGCTCCAAGGCCGAGCCCGGGACCATCCGCGGCGATTTCGGCGTCTCCAACAGCTTCAACCTGATCCACGGCTCCGACAGCCCCGAGGCAGCCGAGCGGGAACTCTCGCTCTTCTTCAAGGCGGGTGAGGTCCTGGACTTCAACCGCCCTGGCGACGCCTGGGTCTACGACAGCTCCTCCGGCAAGGCGGAGTGATCTCCCGCTCGACTTCACAACATCTCACTGAACGGACCAGCGCCGCTGCCTGGCGAGGCCGCCCGAACCCCCGCCGCGTCTGCACCCTTCTGCACCCCCTCTGCCCTCCCCCCGCTGCCGAGGGGACGGGTTTGGCGAAATTTTTGCCATTTGTGCATCGGGGAACGGAACCAAACGCGTGATTTGGACGAAACCTCCGCTCCGAACCGACGTCCAAGCAGAGGTTCTCACCCGACCCGCCAGCCTCCTCTCTGAGCCCTCATGCGGAGGCTTGTGGGGCCGATGGTGGGCCGTCGGGAGGAATTCTCGGGGTTCGGACAAAAGGCTTGGAATCTTTCCAAGCGTCTGAACTCTTCATGATGGGAATCGGTACATTCACAATCGCCGCGCTTGACTCTCTCCCAAAGAGGTGGGTGCGTCGAACCTGCGGTCGAGGTGGTCGGGAGGCGGCTCGAGAGGGGCCAATGACGGCCGATCTTGTTTGGACAGCGCTGGGACGAATGACGTTGTGAATCGCGCTGTGTGGCGCGGATGGGACGAAAGGATGACGCCCATGCTCAGGCCGATGATCTCCGACAATTCCCCGCTCAGCCGCGTCCGTCAGCGACGGCGCCCGGTCCGCCTCAGCGGCACCGAGCGCGGTGGCTCCGGCCGCAGCGGCTCGCCTCTGGCTGGGCTGACCGCACACGAAGAGGAACTGCTCAAGCTGATCCTCTCGGAAGAGGTCGACTACATCGATTCTCCCGAGTTCTATCGGCCCGACGCCGAGGACCGGATCTACAAGCAGGCTCCGTCGATTGAGAAGCCCGACGTGTCGTGGTATCGCCCGCTGATGGACGATCTCACGCCCGGTCGTGATCGCCACGGCCGTGGTCGTGGCAAGAACCCTGGAACGATCCTGCTGACCGGTGCCCAGGAGCGGGTGCTGTTCCTTCAGTACAACTACGCCCGCCACTGCATGCGGCAGATCCAGATGGAGATCGGCGACGGCATTCCCTCGCTGACCACCGCTCGGGAGCTGCTCCGTTGGCACACGATCGCCGTCGGCTATCGCGAGCAGATCGCGGAGACGAACCTGGCGCTGGTGCTGGCGATGGCCAAGCGCACTCGCATGAGCGAGGTGGACTTCGCCGATCTCGTCAGCGAAGGCAACATGGCGCTGCTCCGTTCCGTCGACAAGTTCGACTGCGGGCGCGGCTTCAAGTTCAGCACCTACGCGTGCCGGGCGATCCTCAAGGCCTTCAGCCGTCAGGGCATGAAGCTGAGCAAGTACCGTCAGCGCTTCCCGACCGACTTCGATCCCGCGCTCGAGAAGAGCAATCATCTCGAGACGGTTCGGGCGCTCCACGAGAAGGAGTGCGCCGAAGAGGTGAAGCACATCGTCCTCAACAACGACGCGGACCTCAGCGACGTCGAGAAGACGGTGATTCATCATCGCTTCGGTCTGGAGCTCAAGGCGGATCAGGTTCCACTCACTCTCGAGCAGGTCGGCCAGATCATCGGCGTGACCAAGGAGCGAGTGCGCCAGATCCAGAACAAGGCCCTTGAGAAGATCCGCATGGCCCTGGAGCAGTCCTACCCGGACGCCAAGACTGCGATCGACGGTTTGGCAACAGAGAATTAGTGTGATCGCTCCGTTCGGCCCGACTCGTTTGAGCGCTCCGTTCGGCCCTTCGGGCCGACACTCGCTCTCGTGATTCGGGCGCGTGGGGGGGTCGGCTTCGCCGACTGGTTTAGCGTGTGCTGCGCCGCCGCTTCAAGCGGTGTGCCGCGTGCGCGGCACCTTCTCTCAGGCCGGAAATGCCGCCGTCAGGCGCGAGGAAACTTCTTGCGGCAATGCGCGGCGGCATTTCCGGCGATTCAGCGGGAGATGCGCGGACGGCCCCGCTGAATCACTCGCCGCAGCCAATCCCTTCGAATGGCCCACCCTGAATTGCTCGGCTCAATCGGCGGCGGAGGCGCAGCCGGCGCTGCTGATCGTGCCGAGCGAAAAGAGGTGCCGTGCACGCGGCACACCTCAGGAGTCGGCGCAGCCGACCAGGCGCGGCACACCTCAGGAGTCGGCGCAGCCGACCAGGCGCGGCACACCTCAGGAGTCGGCGCAGCCGACCAGGCGGGGCACACCTCAGGAGTCGGCGCAGCCGACGACCCGGTCGGCGCCAGCCGACCCACTGCGGCGGCCTCCGCCGCTACCCTCCGCCATGCCTTGCTCTTCGACTCCCGTGTCGATCTCACTTCCGGTCCTCAAGAGTGAGAGTCCGCCGCGCATCAAGAAGTCGAAGAACGCCAGGCGGCGCTGGATCGTGCTGGCCGTGATCCAGGGGTTGATGATTGTCCACGTCATCCAGTGGCTCATCACCGGCTCGACCACGACACCCATCGAGCCCAGCGAGTCGATGGAGGCGGTCAAGAACGGGGTGATCAACGTCGGGACGATCTTCTTCGCCCTGGCCCTTCTCTCGACGGCGATCTTCGGGCGCTGGGTATGCGGCTGGGCCTGTCATGTGGTCCTGCTTCAGGACTTCTGCGCCGCCATGCTGGCCAAGGTCGGCATCCGCCCGCGGCCGTTTCGGGCCAGGCTGCTGATGTTCATGCCGCTGGCGCTGGCCTTCTACATGTTCCTCTGGCCGGTGGTCTACCGACTGGCGATTGCCCCGCTGCTCCAGCCCGAACTGAAGTGGCCGGGCTGGTCGTTGCACCTGACGACGGACCAGTTCTGGGCGACCTTCCCGGGCGTGCTTGTTGCGATTCCGTTCCTCTTCGTCTGCGGCTTTGTGACCGTGTACTTCCTCGGCGCCAAGGGGTTCTGCACCTACGGCTGCCCCTACGGCGGGTTCTTCGCACCGCTGGACGAACTCGCCCCCGTCCGCATCCGCGTGACCGATGCCTGCGAGGGATGCGGCCACTGCACCGCCGTCTGCACCTCCAACGTGCGGGTGCATGAGGAGGTGCGCGACTACGGCATGGTCGTCGACCCGGGCTGCATGAAGTGCATGGACTGCGTGAGCGTCTGCCCGAAGGAGGCGCTCTACGTCGGCTTCGGAGCGCCGGCGATCTCGAAGAAGCCGCGGGTCGAGCCCGAGAAGGTTGCGCGGCGGGCATTCGATCTCTCGATGCCCGAGGAGATCGCCTTCGCGGCCTTCGCCCTCTTCACCTTTCTCGCCGTCCGCGGCATCTACGGGGTGATCCCGCTCCTGATGGCTGCCGGCGTGACCATCTGCGTGGTCTGGATCGTCTGGAAGGCCTATCGCACGCTTCGCGACACGAACGCCCAACTGCACGGAATCCGACTTCGCTATCACGGCGTGTTGCGCCCGGCCGGCGTGGGCCTTCTCGCCGCTGCTGCACTGCTCGTTGCCCTGCTCGGTCACAGCGCCGTCGTCTCCGGCGCATTCCAGCTCGCGGGCTGGCACGACGATCGCGTCTTCATCCGACCCGAGGTCGTCTTCTCCGAGAACCCCATGCTCCTCGAGCCGAGCGAAGCCCGGCACGCCGAGCAAGCCGACTCGCTCTATCGCCTGGCCTCATTCGCTGGAGACGGTGGAATCGGGCTCGGTTGGGGCTGGCAGCCGGCGATCGACCTGCGCCGCGCGTGGCTTGCCGCCACGCAGCAGCGGCACGCCGACGGAGAGGCGCTGATGCGACGCTCGCTGGATCGATACGGCGTCGATGAAGCCCGACTGATCCAGCTCACTCGGCTGCTGCGGGCTCAGGGCCGGCCGGACGAAGCCGTGGCCCTCGCGACCGAGTCGTTCGAATCCTCGCCCACCTTCGTCAACCTGATCGACGAGATCGCCTCGATGCTCGCGTCTGAAGGTGAGAACGAGGCTTCGGTTGCGCTGGTGCGAGCCTCGCTCGCTCGGGTCGTCGACGATCGCAGTGCGGGCCACGCGGATCGGCGACTGCTGCTGATGCGTCGACTCTCGCTCCTGCTCATCCTGCATGGCGAGGGCGCCGATCTGAGCGAGGGAATCGAGCTCGTCCGCGAGACGCTGCGTCTGGCGCCGAACAATCCCTTCGCCCACTACGCGCTCGCTCTGGGTCTCGGGAAGTCCGGCGATCTGGAGGCGGCCGAGGTCGAACTCCGCCGGGCCGTCGAGCTGGCCCCGGACGATCCGCGGATGAATCAGGCTCTGGGTGAACTGCTCTCGGGCACCGGGCGCGGCGACGAAGCACGCCCGTATCTGAGCAAGGGCCTCAATGCCGGCGGCGGGCAGTGACTCGAGGGGCCTCTCAGCTCTTCTCGGCGCGGGCGAAGAGCGAGTAGAGCTCTTCGGCGGACTTTGCCGAGTAGGTCGCTTCGCGGAACGCGGCGTTGGTCATCATCCGACTGATCCGTCCGAGCGCCTGGATGTGATCGCTGGTGCGATCGGGCGGCGACGCGAGCAGCACGATGAGCCGCACCGGCTTGCGGTCGATCGAATCGAAGTCGATGGGCTTCTCGGGTCGCCCCACGGCCATCACCAGTTGATTGATGGTGGGGCACTTGCCGTGGGGGATCGCCAGCCCTTCGCCGATACCGGTCGAGCGCTGAGTCTCGCGCTCCCAGACCACTCGCTTGAGGGTCGCGGGATCGCTGGCGAGTCCGGCGGCCGCGAGGACGTCGACCAGCTCTTCAATGGCGCCGCGCTTTGTCGTCGAGACCAGCGGAACCTTGACCGCAGTCGTCGTGAGGATGTCAAGAACGTTCATGGCGCAGATGGTGACGCAACGCGAAGCGCGCGGTGGGCGAGTCGGGACTTCTTGAAGGCGGGGATGGTAGCACGAAGGCTTTGGGGATTCGTGGTCAGCCTCGTCGCGTGAACAGGGCCCATGCGCCGCCGTCCGAGTACCGACTCGCGGGATCGCCGGGTGCGCCCTTGGGCAGGATGGCCTCGCTGGCGTCGCGCGCCAGCCCCATCTGAGACTCCATCCACGCCCACTGCGCGTGATTCTCTTCGGGCTCGACGCTGCACGTGGCGTAGAGCAGTCGGCCGGTCGCGGTCAGCATCGGGACCGCCTGCCGCACGATGTGCCGCTGCAACTGGACCAGATCGGCAAGCCGATCTGCGGTGAAGCGATAGCGTGCCTCCAGCCGGCGTGCGAGCACACCCGAGTTCGAACAGGGCACATCGACGAGAACGAGATCGGCGCCGCCGCGACCGGCCACTGCGGCAGGAAGCTGCGAGCTCGGCACGACCTCCGCCCGCTTCTCACGGGCGAACGCCTGCTCCAGCGCGGCGAATCGAACGGGATCAGGGTCGGCGGCAATCACCACCGCTCCGGGATGGACATGCAGAAGCTGGCGGGTCTTGGTTCCGCGTCCGGCGCAGCAGTCGACGATCGTCTTCAGGGCCAGTCCGGCGGTGGCCATGACCGCGGCCGCCGATGCGGGATCCTGCACCCACGCCTGCGGATTCCGCGCCAGGATGCCCGAGATCGGCGCCGCGTTGGGGCGGAGCACGCGAAACCCGGCCGTGGAGTGCCGCTCGAGATCGGGGTCGTCGCCGATTGCGCCGGTGACGATCGTGGGCGCGAGCATGATCCCGTGAAGCGCGAGGTTCTCGGCGCGGGCGTCGCCGAAGAGTTCACACCAGCGATTGACAAGGAGTGGCGCGTGGCTGGTCTGCTGGGCGAGTTGCATCGCCCGATCCTGTTCGAAGACGGGCGACCTCCAGCGGAGCAGGCGTCCGTCCTCGAGCGGCAGCTCGTTGGCGGCGAGCGGCCCGGTTCGACGGTCGATCACCTGGGCTTCGTCACGATGTCGGGCCAGACTCCGCAGCACCGCGTTGACCATCCGACCGGCGCCGACCCGCATGGCGTGCTTCGACCATTCCACCGACTCGTGCACGATGGCGTGGTCGGGCACGCGCTCGAGCAGGAGAAGCTGGGCCGCGCCCGCCAGGAGCACCGCCTGCAGCGGCGGCTCGAGCGAATCGAAGGGCCGATCGAGCCGCCGTTCGAGAAGCGCCGTCAGCGTCATCCAGCGGCGGCGCACGGCGCCGTCGATGGCCCGAGCAAGGCCCGCATCGCGACCGTCGAGCCCATCGAGGGCACCATCGGCACCCACCCCGGCAATTGGAAGATCCGGAAAGGACGAGACCACCGCCGTCAGGTGATCGCACGCTGCCTTCCGGCCAGGCGAACAGTGGAGTGCGGTGGACATGGGGAGGGGAAGGGGGGAGGAGGGAGAAGGGACCAGGAATGAGGAAGAAGGGATCAGGAATGAGGAATGAGGAGCACGGGACGGGTCCGACGCGTGGGGCGGTTTGCGACGCTTCGCGGAGACACGATCGCCGAGAATCTGGACAATCGCCACTCCTCTCACCCCGTTCCTCATTCCGCATTCCTCATTCCTCTCCCCCCGTGCCCGACCCCGTCCCCGGCCCCGCCACCCCCCACACCATGCAATGCATGGAGGTATGGGGCGGGAATCATCGCGTGGATCAGGGCGTGGTGATGCCGGGGCTCGACGTCTGGGTCTTCAGCGAGCCCTATCACGGCGACGACCTGGGCGGCGACGTGCACTACGTCTCGAGCTGCGGCACCGGACGGATCTGTCGACTCATCGTCGCGGATGTGAGCGGCCACGGCACCCGCGTCTCGGAAGTTGCGAGAGGGCTGCGGACGCTCATGCGCCGTTTCGTCAACTACCTCGACCAGAGCCGCTTTGTCGAGGCCCTGAATCAGGGGTTCCTCGCCAGCGACGAGGATGGTCTCTTCGCCACCAGCGTGGCCATGACCTTCTTCTCTCCGAGTCGGCAGCTCGATGTCTGCAACGCCGGGCATCCCCGACCGCTGATTCGCCGCGCCCGCTCCGGGCGATGGGAGTTCATGAGCGGTCCGTCCGAGGAGCGCTCGCGTACCGACCTGACCAATCTCCCGCTGGGGGTCCTCGAGCCGACCGCGTACGAGGACTACGGCGTCACCCTCGAGCGCGACGATCTGGTCCTCGTCTACACCGACGCGGTCACCGAAGCGAGAGCACCCGACGGGACGCTTCTGGGGGAAGAGGGGCTGCTTCGGCTCATGAAGGAGATCGTGGCGACGGAGCCGGCGCGGCTCATTCCGACGGTCGTTGCGAAACTGTCTGTATGGCGCGGCGGGGAACAACCCGACGACGACATGACGCTCCTCCTTCTTCGGCACAACGGTGTCGCCTCGCAGGCGCCATACTTCGAAAGGCTCTGGGCGCCGGTGCGATTCTTCGGGATCATCGGGCGGGCGATGATGCCCTTCGGCGAGCGACCGCCGATTCCATGGCCGGAGCGGAGTGTTCCGAACATCGTCGGTGCCTTCAGCACTCGCGTGTCGCGGAGCTGGAGGGGATGGCGACGCCGCGACGCAACTCAGCGGTGAGACCCGTCACGCACGACCCAGCCCGAGGGCCGCGAGGATCACGTCGTCGACGAGTCGCGACGCGAAGCGACTCTCGGCGATGCGGCGGCTCTCCCGCCCCATGCCCTCGACGAGGGCGCGGTCGTCGGCAAGCGTGCGCATCGCCGCAGCGAGTGCCTCGGCATCGGCCACCGGGACCAGCACTCCGTTGACCCCGGGTTCGATCGGTTCGCGACATCCGACGGCATCGGTGGTGATGACTGCGCGCCCGGTGGCCATCGCCTCGAGCATGACCTTCGAGGTTCCCTCGCGATACGAAGGCAGCACGAAGATGGTGCAGGCGGCGAGCGCCGGGCGGACCTCGGGTGTGGGAGCGAGGATGGCCGGCACGCCTCGGGATCTCCACTGGGCAATCAGCTCGCGCGGGATCGCCGTCGGATTGGCGTCATGGCCTCCAAGAAGCGTGAAGGTCGCCTGCGGATGCGTGGCCTTCACCCGCTGCGATGCCTCTGCGAACTCGACCACGCCCTTGTCGCGCAGGAGTCGCGAGATCATCAGGAAGTGCACACCGCCGGGGAGCGGCGCGGGAGTGAATCGCGAAAGATCGACTCCGGAACCTGGAACGATCGTCGTCCGAGTCGAGGATTGGACGACGCCGTGTCGAGTGAACTCGGCCAGATCGTCGCGGTTCTGAAAGAAGACCATGTCGCAGCAGCGGAAGGCCCGGCGATAGAGCCGGGTCAGGGCCAAGCGCACCAGCGCCCGTCGGAATCCGCCGCCGGTGAAGGCATATCCCAGCCCGGTCACCATCGCGGCGATGCGCGGCACTCCGGCCTGCTTCGCCGCGACCGGACCGAAGGCCATGAACTTCGGGTTGTAGCAGAAGGCCGCATCGGGACGGATCTCCTCGACGACTGCGCGGATGGCGCGAAGGGTGCCGGTGTCCTTGAAGGGGTTGGCGCCGCCGCCGTCGAGCGGGACTTCATGCAGTTCAACCGACGCGGCCGCGAGTCGGGCGCGGGCCCCCGCGGTCTCCGCAGTCCCGGTGATTGCGTGCACCTCGTGGCCGAGTTCCTGCGCAGCGCGGATCAGACTCCCGCGATAGGAGAGCACATGCTCGGCGTGTTTGCCCATCAGGACGACGCGCACGGTCTGGGCTCACACCTTGTAGAAGTCCCGGTACCACTCGACGAAGCGCTTCACCCCGACCTCGACCGGCGTCTTCGGTCGATAGCCGATGTCGCGCACCAGATCCTCGACGTCCGCGGAGGTGTCGGGAACGTCGCCGGGCTGCATGGGCAGAAGCGTTCGCTCCGCCTTGCGTCCCAGGCATTCCTCGAGCACCTCGATGTAGCGAGCCAGCTCGACGGGTTCGCCGTGGCCGATGTTGTAGATCCGAAACGGCACGTTGCTGCTGGCTGCATCCGGCTCGGCGGAGCTGAAGTTGGGGTCGGGCGCGGCGGTGTGGTCCATCGCTCGCACCACGCCTTCCACGATGTCGTCGACGTAGGTGAAGTCGCGGCGGTGATGGCCGTGGTTGTAAACCTCGATCGGCTGACCCGCGAGGATGTTCCTGGTGAACTTGAAGAGGGCCATGTCGGGGCGACCCCACGGCCCGTAGACGGTGAAGAAGCGAAGGCCCGTGGTCGGCAGACCGAAGAGGTGGCCGTAGGTGTGGGCCATCAGCTCGTTGGCCCGCTTGGTGGCCGCGTAGAGCGAGAGCGGGTGATCGGCGCGATCGTGCACCGAGAAGGGCATGCGGGTGTTGCCGCCGTAGACCGAACTGGTCGAGGCGTAGACCAGATGCTCGACGGCGTTGTGCCGACAGCCCTCGAGGACATGGAGTGTTCCGAGGATGTTGCTGTCGATGTAGGCGTGCGGATCGTTGAGGGAGTGGCGGACGCCGGCCTGAGCGCCCAGATGCACCACGCGGTTGAAGCGCTCGCCGGCGAAGAGGGCCTCCATCCCGGGGCGATCGGCCAGGTCGAGCCGGGTGAAGCGGAAGCCCTTCCTGGGCGCCAGTCGATCGACCCGCGCCTGCTTGAGCGCAGGGTCGTAATAGGCGTTCATGTTGTCCAGCCCCACGACCTCGTCACCGCGGTCGAGCAGGACATGCGCGGTCGCCGCGCCGATGAAACCGGCCGCGCCGGTGACCAGGATCTTCATGGTGGGATGGTACAGGGTCAGAGCGACGCGTTTGCGGTGGTTGCCATCGTCGTTGCAGCCGACGCGGCGGGCCTGCGGCCATCGAGGATCTGCCGCCACTCGCGGTGCTCCTCGTCGCGCAGGCGCCCGAGGCGAAGTCCGCCAAGGTCGGGACGACCGGTGGCGGCGATGGCCACGTCGGCGAGCGAACCGGCGAGCATGCCGGCGCTGCCGACGATGGCCGGGAGCAGTTCGCGCGGCTCGACGCCGCGGCGCCAGAGGTTGCGGGTGCAGGTGATCCGCGAACTGACGGCCTTGCGCAGGTGGCGCTCGGTCTCGTCGTAGGCGAGGAGCAGTCGCGGCAGATTCGCGAAGCGACTCGAGGTGTAGGCCTCGCGCAGGAGCTGGTAGTCCTGGCTGCGGCGTGCCAGCTCGTCGTAGGGATGCCGCTCGAACCATGCCCGTCGGCCGAACCAGGTGGGGTGAAAGAGCGGAAAGCGGCGAAACAGCGAGCGGCAGATGGTCTCGTGTTCGCTGGGGGGGCGACGGCACCCGGCGATCCGCTCGTGTCCCTCGAGGACGACGATCCCGCAGCCGACGAGGTCGATCGTGGAATCCGCTTCCATCAGCGCCATCTGCGCCGCGAATCGTTCGGGATGGGCGATGTCGTCGGCGTCCATGCGAGCGATGAATTCGGGGGAGTGCCGCCGCGTGGCCACACCGATTGCCTCGTTGAGCCGCGCGGGAAGCCCCCGCGAGGCCCCGTCGGAGAGGACCACGAGTCGCCCATCAGAGACGTTCCGCATCAGCTCCAGCGACCCGTCGGTGCTGCCGTCGTCGATTGCAATCAGCAGCAGATCGTCACACGTCTGCGCCAGAATCGACTCGACCGCCGCTCGCAGCGTTCGCGCCGCATTTCGGAACGGAAGGATGACGGAGATGCGGGAGCGGAGCATGGGGGGAGAGGAACGAGGAATGAGGAATGAGGAACGAGGAATGAGGGCCCGCTCGACTTCGGGCGC
>Ga0163148_10005706_pt1 | contig 12338 bp, 15 predicted proteins | sample OliLakLV19MP7P2_FD_148606 | JGI IMG/M metagenome (GOLD analysis project Ga0163148, IMG submission 148606) | Freshwater microbial mat bacterial communities from Lake Vanda, McMurdo Dry Valleys, Antarctica- Oligotrophic Lake LV.19.MP7.P2 | ecosystem: Environmental > Aquatic > Freshwater > Lake >... | reverse complement strand
GCACAGTTTTTCCAGTGTAAGAATTCGCAGTGTGGGAAAAGAAGCAATAATTAACACCAGTGACAACATGAAGCATGGGAAAACTGTTGCTTCTCCCAGTCTTGTTTTCCTTGTGTGGGAAAACTATTTCTTCTTTTCCCAACCTGGGAAAAGTGCCCTTAATTGGCGATGCTCAGGAGCCAGCAGAGCTTTCCTTACCCCCTAAAAAATGTCAACTTCCCCCAACCACTTTGGGGTTTCTGGTTCTTCCAGTTGCACTAGCTAGTAGATAGCTGCTCTCTACTGGAATGCCCAATGCGAGGCCATGAAAACTACAATGAATCAATGGTGGTGTTAACACAATTGCAGTGCGGCTGCAACAATGCTGTCAATCTGTGGCCACAATCCAACGAACGGCTGTCGCACTGCACGTCGCACTGTACTGGTACCTCGTAGTGTTCTTACAAATTTGCGCCCCGTTGTTAATTAGTAGCGATGTCTGTTGTGCCTGCACGAGGTCCCACCTCGATCTCTCGCAAGCATTCGGTCATTTTGGATATCTATCCAAAGAAAGATTCAGATCGGCCCAACCAAATAGCTCTCTAGCTAGCTACTAGTAGCTACGATTAGCTACTAGCTAGTAGCTACTAGCTAGCTAGTAAAGTAGAGTTAGTAATTGATAGCACTAGCTACCGGCTCGTTCGTAAAAATGAACACTATTTTGCTGTTTCATCCAACACCTGGCAAAAGCAACAGATAGGAGATACACCAATAGCTACCTTCTGAGACTAGTCATACTAGCAAGTGCTGTACGGAAAGGTCCTTTTACTCGCTGTTGAGCCCCTTTATCTCTCCAAAGAACAACTGTTACCTCCCTGTGACTACTGATTAGTTAGGGAACCTCCTGCAATATAGTACAAGTACTTCTAAAACAATTTAAAACATCGACCGCCAAGATGTCGGACGAAGCACAAATGCGACCTAATTGGTGCGCTGATCACCGCAATCAGTTTCCATGTGACCTAACTGCTTTCAATGCCTTCTTTATTGGGGCCATCGCTTCTTTGGCCGGCGGTATCATGGTTGTTTGCCTAAGCATGAGGGTAAGACAAATCACGCTCTGTAGTGTAACATTCATGAGGCCATGACGTGACGAGAAGTCTACTAGTGTTCTTGTTATCCAAGTCGTCTGATGCTTGTTATTCTTTTGTCTGCTTTCTTGCCGCCCGCAGTTAAAAAAATCACCGCGTGGAAATGACTTAATGAATAAAATCTCCGACCAAATCAGTGTGGGCGCCAAGGCCTTCTTGACGACAGAATACTATTATCTAACGATATACATGTTGGTCGTGGCAGTGGTCCTATTTGTCGTGTACTTTTTGAAACCACCATCGGGACACTGGGCAGATGGTCTGCGGTATTCTCTTTGCTTTCTCTTGGGAGGCTTCCTGTCGGCCTCTGCGGGTTGGCGTGGCATGGCGACAGCCACTGTACGTAATGCACTGCACTGCATCCTATCGCTCAACGTTTGCAAGTTTGGTTTTGTCCACTCGTGACAGTCATCTCACCGCAGGCTTTCCATTCTTTTTAAAGGATGCCAATGTGCGAACGACAGAGGCTGCAGATAAACAAGGTCTGGCCATGGCATTGTTTGTGGCGGTGACGGGAGGAGCTGTCATGGCCTTTACCGTTGTAGTCTTTGGGTTGTTGGGCATCTCGCTGTCATACTACCTGTCTACATTAGGGTATGGTTCTAGCGAGACGGAAATTGACAAGCTCATATTTGCCGCAGATGCGATTGCTGCATTTGGTTTTGGAGCCTCCAGCATTGCCCTTTTCGCTCGCGTTGCTGGTGGAATTTATACCAAAGCTGCTGATATTGGAGCTGACCTGGTTGGGAAAGTAGAAATGGATATCCCTGAAGATGATCCTAGAAATCCTGCTGTCATTGCAGACAATGTCGGAGATAATGTTGGAGATGTTGCGGGCATGGGTGCGGATCTTTTTGAATCCTATGTCGGTTGTATCATTGCTGCAGTTACCTTAGCGAATGGTGATGTCGCCTTGATCATGCTTCCCTTTTATGTCGCTGGAGCTGGAATCATTTCTTCTGTCGTGGGTTACTTCGCCATGGGAGTCAATGACGATGCCGACCAAAAACAACTGATGTGGGCTCTTCACAAAGGAAACTTGGTGTCCAGTGTTCTTGTAGTTGGAATCACTGCTGCGATCATCGCACAGCTGTTCGAAGGGAGGGAAATGGACGGGTGGAAGATCCTTGGCTGCATCATATTAGGCCTGGTCGCTGGTGCGCTCATTGGCAAGGTCACTGAATACTTTACATCCTACTCCTACGCACCTGTACAGTCAATTACCAACGCGGCTGCCTCCGGGCCGGCTAGTGTCATCATTCAAGGTCTTGGCATTGGCATGATTTCATGTGTGTTCCCAGTTCTCATCATCGTTGCCGCGACTTTATCGTGCAATGCATTGGGCGGTGGTTATGGAGTAGCAATCTCGGCTGTGGGTATGCTGTCGACGTTGGGTGTAACTTTGGCAGCGGACGCATTTGGCCCTATTGCAGACAATGCCGGTAAGTCCATGTTGAGCCCGAAGTCCCAATGTGAGCAATTTGTTGGCCCTTCTCTGACTTGCTGTTGCTTCCGCTGTTTTTAGGTGGCATCGCTGAAATGGCTGGCATGGAGGAAAGAGTTCGTGCTACGACGGACGCGATCGATGCTCTGGGAAACACAACAGCTGCAACTGGAAAGGGATTCGCCATTGGCTCGGCTGTCCTCACTGCCCTTTCTCTTTTGACCGCCTTCACTGAAAAGGCTGAAATTGGAAATGTACACATTGGCGAGCCTGTTGTCCTCAGTGGTGTAATCATTGGGTCGATGTTGCCCTTTCTTTTTGCTGCATTGACGATGCTCTCCGTGCAAAAGGTAAGAGAGATCTGTGGGAAACAAAGCACTTCACCTTCCTCCATATTTTGCTTGGTTACTCAAGGATTTGCCTTGCATAATTTCATAGGCTGCTTCGGCTATCATTGTAGAAGTTCGCCGGCAATTCAGAGAAACGCCCGGTCTCAGAGAAGGAACAGCCGAAGCTGACTTTCAAAAAGTTATTGAAATTTCCACAACCAGCTCCGTTGAGGAAATGTTTCTCCCTGGCTTATATGCTGTGTTTTCGCCTCTGACAATTGGTTTCCTAATAGGCCCAAAATGCCTTACGGGACTCTTGGGCGGAGCGATCGCTTCGGGGTGCATGCTTGCACTGATGATGGCCAACGCTGGTGGAGCGTGGGACAATGCGAAGAAGTACATAGAAATTGAAGGCGCCCATGGTGGAAAGGGCACAGATATTCACCGAGCAACTGTTGTGGGGGACACCGTTGGCGACCCCTTCAAAGACACTAGCGGGCCTGCTCTGAATATTTTGATCAAGTTGATGAGCATTATCTCACTTACAATGGCTCCGATGATCGCTGGCAAGGAAGACTGGGAAGAGTTTTATTGGGGATTTATCCCCTTGACGATCATGCTCGTCTGTACCTACGTTGCCTACATTAAATTGTGGAAACAAGCTCCAAGCTATACAGAGGATCTCGCCTTAAGCACTGAGAAGATAGAAGAAACACAAGCCATTATAAGTTAAGAGCTCAGGATGACTGAACACCCGTCCATGGACATTCATGTAATTGCCATCGTTACTTTTACCAGTGATGCATTTATTTCGCGGTATGCGCTAAGAAATTCACTTAGATTCATTAAAAACTATGTAAGAAATATTATGGACAGGAAATAATAATTATGTCATCCGAAATCAGAGCAATAACTACTGGAAGATAGCAGCGGTTTCACAGATTTCAAGGAGTTTTCCAAGTCGATCTGAGTCAACGGCTCTGGTAAGCTTGTACTTTGGAGGCTGGTGAGGGTCATCGTTTGCATCGCAGCCGCTCTGCAAGCTCCAACGATTTCAGCCCCGGTCATCGACCCAGTTACCTGATCGCTTGCAAGATACCCTATGTCTACATTTTTGGCACCAAGCGACTCGCATAACATACTCAAGATTGCGAAACGACCATCGTAGTCAGGAGGTGACACATAAATGGTTTTGTCAAATCTGCCTGGGCGAAGAAGCGCCTTATCCAACACACTCGGCCTATTGGTTGCGGCCAAAACCAACACTCCATCTTCAGGAGAACCATCCACACCGTCCATCAGGTTTAGGAACGTCGACAATACTCGCGATTCTGCTGAGGACCCCCCCCCTGATCGATTCATTCCGTGAGATGCTTCCCGCTCTGATCCGATAATAGCATCAATTTCATCAAAAAACTGCAAGATCAGTTAGTGTTGCATTGTGAGCTCTTCCAATTCAAAAAAATCATCATCGATCGAAAGTTTTAACATGAATTGAACCCAGACGACGACTTTTCAATGCGGATGTTTACCCCAGAATCACACCAATGAAAGATTATCAAAACATGTTCAACACAAGTCAAAAGATAAACCAACATTCAACGCAAAAAGACCGTGTCTACCGTACCAGAACTGACGGAGCTGCCGAACGAGCCGAATCAAAGGCTCTTCGTACCGTTGCCTCGGCTTCCCCCACATATGACGATCCGAAGACATCTGCTGGAGAAAATGAAAAGAAAGCTACTCCAGAAGCACTAGCGGCAGCTCTTGCGAGGGTTGTTTTCGCGCACCCAGGAGGCCCGTAAAGCAGAATTCCCTTGTGCCGTGTCAGTCCCAGATTCATAAATGCTTTTTCTTTAGTTACCGGCCACTCAATTGCTTGACGAAGTGCCGTCTTTGTTGAAAGGGAAACAATTAAGAAAGATGTGGATGTTTTCTGTCAAGTTAAGTACAAAGATAGAACTTACCTTCGCGAGACTATTTCCAGCAATGTCATTCCAGGTTGTTCCTGTGTTGTTTAGGGCCGTGCCCCTCAGTTGCGAAGCTCCCACTTCAAGCATTGCCTGCATGAATAGATCGGCAGTTAAAAGATCGGCAGTCAAATCATGTAGCTCTTCTTCGAGAGCAATCGCAAACACACGTCGAACAAGTGCTGAAAGATCAGCAGGAACATAGCCCACACACGCCCTTGACACTTCCTCTAAAACATCTCTAGAGGGGGTTATCCCTACGGTGGATGTTATTAGAGCTTCTAGAATGGTAACTCGTTCTTGAACATTTGGCGGACTAACGCATATCTCTTGATCAAACCGACCCGGTCGGCGCAAAAAGGGACTGACGGCGTCAAGCCGATTTGTCGCGGCGACAACTATAAGCCGCTCCCAGCCACCAGGGTTTCCTGATGATTCGTCAAGAAGAGATGCGAGCATTCCAGCAACCGCATCATTTGACAGTAGTGCGTCACATTCATCGATGAAAACAAAGCAAACACAATTTTCGGTTTTCTCGCATTCTTTGGCAGCAATCTCAAAATGCATTTTCAACAAACGAGACGTTTCATAGGGACTGTCACTTTCACCCGATCCCAGGAGTGATCCTAATGAAATCAATGGAGTTGGGCCGTCCTTTTTACAAAGTCTGCAGGCTTCTTTGATTGCAAAGGTCTTGCCTGCATTGTACATATTTGGAAGAAATTGGCAAACAAAAATGTGTCAGAGAAAAGAAAGTACTGGGAGTTGACATATAAAGAACTACTACCAACCTACGCCTGGCGGCCCCGACAAGAGGAAGGCCTTAGAGATTAGAGAACCAGATGCCCCTCTCAGACACATAGCTGTCTCGATCAAGACACGGGTAGCATGTGAGGTGGCATCTCTCTCTGCTGTAGATTGTGAAACGTTTCTGTTCCTAAGTGGCTCGTCAATATTGGGTATCTCCGGAGGTAAGAATGTGATCCGAGTACTAGGTAGGACTATGTAAAGGAAATCCTCGTCGCTCGTTTTCCTCCCCACAACTTGCTCCACATGAAAACAAATATCCATTCCCGCTGAAGACAGCTCGAGCTCCGATGTAATCGCTTGGTCCCGAAATGCAATCGACAAACCCGCCATTTGTCTTTTGATGCACGCCATATCAAGATCACTACTCGCAAGATAGTTGTCACTTGATGGAGCTTTCCAACGCAGGGTAACTGCAAGCAAGGGAACGTGCTTAGAACAAAAAGGAGCTGAAATAAACTCAACGGCGTCCTCTACCGAGGGAATTGAGGACACAGTAGCATGATTGTGGCTTCTACATGTCTCGGTCATTCCTATGCGATGCTGTACGTCTTCAGTGGACAGGGGGTGCAGTTCGTATCGGTCTTTCTGGGTCAATGTTCGCAAGAAATCGGGTAGGTCCACACTTGTTCCAAAACGTTTCTCTTGCCCATTCCACGGCACAACTTTCACAACGCGGTGGTAACAAAGGAAACCCACCTCTATGTTCGTAGTTGGATTAGTCTGTTTAATTGAAGAGTATGTAACAGGTTCGGTCATTTGACAAAGCAACGCTCCACACTCTCGAGACACCACGAAAACTGGACCAAAACTAGGAAGATTCCACTCGGTCCTGAATTCTTGGGAATCGACATCATGAATTGGAGCCAACAGCCTGCAACATCCGTTAGCCAAATGACCTCTCCTGGGCGCCATTTCCCTGTACAACAATCTTGGTTTTACTCAACCACTGCTGAATACTGCTGTTCCAATAGCTGGCTATTCGTTCTACTTTCGATCATGGTCTAATTTTATTTTTTTCACGTTTTTTTTTTGATTATTTTTGTCGTAGGCTTGTTAATTGATGAAAATGAAGCCGCGGAGTGTGTGTGCACTCAACAGCCAGAGCGGCTCTAGTACCATGGGCGCACACTTATTCAATTTCGCTGATTGCCATTTTTTTTGGCACAGAATAGAAAATCTTAGCATGCAATTGAATGCTACTACTACTACTAGTTCATCTTGCAGGTCTCTTTTCATAATGTAGCCCAAAACACAATTGTTTGTCACACGACGAATGTAGCAAAGATTAGGTAGCATCGTTGTCGTGGACAGCACCTGCTTGTCACTTTTTGTCCCCTCAACAGGTCGTTCCAACACACTCACTCTCCTTCAAAGTTAGCAATTATTGTGCTGTAGCTACCAAACTGCCCATCATACTCGCTGGACTCCCCTACCTTGTAAGACTCGTAAAATAGAAACATTACAAATGGATCTGTTATCTACACTTAGTTGTCTGTTCCCCTAATGATAGTAAATCATATAGAGTCAAAAGATAGGAGCTTGGCAGCTTGCTAATGTCGTTTTCAAGTGGATCAGGGCTTGGGTGGCCGCCTCCTGATAGACTGTCATTCACAACGTGCAAACGCAACTCGCACCGTATCGCGCCGACTATCATTCACTACTCCGTCGTCAATTTCTTGGGGACAGCTTCTGCAAGGAGTTGTTCAATGTGATCTTGCAAACTCAATGGCTCCTCTTTTTTGGAATATAATTTGACAGCGATTCCTTCCCTGTTCACCAAATATTTAAAAAAGTTGTGCTTGACGTAGTCATTTGGTAGGTGTCTCTCTAGCTTCAGATCTAGAAAAGGCAGGTAAAAAATCATCAGGTACGGTCTTAATAGCGAGGTAATCAAGGATCGCGAAAAACTCCAGCGACAAAGAAGCTTTACGAGGGCTTGCTCCTTGGCTTAGCTTTTACCAATGACTGGCAACAACAGATTCAACAAATTGCCAAATTTATCGAACTCTTTGCTCAACGAAACACAAAAGAAGCTCATAATGGTGACTCTAGGTAACTTACATACGGGATTGGAAGCCAAAGAGGTTTTTCCGAAAACGGGAAAGTTTACAAGGGGGAATTTTTCTGAGAGAAAACCTTGAATTTCTTCGTTACTGCCCGGTTCCTGAAATTTGCAGTTACGGAGGAATGGGAATTTGATGAGCATGAGTTATTATTAAACAGGAGTCACAGTCGTGTTCAAATGGAAGCCATAGTTCATGGGACCTGCCTGGTGGAAATCATTTGTTGGAAATGCCAGCACTGTAAACCCTCGATCAGCATATTTCTCCTGAAGTTGGGCCAGTTGAGTGTATGACACCTTCGTCAAACAATGGCATCGAAGAAAATGTTAGAGGACAAGCTGGAATACGACTGGTTACGCTTCAACAATTGCTAGACATGATTGGAGTGTAGAACAAGTCCAAGGTTCAAGACACACCTCCGTTTTGCCTCAGTGTGAAGCAACTGGGAGCGAGGAAGTAAAGCGTATAATAGTTAGTCATGATTCCCCATTTCCGAATCCATAGCATTCACTAGCGCCAAATACACAAGGAAGTCTCAATTGATCATTTTGAACCGATCAAATTCGACTTACCATTGACGATTAAGGAGACGCTGCCACTGAACTGTTCTAGTGACACCTTTTCTCCCTCGCAGTCTTCCTGTATAACGGAAATCAAAATGAATTCAAATTTAGTGAGCCCATACGATTCCAGACTCCAGGCATTCACGTCCAGAGGTCCAATCCAACCAGGCGACTGGAATCGTCCAAATTTCTCTACCTACCACAGACAAGTGATAAATAGAATCCGGCGGTAAAAGAGATGGATTCTGGATTATAGGTTTTCGTTTCAGAATTCTCGAACGGAGTCGTCCAACATAGCCGGGGCCAAGGGGGTCAAAGTCAGTCGAATCTTTGAAGACGTATAATGCTCCAGCGCCCATCAATGCAAATGCCGCCAGTACAAGAAAGGTGCTCTTCAATCTCTCACGCGATTGCCGTTTAACTTTTTTACCCTTTGAACGATCCCCGTCATACCGGGATGCTTTTTTCTCTCCTCCCTGGAGGGTCTTTCTCAACATGTTCGTTTCACTGCGAGGGATACTAGTAGTTCTTCGTAAATAAATTATCACGCCTCGATTCCAAAAAAGAATAATTTTGTTGCTGCCGAAGAATCAATGAAGAATCGAATCAATGAAATGGAAAAAATCGATACCAATGCAATCTTTGGAGTGGGCTGTGTACAACTGTGCTACCAGTTAATAGGATACTGTACTATATGGTCGTAGTACAGTCTTGAGACGAAGAAAAAAAGGGGCAGTCCTCTTAATTTCTGACGTCTAATAAGCAATGTAACGAAGTATCCCATGTCCTTCATCTCATCAGATGCAGCATAACAAATCATGTGCACTCATCATCAATGCCTCTATGCAACCAATGTCCAAAACACAACAACAACTGAAATGAATGAGATCATCACATGCTGCACTAGCTAGTCCTGCGATTGCATGCAAGCAACCCATTACAATTTTGGTCAGGAAGCTGCCTTGGTCACAGAATTAGTTACATCCAAGAGGGAACAAATTATGGACCAAATTCTTATTCCACACTTTTGATGCATTCAGCATTTTAAGCCTTGTTGTCTTGAGATTCTTGACACTGCTGTTTGGCCCAGTTCTAATAGTCTGTCATCTTTAAGTGTCATGCCAAGGCACTGTGTGGCTAATCAGTGCTATCTGGTACACGTAGTGTCCCATCACATGCATGTTCACGAAGTGTAAATCAGGACTATTCCCTTGATTAATTGAATACAGCATTGTGGTTAAACAAGGGCAACTACAGGCGGCAATTGCGCCACTCATACTCAAAAACAGATACTATGGTACACTTCCCATACAAAGATGTAGATCAAAGATAGATCTGACCCGAGCCTTCCACTAAAAGTACAATTCAAATAGCTTCATTGTAAAGCTTACTATTTCAGCTTACATCCAGCGCAAAAGCCAAATAAATAATACGTTCAAATTACAGAAGACGGAGAGATGCAAGTATCGAAATAGAAGTTGACATCCTTACCAACACTATTTTGGGTACAACTCAATTTGATGATACATTCTGTTCACAAACACATAGCTTCCGCAATCGTTGTTATCAACACTAAACTTTTCCATAGTTCAAAGTCAACGTGTCGCTTGTCGTTAAGTTGAACCCATTCAGTCCCTTCAGCGCTAGCGTTGCATGTGGCTCATCTTCGTATTCTACAAATGCTAAACCAGGCCGTGGCATTCGAACTTCTTTGAAACCTGCATATTGACGAAACAACATAGCAAGCATCATTTCGTTACACTCATCTGGCAAGTTCTTGGCAAGCAGAATATGGGAAGGCCGTTCTACAGGCTCCGTTTCTAATTGAGCGGCATCTGCTTCCATCTGCTCTTCTGCTGCAGCTGCATCGTTTTGAGCTTCCGCACCAGTGGACGCAGGTTCTGGAGGAGGTACAACTTTTTTTATTCGCTTGGCCTTTGGTACGTAAGATCCATCCCGTTTGGCAATCCTATCTGACTTTTCTCGAGCATATTCTAACTTCAGGTCTTTTCCAAAAAGTGGAAAATTTTGCTCTGCTTGCAGCGCGGATGTGGCCGCTTGAACATCATTAAAAATGATCCAAGCTTGTCCTCGCATTCCCTCGCGGCGAAGCGTTACGACTTCCATCACCTGTTAATCAAAAAATAAAGGCAGATGAAAGGGGTGGTGGCAGAGGTATTAGAGCAAGCAGGTACCGATAAAAACTTTCGAATTCGACATGCTTGAAATAACCATCTACGAACGCTGTAGTAAGTCTGCTCAAATCGCCTACCTTTCCGTGACGAGTAAACAGAGAGTACAGAGCACGCCGAAGGAGAGGCTTCTTGATTTTCCAATCAATATTCTTTACGTAAATCGTAGCGTTTGGTTGTGCTATTGACGCCATCATAGCATGATCGGTGGATTACTATGATGTTTGGCTCTGTTGTTTCTGTTGTTGTTGTTGTGGCGTTGCGTTGCGTCGATAGCAGCAATTGAATAGCAGCCTGTTATTATTTTTACAACATCGAACACAGGTCTTCTATCGTACTACGACGTACGTACTAAACTGGGCCAACTGGGCTTTGTTTTACAGTTTTCGGTACAGTAGTAAACCCGAGCCCTAAGACTTGGTCGGCTAGCCAGAAAATGATCTATCCGGATCTTCTTGCTTCGTTTGCTGTGGGGCGCGGCGAGAGCGCATGTACGTGATGCCGCTCCACTGCGGCTGCAATAATTGACCGACCATGGAGATTATTGTCACCCGTGTGTAATTGAGACAAGCATTGCTGCCTCCTCTTGACTGACAAAACAAAGCAAACACATCTAGCTAGTACTATCCACTTTGCCCGACGACTACGCAAATATGTACTTGACGAGGTCTGAATACGATCGTGGAGTGAACACCTTCTCACCTGAAGGACGTCTCTTCCAGGTAAGACATTTGTTGCGGAGATCTATTTAGCACAATCAAGCCATTTTAATTTTTGACCCCCTTCGCTGTGCCTTATTTTCTGCTATGCTGTTTAGGTGGAATATGCCATTGAAGCTATCAAATTAGGCTCCACTGCTGTTGGACTCCAGATGAAAGATGGTTGTGTTCTCGCAGTTGAGAAGCGCTTGACCAGCCCTCTCTTGGACCCCACTTCAGTTGAGAAGATCGCCGAGATTGACTCTCATGTGGGAGCAGCCATGAGTGGATTGGTAGCGGACGCGAGGACTTTGGTGGAACATGCTCGTGTCGAGGCACAAAACCATACCTTTACCTACGAGGAACCTATGGGTGTGGAAGCTTTGACACAAGGTATGCCATTTATTTGCATTTTTTGGGCAACTGAGATATCCTGCGCATTGACTAAAATTGATTGTTGATCCTCGTTTTTTAAAATTTCGTCCGCATTCTAGCTGTTTGCGATCTTGCCTTGAGTTTTGGGGAAGGAAGCGACGGGGATTCCAAAAAGAGAATGTCTCGTCCCTTCGGTGTGGCGCTTCTTCTTGCTGGCTATGACAGCATGGATGGACCGCAGCTCTTCTTTAGTGATCCCTCTGGAACCTTTGTTCGCTACAAAGCGAAAGCCATTGGCGCAGGCAGCGAAGGAGCACAAAGCAATTTGGAGGAAAGCTATTCTGAAACAATGACCCTGGAAGAAGCGGAAGAATTGGCTCTGTCCACCCTCAAACAAGTCATGGAGGAAAAAATATCAACCGACAACATCGAACTCGCTCGAGTAACTGGAGACAAGGGTTTTCACATTGCAACGCCGGACGAGGTCGCGGTTATATTGGAGCGTTTGTAACAACTGGGAACGCAGAGCTTCTCTAAAATACAGTAATTTCTACTTAGTTGTCTACTCTTTTCTTCCAAAATGTCGCCACCTATCAGCCGTCTGAGTCGGACGTTTCACGACGCTTTGACTTTTTCTTGTCTTTCTTTTTCTTATCTTTCTTTTCCTTTTTCTTTTTGTCCTTTTTCGACTTGACCTCATTCGAACTTGCGACAAGACTCTGCTGGAGCATGAGCTCGGCCTCCTTTTGTGCAGCTGCAATTGC
>Ga0163148_10005704_pt1 | contig 12344 bp, 9 predicted proteins | sample OliLakLV19MP7P2_FD_148606 | JGI IMG/M metagenome (GOLD analysis project Ga0163148, IMG submission 148606) | Freshwater microbial mat bacterial communities from Lake Vanda, McMurdo Dry Valleys, Antarctica- Oligotrophic Lake LV.19.MP7.P2 | ecosystem: Environmental > Aquatic > Freshwater > Lake >... | reverse complement strand
AAAATATTTTGATTAGCATACCAGCACAACTCAGTTTGAGTAACCGGGAGGATATTATGAGTAAGAGGGAAAAAACACGATCATAAGTTTTCTTAGTTACACTTTTTTAAATAATACATTAATTATTATTCTTCATAAGAGGTGAGAGTTTTTGTGAAGAGATCACAACTTTGATGGTATCTGCAAAAGTTTTCACCTCTGATAAGGACAGCATTAGAAACCTGCTATTTTTTTCTATTGAATGACTGGTGCAGTCTGATTAAAAAAATATCTGATAAACAAGCCATTATTCTATCGTCTTTTCTACCCTGCTTACCGTACCAGTTTTTCGTAGTAATTTTCTGTTTCCCGGGTGATCCTTGATAAAATTAATTTCCCTGACTGCCTAGCATTTGCTTAAATATTTCTCTTGTAATTTCTCCCGGTTTTCCATTGCCGATTGTTTGCCCGTCTATTTTTAAAACCGGTAAAATTATTTTTGAAGTACTTGTTATAAATGCTTCTTTGGCTGTAGTAAGTTGTTCCAATTGTATACTTTCTTCTTTCGTATTTAACCCGGCAAAAGCCATGATCTTTTTTCTTGTAATTCCAGCCAGCATATTTTTTTCCGGTGTTATAATTTCATTCCTTTCATTTACAATAAAAAAATTAGCCCTTGGGCATTCACTTATTCCTGATGCGTTATAGTACAACACATCATCGGCATTATTTTCTTTGATAAATGTTTGCAAACGGATGGCCTGCAGGTAATCAATGGTTTTTACCTGTGATAATTGCCGTTGGTGTTGGTAGGTTACCAGCCTGGTACCCTTTTCAAAATTGTCTTTGTTATAACTAAATGCTGACTGGGTAATAAATAGATTCGGTTTGGCGGGTGCATAGCCATCTTCCGAATAACCACCGGTCAGGGTAATTCTGATACCTGAATCGGGCAGGTTATTTTTCTCAATCAATTGCTGAAAAATATTTTTTAATGCTTCACGTTCTATATCAACGGGCAGAAACATTTCTGCAGCAGAAAAATAAAACCTGTCCAGGTGATCCTCTAAAAAAACGGGTTGGTCATTAATCGTTTTAAAATAATCAAAAATTCCATAACCACGCTGCACCGAAAGATCAGTGATTAAAATTTTTGCATCTTCTTTCAATACAAAATCTCCATTGATAAAAACATAGTTAGATTTCATTTTTTAGCTGGTTATACTTTTAAAAATTAGGTTTAATGTAGCCAATGCCTGAGATATAGCTGCAGCAGGGGTCTAAAACTATTAATTTTTTGCTTCCTCGATTATTCCAAAGTACAGTTGCCAAACATTTTTTCAACATTGGATGTTGAATTGCAACAGCATCCTCCTTTTTTTTCCACTTATCTGCGTGGTACAATGTCTGGTACAGGATAAAGCCGCCACAAATGATCAAAACGCCTCCCGTGATGCGGTTGATGCTATTTAAATTATGAAATGTAAGTTTTGGTTTTAATTTTCCGGCCAACAACACCTTTAATACATCTGAAAAAATATTTACTGCCAGGCATACAGCAAAAATAAGCACCCGGTAATTTACAGTATAATTTCTGGCAAAAACAGTAGCAGCTGTGAGCCACTCAACAAATAATATCGGGTTGAGTGTATTAATTAAAAATCCTTTTAAAAAGAGTTTTGCCATTTCTGCATTACTGATTCTATTCTCTAATTCACTTTCTACGGGTGCTATTAGCACTTTTTTAAAGATGGTATAGTAAATGCCCAGGGCCAGCAATAAAAAGCCGCCACCATAGCCAATCTCCCTAATATATACATCCAGAAAATGAGTAGTAAAAACAGTGAAAATATTACTGATTAAAACAAATAGTATGTCACTGAACCAAATGCCTGCAACAAAGCTAAAGCCACCACGTATGCCATTGTTAAGGCTGTTATTAATTACGGTAAATAAAATTGGCCCAACAGATATGGCAAGGTATAAACCCATTGTAATTCCTGTAATTAATGCTTGCCACATGTTGTATATTTTAATCAGGACAGGCACTTGTTTTTATTTAACAAGATTGCCATATTTTTAAAATGCTGGTACAATATACTTCAACCTGACAGATGTACATTTATAATATCGCTTTCATCTTTCTCATCAACCTTTAATTTAAAAATTACTTCTAATAATGCTGAGTTTTTTGCGTATTCAATATTGGAGCGAATTATAAGTTTGTGTTTGTGAGCTGCATGTACTGCTAAAGCAAAATTGTTATGTAGAATATCCCTTCAGGACAAGATTTTAAAAATTAGGAGGACTGTCCAACTAAGAATGTCCATTTAAGATAGAACACGCTAAAGTCATTTTATCTTTTCTACAAATTCCTTGCGGTATTGTGAAGGTGTAATTTGTTTTACCTTTTTAAATTGTTTGCTGAAATGCGCCCAGCTGTTATAGCCGCTTTCGTAACAAATTTCAACAACAGCTTTGTTGCTATCGGTTAATAGTTTACAGGCATGACTGATCCTGAGTTCCTGTAAAAAATCGAAATAGGTTTTCTTGATATTTTTCTTAAAAAATCTGCAAAAGGTAGGGATACTCATTCCGGCTACTTTGGCTACCTGCTCCAGCGTTAATGCTTCCAGGTAATGTTTAAAAGAGAAATCAATTATCTTTTCAATTGCGGGGTTGATATTGCTGTTGACAGATATGAAGTGTTGGGTTATAATATGGTGGTTGCCTGTACTGCACATTTGTTGAATTGCCTGCAACAGCAGGTTGATTCGCTGATATCCTTTGGCCGTTTCAATTGCAAGAATCAATTGGGTGATAGATGGGTTTATTTTTTTATCCAGCTGAATTCCATCATTCTTTTGCAAAAAATATTGGATTGGTTTCATCTCTGGCAGCGATAAAAATATTTCACCAAACAGGTTTTGCTTAAAATGAATAACGATGGCACTACCAATAGTTTTTGGATGCTGTTTGCGAAACCAATGCGGCAGGTTTGCGGCCAGAAAAAAAATATCGCCGGTTGCATATTCACCCACATAATCACCTGCCATGATGGTGCCTTGTCCTTCTGTAATCAGAATCAGTTCGCACTCTTCATGCTTGTGCCAGTTGGTTTCAAACTGGGGTGTTTTGTAGGTTCTGCAGGCAAAAGACTGGTTATCTTCCAGGTGAATTTTTTGTATAAGTGTTTTCATGAAAACTTATTTAAACCTAGTATATTATCAGTTTTATTATCTAAAAATAACTTTTTGTGATAAGATAGCATATTTAATTTTGAAAATAGCAGTTGTAAATCTGATGGGAAATCACAAATTTTACATTGAATAACGATTGATTACAGGTAGAAACTAAAACACGATATGTTACTATTAGGAATTGATATTGGAACATCCTCCATTAAGGTTGCCATTATAGATGCAAATTCACAGCAAACCATCACCACTGTTCAATATCCTGAAATTGAAACGCCCATTGTTGCCCTGCAACCAGGTTGGGCAGAGCAAAGTCCGGAGATGTGGTGGCAGCATGTGCAATCTGCTATTCTTGCAGCACATGCGCAACAGTTATACAATCCTGCGGATATCAGGGCAATCGGTATTGCCTACCAAATGCATGGATTGGTGTGTGTTGATAAAGACCAGCAGGTTTTAAGAAACAGCATTATTTGGTGCGACAGCAGGGCTGTACCTCTTGGCAACGAAGCATTCGATGCAATTGGGCATGACAAATGTTTATCGCATTTACTCAATTCTCCGGGAAATTTTACTGCTGCAAAACTGGCCTGGGTTAAGCAACAGGAGCCTGCCGTATTTGAAAAAATTGACAAGGTTTTATTGCCCGGCGATTTTATTGCCATGAAACTTACCGGCAGCAGTACCACCAGTATTTCAGCATTAAGCGAAGGAATATTCTGGGATTTTGCCAACAATGAATTGTCGAAGGATATGTTCAATTATTTTGGATTTGATACTTCCATCATTCCGGAGGTAAAAGATGTTTTTACAACACATGGATTGGTAAGTAAAAGCGTGGCTGCACATTTATCATTGACAGCTGGTATTCCGGTAAGTTACAAGGCAGGTGATCAACCCAATAATGCTCTTTCTTTAAATGTACTCAACCCCGGCGAAGTGGCTGCTACAGCCGGAACTTCAGGGGTAATTTATGGCGTAAAAGATGAGCTTGCATTCGATACAAAATCGAGGATCAATACGTTTGCGCATGTAAATTATACGATGCTTCAAAAGCGGCTTGGTGTGTTGCTTTGCATCAATGGTACCGGTATACTCAACAGTTGGGTTAAGAAAGTAACCGGCAGTGAACTTAGCTACCGGCAAATGAATGAGCTGGCAAAAACGATTGAACCAGGCAGCAATGGGTTAGTAATGATTCCATTTGGAAATGGTGCTGAACGGATGCTGGAAAACAGGCAATTGAAAAGCCATATACACAACATTGATTTTAATATTCACACACCTGCACATTTATACAGGGCAGCACAGGAAGGGATAGCATTTGCCTTTAGGTATGGACTGGATATAATGAGAGCAAATGGTATGAACCCATCAGTAATAAGAGTGGGAAAAGCCAACATGTTTTTAAGCGATGTTTTTACGGAGGCGTTTGTAAATGCAACCAACGTTCCGGTAGAAATGTATGCCTGCGATGGGAGTGTGGGCGCCGCTATTGGTGCAGGAATCGGAGCTGGCTTTTACGCTTCGGCTAAAGAGGCATTTAGTAATACAAAGGCTCTTTCGCTTACAGAACCAAACAATAGTAATGTCTATAACGAATTGTACCAAAAGTGGAAAAATTGTTTGGAGAGTGATGCTGCAAGTAACAGTTTAGTAGTGTAGTAGTTTTGATGTCATCCGTTCATCTATGGTTAGTAGGTTTAGAAGTTTAGATGAGCGTCAATATAAGAAACCATTAGTATAATAAAAGAAGGGTTCGTAGAAAGCGTTTTACTTTTTTAGTCTAATTCAACCAAAGCTCCATCGGAGCAAAATGGTAGCAGAAGGTGAAAAATGCAGCAATACAAAACGTAAAGCTCCATCGGAGCGAAATGTTAGTAGAAGAAGAAAATGCAGTAATCCAAAACAAACAAAGCTCCATAGGAGCGATATGTTAGTAGCAGATGAAAAGAAAAAGCAGCAAAACAAAACACAAAGCTCCATAGGAGCGAAATGTTAGTAGATGAAGAAAATGCAGTAATCTAAAACAAACAAAGCTCCATAGGAGCGAAATGTTAGTAGATTCCATAGGAGCGAAATGTTAGTAGATTCCATAGGAGCGAAATGTTAGTAGCAGCAGCGGAAGGATTCGTAACAAATTATTGGGTAGCCCGAATGTTTGTAAATGCTTATTGAAATTATACCTTTCAGCATCTAGCCCTGATTGAAGCGGAAAGCCCGGAATGAAGTGAAGCCGACGAAGGAGGCGCAACGTAATGAGGACTTGCAGCGAAAAGCAGGACCACTGATGATGATTGATTTACTGTTGTGCTTCTAAAAAAATGCGTTTATAATTTTTTATTCAATAATTTTTAACACCCCAAGCCATTGCAATTGGTGCGGATAAATTTACAAATATGGAAATAGTTACAGGTAACACGGAGTATTTTAATAGTGTAGGTAAAATTAAATTTGAAGGGCTTGAAAGCGACAACCCGCTTGCCTTTAGGTGGTATGACGAAAATCGTTTGATAGCAGGAAAAACCATGAAAGAATACCTGCGGTTTGCCTGTGCTTACTGGCACAGCTTCTGTGGAAATGGCGCCGATCCGTTTGGAGCGCCTACTCATATTTTTCCCTGGAATGTAAAAACGGATGCGGTAGAAAGGGCGAAAGACAAAGCCGATGCTGCCTTTGAATTTATCACTAAACTGGGCCTGCCATTTTATTGTTTTCATGATGTGGACGTGGTGGATTATGGCGATGATGTAAATGAAAATGACCGCAGACTGCAGGCGATGACTGCCTATTTAAAACAAAAGCAACAGGCAAGTGGCGTACAATTATTATGGGGCACCGCCAACCTGTTTAGTAACTTAAGGTACATGAATGGTGCGGCTACCAATCCGGATTTTCATGTGCTGGCGCATGGTGGGGCACAGGTAAAAGCGGCCATTGATGCAACGATTGAACTGGGTGGAAGTGGTTATACTTTTTGGGGTGGCCGTGAGGGTTATATGAGTTTGCTGAACACGGATATGAAAAGAGAAAAAGCGCATTTCGCAAAATTTTTACATGTTGCCCGGGACTATGCAAGGGCCAATGGTTTTACCGGTACTTTTTATATTGAACCCAAGCCATGTGAGCCGAGCAAGCACCAATACGATTACGATTGCGAAACAGTGATTGGTTTTTTAAGAGAGTTTGATTTGTTGAATGATTTTAAACTCAACATCGAAGTGAATCATGCAACGCTTGCCGGGCATACGTTTCAGCATGAACTGCAGGTGGCTGTTGACAGTAATTTGCTGGGCAGCATGGATGCCAACAGGGGCGATTATCAAAATGGCTGGGATACTGATCAGTTCCCGAATAACATCAATGAGTTGGTAGAAGCCATGCTGGTAGTTGTAGAATCTGGCGGTTTTAAAAATGGCGGAATAAATTTTGATGCAAAAATTCGTCGCAACTCAACGGATGCTGAGGATTTGTTTTATGCACACATTGGTGGGATGGATACGTTTGCAAGGGCTTTAATTATTGCAGATACATTGCTGCAAAAATCTGACTATAAAAAATTACGTACCAACAGGTATGCAAGTTTTGATGCAGGCAAAGGAAAAGAATTTGAAGAAGGAAAATTATCGCTGGAAGATTTAAGAAGTTATGCCATTGAAAAAGGCGAGCCTGCTGTAATAAGCGGCAAGCAGGAGTACATGGAGAATATCATCAACCGGTATATTTAATTTTTTTGCTCCGTACAATTTTAACTGACGAAGTTTTTAATTGTATTCTGAAAAAGGCTGTTATTTAATCATTGGATTAAATAACAGCCTTTTTGTTTTTGATTAATTTACGCAATATCGCCATTCTTTAAATGGAAAAAAATCGAACAGCTGTTTGCAAAAACTAGAAAGCTGCTAGTGTTGATGTCTAATTGCCAATTGCCAATTGCTTATTGCCAATTGCTTATTGCTTATTGCTTATTGCTTATTGCTTATTGCATTAGTTCATCATCAATATATTCACACTTCTTTGGAGGATGTTAAATGCAATTTCTGCCATCATATTTTCTTTGTCTAATGTGGGATTTACTTCTGTAATTTCAAAGCAACATACTTTTCTGTTTTGCATAAACTTGCTGATTAAATCTTCTACTTCTCTTTCTTTTAGTCCATTGCTTACTGGGGTTCCGGTGCCTTTTGATATGGTAGAATCAAGACTGTCTACATCGAAACTTATATAAATATCTGTACAGTCGGCCAGGTAGCGAATTACTTTTCTGCTAACACTTTCAGCACCATTACGCCTTACTTCTGCGGTGGTAATTACTTTGATACCGTATTTTTCAATCAGCTTTTTTTCTTCCACTTCGTAGTCTCTTAATGAAATAAATACCACATCTTCGGGTAATACTTTAGGATAAATTTTTCCGATATTTTTTAACTGGTCCCAAAGCCGGGAAGTTTTTTCATCCACATTATGCACTTTACATTCTTCATTGTCTTCACCAATGGCAGTGGCTAAACTCATGCCGTGCATGTTGCCTGTAGGTGTTGTGTAAGGGGTATGTAAGTCTGCGTGCGCATCTATCCAAATTACGCCAAGTTTGCTTTTTGGTTTTGCCATTTTAATACCTGCAATGGTGCCACCTGCTGTGCTGTGATCGCCACTTAGTACTACCGGAAAAAAATGCCCTTTCATGGAATCACTCACTGCTTTGCTTACCCGTTCGTACATGGTTACCATGCCTTGTATCCTTTTGGCATAGGGCGATTGAATGGGTTCAAACAGCAGTTTATTCTCTACTTCAATTTTTTCTGATGGAAAGTGTACAAAGAAATTACTCATAAAATCCAGCGCAGCAATTTTAATGGCATCAACGCCTAAACTTGCACCACGGGTGCCTGCACCAATTTCGCTGGGCACTTCTATTAACTTAATATTCTTCATATAAATAGTTAAGGCCTTAACCAACGAGAAAGGGAATAAGCTGGCAGCCAACCGGTATCTCTGTAAGCAAGGTTATAATACAATTAGTAGTAATTTTTTACCCGGTAAAGCTATATAATTCCGTCCAAAGGGTTGCAACCTTTAATGGTGCCAACGGTTTTTAGTGGTTTAAACCGCATAAACATATCCTCCCTGTACCATTTTTCTTTCCTCGTTTTTTTGATCACTTCCTGGTGCTCCTTTAGTTGATAGGCAAAGTTTTTCATGTGCTCTTTGCTACGCCAGATGCTGAAAGTTGCCTGCTTTATATACGGTATTTCACCAATGCCAATGGAGGTAATAAACCCTTCGGAACCCACCATTTGGTTGGCAACACTACCTACATTTTTCCAAAATGCCTGAAGTTTAGAAAGCCGGATGGTTGCCCTTGTTAATACAGCTATCAATCCGTCGTTATCCGTTTGTTTTGGTAAAATGCCAAAAGGTTCTTTGCCGTCCCATTTACCATGGCCCTCGATGGGCTGTAAAAATATGGTCCATGTTTCGCAATTAAAAAATTGTATCCATTTGCTTATGAAATTGCCATACAGGTCTTTCATCAGTAAGTTGGTATCTGTTGTATTTGTTTCTGTTGATTTATTATTGATAGCCAGAATGCCCCATTGCTGCCAGTCGGGGTGTTTATCAAATGTGCCGTTTTTGCCACAACCCATTAATTTAAAAAAGCTAATATTTTTATTGAGCCAAAGTGGTAAACGATGAATGGCCATTGCAAATAATGCAACAACCGCCAGGCGTTTGGGGTAGCGTATGATTGTAAGTGTAACCTGCATAATGCAACAATAACAAGAATTAGCCTGTTAAGGTTATTTTAATTTGAAACTCATTTATAATTCTTTCTTACAGGTTATTCTCCTTGCCTTAAATAAAATATTTCTAATGACTCTTTGTACTTCTAAATTAAATTTTCATCACGGTACATAAAATATAATTTTCGGCTACCAATATAATTTTAATCAAAAAAAATCTAAATAAAAAATAACCTCCTTATTTCACTACAGCAAAATGGTTGTTTTCTTATATTTTTGCACTTCAAAAATATAAGCTATGCAATTGTCTTCTTTGTTAGATCGTTTTGCCGAACCGGAAACTTTAAAAATGGCCAAGCTTGGCCGTGAACTCCGTGCCAAAGGTGTGGATGTAATTGACCTTAGCCTGGGCGAACCGGATTTTGATACACCGCAACACATAAAAGATGCAGCCATCAAGGCCATTAATGATAACTGGAGTCATTATACACCGGTTGCAGGTTTTGCTGATTTAAGAGAAGCTGTTTGTACCAAATTAAAAAGAGACAATAACCTCGATTATAAACCGGAAAATATTGTGGTATCAACCGGAGCAAAACAAAGTCTTGCCAATACTATTTTAGCATTGGCAGAGGAGGGGGATGAAGTGATAATACCTACACCTTATTGGGTAACTTATTCTGAACTGGTAAAAATTGCGAGGGCTACAGTAGTAGAAGTGCATACTACCCTTGAAAGTGGTTTTAAAATTACACCAGCCGAATTGGAAGCGGCTATCACGCCTAAAACAACAATATTTTTATTTTCTTCTCCCTGCAACCCTTCTGGTACGGTTTATTCAAAAAGTGAATTGGCTGCATTGGCTGCAGTATTTGTAAAATATCCGCAGGTATATATTATTGCAGATGAAATTTATGAGTACATCAACTTTGTTGGCAGGCACGAAAGTCTTGCACAGTTTGATGAAATAAAAGACAGGATTATTCTTGTGAATGGCTTGAGTAAAGGTTTTGCTATGACGGGATGGCGTCTTGGATATATTGCATCCAATGTTGATATTGCTAAAGCTTGCGAAAAGTTACAAGGGCAATTTACCAGTGCCACTTGTTCCATTGCACAAAAAGCAGCTGTAGCAGCTTTAACAACCGATTTAACACCCTCCTTTGAAATGACCAAAGAGTTCACCTGGAGGCGGGCAAGGGTAATGGAATTGATTAAAGATATTCCTGGGTTTAAATGTTTTGAACCTGATGGCGCTTTTTATATTTTCCCGGATGTATCCTGGTATTTTGGAAAATCGGATGGTGAAAATCTTATTAAAAATTCTGCTGATTTTTCGATGTACCTGCTTAATACCGCACATGTGTCTTCAGTAATGGGGGATGCTTTTGGTGAGCCAAAATGCGTACGTTTCTCATTTGCCAATAACATGGAAAATATAGAAAAAGCATGGAGCAGGATAAAAGAAGCTTTAGCCAAACTGAAATAGTTGCTCTCTCCAAATAAAACAAGCGCCTGTTTTATTTGAAGTCTATCTTGGTGTTATGTTAAAAATAAAATGACGTTTATTTTTGCAAGGTTACATATTGCCTATTCACCATTCCTGCTAAACCTAACAGCATCATTCCCTGTAAGAAAATATATTTTTTACAGGGATTTTTTTGCTCGTTACTAATGATTTGTATTTGATCGTGTTTATTAGCTATTATAGATAGAGCCATCATCAAAAAAAAATTTTTCTATTGTCAGCTGTGTATTTGCTCCAATTTACTTAGGGTTATATTACTACAAAAATTATAGGCCCAGCGTTCATGCACGGCTTACAATTGCTGCATAAGGGTATTTCTCCAGACTTACCATTTGTAAAAATTTAATAATAATTTGTTGTTTTTGCATTGCAGTTGGGTAAAAGTGGTTATTTTTGCAACAGTTTACTACGCAACTATTGATATATGAATTGTAAAGAACTACCTGAAACAGTAGGGTTTCGAATTGTGCACACCGGAAAGTTGTTGTTAAAAACTATCAACTTGAAATTTGCCGGCATCACCAACGAGATAACTTTTGAGCAAATGGCCGTTTTGTATTTTATATCCAGAAGTGCAGGAAAAGATGTGATACAGCAGGATATTGCTGAATTAATGGATAAAAACAAATCGGCCATACTACGCTCTATTGATATTTTAGAACAAAAGGGGTATGTAAAAAGAGTGCAGGTTCCGGGAGACAGACGTAAAAATGTGCTGGAAATTACCGAAAGCGGTAAAACGATTATTTACAAAATGCACGAAATTTTTTTAAAGCAGGATGAAGTGTTAACGGATGGTATTGAAAAAACTTCACTGGAAACCTGTATGAATGTGCTGAATGAAGTACTGCGAAGGTGCAGATAATGTTAATAGATTTTAATAAATTACCTAATAATCGACCAAACCAACAATAACAATTTGGTAACTTTAATTTATATTTAATTTTATTTACCAAATTATTCAACTAGCAAGATGATCAACAATGCACTAAAGAAAAAAATCGACGCTTTCAAAACTGCAGATCTTTTAAAGGCAGCGGATATATATCCGTTCTTCAGGCCATTGCAGTCTGACCAGGACACAGAAGTAATAATTGGTTCAAAACGTATTTTAATGTTTGGATCTAATAGTTACCTGGGTTTAACCAACCATCCAAAGGTAAAAGAAGCTGCAAAAAAAGCTATAGATAAATACGGTAGCGGATGCGCTGGTTCCAGATTTTTAAATGGAACACTCGATCTTCATTTGCAACTGGAAGACGCACTTGCCCAATTTGTAGGTAAAGAATCCGCCTTGGTATTCAGCACGGGCTACCAGGTAAATTTAGGCGTAATTTCTGCCCTTGCCGGCAGAAGTGATTTTCTTTTTCTAGATGAATTGAACCATGCCTGTATCATTGACGGCAGCCGGTTATCCTTTTCAAGAAATTTTAAATACGGCCACTCTGATATGGCTCACCTGGAAAAATTATTAGCCAATGTTCCATACGATGCCTTTAAATTAATTGCTACTGATGGCGTATTTAGTATGGAAGGCGATATTGCCAAATTGGATGAAATAAGCAACCTGGCTAAAAAGTACAATGCAACTGTTTTTGTTGATGATGCACACTCTTTAGGTGTATTTGGCCCCGCCGGACAAGGTACTGCAGCCCATTACAACATCACCCATAAAGTAGACCTCATCATGGGTACTTTTAGCAAATCGTTGGCTTCAATCGGAGGTTTTATTGCGGCAGACAGAAATGTAATAGAGTATTTAAAACATCATGCCCGTTCACTTATTTTTAGTGCAAGTATTTCTCCCGCAGCAACAGCCAGCGCTTTGGCAGCCCTGAATGTATTAAAAGATGAACCCGAACGTTTGGAAAAATTATGGGATAATACCAATTATAC
>Ga0163148_10005699_pt1 | contig 12351 bp, 15 predicted proteins | sample OliLakLV19MP7P2_FD_148606 | JGI IMG/M metagenome (GOLD analysis project Ga0163148, IMG submission 148606) | Freshwater microbial mat bacterial communities from Lake Vanda, McMurdo Dry Valleys, Antarctica- Oligotrophic Lake LV.19.MP7.P2 | ecosystem: Environmental > Aquatic > Freshwater > Lake >... | reverse complement strand
GTTATAACGAATCCGCGCGGTGTCATAACGAAACTCAACGCTGTCATAACGAAAACCCACGTTGTCATGACGAAACTGCACGTTATCATGACGAACTTCGACGCGAACATCACCAACTCATCCACTCTTCACCCCGCCACCCGCACCCGCCCGCTCAGCAGACGCGGCAGGAGGTAGTCGCGGAGGGTGGCGAGCTTGGCGGATTCGCTGTCGGTCACTTTGCTAATTCCTCAACAACGTCGCCGCGTTTACTCCACGGGATCGCCTTCACATCGTAGTTTTGGAGGGCATCGATCACTGCTGAAGACACAGCTTGCTCGGAATCGTTGAGAAAAGCATATGCTCGCGATTCCGGCGACCGCACTTCCTTCGTATCAATCCACGAAAGAACGACTGCCTGCGCCGTATCCCGATTCGGCCGGTTGATCGTCTGCACAATACGTTCAGGTTGACTTCGCGATTTGGGAATGACGAAGTCGAATAGGTGATCGTATTCGGTTTTACCAGTGAATTTCACCTTCGGTGTGTAGCGGACGTCGTTCAGGTCAAGCCACATGACAACGTCTTCGAAGAACAGACTTGAACCTGGCGGCTTGGCGAGGAAGAACAAATCGTTCACCGCCAGAATCGCTTGCAGGAGGTTGTGTTTCCTGAGTGGGAAGTTGTCTGGCGTGGCGTGAACTTCGAGTCTGTCTTCAACTAGTTGCACCCCGAAACCGTTTAGCGTCATCTTGAGCAAATCCTGCCGCTTGGTACTGTCCAGCTTGCACCCGCCCAATTCCAGATCACGAATCGTGTACCCGTCATCTGTTAGCGCGAACCCGCCGTTGGTTGCACGAGCATACATTTGGATGTAGTCGTTGTGCCGATCCAGATAGGGGGTCGTGATCTCCACCCATTGGTCGACCTGACGCAAGTGCGTTTTGTCCTTAAGCCAAGCTTGGTACTTATCGAGCAGAACCTGGATATCTTGGGTCATATGAATAACCCTCTCTCGATGTTCGGTTCTTGAGTGACGTTGCAGAATCGCATGAACTCTCCAAGGGTAACCCAAAGGTCGCCTAGATTGGAGAAGTGATCGGGCGGAACGGGGAACGCCCACTTGTCACCGAACCCCTCACGGAAGACGTGCAGATGAGGACATGCAATCTCCTCGTCGTCGGGATTGCGGTGCGGCGGTCCGCCCAAATCGAGCCGCACGAGAACAACAACCTGCCGCGCGCGGTTCTGAAACTTCACCTTTGCCATGTCAATCCTGCCGCGGTTTATGTCGAGGATGAACTGCTCGCGGCGATCAGACGAGACGAGCGGTACACAGAGTGATCCGCCGGCCAACGGGAACCTGTAGTTCGTGTCGGATTCGCGTTGCTTTTCCATCGCGATCAACGCGCCTGCTTCGGCCTGCGTGAGATTTAGGTCAGGCATGGTGCCTCCAGTCTATTCGATCCCGCCCGCACCCGCCCGCTCAGCAGACGCGGCAGAAGGTAGTCGCGGAGGGCGGCGAGCTTGGCGGATTCGGCCTTGCTGGCTCGTACGTACTGGAACACCGGCTCGACTACGTCGCCGAACGATCGCGCCGTGGTGGGGTCGGGCACGGCGATGTGGTAATGCTCCATCGCCGATCCGGCGACACGCTGCCGACCGCTCGTGCCGCTCATGTTCTGAATGGCGAAGTCGCGGAAGGGTTCCATTCGCGCAAGGCAGTATGCGAAGATCGGCGGCAACGGGGGCTTCGGACGAAGCACGATGTACTCAGTCGATCCCCACGCCACCTCGCCGTCGTTCAGAAAGTCGACGTACGCCGTCTTTCCGTTTTCGAGACACGGCGTGATCCGAGCGACGAGCGTATCGCCGTTGATGAACTTCATGCCGGAACCGTGCGGGCGACGCTCCCAAGTGTCCGGTGCGTGGCCGCCCGTCGGCATGTTCTTCATGTCGAGGTAGGGCGCGTCGACCCCCTTTGCCAGTCGCCGCGGCGGGTTCACGTCAAACGCTTCCGAGATCGGCTTCACCTCCCACCCCTGCGGCACGGGGCCGAGGGGGGAGGCTTTTAGGGTGTTGGGGAGGGTGGCGAAGGTTTCGGGGGGCATGCCGGGGAAGGCGGTCGCGCCGGCGGCCTTGGCCTTCACGGGCCCAAAGTCCACGAACCACGCCTTGAACACCGCCCGCGCCAATTCCTCCAACTTCCGCCCCGTCCGCCGATTCTGCTCGATCTTGTCGTCGAGGGAGCCGAGAATCTCAGCAATCGCTCGCTGCTCCAGAAGTGGCGGGACCAGGAACGGCACGGCCGCCATGATCGAGGTGTTGAGGTTCGGCATGGTGATGCCGACCGCGTGGCGCACGATCCACGCTCGGATCTCCGGATGTCCGAGATAGTAAGAGGCAAATTCCGGCACCACGAAACCATCGCCAAGGCGAATCTTGAGGCACCCGGTCCCGCAGAACCAACCATCTTCGGTCGCACGAACGATTGCCCGCCGCTCCACATCCCCGCGACGGCTGTAGATGATATCCCCTTTACGGACGATGTGCTTCGAGAGGCGCTTGGCGTCTGCCTCGCTAATGCATGCGATCCCGTCGCGAACGAGGCGGTTATCTCCTATGTTAACGGGCATTATCGAGGGAATGCCATCGGCGACGTAGTCCGATGCGTGAAGCTGACTTCCGAATGGCCCAGTCTGGATGCTTCCACCGCCGCGCGCAACCACCTCTCCCAAAGTGGTGTGGATCCAACCGACAGGTGGGGTTTCAAACATCGGGTCCTTCAAAGCAGTCGTCACGCCGTTGGCCTCACTCTCGACCACAATTCTCGCTTCTGCTTCAGTGAGTGCGGGGACACGACAATCTCCGCCTCACCCCAGCGTGTGAAGACCGCTAGGACGTCCTTAAGGTCGCAGACGCCAGTCATGACCACGGGCGTTTGGTCATCCGAACTATTCGCTAGTACCACGCTCGCCGGGATCGACGCGAAGTGCCGAGCAACCGCCAAGTCCAAAGTCCATGAGCACATCTCTGCTGAATCACGCGTACATCCTCGGAACACCGTGAACTGTGTTGGCAGGGACTCGGACAGTCGCCGCTCAGAGTCGTTCATGCAGAGGTTTCGGAGCGATGGGTCGCGTTTTTGTGGACGGAACAGGAGTTCCGTGGTCAGTGGGTCGGCGTACTTTTCCACCTCTACCCAGACTCGGCCTACCAACGGGAAGTACTCTTCGTCTTCAGCGAAGTCGCTAAGTTCGGCGAACATCTCGTAGCGAGGCAGGTAACCAATCGCATCTGGCAAATCTGCGGAAGAGAGAGGGCCGTAGACGAGATCATCGACCCGATACTTGCGGCAGCACGAGATGGCCGTGTCAAAATCTCGCTGCGCGAGAGCGTCGCGAAAAACGCCTTCCATCGCCGGGATCAAAACGGCCTTCTTTACAAGCGTTTCAACGTAAGCCTGCGTCAGTTGCATATGGAATCCTCTCTTAATCTGCGGTGACACGCGTAAGATTCAACCGGATGATGGCGGCAAGCCGCTCCCCCTCCACTAAAGACCCCTCCACCTCCGCGACCAGTCGCGGATATTTCTCGGCGAAGGGTTCGGCGTCTTCTTCGACGTCTTCGGCACCGACGTAGCGGCCGGGGGTGAGGACGTGGCCGTGCTTGGCGATCTCTTCGATCGTGGCGGATTGGGCGAAGCCGGGGATGAGGGCGAGACAGCAGGCAAGGGTGAGCATCATTCCTCACCCTCTTTCCGTCGCTTCGGGCGTGTGGGTTTCTTCTTCACTTGGCCTGTCATCTTCTTCAGTTCGTCGACGGCCTTGGCGAAATGCTCATCGACCGGTTGGGGCAGCGCGGCTTGGGCGACGCGGAAGGTGTCGAACTCGGCCTCGGCTTTCAGCCGGGCGGTTTCATGGGAGACCTTGCCGGCGTGGGTGAGAATCTGGCGATCGGTGATGCGGATGAAATCGTCCAGCTTGGCGATCCAGTCGGCCATCATCATCGGCTTGCGGTTGAGCGCCTGGAGTTCGGCGAAGTCGAGGTAGGCCGAGACGATCAGGTTCAGGGCTTTAAGTTCGTCCTCCGAGAGATAGTTCTTGGCGATGGTCACGTCGCCTTTGCGGGGCTTGTCGCCCGTCCAAGTCGTCAGGCCCATGTTGGGCTTGGTGGAGTCGGCGCGGGCGTGGACGATCTCGGCGGCGGTGTGGCCGTGGATGGCCCAGTGGATCTTGTTCTGCACCGTCTGAAAGAAGAGTTTCGAGTCGTCGGCCTTGGGGTTGTAATCTTCGCTGAGGGCGTAGATGTCGAGCACCTTTCGCCAGAAGACCCGCTCGGAGGAGCGGATGTCGCGGATGCGTTCGAGCAGTTCCTGGAAGTGATCGCCGCCGCCGGCCTGTTTGAGGCGTTGGTCGTCGAGGGTGAAGCCTTTAACGATGTATTCGCGAAGTCGCTGGGTGGCCCAGATACGGAACTGGGTGCCGCGAATGGATTTGACGCGGTAGCCGACGGAAATGATAACGTCGAGGTTGTAGTGCTCTACGCGACGTTCCACCCGCCGATTGCCTTCGGTTTGAACCGTCAAGTATTCCTTGACGGTTGCTGCGAGAAGCAGTTCCCCTTCGTCAAAGACGTTTTGAATGTGCAGGCTGACGTTCTGCTTGGTGGTCTGGAACAGTTCCGCCATGTCGCGCTGTGAGAGCCAGACGGTATCGTGTTCGACGCGCACCTCAACGCGCGTGCGGCCGTCTTCGGTCTGATAGATGAGGAATTCGCCCCGCGGGGCAGGCAGGTTGCCGTCGTCAGGCATGTTCGATCCTCCCGAGTTGTTCGCGAATGACTTGCGTCAGCCGCTCCCCCTCCACCAAGCACCCCTCCAACTCCGCCACCAGTCGCGGGTATTTTTCGACGAAGGGTTCGGCGTCTTCTTCAACGTCTTCGGCACCGACGTAGCGGCCGGGGGTGAGGACGTGGGCGTGCTTGGCGATCTCTTCGATCGTGGCGGATTGGGCGAAGCCGGGGACGGGCTTGAAGGCCCACTCGCCGTGGCCCCCTTCTGAGACAGGGGCGGGGTTCCACCAATCGGGCGCGGGTTCGCCGCGCCATTGGCGGTAGGCGTAGACGATGCGGCCGATGTCGGTGTCAGGGCGGGGATCGCCCGTTGTCGAAGAGCCCCCACCCTGGCCCTCCCCCGGCGTACCGGGAGAGGGAATAAGAGGAACGCACTCGGCGTCTTCCATCCCACTGAGCACGCGCAGGACGCGGGTTTGCAGGGTGCCGAGCTTGCGGGCGTCGATGAAGAGCGTTTCGCCCTTGCGGCCCTTCGGTCGATTGGGCGTGCCTTTGCGGATGTTCTTGCCGGATTTGTCGCGGGTGAGGAACCAGAGGCAGACGGGGATGCCGGTGGTGAAGAAGAGCTGCGCGGGCATGGCGACGATGCAATCGACGAGGTCGGCCTCGACGATCTTGCGGCGGATGTCCCCCTCGCCGCCGGTGTTACTGGAGAGCGAGCCGTTGGCCATGACGAAGCCGGCCACGCCGCCGCCACGGCCGTTGGGGTAGGCGAGGTGGTCGATGAAGTGCTGGATCCAGGCGTAGTTGGCGTTGCCGACGGGCGGGTCGCCGTACGTCCAGCGACGGTCGCCGCGGAGGAGTGCGCCGGACCAGTCGGATACGTTGAACGGCGGGTTGGCCAGAACGAAGTCGGCCTTGAGATCGGGGTGGGCGTCGCGGAGGAAGGTGTCGCCGGGCGCGGGGCCGAGGTTGGCCTCGATGCCGTGGAGGGCGAGGTTCATGTGGGCGAGTCGCCAGGTGGTGGGGTTGGATTCCTGGCCGAAGATGGAGACGTCGGTCTTGTTGCCGCCGTGGGCCTCGGCGAACTTTTCGGACTGGACGAACATGCCGCCCGAGCCGCACGCGGGGTCGTAGACCCGGCCGGCGTACGGCTCGAGCATTTCGACCAGCACGCGGACGACGGAGCGCGGGGTATAGAACTCACCGCCGAGCTTGCCTTCGGCGGCGGCGAATTTGCCGAGGAAGTATTCGTAGACGCGGCCGAGCGTGTCGCGGGCTTTCTCGCGCGAGCCCTTGAAGCCGATCTGCGCAATGAGGTTGATCAGCCCGGCCATCTTGACCGGATCGATCCCGCGGCGGGCGTAGTCGCGCGGGAGCTTGGACTTGAGATTGGGGTTGTCGCGCTCGACGGCGAGGATGGCATCGTCGATGAGCGTGGCGATGTCGGGGCGGGTGGCTTGGTTTTGCAGATTGGGCCAGCGGGATTCGGGCGGCACCCAGAAGACGCGCTCGGCGGTGTATTCATCGCGCGATTCGAGCAGCTTTTCGATCTGGTTGGGCTTCATTCCGGATTTGGTCAACTCGGCTTGCAGTTCATCCCTCCGGGACTGGAAGCTGTCGGAGATGTACTTGAGAAAGAGCAGGCCGAGGACGACGTGCTTGTACTCCGCGGCATCGACCTGCCCGCGGAGCGCATCGGCGGATTTCCAGAGGGTGTCGGCGTAGGAAAGGTCGGAGGGGGAATCACTGGTCATTCAAAGGCCTCGCAGTGGTCGTTGCCGGGATCATTCTTGTACTCGACGATCTGCTTGATCGCCCGGCGGGGGATGATGCAGAGGATTTTTGGTTCCATCTGAACCGCCGGCACGGCGTTGATGAGCATGTCGGCACCGAACCGCCACCCGGCGGACTCTAATAGCTTGTTAATTTTGATGCGAGCGGTGGCTTCGTTCATCTCCGATCCCCAGCAAAAATCTCCAGCATACGGTAGTGCCTCGGGTCGCCCGATCTAGGTGATGTTTCGGTGCTGCCGGGACGTGATACGGACTAGGCGTTCCAGTGAATTAACCCGCCTGACCAACGATCTTTTACCGCCATTTGTCCTTTGCCGCCAATGGCGATTTTGGCTCGCGGGTAGCATCTCCGTCGTGGGTTGGAGGACTCGCTGGTATCCGAACGATTCGGCTTAAGTCTGCCAGGCTCTGTGTTGATCAGCGGCTACATTCCCGAACGCTAGAGTTGAGTGTAAGATTCAGCGGCAATCGGGACGGCGGCTGATCCCCGCCAAGCGGCCCGGGCGCGGGCGGTGTTCCTCACCGTGGGGGCGATTCTGGTTCGGTACGCGAAGAAGTCATCGAACTACCTGGGGCATCATTCAACTGGCCTGTGCGTTGCTGTCCGGAGGCTTCTGGCGAATAACGTTGGACACCCATGATCGACCAACCGTCACCATCGGGGGATAACGGGCGCGCCGGCAACGGGCGATTCGCCGCGGGCAACCGGCTGGCTAAGGGCAATCCCTTTGCCAAGCGGGTTGCCGAACTTCGCGCTGCGCTATTTGATGCCGTCACGCCGGATGATATTCGCGCCGTCGTGCAAATGCTGGTGTCTAACGCCAAAGCCGGGGACGTGGCGAGCATCAAGGAACTGCTGCAACGGCTGCTTGGCCCCTCTCAGCCGGACGACTTGCTCGAACGCCTGGAGTCACTCGAAAGCCACATCGACACGCTAATCAGGGCCAAGTCATGCAGAACGTAGGGCAAAAGCTAAGTGCGCTTGAGTGCCTGGCGAAGGAAATCGGTGCGGGCGTCCGCTGTCCGACGTGCGGGTGTCGCGATGGCGATCCACAGACTGGAAAGTGGATCATAGAAATTCGACCGCCCAAACCTGCCGATCGCCCTGATGTGAATTGGCACACCGACGACGGTCGATGCGTCGAGTGCGACATTGTCCTGGCGCGAGTGAGAATTGTTATCAACGGCTTGCGCGATGCTGGCGACACGCCGCCGGCGGGGTAAAATGCATCGATCGGGACGGCTGGTTTGATCCCCAGCCTACGGCCCAGGCGGTTGCGAGCGGCGATTCACCGTCCCCGCTTCACCGCCTGAGCCTTACCCGATCTAACACGGACGGTGAACCATGCCAGAGGCGGAGCAATTCCAACACTTCATCTCGCTTCTCGATGAGTATGTCGGCTACCTGGAGGACGTGCCGGAGAAGGACACGTCTGAGGGGTACTTCCAATTGGAAGATCAGATTAACGCGGCGGCCCCAACGTTGGGCTTTGCGGCGCTGTTCGAGCGCGTGGAGGAGTCGCACGACGCGCATGAGAGGTTGGCCGGCGGGGTTGAGGAGTGCGTGAACGCCATCAATGCTTCGGTGGATGATGGAAAAATCCACCCCGCAGAGGCCGAGCAACAATTGAGGGAGATCGAAAAGCAGTACCACATAGCGCTCAGACTCACGGCGCATTTTCCCAACGACAGAGGCCGCATGTGGTTTCCTGCGCTCCCGCTGGACAGCGGGGAGCGAAAGCAACTGGTCAGCATTCTGCTCCAGTGGCAACGAGCGGCGCGCACCGCATCCCTTACACAAGATGCAATGAACGACACGTCGGAATCAGAGGCCACGGCGGCGGTGGCCCGACCGAAGACGACGAAGACAGAAGCCAACATTAAGGCCCGCGCGTACCTGCAAGTAAACACGAACGCTACCGCCCGCGAGTTGGCCGCGGGCATCGCTTGTTCAACTGGTTTGGTGAGCAAGCTGCCTGCCTGGCAGGCGGTGAAAGAACAGAGGGACAACTTACGGCAGCCGAAGAAAGTTGCGGTTGTGAGCCTCAGCGCGAAGCTGCAACGGATAGCCGGCAATGAGGACGAATCGCTCGCCAAGCTGATCGGCGAACAAGAGGCGGATGCCGAGCCGAGTCCGCTGCAAGATGATGCGTCCAGTGACCGCCGAGGCACTCCGCGGACGGCGAAAGTGTATCGATAGCGATGAGCGCGCACGGAGCGCGCATGCGCGCGAAATCTGCTGATTCACTAAGAAAACCACGTCATTTCAACCTGTTCACGTGAACACGCCCACATGGGTGAGGTGTTCACATGACGGTTACAAAGCCAACCCCAAAACTGATTACGCCGGGCGTGATCGCCACGGAACTACGAGCGCCGCTGCATCGGGTGCTCCACGTTCTGACGACGCGCGTTCATATTCAACCGGCTGCCCGCGCTGGCACGCTGCGACTCTATGAGCGTGCGGCGGTGGCGATGGTTCGTCACGAACTCACCGCAATTGATGCACGGCGCCAAGCCCGGAAGGCGGTGCGCCGTGACCGCTGAACCGCTTAACCCGTTGTTGGTCGATGAGCGCGAGGCTCGCCGCCTGCTGGGCACCGTGTCCGCCAAGTCGATGTTTAATTGGCGGCGCTGTGCCGGCTTGCCATTCGTCAAGTGCGGCTCCCGTGTCATGTACACCCCCGCCGATTTAGACGCTTGGGTTGAGCGGCAGAAGCAGAAGGGGGGCGGCAATGAGTAACGATCTACTGACGGCGGCGCTGGCGTTCACGACCGAGCAAATCGAAGCCTTCGCCGGTGCGATTTTTGCTCCCGATGAAATCATCGAAGTGCGACGGCTGCCGAGCAGACACTCGACCTGGCACGAGGCCGGCGAGCTTGCGGCGCAGGCCGCGACACTGCTGCGCGACAACGCCGCCGGTGAAAACATCTACGTCGGCGCGAATTCGCGGAAGGCTGTCGGTGGAACGAAGGCGGCGGACGTGGCGCTCGCACGCTGTCTGTTTGCCGACTTCGATCATGTTTCGATCGCGGACGCGCATACGCGGCTTGACGCCTCACCGCTTCCGACGCCGACGCTGCTGGTGAACAGCGGCCATGGCGTGCATGCCTGGTGGCGCGTGGCCGAGCCGATCACTGATCTCGCCGCCTGGAGCGAGATTCAACGGAATCTGATCGCGCTGCTAGGGAGCGATCCGGCGATCCACGATCCGCCGCGGATCATGCGGCTGCCGGGATTTATGAATCACAAGCCGCCGCCGGCGCGGTGCGAGATCGTCGAGTGCGAGCCGTCGCGTGCTTTTGAATGGCACGAACTGTTGCCGCTTATCCAGCAGCGTGCCGCAAACGGCCACGCCAGCAGCAACGGCGACCGGGTGAAAAGCGAGCCGATCGCCGATGAGCTTCGTCCGTCCGAACGTCATGCCGCTTTCGTCCGGCTGGCCGGCGCAATGCGCAGGCAGGGCGCGGACACCGCCGAAATCCTGGCGGCGCTGCGCGTGATGAATCAGCAGCGTTGCAAGCCGCCTCACCCGGATGCAAAACTGCGAGAAGTGGCCGCAGACATTGCCGGCAGATACGCGACTGGCGACACAACCTCCGAAAATGCAAGCAAAACAGGTAGTGTCACCGTGTCGCCGTTCCCAGTGGTTTTTTTTCCGTCGCCGCTGGCGGAGTATGTCGCGCAGGCCGCCGCTGCGCTGGGTTGCGATCCGGCCTACGTCGGTGTGCCGATGCTGCCGGTGATTGCCAGCGCGATCGGCAACACGCGGCGCGTACGCCTGAAAGACACCTGGACTGAGCCGCCGGTGATTTGGTGCGCGACCGTCGGCGAGAGCGGGACGGTAAAATCTCCGGCGCTGGAACTGGCGACGCGGCCAATTTGGAAACGACAGGCGGCGCTGCTGCGCATGTACGCCAAGGCACGAGCCGAACACGATCGCGCGATGAAAGAATGGAAAGCGACGCCGAAGCGTGGCGAGCCACCGGAAGCGCCCGAGCCGTGCGAGCATCCGATTTGCTCTGATATCACCGTCGAAGCGCTGGCCGATCGGCTGCAATCGACGCCGCGGGGGACGCTGATCGCGCTCGATGAATTGTCCGGCTGGTTCGGTAGTTTCAACCAATATAAAAAATCCGGGTCGGATGTGGCGCACTGGTTGGCTTTGCATGGCGCTCGCGCGTTAAAGGTTGATCGAAAAACCGGCGACAAAACCACGATCTATGTCCCGCACGCCGCTGTCTCACTCACCGGAACAATCCAACCCGACACCCTACGCCGCGCGTTGTTACCGGAGTTTTTCGATAACGGATTGACCGCGCGGCTGCTGGTGACCATGCCGCCATTGCAGCCAAAGCGGTGGAGCGAGCGGGAGATATCCGACGCGACGGCGCTGGCGGTGGATCGGCTGTTTGATTGCCTGTTCGCGCTGCAACCGGATTGCGGCGTGAATGGCGATGAGCCGAAGATGATCGACCTGTCGCCGGACGCGCTGTCCGCCTGGATCGCTTTTGTCAATCAGCACGGCGCGGAGCTTGACGTTTTGCACGGCCACGCACGCGCCGCCGCCGCGAAGCTGGAAGGCTACGCTGCGCGGTTCGCTCTGGTGCGGCATTGTGTCCGGCACGCGAGCGGCGACATGGAATCGCCTAGGATTGACTCCGACGATATCGCCGCTGGCATCGCGCTGGCGAAATGGTTCGGCGGCGAGACACTCCGCGTCTATCGGCTGCTGCATCGCGCTGCATCCGACAATCCGCACCGCGAGCTTGTGGCGTGGATTGAAGGCAAGGGCGGGCGGGCGACTGTCCGGGATGTTCAACGTGGCCTGCGCCGCTACCGGGACAATCCCGATCAAGCCGAGCGCGACCTTAACGAGCTTGTCGCCGCTGCCGTCGGCGCGTGGCAATTCATCGCGCCCGGAAAGCAAGGCGGACAGCCGACGCGCGAATTCGTTTTTTTCCGCAGCGACACTGGCGACGGCGACACAACCCCCAAAAACTTTAATGATTCTGAGGTTGTGTCACCTGTCACCACGTCGCCGGAATCCGAAAGCGATTTCAACCACGCCGATATCGACGCCTACGAAGCCGCCGAGCGCGAGGCCATGCAGCAGGAGGGCATGTGAGCAGCCCGACAGCCCGGACGTTGCTCGCGCAGGACGACGTGACCGGCGTAGCTGCAATCGCCCCGCCGCGAAGGAAACGCAAGGCGGCTGAACCGTGCTTGTTCAGATGATGCTTGACTTTTAACTAGCACTGGCTAAAGTGATTTCATGGCAAGCACGGTAAGCGACCAGTTGAAAGCAGCCATCGACGCCAGCGGCTTGAGTCGATACGCGATATGCAAGGCGATCGGCATGGATCAATCGGTAATGAGCCGATTCATGGCCGGCACAGGCGGCCTTTCAACCGAAATGACCGACAAGCTGTGTGAATTTCTGGGGCAGCACCTGGTGACTGCGAAACAACCCGCGAAGGGTAAAGAACGGTGAATCATGGCAACCATCGGCAACGATCCCAATGGACGCAAGCGAATCCTTTTCGTATCCGGCGACGGCAGCCGCCAGACGATCCGGCTGGGCAAGGCGAGCAACAAACAGGCCCAAGCCTTCAAGATGCGGGTGGAAGCCCTGATCGGCCAGAGCATCACGGGGAGCATCGACGACGAAACGTCGCGCTGGCTGGCGGCGCTGCCCGACACAATGCACTCCCGGCTTGCGGCGGTGGGGCTGGTGAAGCCGCGGAAGTTCTCGACGATGACACTTGGGGCATTCGTCGA
>Ga0163148_10005692_pt1 | contig 12361 bp, 14 predicted proteins | sample OliLakLV19MP7P2_FD_148606 | JGI IMG/M metagenome (GOLD analysis project Ga0163148, IMG submission 148606) | Freshwater microbial mat bacterial communities from Lake Vanda, McMurdo Dry Valleys, Antarctica- Oligotrophic Lake LV.19.MP7.P2 | ecosystem: Environmental > Aquatic > Freshwater > Lake >... | reverse complement strand
GCACAGCATGTCCCATTTTCGAGGTCAGCGATGGCGACGGGTGGCGCGCTGTCTGCGTCTTGAATTTGCATCGACAACGCGACAAATCGATTATCAGGCGAGACTTCGACTTGGCGCACCGCAATATCACCGCTCGGATAAATCTCTGGCGGCAGCGCGACAAAATCTGTCATTCCTTCCGTTGTGATGGTCACCAACGACCCGTTGATTGCGCCGCCGTCGCGAGTTTCGACATACAGCACCATGTTCCACCCGTCCGCGCTTTGCGCTACGACCGTGAACGGCAGCATGATGCTTAACAGCAGCGTGGCAAAACTCCATTTACGCATTGTGTCGTCCTTTACTACTTGAAAAGGGATTTGTATTGAGTTTAGCGTTATGGTTTGAGGACGGTAATTAAAGACGATTAGTTCCGATACCGGTTGAGTAATTCGCGTGTATGGGTGGATATTATTCCACCCATACAACTGGCGTGTTGTTTGTCCGTCTCTACAGCTTATCTTTTTGCGTGTAATTGCGCCTGTTCCCATTTGAGCGTCTCGCGTAATCCATCTTCGATGGAGCGCGGATTGAAACCAAGTTCGCGTTTCGCCTTGCCGCTGTCGCCCAAATACGTCATGCCGAAAACGCGCAAACTTTCCGACGAAAAGTTGCTTGGTACAGGCATCAATCGCTCAATAATACCCATGATCTGGCTCATTGCGCGCAATCCAGCTCTGCCCATCCGCATTTTCGGCGCTGGCACATTGGAGAGTTCTTCTAACACGGTGATCGCCTCAGTCAGTTTGTGCGGCGGACCTGCAAGCATATAGCTTTCGCCAACACGTCCTGTATCCATCGCCGCGATGTGCCCCTGCACAATATCGTCGATGTATCCCCATGCCAGCGCCATATCGCTCGGTATCATCGGCATCTTTCGCGCTAAAAATTGTACAAAAATATCGTGTGATACCCCTTCATCACCGGGACCATAGACCAAACCCGGCATCACGATCACGAGTGGCAGTCCATCGCGGATGAACTGTTCGGCTTCGTCGTGCGCGACCGCTTTGGTCCGATCATATTCGCTTTGATGCGTCCCTGTAAAGTTATAATTTTCATCGACGACCGCGCCGGCGGTATCGCTGTTGACCGCCAGTGTGCTGGTATAAACGCCTTTCGCAATATTCAGATCACGCATCATCGTCAAGACATTACGCGTACCTTCTACGTTGGTCGCCCATCCTGGACTTTTGTCTTTAACACCGACTTTGTACCAGCCTGCGACATGAAACACGCCATCCGTGCCGCGCATCGGCGCGCGCATCGTCTCAAATTCGGTGATATCGCCTCTGTAGATTTCTGCGCCCAATGCTTTGAGATCATCGGCTTTTGCTGGCGTGCGCGCCACGATCACGACTTGATCGCCGCGCGCTAGCAGCGCTTTTGCGAGCGCCTTGCCGATGAATCCCGTCGCTCCTGTGACAAAATAGCGCATGGCTCGCTCCTTTAGCGTCGCAAATGCGAAACGACCAGGTATACGCCGATCACGATCAGCGTCACCGCGACAAAGTTGATCTGTACCGCCGCGACCAAAAACAGCCGGACACCAATTCCACCAAGCGTCAGCACGATCCCGACGATCCACGTCAGCAAGCCGACATGCCAGCCTTTGCTGGTTTGATACACGCTCGAACCGAGCAGTACCAAGCCGCCCGCCAGCATTGCCCAGCCTTCTTCGATGATCCCGAATGCGAACACCGCCAGTGTAATCATCAACAGCCCCGCCGTGATGATTTCAGCTTGTGTCTCGCGCGCATCGATATTTTGCTTCTGCGACATCATTCCCTCCCATTTGGGTTATAATCACTATAACACGAGAGAAGGAAATCCCCATGTTGACACGTTTGCATTTCAAAAATTGGCGCAGTCTGAAAGACGTGACCATCGATAATTTGACGCCGCTCACGGTATTCATCGGCGCAAATTCGTCGGGGAAAACAAATATTGTGGATGGTTTGGATTTTATGATTAAGATGATGAGCGGTGATCCAACACCAGCCGTCCGCGCAAATCGGGGCAATAAAACCAGAACGTTGAATACAGATGATGAAGATGCACTTGTGTTCAGCGCAACTTATCTCGATCCGGTTTCCAAGAAGCATCTCACATATGAAATGAACCTCAAAATTGAAACGGCGAAAGATTTACCAACTTATTTTCATTCGCACTTGTGCGAAGGTGAGAAGCGATTATTTACGCAAACAATCGATAAATTTCCGATTCTTGTGTTTGGTATAAGTCGTTGGCGTGAGGCGTCTTGGGCAGATGAAGGTCATTTTATAGAAGGCATCGACCAACACGAAGCAGAACATTTACTACGCCGAACAAAAATTTTTGTTCAAGAGCGTTGGCAAATTTTAGGTGAAGGTTTTCTTCCAAAGTTGGCGGTTACTTTTGCTGAGTTAGGCGCAATTTACCCAATTCAAAATAATGGAGCAAATTTGGTCGCCATACTTGATTATATGCGCGACGCACATCCAAACATATTTACGCTTTTTCAGCAAGACATAGCGTGGATGTTAAATCATATTGAACACGTCGATATAAATTTGATCAAAGATCAAGAAGCTCGCTTTTCGATTTTTGAGAATGCGCATCCGTCTATTGAAGCCCCTACCATTTCGGCGGGTACTGCTCATATTGCGGCAATGCTTGCGGCGTATTACGCGTTCGATTTTAAGAATCAAGAACTCCCCGGTTTGGTTATCATTGAAGAACCGGACACAGCGCTTAACCCCGGGTTGCTTGAAAAGTTTGTTGAACTATTGCGCGATTATGTCTCCGATCCAGAGAAGCCACGTCAATTCATCATGACGACGCATAATCCCGCCTTCCTTGATTTTTTCCAGCCGGAGGAAGTGCGCGTTGTCAGCCGTGATGAACAGGGCTACACCCATGTTGACCCAATTCCCGAACATATCAAAGAGGTTTGGCTCGACAAGTACGGACTAGGCGAAGTGTGGATGACCCGTGCCTTCGGAGGTTTGCCCGAATAATGAAGACGCTTTGGCTTATTTCGGAGGATGAAAGCGGCGCACAAATATTTCGTGCAATTTTCGAACGGCGTTTTCCAGAAATGCATGTCCCCTATATCCTGCCACGTGGCAACCATCCAAACATCAGCCGTTTGGCAATCGATATTGAAGACCTCATCAATAACATCCACGTAGACAAACGACGAAAAGCAGACGACTGCATCGTGGTTTTGCACGATTTAGATGCACAGCGACGTACAGAAACATCCGATTACGACAAAATTAAGAAAGCGTGCGAAAAAGCTGTTAAAGATGGACTCAAATTACTGGAATGTATCGCTGTAGATGAAATCGAGTCGTGGTTGTTGGCGGATAGCGGTGTCTGTCAATGGCTCGGTGAAAAACGTGGAAATTATGATACCAAAGCCGCCCCAAAAGATATTCTGAACGGTTGGCTAAAACGTAAAGGGAAAATCACCTATTACAGTGTACGCGGACGCGATGAAGTGTTTAAACATATCGTGGGCGATGGCGATCAAAAAGAATACAGCCCATCCATGAGATGGGCTTTTACTGCGCTGACTAACGCATCATGCACAACATAACTTCTTTACTTTACTCCTGCCGCAGCGCCGCCGCCGTTTGCAGTTGGCTTAAGCGCCGCGCCGGATACACCCCTGCCAACAGTGCCGCGATCACTGCGACCGCGAACGCCAGCGCAAATTCTTCCGGCGGCAGCGTCAACTGCATCGTCCAGCCAAACGAGCGCACATTGATTACGTAAAGCAAGATCAGCGCCAATGCCAACCCAATCGGCATCGCCAACGCCCCCGCTGTGATGCCCATCAGTCCGGTTTGGATCAACGTATAATCGCGCAACTGCCCCCCTGTCAAGCCGACCGCACGCATCACCCCATATTGGCGTGTTTGTTCGAGTTGCAGCGACATTAGCGCGCTCAGAATGCCGATAAACGCCACGACGACCGACAACAATTGCAGCGCATCGGTGATTGCAAACGTACGATCAAACACATTAAACACGCCCGCACGCAGGGAGCGGTTGCTCTGAACCACCATCTCTGTTCCCGCCATCGCCTCGCGCACCTGCGTGAGTGCCGTTGTCAAGTCGGTATCTGGCAGCAGGAACACCGCTATCGACGTGATATACGGATCGTCGAAATACTGCCGATACACGCTGTCCGCCATAATGCTCGTGCCTTGATCGGTCGAGTAATCATAATAGACGCCGATCACCGTGAACACGATCTCGCCGTTGTCGGTCAAGAGCGTTATCTGGTTGTTTGCTGGCGATAGTCCACGCCGGAATGCGAATGGCTCGCTCACGATCAGATAATCGCCTTGCGACAACATCTCTGGCATGTAGCGTGCACCCAATGTGGTATCAAACCACACAAATTTACGTTCGCTGCTGACCACCTCATCGGTGGCGGCGGTCATATTCATCGGCGGCAGTTCAGGGTAATCGGGCGTCGTGACGGTCACATTGCGCCCTGTCACCACCCGCGCCAAGCCAGCGACGTTCGACCGAATTTGGTCTGCGATTGCCGGGTCAACGTCAGCTTCAACGCGCGTTGCTGTCACTTGTGGCGGCGATATATAGATATCCGCGCCAAGCGTAGTTTCCAGCCAATCCGCGACGGTGCTTCGGAAACTGCTGATCATGACGCTGACACCGACGATCACGCTGACGGCAATGGTCAGCGCCGCTACAGCGACCGATGTGCGGCTCAGAGAGCGGATTACCGCGCGCGGCGCCATGCGCCCTAAGACGCCAAACAAGCGTGCCGTAATCGGCGTGAACAGGCGCATTGACCCGACTAAAACAATCGGTGTGAACAACGCGCCACCCACAATGACCGCAAATAAAGCACCAAAGCTGATGATCAAACTGTTTGTTGGCAATCCGAGCAGCACGACGCCCGCGACCACCATCGCTGCCGCACCAATCGTGACCAACGGCAGCAGTTTGACCGTACTCGATTCCAGGTCACTGCGCCGCATTGAGCCTGCGGGCGGTGTACGCGTCGCTTCGATGCTGGGCACGAGCGCCGCGCCGATGCTGGCAATCAAGCCGATCCCGATGCCTTTTACCAATGTAAACGGATCAACCGTGATGCGCTGCACGTTGACGGCGAAATACAAGTCGCTGATTGTTTGACTGACCAAGCCGACTGCCGCGCGCCCAAAAATAATACCTAAGCCTAAACCGATCACCGTGCCGATAATGCCTAACGTGATCGCTTCGCCAAGGATCAAACCGAAGATTTGCGGCTTGGTCGCGCCAATCGAGCGCATAATGCCAAGCACGGTGCGGCGCTGTACCACGCTGAACGTCACCGTGTTGTAAATCAAGAACACGCCGACAACCAGCGCTAACAAACTCAACGCCTGCAGGTTCAATTCAAACGCATCGGTCATTTGACCCAGCGCGCTGCTTGCGCTTTGCGTAGTCGCCAACTGCGCGCCCTCTGGCAAAATCACCCTAATCGTATTTTCATCATAGCCCGTTGGCAAAATCAAATCGATCCGACTGATTTGTCCACGCCCAACAGTGATCGCTTGTGCGGTGGATATATCGGTCAGCAGCAAGTTATCAAGTGCATCTGCACTCACCCGATCCGCCGGGCGCAGAACGCCAACGATACGGACGGGGGTGCTGGCAGCATTCGCCAGAATCGTGATCGTGTCACCCGCACTCACGTTGTAGCGATCTGCCAATGTTTGACTGATCAACGCTGTATTTGGTTCTGCGATGAACGCATTCAGGGCTTCGAAGGCATTCTGATTTTCGCCTTCAACTTCAATATCACTCAAGTATTGGCGGAACGGCGGTTCTGCAAACGGGTCAACGCCGAGCAAGCGCAGCAGTTGATCGCCTAAATCCACAGCGCGCACATATTCATCGATAATGGGCGCGACAGCGCGCAAACCGAGATCGACGCGCAGTTGGCGATACAGCGCCGTCGGTACACCTGTCGAAGTCCCTGTAATCTGATGTGTCGCCTTGCCGGTAATCGTTTGCGAACTCAAGCTAAAAGCACGACTGGCACTGCCATTGGCGATATCGATAGCGATTACAACTGCGACGCCTAGTGCGACGCCGACCACGAATAATACGCTTTGTAAAAATCGCCGCGAAATGTAGCGGCTCGCCAGCCGAAAAATAATCGGGATACGCATGGTTGTGATGACCTACTCTGCTAGTTGCTCAAGGATTCTAGTGTTATCAGCCATTGATTGAAATGTGGACAATGCTGGCGTATTGTGTCCAATCCAATATCCAATGAGATCAATGAACCAAATAAGGGTTTATCATATCGTGTTGAATATCGGCTGAGAATTTCCATTAATCGTTGTGAAGGAGATTTGGTATCGTTGATCGCTTCGGGGCTTTCAAATTCATCGTGGATGGCTTGTATATCTAAAAGAGCTTTGGCGGGTAACTCTGGAAACGTCTGCACGATTTTTGCGGGTTCGGCATAAAGCATCGCTTCAAATTCATGCAGTGCAAAATAGGGCTTGAAGCGCGAATCAGGAATATCGGCTTGTGGTTGCTGTTCCAAAAATGCTACTTTATCGGATACCGAAGCGAAATTTTGTGTTTTTATACGATCCCAACCCGGAAAATCTTTACCGTCAAGACGGCAATAGTCAAAAAATGTGGTAATGATTACTGCATTGGTATTTTTTATCAACTGTTCTAAATGAAATTTGATTTTTCCGTAGGAGACAACGCCACCTCTATAATTGCCTGAATCAACCACACGTTTCGTTATCGTTAAGGTTGGCGTGATATACAAGTTATGTTTTTCAAGATACGGGTTGAGTACATCAATCACAAATGCTTCTTCGGTTTGCCCCTCTACAAGTGCCAAAATGTATTTCATAGTCGTGGTCTACCGCCGATTACATTTTTTTCCCACAAATCGCCCAACCCATATTCACTTAACCAGCTTTCTAGAGATGCTGTATCCAATCTTTTAAACACACTTTGAGCATCTTCTCTTTCAACTACAAGAATATCTTCTGGATCAAGCTGGTTGATTAAGGGGACAGATTGTGTCGACACGATCACTTGCGTTTTTGCAGCCGCGCTTCGGAGTAAACTTGCTAGTAAAGTGATTGCATAGGGGTGTAAACCGAGTTCTGGTTCATCGATGAGGATCACAGATGGTAATTCTGGTTGTAACAGGAGCGTTGTCAGGCAAATAAAGCGAAGCGTGCCATCGGATAAAGCATGAGCATTAAAATAAGTGTCTGAATCTTTTTCGCGCCACTCCAAACGAATGCTTTCTTGTTTTGATCGAAGCAAAGGTTCAAGCGAAAAGTTGCCAAAAAAAGGTGCTATCAATTGAATTGTTTTAACAATTCTTCTATAGTAGTCAGGATGTTCCTTTTGTAATAGGAATAAATAAGCTGCTAAATTTCCTGCATCCGGTCTGAAGAAGCGATTATCATCAATATTGCTACTTTGTTTGACGCGCGCTGATGCACTCGTATCGTGAAAGTGATAAACTTTCCAATCCTTGATAGCATCAATAACATAATCGACAGCCGCACGGTTCGGATTCAAATTTGATTCTTCGTATAATTGGGTTTCTCTGTGACCACTACCTAAACTGTTCCAGAACGGTGTCGGGTATTTGGAGTGATTCCATAAACCATATGATTCTTCACCAAAAAAAAGCTTTTCTATTTGGCTTGGAACAAGACGCATACTATAAAGGTTTGTCAAATCAGGCTGTTCACCAGAAAATTCAAAGCTCAATTTGATTTCATCAGTGACACTCTGTCCAAAATATAATAAGCTGTCTGCCCCACGCGCCTCAGTATAAGCTTGTAATCTTTGTTCGATAATGGCATTCAAGAGTTCAAACAGAGAGATAAAGTTGCTTTTCCCTGCGCCATTCGCGCCAATCAAGACGTTCAGATTGCGTAATTCGATGTCCGCATCTCGGATCGATTTATAGCCACTCACCTTGATGCGTTCTAAGCGCTGTGTCGTCATATCATATAGCCTTAAAGGGCGAACACATGGGTTCGCCCTCAAGCATAACAGAAGATGATTTTGTATGCCGTAGTGACTAGGGTTAAGCGTCAGCGCTCTGCCGTACCAGCACCTTTTCGACGACCGCTTCGCGCGTTTCTTCCTCGTCGGCATCGCGATAGCCCAATTTGTTGAGCGCACTCTTTGCGGCTTCGCCTACGGTATCATGATCGACCGCTACGACACGCAGCAGCGCCTTGATCGCGCGCCGATCCCCAATTTTACCCAGCGCTTCGGCTGCGTGCAGTCGGGTTTGATATCCATCCGCGTTGAGTACTTCGATCAAGCCATCGACTGCGCGCACATCGCCTATCTTGCCTAACATCAGCGCCGCGCGCCCACGAACGATCAAATCCTCGGTCGGATTTTTCAAAGTAACAATCAGGGTGCGGATTGCTTCGTCTCCGCCCAACATGCCTAGTTTCATGACAGCAGTGCGGCGTTTATCTTTGTTGACATCCCGAAGTTCTGTCATCGCCTGTTTCACTGCCACCGGGTCAGGTTCCGTCATGGTGCAAAAACTCCTTCGCCCTGTCTATGCGAGGTGATCATCAGCTTGCCCTCATGTATACGGCATACCCGATCTGCAAGTGGCACAATTTCTGGGTTGTGCGTCGCCATAATCAACGTCTTACCGACCTCTTTGGTCAATTCTAGCAGAAGTCGTAAAACACGTTCTCCCGTCTCTTCGTCTAGGTTGCCAGTTGGCTCATCTGCCAGCAAAATCGGCGGCTCGTGAACTAATGCTCGCGCAATTGCCACCCGCTGCTGTTCGCCGCCGCTTAGTTTATCGGGAAATGTGTCCGCGCGGTTAGCAAGCCCAACCCGATCCAGGAGCACCCGACCACTTTTCTCGGCATCGCGTGCAGCGGTGCCGCGCAATTCGAGCGGCAGCGAGATATTCTCCAGAACTGTTAACGTGGGGATCAAGTTGAAAAATTGAAAGACGATACCGATGCTCTCGCGGCGGAAAAACGTCATTTGACGATCGTTGAGGTGAGTGATTTCAGTGTCGCGGATTCTCATCGTCCCGCTTTCAGCACGGTCAATTCCACTGATGAGGTTGAGCAGGGTACTCTTACCGCTTCCACTTTTGCCGAGCAGCACGAAGAATTCGCCCTCGTAAATGTCGAGATCGACATCTGTCAAGATTGAGCGCGTGCGTCCACCTTCCGAATAGTCTTTGTTCAGACCGCGAATTTGGATGATGGGAGGCGCATTCGTGTGCGCTGTGATGTCGTTGAGTGTCATCATTGGATGCCTATTATAATCGCATTGCCGTGCAATTTGTACCCCATTTCACAATACTTTACGCCCGACCGATGAGCCGCAGATGATAGACACTTTGATTCTAATCTAGATTTCGCTGATGATGCGTGAATTTATGGCGCGATGTTCAATCGGAGTGCTTCAAGCTGAACCGTGCGTTCTTGAGGATGAGCCGGATGTTCAAAATCGACCAGGGCGATAACTTTCCGGTTTTGGCCGGGGCACAAAGTTCCATCGCTCAAATCTAGCCCGATTTCCGTTAGCGGATTTTCACCTTCGGGCAGCGGAAATTCACTGACAGTAGACACTGCCAGATACCAGTCATCAGTCAACGTCCGCTTGACCATCGTTGCCCCACACCGTAACATTCACCTTATTATCGATCTCGTGGAGTAATACCGCATGACTCAACTTCGCAAGCGCATCCTCACCGGCGACCGCCCGACCGGAAAATTACATCTTGGTCATTACGTCGGCTCGCTGGCGAACCGCGTGCGTTTACAACAAGAATACGATTGCTTTTTCATCATCGCAGATTTGCACACAATGACGACTAAGCCGGAGCGTGAGCATTTGGTCGCTCTGCGCGAGAATATCTACGATATTGTGTTAGATTATTTGAGCGTCGGCATCGACCCCAACCAAAGTACGATCTTTTTGCAAAGCGCGGTGCCGGAAGAATACGAACTCAATTTAATCTTTGAAATGATGATCACTGTCAGCCGTTTGGAACGTGTGCCGAGCATCAAAGATATGGCGCAAGCCGCCAACTTAGGCGATTCGCTGCCCTTCGGTTTGCTTGGCTACCCAGTCTTACAAGCCGCAGATATTTTACTGCCACGTGCTACGCTCGTCCCCGTTGGCAAAGATAATGAGTCGCATCTCGAAGTCACACGCGAAATCGCCCGCCGTTTCAATAACCTGTACGGCGATGTGTTTCCGATTCCCGATACGCTCATCGGGGACGTGCCGTCGCTGATCGGCACTGATGGACAGGGAAAAATGAGCAAGTCGCTTGGAAACGCCATTTTGTTGAGCGACAGCCAAATCGAGGTCGAACAAAAAGTCCGCGTCATGTATACCGACCCCGCTCGTGTGCGCGCGGATATTCCCGGCACTGTCGAAGGCAACCCCGTTTTTGTCTATCACGATGCATTCAACCCGAACACCGATGAAGTCAACGATTTGAAAGAGCGTTATCGCACCGGCAAAGTCGGTGACGTAGAAGTCAAGAAAAAACTTGCCGCCGCCATCAATAGTTTCTTAGAGCCGCTCCGCGCGCGCCGCGCTCACTTTGAAGCGACGCCTGGTTTGGTCGAAGAAATCTTGGTTGCAGGGACAGACAAGATGCGTGCTGAAGCCCGCGAAACCATGCGCCTTATTCACGATGCGATGGGCATGTATCGGCTGCCCCGCTAAAATTTCACGCTTGTACGGGCGGGTTAAAATCCGCCTGTAATATAGAGGAGCTAAATCATGACCGACCAAACCCTGCATTTTCGCATGGAACGCTTCGACGACGAAGATGGTATTTACTACGTCATATCGGGAGTTGAAGAACTCATTGTCACGGATGGTGAAACTATCGAAGAAGCGTTGGATAACTTACGCGAAGCAATTGAAGTCCATTTTATCTGAAAAGCGCCGTAAAACCCCTGCCTTCAGGCATGGGGATATGAGGCGTCGGTCTTGTGTTTTCTTCTGCTGAAATAGGGTATGATAGGGGAGGTTGAGGATGAGGAAACACCCCCAACCAACTCCCGACGTAGGAGCGCCGAAAGCATGAGTGACTCTATCACCCTTCACAAGATGTACAAATACCGACTTTTCCGCGCCGACAAGAAAGATCGGAGGCTGCGGCATAAGCTGTTTATTGCGTCTACGGTGTGGAATCACTTCATCGCCCTCCAACGGCGTTACTACCGCCTGACGGGCAAATACATCTCGCTCAATGCGATGAATAAGCATGTCCTCAAACTGCGAAAGACGGAGCGGTTCGCTTTGTGGCGTGACCTGTACTCGCAGGTCTGCCAGAATGTGTGTTGGCGTGTGGATGATGCCTACCAACGCTTCTTTCACAAACTGGCAAAAGGGCGTCCGCGGTTTCGCAAAGCGAAGAAATACGCCTCGTTCACCTTTCCGCAGTCGGGCTATCAACTCGTGTCCTTCGATCAGAACGAAGTTAAGCGTAATGAGAAGTACACACGAGCGCGGTCGAGCCTGAAGATTGAAGGCGTGACCTATCGGTTTGTTCAACATCGCCCAATGCTGGGCGAAATCAAGACGTTGACGGTCAAACGCGATAGTGTGGGCAGACTATGAGTGGTCTTCAGCGTTGAGGAAACCATGAGTATCCCCGAAACCCGCACGGGTAAAAGCGGCGGTTTCGACTTCGGACTCAAAACGTTCCTCACGGACGATGAAGGGCGCGCCTACACCAGCCCGCAATTCTTTGCACAAGGTATTGAAAAAACGCGCAAACTTCACCGCCAGTTGTCCCGTAAGGTGGAAGGTTCGAACCGCCGCAAACGGGCGCGACGGACGCTGGCAAAGCACAGCGCGGACATTGCCAACAAGCGGCGTGACCATCACTTCAAACTGGCGCATCGCCTGTGCGACGAGTATGACACATTGTACTTTGAGGACTTGAACCTGCAAGGCATGAAAGCGATGTGGGGACGCAAGGTGAGCGATCTTGGCTTTGCCAGTTTCGTGAGCATCCTCGAATGGGTGGCGTTGAAGCGCGGGAAGTCGGTTGTGAAGATCGGTCGCTTCGTGCCAACGACTAAAACCTGTTCCGGTTGTGGGCAGCGCCATGATCTGACTTTGCGCGATCGAGTGTTGGCGTGTGATTGCGGTCTTGTCATTGACCGCGACTACAATGCCGCGATTAACATCAAACACAGCGGGGCATCGCTGTGCTACCGGAGCGACGATAAGACGAAAGTTCGCCTTCGCAGTCGCGGTGAGGGTAGAAGCCCCCGCCTTTAGGCGTGGGGAGTATGTC
>Ga0163148_10005691_pt1 | contig 12369 bp, 9 predicted proteins | sample OliLakLV19MP7P2_FD_148606 | JGI IMG/M metagenome (GOLD analysis project Ga0163148, IMG submission 148606) | Freshwater microbial mat bacterial communities from Lake Vanda, McMurdo Dry Valleys, Antarctica- Oligotrophic Lake LV.19.MP7.P2 | ecosystem: Environmental > Aquatic > Freshwater > Lake >... | reverse complement strand
GCCAGTGATTTCTCCCGCAGCATCCCGCAAGACCTCGCCCGCTGTCTGCAGCTGCCGGATCGCTCCATCGCTTTGGCGCCGAATTCTGTACTCGTAAACGATCGAGTTTGAAGTGGTGAAACCGTCGGCCACAATTTGCTTAATTCGCGCACGATCTCGATCCAGAACCAGGGCGTCATGCAGCTCCTGCGTAGGCGCGGTCTCACGCGCGACTCCGAAGATTCGATACAGCTCTTCGGACCAATCCAAGCGCCCACTGGCCTTATCCCACTGCCAACTCCCGACATGAGCAATGCGCTCGGCTTCGGCCAACATGCGAGCGTGCCGCACCACCTCGGCCTCCGCGCGTTTCGCTTCGGAGATATCTCGCGTCAAAATGCACGCAAGCTCCACTTTCCCGGCCTTCTTGTAAGCGCCTACCGCGTTGCCAAACCAACCATCCAGTGTGGGCGCATAACCCTCGTAGTACGAGGCCTGACCCGTTTGGAAAACCTCAGCGAGTGCCGCTTCAGCCATTGGGCGCGACGCGGCATCCAGAAAATCATAGATGGAGGCGCGGCCGATGATCTCATCCAGATTCACACCCTCGGCAGTGCGATTCACCCAACGATACACCCCATGCTCATCCACCAAAACGATGAAATCGAACGGAGTTTCTGCGATCGAACGCCACCGCGCTTCGCTCTCGGCTAGCTCCTCGGTGCGTTTCGCGAGCTCTTGCTCCATCGCCCGCCGTTCAGTGACATCGAGCACCGTGCCGACCACACGCACAATCTTCCCGTCTTCACTCCGGAGTGCGCGACCTCGAATCAGCACATGCCGTTCGCCATGCTGCGGCAACTGCAGCCGCAGGGCAACGCTTTGCGGTTGAGCCGTGTGCTTGGCCCGCTCAACCAGCAGCATCATGAGTGAATTGTCTTCGGTGTGCACACGCGCGCACAGTGCATCTAAGGACGGCGTGTCCAGGCCTGGCTCGTATTCAAGCAGCGAATACAAATTCTCGGACCAAGTTACCCGATTGGATTCAATGTCCCATGCCCAACTGCCGAGTTGCGCTACGCGCTCCGCTTCTTCAAGCAGTGCTTCGATGGAGCCTTCCCCCAAATCCAACGTTGACTTAAATCGCTCGCGCGAAATTTGCTCGGCTTCAAACGAAGAGTCGGACGGCGTGACGCCGCTGGCTGGCTCGGGGTTCCCCATGAGGACCCCAGAGGATAGAGCCCAAGGCCCCACGAGGGGAATCCCCATTCGAACAAGTCACGCTTAACCGCCGTGGAGCCGCAGACGCCGCAGACGCCACCGCGACGAACCGTGGTCAGCCGTTCAGTTGGCAATTCCGTGCAGCTAACGCGTCAATCCGTTAATCGCCACTTGCAATGCCTCAATCTGGGCATCGTTGCGGTGTAGCGCCTCAAAACTCTTGGCTTCCTTAAGCTTGGCGGCCTGCTTTTTCCACAGCCCCAGGAGCGGCGACACCCCGGTCTTAACCTCAACATTTAGCGCACCTAGCGCCTGCGACTGCGCATCCAACAGGGCCGTTTCGAATGCGGTGCGGGCCTCAACACCGGCTACCAACACGACCGAACCTTCGGGCGCAGCATCCACGGGACGACCGGCGTCCACCGCGGCGTCTACCTCTTTTTCATAATTTTCAAGCGCTGTCCTCCACTTGTCTAAGACAGGAACCAGACGCTCTGCGCTCTGTGGTACGCGCGACACCCCCCGGACGTACCGGGAGTACTGCGACCACTCCTGCCGGACCGCCAAGAGCGCACTCCCACACACAGGAGGCTTCTTCTCATCCCACTGGCACACCGCAGGCAATCTGCGCAAACAACCCAGTCGATAAGCGCCCAACACTTCCGCGAAATCTGGCGCATGAGTGGCACCCTCCGCACCCTCGCACCGATCGATGCGACAGCCTGCGGTGATCGCCTCTTCAGCAGCATCACACAGATCTTTTTTATCCCGGTTCGGGATGGCATGCGGCACGCCGTAGAGACTGACCAGCGCTGCGCCATAGAACAGACTGGCAGCCTCGGGGTGAGCATTGCGATGCGCCTGCCGCGAGAGCGCGAAGGCTCCCTTGGCAGCTGAAACGTGCCATTTCTTTTCGGCGTCTTTCTGCACTTCGAAGCTCGAGAGCGACTTCAAGCCATCGCTCAAACACAGGAGCGATGTGATCTCGTTGCCGATAGGCACTTCTACGTAGCAAGCCTTCATTCCCGGCTTCTCCGGAATGTGCGTGAGGATGGGCATATCCGCCACAACGACAGCGCCTAACAGGGAAAAAGCCACGAACGCCGCGCTGGCGACCGCCGCACGTTGCTTTGCCCGAGAGCCACTAGCGCTTCGCATAATTTTCGCCTCCACGGGTAAACAACCCCTTCGCGAGCGCGCGAAGCTCTTCAGCTTTCACGCTAGCGCGACTGAGCTTGGCTTCACGTGCGAGGTCCTCACTCTGTTTCTTGTAAATTTCCTGAGTGGCCTGGGCGGTGCTGAGCTTGCCGTAGACTAGGGCAAGCCCGCCCACGCTCACCAAGAGCAGCACGGCGAGTGCCACGATCCCGGCGGCCGCGCGTTTGGGCAGCTTGAGCTCCACCAACGCGATCAATCCAGCAGGCGGCAGATCTTCGCCCCCTTTCCAAATGATCTTCGGCGAGCCAACGGTGTGCATCCAAAGCTGATCGAGGAGGGGCTCAGCTTCCTGCCTGAGTGCGACCACGCGAACATGATGGGCGGACAACAAATCCACGTTCCAAACCCGGGCTTCGGGATCGAATGAACCTAACTCAACGCGATAGAGCTGTGACACGCCGCGCAGCCTAGCCGAGGCTATCTGTGGTCGTCCAGGAGCTGGAGCTGCTCGCGCCAAACAAGGTTCTGAGCTTCGCCACGTCTTCAGGCTCACCCATGACAATGAGTCCCGCCCCAGCCTTCACTTCCGCGTCTGGCCCGGGATTGTAAACGTAATGGTCCCCCGGCTCGTGCAGCGCGATCACCAACAGCTTCGTTTGCTGTCGAATCGGGATGTCGCGCAAAATTTTGTTCGCGTACTCCGAACTCTCGGGAACCATCACTTCATCGAATCTCAAGTTTTTCGTGACCCGCAGCATGCGGTCCAAAAACTCGGTGACTCGGGGCCGTATCAATTGACTCACCAGGCGCAAGCCACCGATGCGATGCGGGCTGACCACAGAATCCGCCCCAGCCCGAAAGATCTTGGGCTCATTTTCAATCTCGACAACTTTCGAAACGATGCGGGAGGAGGGATTCAGCGCTCGGGCCGAAAGCGTGATGAATAGGTTGTCCGGATCTGTGGGCAAAGCTGCGATAACGCCACTCGCCCGTTCCACGCCGGCGGCGATCAGCACGTGATCATCGGTGGCGTTCCCCACCACGCACAGGAGCTCCATCTTCAGCTCCGCGGCCAAGTGCGAAAGCTTGGCTTCGTCTTGATCCACCACCACGAACGGAAGACGCGTGGCCACGAGCTCCTCGACGACATAACGCCCGGTGCGCCCGCATCCGGCGACCACAAAATGATTAGAAAGCGCGGCTATTTTTTGGTTCATGACCCGACTCCGAAACGCCTTACCGATGTAGCCCTCAATGAGCAGCGTGGTGAGTGTTGATTGAAAAAATGCAATCGCAGCAACTCCGCATACGATCAGCACTACCGTGACCATGCGCGCCACGGGGAATTTTTCCATTTGAGGCAGCTCCGAATAGCCGACGCTCGAGACCGTGATCAGAGCAAAATACGCTGTCTCGAAGAAGGAATAATTACCGCCACCCAACAGGAAGAGGCCCAGGGAACCTAAAGTGATCACCACGAACAGCAGCGAGAGGGCGATAGCTACGTGGCGGACGTGGACCTTGAGCATCAGGCGCGGGGCCCACGATAGCTCAGGCGAGCAGATTGCCCAACGCGGAAGCGAGGCCGGGGTATTTCCACTCAAAGCCCCGCTCGGAGAGGCGCTTCGGTAAGACGGGCTGGCCCCCAATGATCGGCGCCGCCCCTTCTCCCAACACCAGCTTCAACGCAAAGGCGGGTGCCTTAAACCAGGTGGGGCGCTGCAACGTTTGGCCCAACACGCGCGTCAACTCAGCATTGGTCACAGGCTTTGGGCCAGTAAGGTTGAACGCGCCGTGTGCCTCAGGATCAGCCAGCAAATGCTCCACACCTCGGACCACATCTTCGAGATGGATCCAGGAAAAATACTGCTTCCCCGAACCCACCTCACCACCGACAAACATTCGGAACGGCTTGAGGAGTGCCTCCAGCGCTCCCCCACCCTTTCCGAGCACCACGCCCAAGCGAAACACCACCAGGCGCACGCCCAGGGCTTCCACCTCTTCCGCACTCCTTTCCCATTCCACACACACCTGCGCCAGAAAATCGTCACCGGCTGGGCTGCTCTCGCTCCGCGGCTCGGTCCCGATCTCGCTGCCGTAAAAACCAATCGCCGACGCACTCATTAATAACTTCGGCTTAACGGCTGCTTGGGCCATCGCTTGGACGAGCGTTCGGGTGCCCTGCACCCGGCTTTCACGGATCAGCTGCTTATTCTCTTCGCTATACCGCACACCGACCGCTCGCTCACCGGCGAGGCTGATCACAACTTCCTGACCCTCCAGATGTTGAAACCACGCGCCCGGCTCAAGCGGTGTGTAGGCGTGAATGCTCTTGGCCCCAGCTGGGAGCTGTTTGGCACTCCGGCTGAGCACCGTGACCTCGTGGCCCAGCGCGCCAAGCCGCTCCACCAAACTCTTCCCCACAAAACCGGTCCCACCACTCACTAATATCTTCGACATTTTGAGCCTCGCCTCAAATTGACCTATAAGTCCCGGGGTTGGCCAATGCCAGCGCTTCGGCCAACTTGGCCTCCCTCGGAGAATTCACCGCATGACTCGCTTCCCCGCTTTCTTTGCCCTCGCAGCCACCACGGCGCTTGCTTTCGGCTGTGCCAAATCGCCCGCCGTGCCCTTCGACAAGGCGAAGTCGAGCAACGTGACCGCGTTTCGTTTGCAAAACTTCGAGCCACCCCCCGCAGCCGCCACGCCGAATGCCGCTGCCGCGCCCGGAACAGTGCCTGGCTTGCCACCGCAGCTCCAACAGTGGATCCAGCAAGCCGCACAGACTCTCCCGCAGTTGATCCCTCCGGGACTCCTGCCGCCCGGCCTGTTGCCGCAAGGTGCACCGCTCGCACCCGCCGTGGACACCACGCCGCGCTTTCATACGTTTCGCATTCTGAATCAAACTCAGGTTATCGATTCAGGCCTACGCGAGGAACTCGCCGAAATTCTTGGCGATCCGGATAATTTCCAGGCCGAGCATGCCAACTGCGCGTATGCCGAAGTGGGCGTCTCCTTCTCCAATGGTGGGCCGCCGAGCGACCTTCTGATCTCCTTCTCGTGCAATCACGTGATGCCGCAGACGTTCCCCTGGCCGCATCCGCACACGGGATTGAAACCTGAAACGGTGAAAAAGCTCTCGAAAGTTGTGAATAAGCTCTGGCCGCCCGGCATGTGATCGAATGGACTTCGACGCTTTCAAGCACGCGCTTTCAGGCCCGCAACCCAAAAATTTGGGGAAAAGGCTCGAAGCGCTGTGGCTTGAAGCACACGGTGATTGGGATGGGGCCCATGCGATCGCGCAAGACCTCCCCGACAACGAGGGCGCCTGGCTTCACGCGTACCTGCACCGGCGTGAAGGCGATGAATCCAACGCGGGCTATTGGTACGCGCAGGCTGGCAAGCCCCACTGCCGAAGCTCACTGGAAGCCGAATGGGAAGAGCTGGCGCGCGCCTATTTAGCAGCGGACACGGACCGGGCCTAAGCCTCGCGCTATGTCAGTTTCTGTCGACAAACATGCGCCAAACCAGAGCCCAGCTTGACGCACGCCTCGGGATGGCCATATTGGGCCCTCTCAACAACTAACTCCCCTCCCACGGGGGCGATCGGTTTCGACGTGGGGACTGAAGGTTAATCTGCGTGCGGTGGCGCCTGTCCCACCTTACAAAATGGGCCGTACCAATTGCGAACGATAACGCACTCGCTCTCGCAGCCTAAAAAACTGTAGAGCCGTCCAACTGTCAGATTGTCTTGGTAGCAGAAGGGCGTCAACACTAAGGCTGGTTCTCGATGTGTGCTGCTTGCTTCGAGAATGAGACACAGGGGAGCTAGGTCGCTGGCCGAATCCACGAAAGCCCGCCACCGGGCTTAATCTGTGGCTACGCACGTGAACGAAGGTTGATTGGACGCCTCGCGGATCCGGGTTCGATTCCCGGCGCCTCCACTTAAAAGCTAAGCATTCTTAATAGTTTGGGAGCCGACAGCGATTTCGGTTCCCGTATTGTTCCCAACTTCTACGCCCGGCAGGCCGTTTGAACCGCACGCGATGCTTTGTTGGACACTACGGGCAGGGCTCCCCCACCTAGACCTCGACCTGGACGAAGGCTTCGGCCTCAATCCTCGGCTTGATGGCTGCGTAAACGCCGGGGCCGAATACCGAGACTACGAGCGAGAAGCGCATCTCCTGGGTTTTGAGCGTTCGCCGCTGCTCCCACCAGCCGAGAACCGGAACGATGGCGATGAGCTTATCACCAACCAACGCGGACATTTTTCCACGCCACCGATCGCTCTGGACCGTGCCTCGGCTGCGCTGCTGAATCCCGAGATCCCAGTCGAACGACTTCTTCGTCGTGACCTTTAAGGGCTTGCCATCCGAACCCTTCGGACGCTTCAGCACGTTGATGCGCTGGAGGAACTCGTCGCCTGACTCCTGGGGACCCTGCATGTCCCACTTGAGGTCGAGCCCGTGAAACGTGTTCCTACCGAACTTGTTGGGCTCGGCGAAGTACGACAGCGTGACACGCAGCTCGACGTCCGGATCCGAATCCGCGAGCAAGATCTCTGGGATCGGCAGACGGTACAGCTTTACCTTGCGGCGCACCTTGGGCTCCGTCGCCTTCGTAGTCGATCGCTTCGGCGCCTTCTTCTTTGGCTCCTCTTCGATGACCGCGTTGGGCATCAGGTCTTCGACGATCACCGTCGCGATCCCCTGCGCGCACTCCGACGCGATGCTCTCGTCAGGAACTCCGTAGCCACACGCGAGGAGTCGGTCGTGGATACCGCCGAACTGCTCCCGCATCGTCGGTGTCCAGCTCGCCGAGTGGACGACGAGGCCACGAATGCTCTCAGGGTGAAGCTTCGGCTCAAGAGACCAGATCCGCGCCGACAGGAGAGCCGCGCGTGCAGCAGCTTCACTGGTCATCGCTATCTGGCCGAGAGGTTGCCCGTGCGTATGTCTGTGGCTGGTCGTGAGTGCGCAGAGCGTCGGGACGCTTGCATCCGTGAGCGGCCCCGATATCGCGAGATTGCCGCCCTCGAGAACGACGTCGGGCTTGATCGGCCACTCGTTGCCGACGAGGCCCGTGCTCGTGAACGGCGAGATGCCACCGGGCTTCGGTGCGACGAGGCGTGCTTCCGCGTATTCCTTCGTGTTCGGAAGCTCGACGCGCGCGGTGAAGGCTCCAATTGTGAGAGCGTTCGTGGCCTGCGCCGGCTGATGAATCTTCTCCGAGAGCTGCAGCTGCGGATGTTGTTCGGCGAGCGACAGCCAATGATCGTAGCGAGCGTTGCCCGCTGACACGATCAGCAACCGACCGTGTCCTTCACGAAACGCGAGCTGATCGATGGCGTGGCTCCAGAGGGTTGGCGCGAGCCCGTCGAGCGGCGCGTCTTGCATCGTCCGAGTAACCGCCAGCACGTAGACTCGGTCTCGCGGGCGCGGGTCAGCGTCTTCTGCGGCGCGAATTGCTCCTTCAGTGAGGACCGGCCACTTTTCGTAGTTTTCGTCCGACGCGAGTCCGAGGCCAGGTTCGATGAGGATCCGGCTGCTCTGGAGCCAATGCGTCGGCTCGGCGCTCCCGCGCTCGATGGCAGCTCCTAGGTCTCGATGAAGCGCGAGCCCCGCCATTTTCGTGCCGTGGCCGTACGTGTCCTCGGGCGAAGGAATCTCAGGCCCCGCTGTCGTAGCGGAGAGGATGGCCGCCTTCAGGAGTGGATGCTCGCTCGCGATGCCCGTGTCGAGAATGACGACCGATGGCGCATCTGCGTGCGGCTGGGCGAGCGCGAAGGTCTTCACGTCCTTCGTCGTGACATCTTCGAGCAGCTTGAGGTCACGCAATGGCGGTGGCGCAAGTTCGGCCTCGTAGATGCAGTCCGTGGCGGCGTGAAGGGCGTCGAGTTGTGGGCGTGTGAGCCGCACGAAGAAATAGACCTGCTCGGGCCCGACGAACTCGTCGAGCTTCTGCAGCGCTCCGATCCTGTGGAGCTGCCGCGCGACCTGTGCGCGACTGCCGTCGGTTTCGGACAGTGGGCGGCGGTAACCACCGCGGCACGCCACCTCGAACCAGTAAGCGCGGTCAGGAGCTAGCTGTTCGACACGAAGGCGCGCGCCGCCGATGTCTTCAAGTGCCGCAAGTCCGATCGTCTCCACCGGCGCGATGGCGCGCTCTTTGGCTCGATGGGTCGTCGTAGTGCCGTCTTTGTGCGTTTTGACTTCGACCCTCGCGTCGTCGGCGAACGCCTCGAGCTTCTTCCGAAGGTAGTCCAGGTCGGAGTTCGCGATGTCGAGCAACACAGTGCCGGTCTCGGCGACGACGCCAACAAGCCGAGCATCGGCGCGCGAATCGTCGAGCTGGTCAGCCGTGAGCTGCGTGTTGGCCGCCGGCCGCACTGCAATGATTTCGCGAGAAGCGAGTTCGTCCCTTGCCGTCTCGGGCCGCGCCTGCACCTCCTGCACGAGCGCATCGAGCTGCTGCAGCAGCTTTGTGCGATGCGCTTTCGGGTCGAGCGACGGAATCGTTGGTGACGACCCACCCCCGCGCTGCGGGGCTTCGTAAGTTTCGACAGAGGTGATGCGTCCGCGAAGTATCGGACGCCGGTCTTCGGCCATCGGTTAGCTCCTGGCCGGCAGCTCGCGCCGTTTTAGCTCCTCCAGCGCCGCAACGATGTCGCGCTCGCAGACCTTCTCGCGGTCGTCCAGGGCCATGCTGCGCACAGCATCGTCGCACGCGCGCACGACGTCAGCGAAGCTCCAACCCTCCGCACAGCCGGCGAGGCGTTCTGCCTGTTGCTCGTCAAACCCGACCGCGCCGAGTCTCAGCTTCAAGAGATCAACCAGCTGCTTGCGCGTCGGTTTGTCGAAGGGGACGATCACGTCGAACCGGCGAAACACGGCGCGGTCGAGCAACTCAAGGTGGTTCGTTGCTGCGACTAGTATGCTCCCACTGACGTCCGCGTCCACGAGCTGCAGGAAAGCCGTGACGACGCGGTTCATCTCGCCGACGTCCTGCGAGTCGCCGCGCGCTTTCGCGACCGAGTCGAACTCGTCGAACAGGTAGACTCCCGGCCGTCTTGGCATCTCGGCGAAGATCGCTCGCAGCTGAATCGCTGTGGCGCCGAGGAACCGTGAGAACAGCGCGTCGAAGCGCACCGTCATCAACGGGAGCCCCATCTCGCCCGCGAGCACGGCGGCCGCCAAGGTCTTGCCGCATCCCGGCGCACCATGAAACAGCAAGCGACGGCGAGGAGACACTCCAAAGCGCTCGAGGCGCCCACGTGACCGGTTCTCGGAGATCACCCGGAGCAGCGTTTCCAGCGCCTCAGGGCGCAGCACGATGTCACGAAGGCGCTCGTCACGGTGTCCACCCTCAAGCAGATCGGCAAGCTCACCGCGTGGGGCGGCAATGTCGACGACCGGACCCGCCCTTCGGGTGCTGGCTGCGGGCATCTTCCCGATGATCGCCCGGATTTCCTCAGCCACGCGGACGTGACCGGAGGTGCTCTCCGCTGCCGCAAGCTGCAGCGCTGCCTTGCGGAACGACGATTCATCGCCGTCCGCATGGGACTGGAGAAGCAATTTGAGGATGTCGGCTTTCATGACGTCGCTTGAGGGTCCGAGTCGATCTACCTGTGGAATTGGAGAATTTGGCCGCGAAGCTATAGCCGGTAACCGTTCATTGGGTGCCACGTCGCACGAAGTTTGCCGACGCGCCCCTCGTGTTCGATCGCACCACCCGCAAAGCCTATACAACCTTGATCGGGCGGACAAGGTTTTTGCCTGCCCGTCCGTTCAGGCCCGATCCACGGGGCTGCCCCAATACCCGCTTTTCAGCAGAAGGGGCCGTTGAGGCCGCCTCTGCGCTTTAAGATCACAAGGGGAGTCCGACCTGGCACAACCTGCCTTGATGTTCAACTCAATCGCATGCTCTAGCCATTGATCGATTGGTGCCGCAACCTGTTCCCGTTATGTTCCCAAGCCCCGCCGCACACGACCGCAACTGCTGGTAATCATTGATACGCAACGGACCGCCGGGTCGAACCCACCAATCGGGTAAACTACGCGAAACTCCTAGGGTTTTCTTGGATTTTCCAGCGAGTTCGATTCCCGGCGCCTCCCCCACGCCAGCCTAGCTGGCGTGGGGAGTTCGCCGCGGTTTGGTCATGCGCTTGCTTCTTCGCTGATGTCGCACAGGACCGCCTTTAACTCCGTGCTGAGGCCAAGTTAGAGTTCACTTTCAGAAACGTCCGGAACACGGGACTCGCGCTATTGTGCTTGGGCCGCTGGACCTCATCACTGCGGCCATCCCATCACCGCGCTTTCATCTCCTGCGCTATTTTGGCGTCCTCTCAAGTCAAACCACTCCAAACTCCGTCCTGAACTTCTACCCGCGCGCCGCCGTGTTGAGACTACAAACGCCGTACTCAGCAAGATTGAGACCTTGACTACCTGAACGTACGATCAGAAACTGGGGGGCGGGATGGCGAAGAAAGCGATCGAGGAGCGGGTCGTCCTTCGAAAACAGGACAACCTGGGCGCAAACGATGCGGAGGAGGATGGACAGTTCCTGGCAGACTGCTTCGTCGATACGGGCGACCTCGCTCTGCTTAGAGACGTCGCGCGCCCAGAGCGGATCGTTCTCGGGCGAACAGGAACCGGTAAGACCGCCCTGCTACTGAAACTCCTCGCCACTGAGGAACGCAGCGTCGAGATCAAACCTGAGAGCTTGGCTCTTACGTTCATCTCGAACTCGACGATCCTCCGCTTCTTCGAGGACCTCGGCGTCAACCTAGAGGTCTTCTACAAACTCATCTGGCGACATGCCTTCTGCGTCGAGCTGATCCGCATGCGGTTCAACATGTCCCCCGGTCAGGAAAAGGTCTCCTTCATTCAAAAGGTCAAAGCCTTCTTGAAGGGTGGGCAGTACTCATCCGCGATCCAGTACCTGGAGAAATGGGGTGACAAGTTCTGGGAGGAGACCGAGCACCGCATCAAGGAGATCACGACCAAGGTTGAGGAGTCACTCAAGGGCTCTCTGAAGGGTGAGTTCGCGCATATTGGGCTGTCAGCGGAGGGCGTTAAGACTCTGACAGAGGAGAAAAAGGCGGAACTTGTACAGCGAGGACAGCGCGTGGTGAACGATGCGCATGTGCCGCAACTGAACCAGCTACTCGACCTGCTTGGGGACGTTTTGGACGACGATCAGAAGAGATACTTCTTGGTAATAGACCGTCTCGACGAATCGTGGGTCGAAGACCAGCTCCGTTTCAAGTTGATTATGGCATTGATTGAGACTGTCAAGAGAGTGTCAGAATTTCTGTGTAACTTGACTTATGCGGGCAGACGACCTTCGAAGAAAATGTCGAGTTGAGTGAGGACGCGATACCAAGTCTTGTCGGCCTTCCATTTGAGCTTGGCGTTGCGAATGGCGAGGAAGAAGAGCTTGAAGACGGCCTCGTCGTTGGGGAAAGGGCCACGATTGCGTAGCGATTTTCGGAGCTGCGAGTTCAAAGACTCGATCGCGTTGGTGGTGTAGAGTATGCGCCTAAGTTCTGGCGGATAGGCAAGAAACGGGACGAAGTGTTCCCAGCGGTTCCGAAAAGCACGGGCAACTCCTGGATACTTGCTGTTGTATTTGGCTTCGACCGCTTCGAGCTCGACTTTAGCCTGGGCTTCGTTGTCGGCGGTGTAGATGGGTCTGAGCGCCGCAGCAAGCTCCTTTCTGTCGGTCCACGACACGAAACGGAGCGCACTTCGGATCAGGTGCACAATGCAGGTCTGCAGCACCGCTCGTGGAAACGCAGATTCAAGGGATTTGTCGAGCCCAGTAAGACCGTCGGCGCATACAAAGAAAATGTCTTCGACTCCGCGGTTTTTAAGCTCGGTGAGAATGCTGAGCCAGAATTTGGCGCCCTCGGCCTCCGCAGCCCAGATGCCCAACACATCGCGTGTACCGCTCAGGCTAACGCCCAAGGCGACGTAGAATGCGCGTTTTTGTACCTGCACCCCGTCGCGG
>Ga0163148_10005690_pt1 | contig 12370 bp, 13 predicted proteins | sample OliLakLV19MP7P2_FD_148606 | JGI IMG/M metagenome (GOLD analysis project Ga0163148, IMG submission 148606) | Freshwater microbial mat bacterial communities from Lake Vanda, McMurdo Dry Valleys, Antarctica- Oligotrophic Lake LV.19.MP7.P2 | ecosystem: Environmental > Aquatic > Freshwater > Lake >... | reverse complement strand
ACCCGTGGGTGTACCACGAGGTGACAAAGGTGGTGCCGGTGAGCCAACCGCCCAACGCCATGTAAGCGCAGGGGAACAGTAGCAAGCCCGACCAACCCACAAAAACGAAGCGATCACGCTTCAGCCAATCGTCGAGAACGTCAAACGCTCCCCGACTCGCTGGCGCACGCCCGACAGCTATGGTCATAGAGTTAAATCCTCTGGACAGTACTAAAAGTGCAGACTCTCGGTCACGATGGGCATCGTTCTAGAGAGTAAACGGATTCATATGTCTATATATAATAGGAGAAATCAGAAATTTTACAAACCTACATGTACAGTCTCAGCAATCTTGATGCCAGCTTTTAGCCGCTAAAAGTACTTGACAATCGGCATCTAATGTCTTCTTGTTAACGGCTGCTCAAGTTAAACCTAACCTCAGAGGATGAATCCAGATAATAAAACTAGGTAATTGTACGCTCTGCAAGCCTAAAACTGGAAACTTTACTTAGAGCAACGGCGATTTGGCTCAAATAAATTGTCGGATTCTGACACAAGATTAAATAAAGCTTAATAATCACCTCATCTCAAACCCTTCCAACTGTCTTAAGCAGTGATAGTAGCCGATATCCGCTACCATTAGAGTTTGATGATCGCTGTTGCTGATTATGACTGCACAAACCGCTGCTCTCGAAACAAGTATTCTGCGTCAACGGGTGATCGGTTCTCGCCGCTTTAGTAATTACTGGTGGGCAGTGATTGTTTCTGCTGGGGGAATGGGTTTCTTACTAGCGGGCATTTCAAGCTACCTGCACGTGAATCTGCTACCGTTTTCTGACCCCACTCAACTTATCTTTATTCCACAGGGTGTGGCAATGGGGTTTTACGGGCTGGCCGCAACCCTTTTTAGCCTCTATCTGTGGTTAACCATTTCCTGGGATGTGGGCGGTGGCTACAACGAATTTGACAAAGACAAGGGGCAGATGAAAATTTTTCGGTGGGGCTTCCCGGGCAAAAATCGTCAGATTGAGCTGACCTGCAAGCTAGAGGACGTGCAGGCGGTCAAGGTAGACCTGAGGGAAGGGTTAAACCCTAAACGTACGCTCTCTTTACGGGTGAAAGGTAGGCGTGATGTGCCATTGACTCGTGTCGGGCAGCCACTTTCACTGGCTCAGTTGGAGAACGAGGGCGCAGAGCTGGCGCGCTTTTTGAGTATTCCACTGGAAGGGCTGTAGTCGAAGACTCTGAAGGCTGTCGCTTGCTTCGGCAAAGCAGTTGGCTAAGTGCAAGCGCTCCCCATGTCATACTTGATTGCTTTAGTTCAAATGGTGAATTGATATGCTCAGGACTTTGCGACAATGGCTAGCGTTAGTGGTCGTCACCACGGCGATCGTACTGGGTGGGTGTTTGCCGCAGCAAGACTCTCAATCATCTGCTGCTAGCCCTGCACCAACTCAAGCGGCATCTACTCCTGTCACTCAGGCAAGCAACCCACAGGCATCTGGTATTCCTCGGTTAGACGGCAAGGCAACGGTAGCGATCGTGGTGAAAGGGGGCACTATCACCGCAGAATTGGACGGCGCAAATGCACCGCTGACGGCAGGAAATTTTGTGGATTTGGTGCAGCGTGGTGTTTACAATGGGTTAGTCTTTCATCGAGTCGTCCGCGAACCGCAGCCCTTTGTCGTTCAGGGCGGTGACCCCCAGAGCAAAAACCCAAATTTTCCCCCAGAGCAGTTGGGTACAGGCAGCTTCATCGACCCCGCAACGGGGCAGGCGCGCTACGTGCCGCTCGAAATTACACCTGTAGGGGCAAAAGCTCCTGTCTATCGCCAGACGTTTGATACGGCTGGGATTACAGCAAAGCCAAAGTTGACCCATAAGCGTGGTGCGCTGTCGATGGCACGATCGCAGTCACCTGACTCTGCCTCGTCGCAGTTTTACATTACGCTGGCTGATGTGAATTTCCTGGATGGCAACTATGCGGTGTTTGGTTATGTGACACAAGGCATGGAAACCGTTGATAAAATTCAGCAGGGCGATCGCATTGAGTCTGCAAAAGTGGTGAAGGGGTTGGAAAATCTGAAGAAAGGCTAAAGGCTGAAGGAGAATTTTATCCCTTTGCCTTTAGCCTTTCTAAGCTATGGATGTTGTCGTCACTGGCATCGGGCTGGTTTCCGCGTTGGGTTCGCTAGAAATAACCTGGAAGCGCTTACTAGCTGGGGAATCTGGGATACGTTACCGTCAACCGTTTGCAGCATTAGAGCCATCGCCACTGGCACTCATTGGCGATACACCATCAACCTTGCCTATCCTGACGCAGCAAGTCGTTGCTGCGGCGCTGATCGATGCTGGTTTAGCCTTGCCGCTATCGGATTGCGGCGTTGTGGTTGGCTCTAGTCGGGGCAACCAGGCAGCATGGGAACGGCTAGCGCAGGCGCTTTGGGAGCAGGGCAATGGAAGAATGCCTCAACTTCAAAGTGGCAGTTTCAATGCTCAACGCTCTCTAGACTGGCTAGAGACGCTACCTCACATCGGCGCGATCGTCACAGCTCGCCAGATTCAAACCACCGCAGCGGTGCAATCGCCAATGGCAGCCTGTGCCACTGGGTTGTGGTCGATCGCGCAGGGCTTTGAGCTGATTCGCACCGGACAGTATGAGCGCGTGCTGGCAGGTGCAGTAGAGGCACCCATTACGCCGCTAACGCTGGCAGGGTTTACCCAAATGGGTGCGCTGGCAAAAACCGGGGCGTATCCCTTCGATCATCACCGCGAAGGGCTCGTCTTAGGTGAAGGCGGTGCAATTCTAGTGCTAGAAGCATCGACATTAGCGGCACAGCGGGGCGCGACTGTCTATGGTCGCATTCTGGGTGCGGGTCTAACGGCAGATGGCTATCACGTCAGCAAGCCAGAGCCGGGTGGTCGAGCCGCGATCGCCGCCGTCAAACAGTGCTTGCAGCGCTCAAACTTAGACGCTGCTGAAATTGGCTACATTCACGCACACGGCACGGCGACTGCACTCAACGATCGCAATGAAACGCATCTGATTCAGGCTCTTTTTCCGCAAAGTGTGCCAGTGAGTTCAACCAAAGGAGCCACTGGACACGCCATTGGAGCTTCGGGCGCGATCGGCGCTGCGTTTTGCCTGATGGCATTGAAGCATCAAGTATTACCCCCGTGTGTGGGGCTGAAACAGCCGGAATTTGCACTCAATTTTGTGACTCAACCGTTGCCTAGCGCGATCAAAACAGCGCTTTGTCTCAGCTTTGGTTTTGGTGGACAAAACGCCGCGATCGCGTTTGCGGCAAGTAGGGAGTAGGGAGTGGGGAGTAGGGATTAGGGAATCGGGAGTAGGGAATCAGGAGTGGGGTAAGAGGGCATGAGGGAACGCGATACACTCAAACTATCGACGATCGGGAGTGACCTGGAATGACAGCCGCAGTTGAAACAGCCGCAGTCAAGAAAGTCTGGACAGAGACGGACTTCATGGCATTGACTGATGACGGCAACAAGTATGAGTTAGTCAATGGGGAGTTGGTTGTGGGGAATGCTGGCATGGAGCATGGCAACATGGGCACTTTTCTTGGTGGCGCATTGGAGCTGTATGTGCGCTCTAGAAAGCTAGGTGCCGTCTGTGATTCCAGTACAGGCTTTCGGATGCAGTCGGGAAATGTGCGATCGCCCGACGTTTCTTTCGTTTCTAGAGAGCGCTTACAGGGACTCAAACGCCTACCCAAAGGCTTCTTTCAAGGTGCGCCAGCTTTAGCCGTAGAGATTCTTTCTCCTGGCAATACCGTTGAAGAGATCCATACCAAAATTGTTGAATACTTCGAGAATGGCGCTCAGCTTGTTTGGGTGATTAATCCAGACGAACAATATGTGTTGGTCTACCATGCGCCTAAACCTGATCAGTTTTTGCGCGTTGGCGACAGTTTGGATGGAGAAGCGCTGGTTGTCGGGTTTTCCTTGGCTGTGGCAGAACTCTTCACAGAGTGGGAGTTTTAAGGCAGTTGAAGTGAGGGCAACTGGTGGTTAACCTTCCACCATTTGAAGCAGACGGCTGAATGATCGCAGAGAACAGACATGACACTGAAAGACTTTTGTGAACGCGCTACGCTGAAAGTAGCCTTTACCTACTGCCCGGTGCCATGACGTTGACTGCTCAGATTCTCTCTCAAATAGCTGGAAACCCTTTAGACGGGCTGCGACGCACTGATGTTTTGTGGCAATCTTTGAGAGAAGGCACGCAACCAGTCCCAACCGTCGTCCAGGAGAGCCAAGACCCGATCGAGATTGCATGGGATGTGGTCATTTGCGGTGGTACGCTGGGCATTTTGCTGGGGGCAGCGCTGGCACAACGAGGCTGGCGAGTGGCACTGCTTGAGCGCGGGATACTGCGGGGACGCGACCAGGAATGGAACATCTCGCGCAAAGAGTTGCAGGTGTTTGTAGACCTGGCATTGCTGACGGAGGCGGAGTTACAGCAGGCGATCGCAACAGAGTACAATCCGGCTCGCCTTTCCTTTTTGGGTGGTGCAGATGTTTGGGTCAAAGATGTGCTAAACATTGGCGTTGACCCGGTGTCTCTGCTGGAAACGCTGAAGCAGAAATTTTTGGCATACGGCGGTCAGTTGTTCGAGCAAACGCCTTTTGACAGCGCGATCGTGCATCCTAATGGAGCGACGGTCAATGCTGGGCAGCACGCCTTCAAAACACGTCTGGTATTGGATGCGATGGGACATTTCTCGCCGATCGTGCGGCAATCGCGGCAGGGCAAACCGGATGCCGTTTGTCTGGTTGTTGGCACCTGTGCAGAAGGGATGCCCAGGAGCAAGGCTGGCGACCTAATTGCAACGATTACACCGATTCAAAACCAGTGCCAGTACTTTTGGGAAGCGTTTCCGGCTAAAGATGGGCGCACGACCTACCTGTTTACCTATTTAGATGCACATCCCGATCGTCCTAGCCTGGAAGCGCTTTTCGACGCTTACTTCCGTCTCCTGCCAGACTATCAACAGGTGTCTTTAGAACAAATTCAGTTCAAGCGGGCGCTGTTTGGCTTTTTCCCTTGCTATCGTCATCCGCTCAAGCCTCAGTGGAACTATATTTTGCCCGTTGGTGATAGCAGTGGCAACCAGTCTCCGCTCAGCTTTGGCGGCTTTGGTGCCATGATCCGTCACTTGGCGCGACTCACCGGAGGCATTCATGAAGCTCTACAAAGCAATACCCTCAAGCGTGGAGCTTTAGCGCCGTTGCAGCCCTATCAGCCAAATTTAGCGGTTACCTGGCTCTTTCAGCGATCGATGAGTGTGGGCGTGAACCAGACGATCGATCCCAATCAAATCAATGAATTATTGGGGACTGTCTTTCAAGCAATGGAACGGTTGGGCGACCCTATACTCAAGCCGTTTTTACAAGACGTGGTGCAATTTTCGCCTTTGTTTCAAACCCTTCTAAAAACGTCACTCAGCCATCCTGCTTTAGTGCTGAAACTTTTACCCCAGGTGGGGCTGCCAACGCTACTTGATTGGATGCTTCACTATGTCAATCTTGCAGGCTATACCGCTCTTTACCCACTAGCGCGTGCGTTGGAACCCTGGATCAAAACGCTCGACCCAGTGCCGCAATATTACTGTCACCGTTGGCTCCAAGCGCTGGAGTATGGGTCGGGAGGAGATTATCGGAAGGATGAAGGATGAGGGATGAGGGATGAGGGATGAGGGATGAGGGATGAGAGTTTTGAGTTTTGAGTTTTGAGTTTTGAGTTGCGCCGCTACGCTAGAGAGTCTTGAGTTTTGAGTTGATTTTGACCACTAATTTCTCTCTTCCATGAAGTTTCCTCTCGCCCGACAGTTATTCCACCGCGAAGTTCAGCAACCCGACGAGCAAATTGATTTGGAACGGGCGGCGCTGTATCTAGCGCAAGAAGAGTATCCAGAGATGGAGGTGGAGGAGTATTTGAATGCACTAGACACAATGGCAGCAGACCTAAAAGAGCGATCGCCCAACGAATCCTACCCGCTCAAAATCATCCAAACGATCAATCGTTATCTCTACGACGATTTAGGGTTTGTGGGCAACACAGCGGCTTATTACGATCCGCGCAATAGCTTTCTCAACGAGGTGATTGATCGCCGTACGGGTATCCCCATTACGCTGTCGCTGGTGTATCTCGCGATCGCGAGGCGAGTTGGCTTACCAATGGTGGGCATCAATATGCCGGGGCACTTCCTGATTCGCCCAGTAATTGCAGAGGCAGAGATTTGCGTTGATCCATTTCATCAAGGCGAAATTCTGTTTCCGCAGGATTGCCAAGAGCGGCTGGCTCAACTTTATGGGCATCCAGTAGACCTGAAGCCAGCCTTCCTAGAAGCGGTTAGTGTCCGGCAATATCTGGCACGAATGCTGACAAACTTGAAGGTGGTTTACAGCAACCGTGGTGAGTTGGAGAAAACGCTGGCAGCTATCGATCGCCTGTTGCTGCTCTTTCCCAACGCACCGCTGGAGTTGCGCGATCGGGGCATTATCTACTATCACCTCGATCGTTTAACCGAAGCGGAGCAAGACCTAGCAGCTTATCTTGCGTTTAATCCAACTGCCGCCGATGCCTCCGCCATTCAAACCCTCTTACAGGCGATTAGACAAAGCACGCTGTAACTCACAAATCCCTTCGTTACTGCCCTGATGCGTTTGCCACATTGCCGCCACGACACTGTTGCGCCCAATTTGATGCTCGCACGCCTTTGCTCTGAAGCGTCTGTAAGCGGCTTCGATATGAAACCAGTTGCGTCCGATACCCTGCTTGACCCGCAGGAGTGGCGGCGATCGCAGTGTTGACCAACTGAATTGCTTGCTGCCAGTTTTGAGCGCAGGTCGCTTGCTGTAACGCCGAATCTAACGTGCCTTGCCCTGGCTGAAGCTGAGTGGGTGCGGCTTGCGTTGTACCAGGTGCGACAGTGCGAGTTGCAGCCCTACTTGGCGCAGGCTGAGACTGTATCGGTGCCGTGCCAGTAGTAGGTGTACCAGTAGCGGGGGTGCCAGCAGGGGACTGAGTGGGTGCCACTGTACCGCCGACACCCTGAATAATTTGAGGCGGATAGAGAACGCTGTTGGGTGTTACTTGAGTGCCGTTTGAGCCAGAAGGGAAGACCTGATTACCCGTAGGGTTGATTGGAGGTGCTACCTGAGTTACTCCCGTGGATCGTCCATTCACAAACGTTTGTTCAGCACCCGGAACTTTTGTTGAAGAGGGTAAACTCGGTCCGATCGATTGACCGTTGGCTGGTGTCTGAATGCTACCCGTCGTTCCAGTTGTTGAAGGCGAAGACTGCACTGGTTGAGCATTAATCGTCTGAGTCGTACCAGCGTTTCCGGTCGTCCCCAAAGACGACGATTGACCGACACCAGTAGACTGTGACCCTACACCAGTGGACGGTGACCCTACACCAGTGGACGGTGAACTTACGCCAGTGGACGGTGAACCTACGCCAGTGAACGGCGAACTTACGCCGGGAGTTTGTAAGCCGACTCCAGGAGTTTGTAAGCCTGTGCCAGGAGTTTGCACATTCACGCCCGGTGTTTGCAAGTTAGTACCTGGTGAAGTATTAGACGACTGGCTTGTTCCTGCATTTTGCTGATTCGTCGTCTGCGTCACGTTCGTCGTGGACGGCACTGATTGACTGAAAACAGTTTGTGACAGCAGTAATGGAACGGATGCAACCGATAGAACGGTCAGGCGTAGGATATTCATAAGTGTCCTTACTCGTTCGAGTTGAGCGTGGGAGCGAGAGCTTATTATTTGTTAACTGAGTATATCTGTCTTTTCTTAAGTTGTACTTCTATACAAAGAGAGAGGTTAAAGGTGGATTCCGGCAGCGATCGTCCCTGAACCGCACCGCATCCTCTAAACTAAACGAGGCGATCGACCAGCGTCACCTAAACTACAACGCAGTCAAGTCATCCCTATCCAACGCCACACCCAAAACCTCTTAGCCTTTATAAACGCTTTAGCGATACGTGCAATGAGCCGGATAAAAACCTGGAAACAAGTCGGTCTTTTCTCGCTGCTGGGCTTCTTGCTTAGTTGGCTCGTTAGTTGTGGCACAGGTGCGCCTCCTGCCAACAATGGGCAAACAGCTTCAGGCAAGCAAGAAGTTGAATTCTGGACGATGCAGCTTCAGCCTGAGTTCACCGACTATTTCAACAAACTCATTGCTCAGTTTGAACAGGAAAATCCAGCCCTTAAAGTTCGGTGGGTCGATGTGCCTTGGGCAGATATGCAGCGCAAAATTCTAACGGCTGTGTCTGCTAAAACCGCCCCCGATGTGGTGAACTTAAATCCAGATTTTGCCTCTCAACTGGCACAGCGCAACGCTTGGCTCACGCTGGATGGCACAGTTTCCGCTGAAGCACGGCAGCAGTACCTTCCCAAGATCTGGAAAGCCAGTACACTCAACGATCAGAGCTTTGGCATTCCCTGGTATTTGACGACGCGAGTTGCAATTTACAACACCGCGCTGCTGAAACAAGCTGGCATCAGCAAACCACCTGCTACGTATGCAGAGTTGGCTCAGGTTGCCAAGCAAATTAAAGACAAAACGGGTAAATACGCCTTCTTCACTACCTTCGTACCCGAAGACTCAGGTGAAGTGCTGGAATCGTTTGTGCAAATGGGAGTGGATCTGGTAGATGCCCAGGGTAAAGCAGCATTTAACACGCCCAAAGGCAAAGCAGCGTTTCAGTACTGGGTTGACTTGTACAAAAACGGACTGATGCCCAAAGAAGCGCTCACCGAAGGACATCGCCACGCGATCGACCTCTATCAGCAAGGGCAAACCGCTATTTTGGCATCGGGTGCGGAGTTTCTGAATACCATTACTAAAAACGCACCGACGATCGCCAAAGCGTCTGCCTCTGCACCCCAGATTACGGGCGACACTGGCAAGAAAAACGTCGCGGTCATGAATGTGGTGATCCCAAAAGATACAGACGTGCCCGAAGCCGCTCTGAAGTTTGCCCTCTTTGTCACCAACGATGCCAACCAGCTTTCATTTGCCAAAGCCGCCAACGTCTTACCCTCGACCGTTAAAGCGCTCCAGGACAGCTACTTCCAAACCGCACCCGCTGATGCCACACCTGTAGATAAAGCCCGCATCATCAGCGCTAAGCAAATGCAGGATGCCGAAGTGCTGATTCCAGCCATGAAGGATGTGAAACAGCTTCAAAAAGTGATCTACGATCATCTGCAAGCGGCAATGCTGGGACAGAAAACCGTGGATCAGGCGATCGCCGAAGCTGCTGATGAGTGGAATCAACGCGCCTAACCTTTTATCCTTGAGACTGAGACGGTTATTCAAATAACACGATGGCAAAGCATACCCAGGCGCACATTACGCGCACGATCGAGGCACGCAAACCAGACTTCTTCAAGACGCGCACCAAAGAGCAGATGCATTACTACATGGGTGCCAAGCTCATTGAAATCGGCGTCGAACCAAAATCAGCAATCTACCGTTGGTCGATGGAACCAAAGGGCAGCAGCGAAATTTGGACGTACAGCGCTTACTGGGGCGACTCGAAAGATAAGTTGCTCCAAGAGGAAGGCGAGGGTTAAAGATGGTTTTGCTCACAGTAAAGTAAGGAACCGCTCTAGATCGATACGGGCTTGCTTCAGAACATGAGCTAAGGTAGAACGTTTCACTGGTCGGTGAGCAGGTACTGTAATCTTAAGTACCTCGTCGGGCATCTCTTTCTCCAATCGGATATGACTACCACGTTGGCGCACAACCGCCCATCCATCTCTCTTTAGCGCAGCAACAATCTGCACATAGGAGAGGCTGGGCACCTTACTCATAAAACTAACTCACGGACAACGACTCCACCCTCTAAGGAGATTTCGCCCAAGGGTTCGAGGTAGAGTTCGATCGCTTCCTGGATATTTACTAGCGCGTCATCAACGTCCTCGCCTTCACTAATGCAACCGGGCAGGGAAGGAACATAGACAGTGTAGCCACCTTCATCACTCGGTTCTAAAACGACTCTCAGCTTCATATTGCTTGTAGGAAGGATGGGAAATAGCCACCAAAATTGTAGCAAGCTCAACTATGGGTGCTGGTCAAATCTGAGGTTATCAAAGCGGCTAAGCGCTTACGGAGTAGGATTTGGCAAAAAGCGCAGACTAAGCAACCTTCGCCCCAAAAGAATTTTGCCAGTTTTCCTGATTCGATCGGCTTTACCAGAATAGTGGAGTGGTAGATGCACCCTGATCAAATCCCTGGCTTCACGTCAGGGATTTTTTATTTTTAGCGCTCAGCCACAGTTTTAGAGTTGACAGTCGATCGCCAGATAGCGCTCAAGCTCGCTGCACGTAGACAATCTTTAAGACCAAATCAGTCACTAAGGCGTTACAATCTAGCGATCTGTTATGCTCCGTCATCACGACCTCACTACAAACACCTGGCAAGAGTTTATAAGCTTAAAGATTTATGGAACTTTTGTACTACAATAGTGTCTTATGATTATTCCTAAAACTCATATACTTACGACATGTCAAGCAGCAACACTGGTATTGAATGGACTGACAAAACCTGGAATCCTACTACTGGCTGTAATAAGGTGAGTCCGGGTTGTCATTATTGCTACGCTGAGGCACTGACAGAACGGTTTCCTAAAAATTTTCCACACGGTTTTAAGCTCACTCTGCATCCAGATCGACTAGAGCAACCGAAGAAGTGGCGAACACCTAGCCGAATCTTTGTGAATTCGATGAGTGACCTTTTTCATAAAGATGTGCCTTTCGCATATCTACAAGAGATTTTTGCTGTTATGCGAGAAACTCCCTGGCACGTATATCAAATTCTGACTAAACGTGATCAGAACTTAGTAGAACTAGCATCTAAACTTGAGTGGGCTGAGAATATTTGGATCGGTGTATCTGTGGAGAGTCAGCAATACTCACACAGAATTGATGCTTTGAGACAGGTTCCATCTAAAGTTCGCTTTCTTTCGTGTGAACCTCTCTTAGGATCACTTCACTTGAATTTAGAAGGAATCAATTGGGTAATTGTTGGTGGTGAGTCTGGCTATCAGCATCGTCCTATGAAGCCAGAATGGGTTAGAGATATTTTGCGTCAAACACAAGAAGCTGAGGTTGCTTTCTTCTTCAAGCAGTGGGGAGGACACCACTCAAAAGCTGGCGGTAAAACGCTTGATGATCATGTCTGGGACGAAATGCCCTCCGCTTGGTATGACCACATCAATAAATGGCAAAAACAAAAGATCTCTAGGCATCAAAAGCCTAATGGGTTAGAACAGAGGTATTTAATCTCTGCTAAGTAAAGAGAGTATAACCATGAGTCGGCTTGGTAATGAAGGTGAGGATATAATCGGTCGGTGGTCAGAGGAAAAGCTAAATTTACTGGCGCAATATCTCCAAGCTTATTCCGCCATCATGAGCAACCAAAAGACCTCAAATAACCCAACGGGAAGACCTTGGCTCCGAGCGTACTACTACATTGATGCTTTTGCAGGTTTCGTTAAGCCGATAGCAAAAGATGAACAGCGATATATTAATGGTTCTCCTTTACGCGCTTTGCAAACAGAGCCTCAGTTTGATGGCTATTGGTTTATAGATGTTTCGCCTCAACGCATAAGGCGAATCGAACTATTGCGCGAAGAATACCCAGGTCGCATTATTGAAACACGTTTAGGAAATTGCAACGAAGTCTTATGTAATGACATCATTCCACGAGTTCTTCAATCTCCAACACAAAGAACATTTGTTTTTCTAGATCCGTATGGCTTGCAGGTGGATTGGGAAACAGTAAAGAAACTGGCAAATACTAAAACTTGCGATATCTTCGTGAACTTCTCGGTGATGGGTGTGACTCGCCTTCTCCCTAGGGAACAAACCCCAGAGGTGGAGGTCGTAGAGCAACTAAACAACGTTATGGGAAGTACAGACTGGATTACGCGAATTTACCAGGAGACTTCGGCAACGCAGCTAGACTTATTTGGAAATTCAGCAGAGCCTACATTAAGTCGTGACACAATTCGGGCTGAATGGTTGGCGAGTTTGTATGCCGAACATTTGAGAGATCTCTTCCCGCACGTCAGCAGACCTGTTCTCATGCGAAACTCGACAAACTCAGTGCTGTATGCGTTGTGTTTAGCGAGTCACAATCAGACAGCTATCAGAATTACCACTGATATTTTTAATCGATACGAACGACTGAGAGGTTTAGGAGGTTGATCTTTCAATCTTGACAGATAACCTGAGACACCGTCACCAACACACCCTTAAACAATTACATTCTATCTGCTACTATTTGCCCCAACTGCGGTACCAGTCAGCTAAGCGTGCTGGAGGAATGCCTAGCAGATAGCCAAGAAT
>Ga0163148_10005688_pt1 | contig 12375 bp, 11 predicted proteins | sample OliLakLV19MP7P2_FD_148606 | JGI IMG/M metagenome (GOLD analysis project Ga0163148, IMG submission 148606) | Freshwater microbial mat bacterial communities from Lake Vanda, McMurdo Dry Valleys, Antarctica- Oligotrophic Lake LV.19.MP7.P2 | ecosystem: Environmental > Aquatic > Freshwater > Lake >... | reverse complement strand
CGGTCTTTCTGTGGTATTCGTTCGATCGTTCAGAGGGCTGGCCTCCTACTAGGCTTCTACTGAAATCCTACAGGGTTTGAACCCCGGGCCTCACGGTTCAGATGCGTGAAATGAATTCATTATGCATTGTGCTACAGTAGCAAAAGGCTTGTGCTCACATGGAACATTATTCCATATGAACTAGAACTTGAGTACCAGTCTAGTGCACAAGGGATTGAAGGAATTTAATGAAATCAGTTATTGTTGAAATCTACAAGATTTTGCTAGGTTTTGGGATTCATGAGAAACAAGTGTCAAGCTGAGAACAATGAAGTCGGTGTCACAATGAGAAATTGTCCTGTCGTGCGTCATCATGACATTCAATATTAGCATGACGCAAAATGCCAATGTGACACAAACTTCACAAATACCATTGTGACACAGACTTTGGGTGGACATGTTATGCTGTCATTTTGAACAAAATTGTCACTGTGACACCAATTTTATGATGTCATTGTGACATGGACCATTGAGGGAAATGTCACACTGACATTTTGGTAATTTGTGTCAGCGTGACAAATCTAATGGGGGCTCCCTCACCCCTCATCTTTTGGTGTAGGATTGTATGACCTCTGGTACTGGTCGTACTTTCGACCTTTCTCTCCTTTACATAGGCTTAGTGCAAAGCCTACACAGAGTGGGCGGAGACTCTGTCAAGGATCCTATCATTGTTGTTGATTGTTTTGTGTTCTTCCAGCTCTTTTGGCAATGGCTGCAAGACCTCACAGTTTGCATCATTGTACCATTTTGCATCGCTATTTGTAGTCCTTCCCAGCTACATGGAACAAGACATTTGGAGCCTTCAGCCATTGCTCTTGACTGTATGCCGGCATTCTTTCATTTCTGTGACATCGATGAAAGATCTACACACAGGGATGGGTGTCAATCCCTGATCATAGATTGTGGCACAGTGAAGATTCATGTTGAGCACGACAAGCTACCCTACAGTTTCACTTGAATGCCCACGCAACGCGAGCTCCAATTGCTGTTGATAAATTGGATTGTGCCAAAATGCAAGCCAGTGCTGCAGGACACAATGATCTGAGCCCGCTGAAATGGACTCTTTGGGGTTAACACCCCTGATCACAGCACCTGACATTCAAGGGGAACACCTGAAAAGTGTTCCCCTGTGAACAGACACAACCCAATTCTGGAACAACCAGAAACACCCCCTCTCACCGCCTGGCTTGGATATTGCCCTGAGGTGATTGCGCTAAAGACCATTGAAGCAACAATGCAACTTTAGGATGACAAACTAGACATGGATCAGAGAGAGGTCCCACGGATGAACAGTCAGAAATGGGGCGTTCCCCACGCCCAGCGAGGGCTTAAGGGGAGAACCGAGTCTGACACATTCTTTTCATCTATCAAATCTGTCTATGGTTTCAAGTGTGTTCAACTTTTCATCCATTTGATAACACAATTCCTCTGAATTGGCCTGCTCCACAGGAAAAAAGATAACTATGGTGCTTACCAGGATTTCATTTGAGAAGTTGGAACACCAAATGTGTTGTTGACAGACAATGCCAAGAGTCAAATCAGAAGAAAGTGGAAGGAAATCTCTCACTCCAATTTGACACAACATAAGTGTTCCACCCCCAACAACCAGAATAAAAACCAATCAGAGTGTAAAATAGGAGACGTCCAATGACAAATCGCCTACTATACACTTTGTTTGCCTCACAAGCACCAACAGTTATCTGGTGCTATTGTTTGCAATTTGTAGTTTATTGTCTCAACTTGAACCTCACAGCAGGACGCTGACTGAACTGGAGAACATCAACGGAGGCTCTCACAGGATTCACTCACAACATTTTCCATTTAAAATTTGCATTCTGGTAGAAAGCCTGGTTGTATGATTACAACCATTGGTTTCCCGAAAACCGTTGGAGGCCATGCAGGTTTATTGGCCTTGCTGACTACCAGTGTGATCAGTTCACCTACAAAAAGTGTGGACCATCAGCAACATGACCACTGATCATTGGGAAGACGGCCGTGAATTGACTTGAGACATTGTCATCCCTTGCCGTTGGCAAAAAAAGCTCCACCAATAAAGCACTTCTCCATTGAGTCTTGTGATGCATTTTAGTTTGAATCCGGTCAACAGCACCATCAATGAAAGACTAGCAAGTCAAAAAGCATTACTCACCAGAAGCACAAAGCAAATGATGCTGCGCAGCCGGGCAACAACGGAAGAGCTCAGAAGAAACCATGCAAGTGAGAGGCTTGTGTCCACGATGATTTGACGTTGTACACAGCCAACATTGCCAAGGATGCGGATGACTACAGCCGGCCATTTGCACCTCCTGAGCCTGACATGCTGTCCGTGTTGATTCATTGTGATGGCAGGGGAGAAGAGGAGGATGTCCGTTATCTTAACAACAAACCCATGGCCGACTTGGATTTCAGAGACCATGCCTGACCAGATTAGATCTACAATGAGTCTGGTCCCAACAAGCCAAATCACTGGATGATTGGCATCTGTTCCTACTGCTGGCGTGATGGAAGGGTTGAGCTACAAATCAACTGAGACATGAATGAATTCACTTGGGAAACATTCAACAACATGAGAGAGGATCATCTGTGAGCAACCGCAGATTACATCATCTCCAACAACATGAGCCAAAAGAAGTATCGTGAGCCCATTGTGAACTGGGCTCAGAAGGCTGTCTGTGACACATGAGGGGCACTTAGGAGAATCATTAAGCTCTAAGACTTCAAGCTGGATGAAAGCAACAGGATTTATACAGTCCGGTGCCGAGTCCAAGGAAGCAAGAAGAAGAAGAGAATTGACCACTCTAAAAGGGAGTTCAAATGTGGTCTTGAGGTTCCCCATGATGCAAAGCGGGCACTCAAGATTGACAAGGAGAATGACAACCATCTGTGGGAGGAATCTATGAACACACAGATTGATAGCTTGTTGGACTATGGATGTTTTGAGTTCCACCCAGCAGGTTCTGCTCCCCCTGACGATGAATGCCAAAAGACGACGCTGCAATGCATCTTTGCAATCCAACATGACCTGCATAGAAAATCCTGACTTGTTGTGGGCGGTCACCTTTTAGACATCCCAACTGACATCCAGATCTACTCCTTGCAAGTTAACCAATTAGCGTACAATTAGTCAGTGTTATTGCAGACAAGATAGGACTTAAACAGCTATGTGGCAACCTCTTGAATGCTTATGTAAATGCAAAATCCTCACATAAAGCTCATGTCTTTAAAGCTGGATATGAATTTGGCACACGGAAAGGCACAATGAAAGTGATTGTCAAAGCCTTGTATGGCATTCCAGCCAGAGGTGCTGATTGGCATTGCCACTTCTCCAACCCCCTTACATTCCTACGGATTCAAACCCACTAGATATGACAAAGATGTGTGGATCCAACTATCCGAGAACAAAACCCACAATGAGTACATTTGCACTTATGTGGATGACTTCATGATTGCGCCGAAGAAACTTGAAGCTATCATGGAACTCATCAAGAAGAAACATAGCAGCAAGGATGAAGGACCACATCTCTGCTACCTCGGTAATGATTATGAAGTGCACAACTGAAGAGTCCGAACACTATCAGCTGCAAGAAATACATAACCAAAGCAATCCAATGCATTGAAGCAATCACAAAAATCCCGATTAAGAGGCAGTCCACTCTAGTTCCTGTCAGAGACTATCCTTAACTAGTGTCAGCGGGCTAGATGAGTGAACTACAGTCGTGACTCATGCGTGCATTGCCACAAACAGCTTTTTATAGATGATGCACGATTGTGGACGATGCAACGGTATTGACTTGATCTCACAAGGGTTGCTCCACAAGAGCTCACTTTTTTGATACATCATACTGTACGTAGTATGATCAGATTAGTCATTATTACTATCACACCTTGTCTACTGCTTGACCATGACCAGCCTAGATTTGTAGTCTACCAAGTTATGAGCCTAAGTAAGCTGTTGACACGGTTGCTGATCATTGTGAATGATCAACTTAGTAGGGCCAAACAATAACAATGACTCCATCATTGCTGAGATACATCGGCAGTGACATCATGACATGGCAAGGAATGGTGACTTGTTCCGTATATGGCGATGTGATTGTGATAATGGCAAGTTGAGATAACCTCGTATCACATTCTGCCGTTAACATAATGCATAATCCAGAAGATCAGCAATGGATTGGAGACTGACCCCTGAAGTCTCGGGAATAATAATAAACAGGATGAACAATCGCATTGGTCCCAACAACAATGGCGGTGAGCACAGTGAACCAGAAACAGAAGACAACAACTGCTGCATTTAAGGCAAACACGCGAGTATTTGATACAAGACATCCAGAAGATACAGGCTCAAGGTCAAGCCATGCACAAAAGCAATATGATATTGTGAGACGATGCAGACACTCTTTAATGATATGGGAAAAAGCAACTACCCAGTGCGTGCATGGGAATATCATGTTCTTGGATGAGAGCACCAACAACAACAAGCTGAGTCACTATAAGAAGACACAGTTACAGCATCTCCGACCATGGTGGATTTGGATCCATAATGACATTGATTTGGCAAACAGCAATAAAAGACACGGTCAAGTGTGCATTGGGAAGTTTTGTTGGCATTGTCGGTGAGGAATACATGTCAACAATTGATGCACACGAAGGATGATTTGACATGATGGACCCATGATCCAGATTTGGATGCATGCACAACTGGATTATTGTGAGCTTTACGCCATGGAACACAGTTGGTGTTGAGAAGCAATCGTAGTCACTAGGATGGTGAGGATTCAAGATAATGTCTACTGGACGATGGCTGTGTGATCACAGTAGATGGTGGGGCCTCAAACAATGCTCAAGTAAAGTCAAATCACTTGTTATGTCAATTTGACCAAGTGCGGTGCAAAGTAATTGACAAAGTTGCAGATCCAAACTTCATTATTTTGGAGTTGTTGCTCTCATAATTTGATTGCAAGATTTTGTATCTGAAGTTGATCATACGAGCAAGTGATACATTGAATATTCGAGAGCACAACTGTGGTAACCAGCCCATGATCTCAACAACAAGTGCATCAAGATGCAGCCTTCAGTGAAACACAACCAGACCAACAAGAAGAAAAAGCGGCTTTAACGGAGTCGATCGAGATCAAGCGATGGATCGGGTAGAAATGAAGGCTCTCCGCAAGCAAATGTTCTAACGCATTCCACTCTAACTCTGTGGCAAGCATAAGAGCCAGAATGTCACAAAGAATGTTGCAAGTGATAGGCAGTGTGCCGAAGCTGCTAATGCGGAAAGGCGGTCAAGGAGCTAATGACACTGTGCAGCAGGTGGATGCGTCCACCACAACCAACACATCACTAGCTTCCACTCTGGATCGGAACAGTGGCACTTTGGAAGTATCCACAACAAACAAAAGTGTGACATCTCAAGAAGCTATCAAGAACTTGAACCAAGTTGATGTTAGTTCTTCATTACTTAAGGAACTAGCGATGAAGACACCAAGATTTACACCCGACCTGACAAGCAATTTCTCTCCCAAACCAAATCAGGGAGAAACTCCTGTGAGCAGTGACATTCCAAACACCCCCATTCCGGGAAACAGTGGGATGGGTTTGTTATGCAATCAGCCTTTGACGAGCAATGATGCAGATCTATTGGGTAGTTTTATGCGTACACCATCAGCGAGAGGATCTACACGTCTCCGGAGAATCATCTACTACTAGTTTAAGGTGGGTTATGAGCCATCAATTTTTTACAACCGAAAACGTTATTTCATTCCGATAGCTAATTTGGCAAATAGATAAATGACAATGACACAACCAATAGATATAATCATATAGATGACTTCTTTGTTATGTTAACCGACCATGGCCCGCTTTAAAGTAGCTTTCGAGGTAGTCTAGCTGTCGAAATAGCCCTTGGAACAGCGGCCGGAATATTTTTTTCTGCACCAACATTTGATTGAAACTATGTGTTAACAAGGTCAAACTCATCAGTACATGGATAAAAGTGCGCCAACACTGTGTCATTCTCTTCATCAAACATGTCGGAAGGAATGGAAGCAAAAGAAGAACTGATGTCCCGAGCTGCAGGCATCATAGCTGCTGCCAAAGGGGCCATCAAAATCTGACAAGCCATGAAGTTGGTTGGATTCACAAACGAGGAGATATACAATATGACACTGTACCAAAGAGTCAGAAGACAATCAACGCGGCTGAGTGTTGTTGACACGCGAGAAGTGGCGATCAATATGAATGATGTTAGCAAGCCAGTAAGCCAAGTGAACATCAACAGTGGGGACATTGTCGCATCAACATTGAACAGCGCGGAACGTACTAGAGACACACTTCAGAGAACGGATGACGTTACAACATTGCAAGCTCCTCACTTTCCGTGCCGCTATGGTGCTAGCGTACAAATGTACGTACTTACAATCTACACATAATTAGCACCAGAAACCAGATACTAGAATATTAACATAGCTAGCACACTTGAACGCTAAATCCATCTCATGTGTTGCGTAAACAGAACCGTAACATAGATCGACAATGAGGGTAGCTGCGGCTCCTGTCACTAGCTGTAGACTACTTTGTTGACAATTGTGAGCTAGGAGGCGCTTGTTAACACTATGGAGGAGGCCCCTGTAGCTCACAATTGTGTGAGCAGCCCTGTGTTAGGAGCGTTTATGTCTCCCGCACAGGCACAGAAGTCACTTGCCGATCTCATCAACAAATTGGCTGGTGTCACAGTGTCACATTGGTGGAGACTGATAGGTGATGAACCTAATTGTCTATGCAAATTCCTTGACATGACTTGGTCTGAGCTGCGGCTGACATTGCGGAAGTGTGGTGTTCTTTACGGAGACACGGATAGTTTCAAAACAACCGAGTTCGAAAAATGGAGATATCAAATTGGCTGTCAATGCAGCATTTACAGGCCAAAGGGCAAGCCAGTCTACTTCCTAAAGCTTGGTGAAAGTACTGAAGACGAGTATGCTGTTGAGAATCCGAAAGAGATGTATTCCCTGGGAGGTGTTCTCGAGAAGATGCCCATTGAGCGAATCCACTTACCTGCAATGAGAACAAAAATTTCCAGACGTTTGGCAGCATCTCTCATTCAAGGATCAACTCAGTCTGATTCCACAGGATCAGATGGCAGCGCAGGCACATCAGACGATAATAATAACAACAATAATAAAGGAACCATGACTGCTTACATAAACGCCTTGTTAGACGTTGTCCAAAACAAAATTATGTATGCTAGCCGACAGGGTTCACATTACAAATACACACAGCGTGCCGAAAGAATGCTACACAAAGCAGCCGTTGTTGCCATCAAAGGGTCACTCCGTGACCTTATAGATGCCTGGGTTGAACGCATGGAAGACGAAAAAGAATTCAGTGCCGGAGAATGCATGAAAACTCCATCAGCAGCTGCTGTGGGAAGCACAGCAGAAGCGAGAGAACTCAGTAGGCGCCTTGTGTTTGATGCTGAGGAGACGCCCAACAACAATTCTTTTGCAGCCCCTCCTTTAATCACTCCACCAGTCGATTTAACAGACGATGTTGAGGTTGAAGCTGATGAGCGAGATATCGACATTGTGCTTACTCAGATAAAAGAACAAGCCATACTGCAGAACCTTCTACACAAACAATTTGTACAGAAGGAACAAGTAATAACACTGGAACACAAGAATGGACGCAAACTAAGAATCATTCTTCCACCAGAATCAACAACGTCTCAGGCCTTTGTGGATGAGGCCAAAAAGACCCGGTGGGTACAAAAATTGCTACACAGCGACGTTCAACAGAAAGGGATGTTATTGCATTTGGCATTGAAGCATCCCGTCTCTTATGTCTCCATTGCAAACCAAAAGAAACTGCAACTTCAATCAGCAATTCTTTCAACCCCACAAACTCTGGCTCTAGGACATCTCAGTGGCATTAACGGCACGCAAATGGAGAAGCTTCGGTCGTATCTAAAGAACGTTGGAAAAGCAGACTTGAAGTATGGAAAACGCGAGATCCTTCGGATCGATAACAACGTGGGTCTCCACTCAACAACACCGGCACCCGTGTTCAGCAACTATACCCATGAATGGGCAACAACCAGTGGTAAAGGAGTGGAAAAGAAGCCGCTGGAACAATGCCAATTCTGGACTTCTGACATCCTACTTGAAGTGGCTTCAGAGGTTGACTTAGCACTGACGACCCTGTTCCTTGAAAAACTTGACGACTCGCCAACACATCCCGTGCTCGATTGCGGTGCACCTGGCTTTGTTGAACCCGGTGTTGTTGTACTCTTTGGTGGCAATCACGGCGCAGGAAGATGCCCATGTCATTTGAAGATCAACTTTTCTTCCCCTCAAGAAAGAAAAAGACGTGGTGACCTTAATTGGCTATGTCCCACGTTACTGATTGCTTCCATTGATTGTTCCAAAGACACTTTTGAACTACTGTCTAACACAGTCATGCCCCACATAAAGCGACAACTTATCGCGTTACGAAATAGCTGTGCCGTGGTTGTCTACAGCACCAGTCAACCCTCCAAGCATTGCAAGGCTTTTCTTCTGCCAAAAATCTTGCAGAAAGAAACGCTGATGATGCACAACAATCTCCTCGTGTATTGAGTTGGAGCGAACGAAAGATCAATCGACTTACGACCCTATTTCTGTACTGAAGAACCACCTTGTTTTGCCACGTTTCTTGTCAAGATTGTGGTCAAATTTTCATGACTTGTATGTTGGTGCCCTGGCTTTTCTTGCTATGGCGATTGGCATGAACAATTTGGAAGGGGCACACTGTGTTCATTGTCTTTATGGAAGTCGTAGCTTCAACATCGACCAAATACATCCACAGGACGCACGTACGAAGGCATCTCTTACGACACGCCTGAATGACTACAACACACGGAGACTGACGGCCAAAAGAGTTCGAAACATAAGGGGTGTAAATAAGATTAGTCTACTTGATGTCGATCCTCAACAAATTATAGTCCCAATACTCCACTGTCCGATGGGTCTGGTGGGCAAAGTGCTAGAACGCTTCAAGTTGTGGACGGTTTACGAGGTAGAGGCATTACCAGAAGCAGCGAATCAAATGAGAGAGGCATGCAGGAGTGCAAAAGTCAATCTTTCAAACACAATTGTCACTTGTCACGGAGGCTCAGGCGCAACAGTTGAACAAAACTGTGAACAATGCACCCGGGTCTGTTGCTCTTTTAAAGCAGGCAAAGCAAGCAAGCGTTGAGGCAAAAGCGAACAAAGTCAAAGCAAAGGCGAACTTTGAAGAGACTATCAAGCAACATAACGCAAGATTGTACTCGCTCTCGCAGGAAATCGATGTCATCTTCCGGTCACACAAGATCAAAAAAGAACATTACCACGATGGTAAATATAATGGAGTCAATTGTATCAGAATCATGGATAAAGCACAGCAGCTGTGGACTGAATTTGCCGTGGCAATCAAAGACAAAAAGGTACCAATGGTCCCGGATACTATCATCGACGCGAAGTGTACTCAGTTTTCGAATTTGATGGGTCTGATGGATGCCATTTGGTCTCATGTACAAGGCGTTGGCACAGGATTATCACCGACAGCACTTCAAGTTGAATGGCTGCAGAAAACAATAGAAAAAGCTAAGGCTCTTTGGTTGAATATGGGCATTGGTACGCTCCAACCCAAGTGGCACATGACGTTTGATGGGCACCTTCTCCATCAAGTAAGGACATACGGGGGCCTTGCCGACAAGTCAGATGAGACCATAGAACTACAGCATCAAGTCATAAAGAGACCGAAAGATCGTTTCAGAAGTGTCACTTCATACCAGAGGCAAGAAACATGCATACGGAAAGAGTTAAGACGCGGCAAGTCTCCGGAAATCAAATCTCACATTGACAAAGACCAAGCTGCTATCAAGAGGAAATCTGATAGCCAAAGATCACTCGAAATGACTGAACGCCAACAAGGTCAACATGAGGCGAAACCAGTGAAGCGAGAGGCATTCGTAGATAGCTAATAACAAGCAACAAGTAGCAAATAGACTCTCATCTATCTATGTGTACATAGACTTGATTATTCAAGACTAGCATGGAGTAGAGGGATAATATCGAGGACGAGTGTGCTACCTGTAATAATTTTCTGTTGTTGTTAGTAGGCTAAATTGTTAGTGCTGAGGTCTACGCTGGCCTACGCAAATATAGCTAAGTTACGGAAAGCGCCTAGGGTTGTTGCCACACCTAGACGCTTTGTTGACAATCAAAAAAGACCGGCAGAAGATGGGACGTCCATGACATCAAAAGAAGTCAAGGTGATCCTCTAAAAAGATTCATCGGGTGCAGGTGCATTTCATCATGCAGACCAAAAAAGAATCCACAGCATTGAAGCTGGCGACGAGTAGGATTGCCGCAAGCAACAAGTTTCCAAAAGGACATGCAGAAAAGAAGTCGATTAATACGATTGTAAAAGAAGTGAATGACTTATGTGGCAGCAACATCAGCCCCAAAACGGCTGGCACATATGTGAAGAAAAGAAGAATCAACACGTCTCCATTGAAAAAAGGACCCATTGGTTCTTTTCCAAAGCCAGTGTTGGAGTCATTGAAGTGGGCGTACGCAAGCTACATACAGTTGGAACAAGCCAAAGCAACAGCCCAGTCATCAATAAAAGAAATGGCTAAGAGGGTTAATGCATATGTCAATTATGGTCGGTTTCACAAGTGCAGAGATGATCTCACTCGTAAGTTGAAAACCCAAACGGCAGATCTGTTCACGGTTGGCAATCAAATGTGATAGAGCACTGACGTCTACAGTGGATGACTCATCAGAACTTAGACATGTGGTTCACGGCATGGAAGGGAACGTTAATTGAACTTAGGTTCAGATGAGAAGTCTTGTCAACTGACGAGGTTGAAGGCGAGATGTTCTTTTATCCAAACCAGAAAAGCCGAATAATCAATGTGGATGAAACCGATGGTTCACTTGACAACACGACCGGCAGCAAAGGGGGTCATCCTCCTGTGGTGTTCTCTGATCCAACTGTCTTGTGGGGAGCAATGGCTGCAAACAAGAGTGGGTACTCGTCGAAAGTCATATGCGGGTCAAGTGCAGCTCGTGAGGCTATTCCACCACATTTCCAATTAAAGATGCTTGCCCAAAGTGACGCAACAATGAAGATATCTGTAGATTGGTTTCTTCATGCTGCATTTGTGCATGGAAAGTTCGGATTACCCACCATCCAAGAGCTTCCCACGACCTTCGGAATGAATGAACGTGGCGGCATGAATTCAATCAAACTTGACAAGTACATCAAGAAGGCTATTCTTCCTCTCTTTCCAGATGTTGAAGATGCACCGGGCAAACGTATGTTGCTGAAGTTAGATAGTGGACCCGGCTGCATGAATCTTGACATGCTGGCTGACTTGAGACTGCAGGGGATTTATGTGATTCCTGGTGCTCCCAATACAACCCATGTGACGCAAGAGACTGATCAGAATTATGGCCTCTACAAAAGCATTTACCGTGAGAACCTAGAGACGCTCTCCGAAGCCCTGCAAAGGATAAGAAAATGCATCTTTGTGAGCAACTTGCCATTGCTTCTATTTGGTGGATGCGATTAGATTACCAAAGCAACACTCAAGAATGCATTTGAAAGGGCCTTTTCTGTCAGCATGGTGCTTAGCTATTGGAAGAAATGCGGTGCTGCTCCGTTAACAAGGCTTCCCCTTCAATCAAAAGATGTCCGACACTGATTAGCGGTTGATGGTCTGCCTCAAACCCAAGAAGCTGCTCGTTTGAAAGGAGATTCAAGCGCTTAATGAATTCCACTGCAATTTCTTGACAGCCCAGGGATTTATGGGAGACGCGCTAAAGAAAATGGCCCCAAGACTCCGTAAAATGCCTCCAGCTGTCACCGTTCCACAGTCAAGAGAGCGTATCCTAGCAATCAAGAATGCGAAGGATTCCGGGCAGATGTTTTTTGCGACAGGTGGTCAACACCTAAACTCTGATGAATTTTTCCAAGCACGAAAACACTCCAAACGCTTGGACGAGGACAAATCCTTTCAAGATCAAAAGAAGAAGTGACTGCTGGTTCAACTAACCAAAATAAAGGCGCATGAGTTGTTGAATCAAAAAGGCTCTTTGAATGACGAAACATACAAGGCGTCCACCAAGCCTGAAATCAAACTTTTGTGTAAGTGGAAAGGCATAAAAATTCTCAAAGATGACGACAAGAAAAAGAACTTGTACGACCTGCACCTTTCACATCCGAACCCACTGGCATCTGAACCATGGCCAGAAGAGGATGAGGCGGAGCTGCAGAAACTCTTAAAGCCGGATATGCCCATAG
>Ga0163148_10005682_pt1 | contig 12379 bp, 5 predicted proteins | sample OliLakLV19MP7P2_FD_148606 | JGI IMG/M metagenome (GOLD analysis project Ga0163148, IMG submission 148606) | Freshwater microbial mat bacterial communities from Lake Vanda, McMurdo Dry Valleys, Antarctica- Oligotrophic Lake LV.19.MP7.P2 | ecosystem: Environmental > Aquatic > Freshwater > Lake >... | reverse complement strand
GGCCGCACCCTGGATCGAGGCATCGCCCACTTCAGCGACGCCGCCGAGCGTGCAGTCGGTCCTGGCGGAGCGAAGAGCGACGGCCAGACCTCCGGCCACATCTCCGGCCAGATCTCGGGCCAGATCTCGGGCCAGATCTCGAGCCAGATCTCGAGCCAGATCTCGAGCCAGATCTCGAGCGATGATGCCTTCCGCCTCCACGACACCTTCGGCTTCCCAATCGATCTCACCCAGGTCATGGCCGCCGAGCGGAATCTGACGGTCGACGTCGAGGGGTACGAAGCGCTGATGGAGAAGGCCCGCGACGTGAGTCGGCGCGGCGGCGAGACCGAGGCCCGGATGGCCCTCACGCCCGACGCACTCGGAAACCTGCGCTCGCTCGGCATCGCCGAGACCAACACCGACGACAAGTATCTCAATCGCCCGCTGGTTGCCGAGGTGCGGGCGATCTGGACCGGCAGCGAGTTCGACGAACGGGCCGAGATCGGCCGAGTGGTCGGGGTGATTCTCGACCGGACCAATCACTACGCCGAACAGGGTGGACAGGTCGGCGATCAGGGTCGTCTGCGCTGCGAAGCGTCGACCCGCGGAGGTCGATCGCTGGGAGCTGCCGAGGTCGAGATCCAGGACACCCAGAACTTCGGCGGCTACGTGCTCCACATCGGGCGGGTGAGTTCCGGCACGCTGACCGTCGGCGACCGCGGCGAGCTCTTCCTCGAGCGCGACCGCCGCGACGGAATCCGGGCCAATCACACCGTCACCCACCTGCTCAACCTCGCCCTGCGCAAGGTCGTCGGCGAGGAGAGCGATCAGCGCGGCTCGCTGGTTGCCGCCGATCGACTCCGCTTTGACTTCGCCGCCAATCGGGCGCTGGCCCCCGAGGAGATCGAGCGGGTGGAGTCTCTGGTCAACGAGTCAATCGCCGCGGACCTGAAGGTCTTCGCCGATCTCGCCTCGCTCGAGAAGGCCCGCGCCGTGCAAGGTCTGCGGGCCGTCTTCGGAGAGCGCTACCCGGACCCGGTGCGCATCGTCTCGGTCGGGGCTTCGCCGAGCGAGCTTCTCACCGATCCGTCGAATGGGCGCTGGCGTGATCTCTCAATTGAGTTCTGCGGCGGCACCCATCTCGACCAGACCGGTGAAGCCAAACGCTTCGTGCTGCTCTCGGAGGGCGCCCTGGCGAGCGGCATCCGTCGCATCTTCGGCCTTGCCGGACCGGCAGCGCTGGCCGCCCAGGCCGCGGGCCACGGTCTCGAGCAGCGGGCCCTCGCCGCCGAGCGACTGTCCGACGAGACCCTTCCGGCGGAGTTCGACGAGCTCGCCTCCCAGATCGATGCGCTTCCGATGAGTCTCGGCACCAAGCGCCGCGTGCAGAGCGCACTCGAGCGGCTGCGCGAGCGGGTCAAGTCGATCCGCAAGCGCGAACAAGGCGCCTCCCGCGTCGTGGTCGTCGCCCAGGCCCGGGCCATCGCCGAGCAGGCCACCACGCGGATCATCGTGCACGCCCTCGGCGCAGCCGATCGAGACGCGCTGCTGGCGGCGATGGATGTGATCCGCGCCCGTCGTCCCGATGCGGCCGTGATGCTCTTCGCGACCGATCTCGAGAGCGACAAGCTGGCGATGGTCGCCGGGGTCCCTCCCGCGCTCGTCGCCGCCGGACTCAAGGCCGGCGAGTGGGTGAAGGACGCGGCGACGGCGTGCAGCGGAACCGGTGGCGGTCGCCCCGACATGGCTCAGGCCGGCGGAAAGGGAGTGGCGAACCTCGAGGCAACCATGATCCGGGCCGCCGACTTCGCCAAGCAGCGAGTGCCTGTTTCGCAGGGAGCAACGTCGTGACCACGAGCCCCTCCACCACTCCTGCAAGCCCGCGGGAAAGTCGCGATGCCGCAAGCGCCCCGTCAGCCCTTCGCGTGGCCGGACTGCGCTTCCGCTACGGCCCGGGGCCGTGGATCATCGATCTTGCGGAGCTTTCGCTGGCGCCCGGCGAACAGGTCCTTCTCACAGGTCGATCGGGAAGCGGCAAGAGCACGCTGCTTCAACTCATCGCCGGTCTCGTCGATCCCCTGCAGGGCTCGGTCGAAGTCGACGGTCGAAACGTGCACGCTCTCTCCGGCTCGGCCCGCGATCTCTTCCGCGGCCAGCGGATCGGCATGATCTTCCAGACCTTCCAGCTTCTGCCGGGCTTCACCGCCCGCGAGAACGTGATGCTGGCCCTGCTCTTCGCCGGTCGGGCCCCGCGCGAGCAGCGCGAGCGGGCCGATCGACTGCTCGTCGAGCTCGGCATCGAGCGGGCCGACGCTGCCGTGGACGAGCTCTCGGTCGGGCAGCAGCAGCGGGTGGCGGTCGCCCGCGCGGTGGCGTGCAATCCCTCGCTGGTTCTCGCCGACGAACCCACCGCGAGTCTCGATTGCGAGAACGCCGGCATCGCCATGGACCTGATCCAGGAATCGTGTCGTCGCACCGGGGCCGCTCTTCTCTGCGCCAGCCACGATCCCGCGCTGGCGGCGCGATTCACCCGGAAGGTCTCCCTCACATGACCGAGCTTGCGATCATCTTGAAGAGCCTTCGCTCCAGACTCTTCCTCACCATCATCACGGTGATCACCGTCGCGGTCTCGGTGGCCCTGATGCTCACGCTGCTGACCATGCGCGAGGCGGGCCACGATGCCTTCCGCCGAGGCAGCGGCACCACCCACCTGCTGGTCAGCGCCGACAGCTCGCCGCTGGTCTCGGTGCTCAACGGGGTCTTCTACGCCAACGCCCCGCGCAATCCGATCCCCTGGGCGAAGTACGAGGAGATCCGCTCCCGCTTTCCGTGGGACTTCGCCATCCCCACGCAGCTCGGCGACAGCTATCGAGGTCACCCGGCGCTCGCGACCACCCGCGACTTCCTCGAGAAGTTCCAACCCGATCCGCGGGGCAGGTTCGAACTCGCCTCCGGTCGCTTCTTCGAAGCGCCCTTCGAGGTGGTGCTCGGGGCCGAGGCCGCCCGCGAGTCGCGCCTCAAGCTCGGCGCCACACTCTTCCTGACCCACGGCAGCGGCGGCTCTCGAGAGGGCATGGAGGGGGAAGGCGAGCACGCCCACGCCGACCATGAGCACACCGAGTTCCCATACACCGTCGTCGGCATTCTCGAACCGACCGGGACGCCCCACGACCGACTCCTGATCACCGACCTCGAGAGCACCTGGATCCTGCACGCCCACGATCGTCGGCATCACGCCGATCACTCGATCAGCACGACGACCAGCGCCGATCTGCTCGAGAGCGACCGGCTCATCACCGGAATCCTGCTGCGACTTCCCACGCGCCCGGGGAGCGCCGTCTCGGCCGGGATGCAGCAGCAGTTCGATCAGCTTCGCCGCGACACCAGCATCGTCGTCGCCCAGCCGGAGCAGCAGATCGACAAGCTCTTCTCGATCGTGGGCAGCATTGATCGCCTCTTCATCGCCATGGCCGCGGTGGTGATGGTGGGCGGTGGCATCAGCATCCTTCTGGCTCTGGCGAGTTCGATGGAGGCGCGGCGACGGCAGATCGCGGTGATGCGAGTCCTCGGCTGCAGCCAGATGCGAATCTTCTCCCTCGTCCTCACCGAGTCGGCGCTGCTGGGCCTCCTCGGTGCGGCGGTAGGCATCACCATCGGGCTGATCGGCTGTCTGGTCACCGCCGCGATCCTGCGGCAGACCCTGGGCCTGGTCATCGAACCGAACCCGAGGCTTCACTGGCTGGTGATCGTGGCGGCTGCCACCGTGGTGCTCGCGGGTCTCGCCGGAGTGATCCCGGCCGCGATGGCCTATCGCACGCCGGTGGCCCGGAATCTGCGACCGATCGGCTGATCGATGGCGGCGGGTTCGTGACGCTGGGGCAGATGGAGAATCCGGGTTTCCGCGGAGATAGCGCTCCCTCTCAACGGAGCCGACGGTCAGAATGCCCGGCGCTCCGCGCGGTTCGATCGCGCTCGCCCCCCAATTCGGACCCGATAGAGGAGAAGACGCATGCTGTCTGGATCAGTTGTTGCCGGTCTGGCGCTGTGCTCGTTCACCCTGTTCGTCGACCCATCCCTCCGACCCTCGATCCTTGATTGGCACGTCCGCGACGTCGCCCTCCCGGGGCTGCCGATCGTCCCCGCGCCTCATCCCGGCTGGGATCTTCAGGCGTCGAGCAACACCTATGCGACGCTCTACGCCAGCCAGTTCGCCGCAGGCGAACCCGTCGGGCTGATGCTCCGCAACGGGACCGCTCCGCTCTTCGGCTGGAAGGACCCCGATGCGCTGCTGACGTCGATCTCGATGGTCCCGCAGCTCGACTTCGTCTTTGCCGACTTCGAGATGCCTGCCGCTGAGCTTGCGATCATGGGCATGATCGATCAGGTGCGCGGCAACCTCGATCCCGCGATCAACCTGGCGTGGATCGGCGCGTACAACGAGTACCCCGGGCCCTACGACGACTCGTTCGCCAACCCCGCACTCGCGTTCCGCCCGTTCCAGAGCAGCTTCTATCTGACAATCGGGCTCGATGTGGCCATGCCGGCGTGCTACCCGTACTCGGTCTATCAGGCCCACACCAGTGTTGCAGTCTGGGGCGAGTACATCGCCCCCAACATCCGAAGCGCCCTCTTCTGGGCCCCGATTCACCGCGCCACCAACGCCAAGCTGAATCTGCCGGCGACCCACATGCTGATCCCGTGGGTCAATCCCTACGTCTCGACGGCGGGCTATCCCAACGTGACCCCGCCGACGGCGGAGGACCGCGTGGCCCTGGTCCAGCACCTCCGCCTGCGCGGCTGCGACGGCTACTACGTGCTCGAGTCGTTCATCGCCGACTATCCGACCGCGCAGTACCGCCTCGACATGCTGAATGCCTGGCAATCGCTCGACTTCATCTTCGACGTGCCTGCCAACGTCACCACCTCGGTGATGAATCTCAGCACCGACAAGGTCAGCGGCGTGCAGTGGTCGGGAATCTCTCGCCCCGGCTTCGCCGCGGTGCTGGTGAGCAATCTCGGGAACGCCGAAGCGGACGTCACCCTTCCGGGTTCGCTCTGGCCCGATGGCGGAGTGGTGACGGTGGCCGCGGGCACGCATCAGCTTTTCGTTGCGGACACCGACGGTCCGCTCGCCGACCTCAACGGTGACGGTCTGATCGACGCGTTCGATCTCGGGACGCTGCTGAGCGCCTGGGGGACGTGCCAGCCACGGGAGTGTCCCGCCGACCTCGACGGCGACGGCACGGTGGACGCCGCGGATCTGGGCATGCTGCTGGCGGCGTGGGCCCCCTGACGGCCGCCTTCTCACTGGGGTGCCACGCAACGCCGTGAACGAATCACGGCGTTGCGTGGCACTCGCCGAGCTCTTCGCCTCGCGCGTTGCGCTTCCCCCGCACGCCGTCCCGCCACCGTCGCCAGGGCCGCCCGCTGGGCGTCGTCCGTCGGCCGCACGCTCGACCCGGCATGCGACATGTCGAAGAAGGTGGTCCACCAGGAAGAAGGATTCATGGAAGGATGTGGGAGGCGGTGCGGTCCGAAAAGCGGACGAGCGGAGAGGGATCGGGAATGAGTAATGAGGGGCGTAACGCCGGATCACGCGCCCGCGCGGGGGTGCAGCCCGGCCGAGCACGCTTTCCGGTGAAGCGTCGCCGCCGGGGGCGTCGCGGGGCGATGTCCTCGACGGTTTCCCACGGCCAATCGCCCGGTTGGAAGTGGCCAGGCCCCAAACCCCCAGCCTTGTCCCCGGGACCCTCTCCGCTCGCGCGGCGAGCCCCTCATTACTCATTCCTCGTTCCTGATCCCTCTCCCCAGTTCAAACCGCGCAAAGCGTGGTCCGACCCTTCCCCGCTCCCTCAGGTGTCGGATACATTCTGCCCGGCAGGGAGCAGGCGCACGCCGTGTCCGCGCACAGGCCTTGACGGCGGTTCGACACTGATCCGCCGCGGTCCCTGCGTCTCTCCCTCCATGAAGTCCTCGCATGCCGCGGCGCCATCCTGGCGACGGAGTTGGCATCGGGGTTCCCGACGAAGGCCCGCCCATCGTGACCGATCGGCTGCCCAGTGCATCGTTTGCCATTCCCAGATCCCACTTCAGTTTCGACCTTTCAGGAGACGCTCACCATGAGCTTGAGAATGCTCGGCCCCGTCGCCGCCGCGATCGGCCTGTCCAGCATGGCATTCGCGGGCAGCGGCCTGCGGATCAATGAAGTCCGCATCGACCAGCCCGGTGTGGACAACGACGAGTACGTGGAGATCGCCGGCACGCCCGGCACCGTGCTCACCAACATCACCTACATCGTGATCGGCGACCAGGCCGGCGCGGTGCCTCCGCTTCAGAACGGCACGATCGAACTCGTGCTGAATCTCTCGGGCGCGGTGATCCCGCCCGACGGACTGCTGCTGGTGGCAAAGAGCACGATGACCATCGCCGTCCCCGATCTGGTGCTCTCGTTCAACTTCGAGGAACTCGACAACGTCACGCACCTCCTGGTGCAGGGCTTCTCGGGCTCGAGCAACCAGGATCTCGACACCAACAACGACGGCATTCTCGACATCACGCCGTGGACGGCGATCGTGGACAGCGTCGCCATCGTCCAGAATCCGACGCCCAACGGCATCACCTCCGACTTCTTCTACAGCACCACCACGATCGGCCCGGACGGGGCCTTCGCGCCGAGCCAGATCTGGCGCTGCACCGACAGCCTCGACTGGAACATCGGCACCCTGAACTTCACCGGCAGCGACTCGCCGGGCGAGCCCAACCCGATCTGCTCGGAGCCGCCGGCGCTTCAGATCAACGAGATCCGCGTCGAGCAGCCCGGCCCCGAGAACGACGAGTACTTCGAGCTCGTCGGCGCCGCCGGCACCTCGCTCAACGGCCTCAGCTACATCGTGATCGGTGACGATGAGGAAGGCGCGGCAGGCAGCAGTGGCGTGATCGAGTTCGCGATCCCGCTCGACGGCTTCTCGATCAACTCCAACGGCTTCTTCCTCGTCGCCGAGGATGACAACACCTTCGGGGCCATCGCCGACCTCTTCTTCCCGCTCGATTTCGAGGGCAGTGACAACGTCACCCATCTTCTGGTGACCGGTTTCACCGGCCTCGTCGGCGACGATCTGGATACCAATGACGACGGTGTGCTCGACATCGTGCCCTGGACGCTCGTGGCCGACTCCGTCGGACTCCTGGAGACCACCCAGCCGCCCACCGGCACCGGCAACGAATGGCTCTACTCGGAGACCACCGTCGGCCCCGAGGGCATCTTCCTGCCCGGCCACGTCTACCGCTGCACTCCCACGAACGAGTGGCAGATCGGCCCCTTCGATCCCGCCAACGGGCTCGACACCGCCGGCGCCACCAACGTCGAGTGCCAGATCTGCGGCATCCCCGGAAGTGGAAGCTGCTTCACCGAGCACGTCGGAACGGGCTGCGACAACGCGGTCTGCTGCGAGGCGATCTGCGACATCGATCCGGCCTGCTGCGAGACCGGCTGGGATGCCGATTGCGTGGATCAGGCCGAGACCATCTGCGTGACCGGTGGCTCGGCTCCGCCGGTCCTGCTCAACGAGATCCGCGGCGATCAGACCGGCACCGACAACGACGAGTACTTCGAACTCGTCGGTCCCGCCGGCACCAGCCTCAATGGCGTCACCTACATCGTGCTGGGAGACAGCGCGGGTGGTGGCAGCGGCATCATCGAGACCATCGTGCCGCTCAACGGCTTCTCGCTCAACGGCAACGGGTTCTTCGTGGCCGCGGAGGCGACCTTCACGCTCGGCACTCCGGACCTGAGCTTCACCGGCAACAGCTTGAACTTCGAGAACGGTGACAACGTCACTCACCTGCTCGTCTTCAACTTCACGGGAACGAATGCCCAGGATCTCGACACCAACGACGACGGCGTCCTCGACATCACGCCGTGGAGCACGGTGATCGACTCGGTGGCGATCGTGGGAACAAGTGTTCCGCCAATCGGCGCAGGTGAATGGCCCTACTCCAACTCCCTCGTCGGTCCTGACGGGACCTTTGTCCCCGGCTACGTCTATCGCTGCACGCCCGATGGAACCTGGGCGGTCGGGGCCTTCGACGTGACCCGCGGCTTCGACACTCCGGGGGCCATCAACGGCGTCTGCCCCGAAGCCGATCCCTGCGGCAATCCGAACTCGCCCGACTGCTTCACCGAACATGGTGCCGCAGGCTGCAGCGACTCGGCGTGCTGCAACGCGGTGTGCGATCTCGACGCCGCCTGCTGCGAAGTGGCGTGGGATGCCGACTGCGTGGCCCAGGCGAACACTCTCTGCCTGGTGAGCGGTGAGGCTCCGGTGGTCACCCTGAACGAGATCCGCATCGATCAGCCCAGCACCGACAACAACGAGTACGTCGAGATCGCCGGCAAGCCGGGCACCAGTCTCAACGGCGTCACCTATCTGGTGATCGGCGACGGCACGACCGCGGCCGCCAGCGGCGTCATCGAAGTGGCCCTCGATCTCTCGGGTCAGGTGATTCCGGCGAGCGGCTTCTTCACGATCGCCGAGACCACCTTCACCTTGGGCACGCCGACCCTCTCGGTCGGCGCCACCGGGCTCAACTTCGAGAACGGCGACAACGTCACCCATCTGCTGGTCTTCAACTTCTCGGGCACCAACGCCCAGGATCTCGACACCAACAACGACGGCGTGCTCGACGTGGCGCCGTGGGGTTCGGTGATCGACTCGGTGGCCTTCGTCGGCCTCGACTATCCGCCGGTGGACGTCGGTGACGAGTGGGTCTACTCGACGACGATCGTCGGGCCGGACGTCACCTTCGTGCCGGGGTACATCTATCGCTGTGCCAACGGCGGCGAGTGGGCCATCGGCCTCTTCGACGTGCTGCTCGCCCAGGACTCGCCCAACGAGGTCAACGCCGAGTGCGAAGGCAAGGGCACGCCCTGCCCGGCCGACATCACCGGCGACGGCATCGTCGACGGCGCCGATCTCGGCGAACTGCTCAGCGTCTGGGGCCCGTGCGACGGTTGCCTCGCCGATCTCGTCGCCGATGGCAATATCGACGGCGCCGACCTCGGCGAGCTCCTCAGCGCCTGGGGACTCTGCCCGGAGTGATCCTTCCCGCTTCCGTGAGGTGATCAGCTCGAGGTGATTCACACCCACCGCTCGCCGACCCACTCTGCCTCATATCGCCCCCGGACTCCAGACTGCGGTTTGGGTCCGGGGGTTTTTCATTCCAAGCGGGCTCGGCTTCGCCGACTGGGCGCGTCGGCTGCGCCGCCGCTGTTGAGGTGTGCCGCTGCCGCGGCACCTCTTTGAAGCCGGCCACGCCGCCGCCGACAGGGGACATGTGAACTTCGTGCGGCAGTGAGCGGCGGCGAGTCCGGCAGGGCTGATGGGGGGAGGGAGGGTTCGACGCAGGCGCATCGCGCTCTCGGGGTGCTGGATGTCACGGTCGGCCGAGGCCGCTCCCGGTGCCTGTACCATTCGCCCAAGATCCCCGGGACGGTCATCGGTACATGCAAGCTGTCAGCCGTGGTGCTCTGCGCTGCTGCTGGCGCAGCGCTCAGTCCCGTTTCGGGAGCGTCGCTCGCGGTCACCGCACTCGGCTCGATCCTCGGCGGCGCTGCCGGCAACTTCTTCCACGAGATCTCGAACTCTCTTGGACACTGGCTCGGCCAAAACGTCCGAGGCCCGGTGGGACCTCCGACGAATCACGATCTCGACCACCTCATCGCTCGGGCCATCGTGCAGTCGATTCGAGTGACCGCCACTGAGCTCGGAGCGGCGAACACGATCAAACCATTCTGCACTCGGATATGTGCCGCGCGTGAGCACCAGATCCTCGAACTGATGCGGCGGAAGGAGTTTCGCGACCCGGACGAGTCCACCGTCGTTGCCCTTGTCGGCACTGCGCTCGGTGGCATGACCACCGAAACGAAGACACCCGACTACTGGGTGCGATTCGTGCAGGCACTCGCCAAAGAACTCGGAGCCGACAACACCGTCCGAAGCGCGCTCACCCAGGCGTTTCGAGCCATCCGGCGGCTTCTTTCACCCGACCTCACTCCCCCGACGCCCGATCCGCAGGCGGAAGAGGGAATCAAGCACATCGCCCAACAGCTCCATCTCAACCTCGCCGCCCAGGCCAACGACATCCTGCGCAATTCGTTCGGCCCCCAGGGAAGAATCTTCATCGCCGTCCTCTTCCAGTTCCTCAATTCGATCGCCACACAGCGCAGCGGCGTCGATGGCTCGATCGGCTTCTCCGACGCGGAAGCGGTCAATCTCAAGGAGTGGATTCACGCCGCAACCGAGTCGGCGCTCCGCGAGGCAGCCGCTCGCCCGGTCCCCAGCACCGATCTCGAACGCGAGTACCAGGCGCTGGTCACGAGCGAGATCGACACACTCAAGAGAACCCTCGAGCAGCTCGGCCAGGATGTCGCATTCATCCGCGTGGGGGTCGCCCGGCTCGCCAACGCGTTTGCTCCCCGAATCATTCTGTATCCAAGGGTGCCTCCCCCGAAACCGGGAGACCCCTCCGGACAACGAGACCGCTTCGTCTTCCGCACCGAGCGAATGTCGGTCGTCGGCCGAGAGGACGAACTCAAGGAGCTCAACGCCTGGCTCGATCTCGAGGGCCCATTCAGTTGGGACCTCTGGACCGGCCCCGCCGGAAGCGGCAAGAGCCGACTTGCCCTCCACCTCTGCCGCACCCGACCCGACTGGCACAGCGGCTTCTTCCACTGGACCAAAGGCAACACTCCTCAATGGCACCTGTGGTCCCCCGAGGCCGACACGCTCATCGTCTTCGACTATGTCGCCGAGCATGCGAAGGAGATCGGAGACGTTCTCGCAACGCTGGCAGTGCGAGCGGCACCCGGCGCGTCCCATCCGCTCCAACACGGCGTGAAGGTGCGATGTCTGCTCCTTGAACGTGCCGCGGCGCCGAAGACTCAGACAGGCGGGGACTCCCCCAACGAGCCCGCCCAAGGTCGGGATGCCGCGCCCGTGACGAGGGGGTCGATCGAGGTTCTCAAGCTCGAGGCAAGCTGGCTGTCGACCCTGCGCATCGCCGGGGCTACTGCCGGCGAGTCATACCGCCTCGCTCATGCCCGGACCGACATCGACCAGCCGCAACGACCGATTATCGGCGTGCGTGAAGCTGCGGTGCGGCAGATCATTGTCGAAGACGCCGAACTCGCGGGTGAGACGACCGACCCGGCGGGCCTTGACATTCGAGTCGCGGCCGCACTCCGGATCGACCCCGATCGTCGTCCGCTCTTCGTGGCGATGGCAGCCGAGGCAGTGCGAGAACACGGTGGCGCGTTCGAACTGCGTCCTGGCGAGTCCCGGTTTGATGCGTTGATCGATCACATCCGCGGCAAGGAATGGCGACACGCCTGCGAACGGCTGGAACGACATCCGCACGGCCGCGGCCCGGATCTTGCGCATTGGGAGCGACTGGTCTGCCTCGCGACGATGGTCGACGGACTCGGTGGAGATCGCTTCAACGACGCGCTGGACAAGTCGGCTCAAGCCGGGATTCCGAGTCACGTTGACTGGGGAGACGGCACGCGGTTTGACCTCCTCGTCAGCGGCGCAAGTCGCAACTATGCCCCCAAACTCGAACCAGATATTCTCGGCGAGGCCTTCGCGCTGGACTGGCTCGAACGCAACTCCAGCAGACTGGCGACGGACCTCATCGATCTGGCGTGGTCGCTCGGGATGCGGGAGTTCGTCGTGCGAGCGGCGCAGAACTTCCCCGACCGGGTGGAAGGGGTGGGGCTTCTCGCGCCCCGCGGCGGGGCCGATCAGGACTCTCTTCTTGGAGCGCATCTCGCCCAGATGATCCGGACATCCGTCCGAGGCGGCGACAGGTCCGGGACCTCTGCGCGGGGCAAGCGGCTGCTTCTCGACCCGACCCAGCCGCCACGGGTCCGGGCCCTCGGCGCGTTCGGCTGGACCCAGCATCCGATGTCGCCCGGGGACTTGGGAGAGTTTGAGTCTGCGTGCCATTCCCTGGCACGAGAGCACCCCGACGACGCGGCCGTCCGCGAGCAGTTGGCCTCGGGACTCTTCAACGCGATCTTCCACGCCGGTGCCGACGTCACCCGCGCCGAGCAACTCCTCGGCCGGCTTCAGGCCCTCGCTGATCGCAACCCCGACGACGCGGCCGTCCGCGAGCAGTTGGCCTGGGGGCTCTTCAACGCATTCAACGACGCCGGTGCCGACGTCACCCGCGCCGAGCAACTCCTCGGCCGGCTTCAGACCCTCGCTGATCGCAACCCCGACGACGCGGCCGTCCGCGAGCCGTTGGCCTGGGGGCTCTCCAACGCATTCAACGACGCCGGTGCCGACGTCACCCGCGCCGAGCAACTCCTCGGCCGGCTTCAGACCCTCGCTCATCCTAA
>Ga0163148_10005681_pt1 | contig 12381 bp, 16 predicted proteins | sample OliLakLV19MP7P2_FD_148606 | JGI IMG/M metagenome (GOLD analysis project Ga0163148, IMG submission 148606) | Freshwater microbial mat bacterial communities from Lake Vanda, McMurdo Dry Valleys, Antarctica- Oligotrophic Lake LV.19.MP7.P2 | ecosystem: Environmental > Aquatic > Freshwater > Lake >... | reverse complement strand
ATTAGTAACTTTTTTTTCCAGATCAGTTCCTTCATAGTCAATCTCTTCTGGCTCTTTGCCATCTGCTAAAAGCTTTTGTTGTTCAGGAAGTGAAATATTACTCTTTCGAATTCCTTCTTTTTGAAATTTTGTTCGAATCTTTAACACTTCATAATCACAAAGATATGGAGGTTTATTATTAAGAGCTTCTTCGTATGAATATGCAAAAGTTGGAATACCGTCGTCGCAGTTAAATAAATTAAAAGTATTGTGTTCAACTGCATCTTTGGGCGTAGCAGTTAGACCAAGCTGAATAGCATCAAAATAATCAAAAACATTTTTGTAGATGTTATAAATAGATCGATGGCTTTCATCAGCTACAATCATATCGAAGAAGTGAGGACTTAATGGGCAATCTTTGTCCTCGATAATATTGAGCATTGTGGGATAAGTCGCAGCATAAACACGTCTATCAGTAACAATCTCTGTTTCACCAATCTTAGGCCAAACTGGAGCGTTAGGAAGATATTCTTTAAAAGCATCAAGTGCTTGATTGCGAAGAGCGATTCGATCAACAAGAAATAATACTCTTTGCACTCTGTTAGTTCTCATAAGTACATCCACCATTGATACACAGGTTCTTGTTTTACCTGTGCCAGTTGCCATAACCAGCAATGCTTTTCTTTTGCCCTTATCCAAGTTTTCAAACACTGAACGGATAGCTTCAATCTGATATGGGCGACTGGATATGTCTCTGTTAATAAGTTCCTGGGACATCGGTTTCTCGTTCTTTCTCAAAAACAGAAGTCGTTCGAGATCTTTTTTGGTTGGGAAACCGTAGACTTTTCGAGGCGGGAACTTTTCTGTGTCCCAAAAATAAATATCGTTTCCATTAGTATAGAAAACGAATGGCATATCCTTGTCTGAGTTCTTTTGGATATTTACTGCGTATTGTCTTGCTTGCTCTTGTCCAACTCTTGCATCTCTAGAGGTTTTCTTTGCTTCGACTACAGCTAGTGGATATCCGTCATCACCAAGTAATACATAATCGGCATACTGGAATCCTTGATGTTCATGTTCTGGTTCAGTTATCCCCTCAGGTAAGCCCACCCAAATATCTAGTTCGGAAGTAACTTGCGAAGGATTATTAACATCCCAACCAGCTTTAAACAGTCGTTGGTCAATAATTTCTTGTCTTGTTTTTGCCTCAGTTATGTATGACATAGTTATTTACTTTTTTTGTTGATGAACTTTTCGATATCTTCTTTTTTATATCTTCTCACACCCTTCACGCCAATACGCACAGCTATTAATACACCTTTTTTATCCCATGACCTGAGTGTATTAGGGTGTACCTTTAGTACCTGCGCCGCCTCTTTTAAGGTTAATAGTTCTTCCATATAGATTTACCTACCAATAGATACCATTATGATACAGGAATTGCAGAGTCATTTCAATCGTTTTTTTACTCAAAAAAGGGCTAACTAAGGGGCTTGGAGAAAGATTTCGAAGCTCTCCATTATAGGGACAGACGCCCCATCAGACGCCCTTTTTATAGTGTCCCATTTGTCTCGTTTAGCCTGAAGATGATACACTCGGGAAGACAGTGGTTATAGGACTAAGCGGTTCCAGACCCGTATGGCTCACACCTAAATTTTACTCTCCGAAGCTATATTTACGCTGTTTTCTTTACTCTAAACAACAATATCAAGAAAAAGAACTCTTAAATCTGGCTGATCTGGTCTATTAAAATAGAAAATGATCTACCTAGCCCTTCTCCGAGGAATTAACGCTGGCGGTAACAATTAAGGTAGAAATGAAACGCTTAAAAGAATTATTTGATAAAGCAGGATTCGAGAATGTTTCTACTCATATTAATAATGGTAACATCATATTTGAAACCAAAGAATCTAATTCTGAAATTCTCCTTCAAAATATTTGACAAAATAGTAGTCCAATGTATATACTCTAGACCATCATGAGCTACTCAGTTGTTGCTACTAAAGTTGACCCCCAAACAAAAAAAGAGGCTATGCAAACGGCAGAAGAGTTAGGCATGCCTCTATCTGTTGTCATTAAAGCGTTTTTAAAACAATTCATCAGGACAAAGTCTGTAGAATTTAGTGCAAGAAACGAGGAGCCGAGTGAATACTTGATTAAAACGATAAAACAGGCCCTAAAAGATAAAAAAGAGGGAAAGGCATCTCCTGTTTTTAATAGCGGCGAAGAAGCAGTAAAATGGCTTGAACAGCAGGGTATATGAAGTTTCAGATATCTCCGGAACTAATAAATAAACTCAAGAAACAAGATGTTAGAACCCGCAACAGTTTTAAAAAAGCCTTGGAAATTTTCTTCAAAGATCCCAACAACCTGGAATTGGATAATCACGATTTAAAAAGAGAATGGGAAGGGTTCAGAAGTATTGATGTAACAGCAGATTTACGGGCGATCTATCAAGAAGATAGAGAACAAGACGAACCAGTGGCCTATTTTGTGGCTTTTGGCACACATGAGGAGATATACAAAAATAAGTAGCTCACCAAAATTAAAGTTGATTATCCGGAACATAACATCGAAATCTTAATATCTGTAGCTTAAAATAAACACGCTCTAGCGATATTCACGCATTTTTCTTAATTTGAGGAATAAAAGTGGGGAGAGCGACTCTTAAATCTGACTGATCTGGTCTATTAAAATAGAAAAATCCTTCTTAATCCATCCCGCGTCTGCTATCTTCAGCTTTTTGAACCTCGGCCGCCACATTAAGTTCCTGTGGATGCTCGCCGTCATCAGCCTTATAAAGCCCCATATCGTGCGCATTCTCAAGCATGTCATCATCAGACTCTAAATCTGCAGTCTCTCCACTCAAAGATCCCTCACCAGATCCGGCCACATTTTCCGCAAACTCATGCTTTTTTGTTTCACTCGAAAGCGAATCATCATTTTTATTCTTTACCATAAAATCACCTCCAATATCCTGAGTGTAATATAGCCGGGTATTTTTTGCTACAAAGAGTTTTGTGAGAGGAGCGTAAGAATTGTCACTTGACTTGTTTACAGCCGAGGTTAACTATTAGATAGATGCATTTAAATTCACGCGGCTTTTTCGGCGCTATATATTTTGGGTGCTATTTTTTCGTTCTATAATTTATCATACGGTTATATTGCTCTTTAATCAGAGGAAGTGCTTCTTTAAAGTTGTATACAAGATCATGAAGTGTTTTTATTGGTTTTGAAAATCCTACATTGTACACACCCCATCTCTCTTCATCGGGTTCAGCTAAGGCACTTAGATGATTTTCTCCATTTTCATATACTTGCCACACAAGTCCAGCTCTTGATCCATCGGGTGCCTGCACATACCCATCACCTGTTACACAACCTTCAGGGCTATCTGGTTCAAGGAAATCAGATATAGCACCAAAAATAAAGCCATCCGTTTCTGTTTCAAGGATCAATGGAAATCCAGTATAAACTTTTTCTCCTTCGCTACGGATAAAAAAGGGCTGATCCTTTTCGAGACGAGGTGTTTTATTATCTTGAAGTAGTCCTTTTGAAACATGCTTTTTCATATAAAGATTATAGCGGACATAGACGCTTTTCGAACTTTTTGGAAGGCACCTGAGGAAAGCTTTTATATACCAGATTATTTACGATGAGGTGTCAAGCTTTAATTACTATACTTTTCAAGAGCTTTTGCTCGAAAAGATCCAAGTGCTACTTTACTAATGTCTAATAAGCACATGTTATATAACTCTGTTTCTACATCAATAGCCATTTCCCATTTTTTGTCATTAAAATCTTTTTCTGTTTTCGGAATAGTTCGCAGATAACTCTGTGCAAACTCCACACAAAGTGAAGATTTGCTTGAATAGAGTCTTCCGTGGTCTGAGATATCATCTACATGTAGGAAATAACCAGCACAAATCACAAGAAACATCACAATCCCTCCAATTAATATGTGAGTTTTCTTCTTTAATATTATGATTATATCAGGAGTGAAGGTTCTAATCCGAGTTCGGTCGTTTAGCAGACTCTAGTTGACTGTGTGGGAACTTTTTAGATCAGTTTAGAAACTTAAATTATTAAAAAAGACCAAGGATAGCCCAGTGTTTTCTACAAGGGGTACAGTGTCCAAAATGCAGACACCCTCTTCATGCAAGTGCTAGCACAGTTCCCTCAGAGGGTAGAAGGGATCCAGCATATCAAAAGGAGGAAGAAGCGCTGTATATAAATAAAATCAATACCAAAGTTTGGCACTTTATGCATAATTTTGAGTAAGGATTGTTGAGACAGGCTGACCCCATAAAAAATCCATAGCCTTTAGGAGTTGCTTCAACGTAATGCCAAGTTATGAGTATTTAAAGTTAGCTGTGGAAGTTGGCACTTTGAAAAACGATATATTAAGGCGTCATATAGAGCTAACAAGCTAGTCAAAGATTTCTGAAGATATATCTGCGCCCCCGGCAGGAGTCGAACCCGCAACCGCGACGTCCGAAGCGTCGTGCTCAATCCATTAAGCTACGGAGGCATTTATATCTTTAAACCACCCAAATTGTAATGCAGTTTTCCTTCTATGGCAATTTGCACATCTAATTTCACATTTCGCTATTTCTTCAATAATTTTACTAAGAGCATACTTATCCCTTGCCATCTCAGATATATTGATAATTTTATTACTAATATGATCGAATTCCAAAACTACAGGATCTGATTCTCCACAATCCACACAACTATGCTTAATCAGATAATCCCAAATGTATTTTTTTATTTGAATTCTTATGATCCTATTCCTTCTCTTTGCCTTATCTAAATAATAATTTCTATTATTCAAATAATGATTTCGTACATAAGCATTGCTGCATTCTTTACAATGAGAAGAATAAATATTCCTCGCTTTTATCTTAAAATTAAACTGGCTTAATTCTTTAGTTCGCTTGCATTTAGTACAGGCTTTCACAAAGCTAGTGTACTCGAAATACTAAGTGATTTCTACACCCAAAGACATTACTGTATTTTTCTTCCGCCAAAAACTAAATTAGTAAAAGCACCTGAAATTCCAATCCCCACATGCGTATATTTTAGATCTATCTGATTCTTATTATGCCCTGAACTCTTCCCATAGAAGCTTTCTATCAACCCGATTGCATCACCTTTAAAGTTCCATCCCTGATTCTCAGCAATCGCATTAAACCCCAATTTATTAAATCCTCCGCCTGCCATAAACTCCTGATGTCCGGCATGTTTATCTAACTTGCCTATAGATTTCAAATGATCAGCCCTGGACTGCGCATATGATTGTAATTTTTCATCAATAGTTAATGAACCAACACCATTCTTGCCGCGATAGTTATTAAGAGCTTGTAAAACCGACTGTCCAGAAATCTTACCAGCCGAAGTTTGAGCAGATTTAACAACAGGTGAAGATTTTTGTTTAACTGACGTAGGTTTTGGAGTTAGAGTAGGGGTTGGAGTGGGAACGGGCGAATAAGTAGAGGAGGCCAAATTAACTTTGGTGGATCTAACAGAAGCAATAGGACGTGCAGCAGGATGAGAATTCACATTCGACTGAATAAAAAACCCAAGCAGCAGTTCAGAAATCATAAGGCAGATTGCCCACAGTATCATTACAGCTGAGTGTAAGCAAGCTGAACCATCTTAGTCAATCAGTCAGTAAATTTAAGGGTATCCCCAACCCTTACCTTGCTCTTCTTAATACTCCCAGCCTCAAGTTCTATTAATACCTGATGCTTGGGATTCCAAAAGAAAAGTCTGTTAGGCGCCAGCTGATTCTTTAAATTAATAACATGTCTCTTTTCATCCAAAACCAAAACATCAATCGTCTTTTTAAGAAAAAATGTATGTATCCCAAAGCGTGTTTCAAATAATAAATTCCTGGGATTTGATTTTAACAGCAGACCTAGAGATCTATCTAAGAAAGTATTACAGGCTTTTAAATTTTTGCAGATAGTTTTTTTATTAGTTAGGTTTCTTAGGATCATTACCTACCTAATATACCACTTGCCAATAGTGGATGGTGGTGATACTATGCTTCAAGCTCGACTATGGCAACCAAGACACTAGCTAAAAAAACAACTGCACGAACAAAAGTTGAACAGAAGGTTTCTGCACCAAAAAAAGTCACCAGAAAAAAAGTAAGCGAATCCAATTTCTCCGAAGTTGAATCTACAGACTCTTCACCTAAATCAAAAATGATCACCAAAAAGTATCTTTATGCAGTCGCCGGAGTTCTCGCTATAATCGGCGTTTTATTTGCCGGCTCCCGTCTTTGGGTGGTAGCCTGGGTTGACAATAAACCAATAACTAAATTCGAACTCTATTCACTGATGGAAAAAAGAGACGAAGGTAAAACAGCAGAAGAATTAATAGTTCAAAAACTCTTAAAATCAGAAGGAGAAAAACAAAAACAGGGAGTAACAAACGAAGAAATCGAAGCTGAAATTAAAAAAGTTGAAGAACAACAGGGCGGGGCAGCTCAACTAGACCAAATCCTCCAGGTTAATAGAACTTCAAGAGAAGATTTCCGAAAATTAGTTGAACTCCAACTAGTTAAACAAAAATTATTTGGAGGTAGCGTCAACATTTCTGACGATGATGTTGCTAAATATATAGAAGAGAACAAAGACTCCCTCCCTCCAGAAGTATTAGCTAATCCGGAAAGCTCAGAAGCTGCTAAATTAAAAGACAGTGCTAAAGAGCAATTAAAGCAGATGAAAGTCAATGAGAATTTCAATAAATGGTTAGAGGAAACATTAAAAAGCTCAAGAGTCTCCAGATCTCAACCGGCGCCAACACCACCTCCAGCCGCAATGATGCCTCAAGGTAATCCTTAACGATCATTCAATAGCTTCATCGTCTCTACTCTTTATTTTCTTTGGTACTGCAACCCCTGCAAGCAGCCCGAATGATGCCCCTATTAAGAATCCTCCGATAACATCAGAAGACCAATGCTCTCCTAGGTAAACCCGAGAAATAGTCATTATAAACAGTACACCAACCAAAATAGGTTGCACGAAAAATTGGGTGGTAATACCTTTTCGAAAATATAAATAACACATCAAAAAGACTATTAGAAATGCTGTTCGCGTTTCATGGCCGGAAGGGTAGGAGTAAAGATCATGAACAAAATGTAACGGCAGCTCCACATCGAGAACCCCTCTATAAAAAAGAAATGGCGGTGCCGGGTGATGCACAAATACCTTACCGAACACTTCAATTGCGAGTGCTAAAGGCAAAAGAAATAAAGAAAGAGCACTCAACCAGAATTTCTTGATCAACAGGAAGAAAAGTATCATAAACCAAATCACTCCTGTAACCTGATATGAGCCCAATACCGAGAACCAGGAAAATAATAAGTCAATCCGTCTCGGTATCCTATCCTGAATCTTAACAGTCAGATCAAAATCAAGCTGTGTAAAAGTTTCTCTAGCAACCAAATAAGAAAAATATATAAATGCGAAAAACAAAATGACCCCGATAAAAGTTAGAAATCTCTTATCCGCCCGTCCGTAGATCTCTCTAAAAACTGAATTACCCATCAATAGATTATAGCAATATAGAGGTATTGCTGTGAAATGTACTCTTCTCATTCAACTCTTACATTTCCTTTATCAGCCTCTAACTCAACAAAAATATACTGTCTAAATCAAAGGAGGTGAAGATAATGATTAACAAAGTAGCTTACGGCGCAGCCGGACTTGCGGTCTCAGGACTATTAACTTTAGGGGTGGCATTCGCACAAACAACTTCGCCTTCACCCTCACCAAGCGCAACACCGTCCGCGTCTACGACCACAGTGCCAAGTGCACCACCGTCAACCGGAATGGGAGGCATTTAATTAAAAAACTGCCAAAATTCACAGCAGGTGCCTGTAAATAGGGCACCTGTCTAATATAAAAACTTAGAAATTCATGAAAAAATTATATTTATCATTACTGTTATTAGCTGTCATCGGTCTAAGTTTGGGCGTATTTAACAAGTTGAATGCTCTAAACAATGTAACCCCCGTTCCGCTCGCAGCCTCGAATCCTAATACTGCCCCCCAGACATTAGGAGCTGTTCAAAAACCCCAAGATGTGTCCACTCCTGTTAGTTTTACCATACCTAAGTTGAATGTTCGAAGCGTTACCGTAGAGTCAGTAGGTTTAGATAAAGAGGGTAAAATGGATATTCCTAAAGATGAAAACAATGTTGCTTGGTACAACTTAGGATCAAAACCAGGCGAAAGGGGCAATTCAGTAATCGCTGCCCATTATGACAAAAAATCAGGCGAGCCGGCAGTGTTTTACGAAATCAATAAGCTCCAAAAAGGAGATGAATTAAAGGTTAAGGCAAAAGATGGTCAGGAGTATACATACGCTGTAACTGAAGTGAAATCTTACGAACTTGCCGATTTCCCATTAATCGAAGTTTTTGGAGTTGGAGATAGGGCTCGTTTAAATCTTATTACCTGTGAAGGGAACTACGATAAAGCCTCAAAGTTGTACTCACACAGACTAGTGGTATACTCAGAATTGAAAACTTAACTATGAAACCCTTCATTAGATTTTGGCTGCTTAGGATTATCTTTAGAGTAGCAATGTATTATCTTTCCCGAAGATTTAAAACCTTCCGCAGGTTCAATTCGCCTCAAAACAAATCCGCTTAACGATTCCGTTCGTTCTTAACAAACAAATAAGTCCCGATAGACATCATAACTGTAAACATAATCGCAATAATTACAAAGTTCATCAGTGGATGATACAAAACCACATCGTTATAATCAGGGTGTCCCCAATAATAAAGCCCTCTAAAAAAATCAACAGCATAAGTCATTGGAGCCATTCTTGAAAGAATCAAAATTGGTAATGGCAATTCTTTAATCGGATTGAAAACCCCGGCAAGGAAAAACTGTGGGAAAATAACAAAAGGAAAAAGCTGATTTGCACTTCTTTGATTACCTAAAGCCGCCATAACTAGAGTCCCAAACGCTCCACCCAATAAACATGCCGCAAAAATTGCCGGTAAACTCAAAATTAACTGGAAAATCGTAATATCAATTTCAAAAAAGAAAGCCATGAAAAGCCCAAACAACAACACTCCAACAGCTTGGACTAACGATACTAGTGATTCCCCTAAAATTTTACCAATAATAATTGAGTACCTGGATATTGGCGACACAAACATTTCCTGCGTAAAATCACTCTCCCTATCTTGAATTAAGGAAATAATTCCCGAGGCTGTCGACTGGAAAAGCGTCTGCGCCAAAACACCCGTAAACGTGAATGTGAGGTAATTAAATTCAATAAATTTTCCAATATTCGATTGCAGACTGGTTCCTAATGCTCCAATAAAAATTATCGGAAAAATAAAAGAAATAGCCAGCCTAAACCGGTCCCGCAAAAGCTTAGTAAAGTCTCGCAAAGCAATTGTTAAAATAGCACTTACCTCCCTCATGTTATTCTTTTACTGCCCCCTTAGTTTTTGTGTCTTCATGAATAATCTCAAGGTACGCTTCTTCCAAAGAAGGCGCATGGGTTTTAATATTTGTCAGCTTTGTTTTAAGTCCTCCTAAAAACTCCTGTATTTCTCGATTCTGCACATAAATTCTAAACTCATAATCTTCTTCAAATCGGACCTTTTTGTGGGTAAGTTCATCAACAAGGCCTCTCTTGTTTACAGTACTAACAACCAAATAATCCTTAATTAAATTTCTTTTTATCTGCTCCGGCGAACCTTCCTTTATAATTTTACCTTTGTTAATGACACAAATCCTGTGCGCATCTTCAGCTTCCTCGAGATAGTGTGTTGTTAAAAAAACAGTAGTTTTCTCCTCTCCAACTATCCGTTTAAGGTATGCCCACAAATTACGCCTCGCTTCCGGGTCAAGCCCAATGGTTGGTTCATCCAGAAACAACACCTTAGGCCGGTGCATTAAAGACCTGATAATCTCAAGCTTCCTTTTCATACCCCCTGAAAATTTCTTAACAGATTTATGCATTTCATTTTTCAAATCCAATACCTCAGCTAATTCATCAACCCTTCTTTTATATGAATCCGGCATTAAAGAATAAAAAGGTCTGAAAGGGAAAAGTCCATACAAAATTGCGTGAAATCTGATATTCTCCTCAGCTGTCAGATTCATATCAAGCGAAGGATTCTGAAAAATAATCCCTACATTCCGGCGCACTTTAGAAGACTGTTTATCAATATCAAATCCCGCAATTTTAATATCCCCGGAAGTCTTAGAAAGAGTAGTTGTCAAAATAGAAATAGTAGTAGTTTTCCCCGCCCCGTTAGGCCCCAAAAAAGCAAAAAACTCCCCTTCATTAACATCAAAAGACACACCATCTACAGCATTGGTTTCTGATTTCTTGTACTTCTTTACTAAATTTCTAACTGAAATTATTTGATTCATGAGGGTTGTGAATGTTTCATTGTTAGATTACTGCATTGTTAAAAAAAATGAAGCAATCATCCTAACCTAATTTTTCTCGTTGTGTCCTAAGGAATATAAACCATTGCTCAAAAAATCCAAAGATAACCTTAAAAGGTGTTTCAATAAACATATCAAAGAAAAACAGAAAAATATTAATCTTAGATATATTTTCAGTCAATCGCCTTCCTGCATGAATAACCGGCACAAAGAAAAAGTCAAACAGAACCGATTTAAAGTTTTGCCTATCTGCCTGCAATGTATACATATGCGCAGTCTGATTAATTCTGTAACAAATAAACGACACAATCATTAAGAAGAAAATAAATATTCCCTGAGAGATAAATTTAAAGTTAAGTAAAGTCAAAACATAAACAATCGAACCCATTGTCAGAACTAAAGCAGCTAACCAAAGTGTAATGAATGTGAAATTCATAATCGGATCAATTCGCGTTGTATTCTTTTTTAATACCAAAGGCTGCCAGCCCTTCTCTTCACCTTCGTAAATAATAGTTTTAATTTTATCCCAAATACGAGCCGAATTTTCTCTATCCGGAGTCTTGATAAATAACGCAACCACTATCATAAAAAGCGGTGGGAACAATGTATTGAGTGCAATAGAATTCCAATAAACCTTGCCATATATCAAACTTTCAATGCTCGCCTCAACACCAAGTCCGAACACTGTCTTAGTAATCAAAATAAAAATCACACCCCTGACAATGGCTCTCGATACTTTCTCGCGAATATTGTTGTACTTTTTAGTACACATGTTCATAATAGCTACTTTAAATTCTTCTATATTCGCAACCAAATCCCGATTCTTCCCCCGGTTTTGCTTCAATATCTCTTCCAAAATATAAAACGGAATTGACTGGTTCTTAAAAAAAGTTAGGAATCGATTCTTTAGAGGGTAATCAAGTTGATATTCAATTTGTTTATAAGCTTCTAAAAATTTATCAGAAATAGTCTCAATATTATCTGCAGTTAACTCCCCGAAAATTTGAATAAACAAATGATACCTAAGAAGTGGTAAATCCTGATGAGCAAAAGTTCTTCTCACTGCCAGAAAAACCTGAGCGTCCCTGGTTACAGCTGTATCATCAGAAATCACGATCTTATCTTTATAAAATTGGAACATAAAGTTAGAGATTAATTCCCTGTCGTGGGACGGTGCGAGTGAGTGTTCAATCGCTGAAGACATCAAATGCAAAATCCACTCATTAACAACTCCTTTATTAACCCGGTGCTTGCGGTTAACTTTATCCTGCAAATGAAGGTGCAGAGTCATAATCTTCTCCACCTTGTCAGTAATACTCTCCGGCACAGTCCCTTCAGGAAAATAACGAGCCCAAACTAACTCCCTAACTAAAGGCTCCGCCATAGCTTTTGGATTCTCCCCAAACATCATCCGCCTTTTAATAATTCTCTCAATCGCCGCTCGCAAAATAGCATCATCATCCCGAAAGTCCATCGCATTACGTAATTTTTCATACCATGATGCCACCTCAGAAACCACCGGATTTACAGTCATCATCTTGTCAAACGAATAAGTCTGATCCTTATCAAAATGCGTCACCAAATAATTAGAAATAGACGAGAGTTGTTTTTGAGTTTCCATAACTACTCTAAGATTACCACAATCTGTGGTATATTTGTGGCTATATGAACATACTTATTATTAATCCTGAAAATACTGATAAAAAAGTACTTTACCGCGTGACTCCGGATCTTCAGGATAAAATTATTTCTGTTAATAAAAAAATCACAGTACAAATAGCCACAGTCTCAGACTCAGATATAATCTCTAAATTAGATTTGGCAGATGTTCTGATCTCTCCCGACCTGAAATTATTAACTGAGGAAAATAGCACTAAATTAAAATGGCTCCACCTCACATCTGCCGGCGCCAATAAACTTCCCGACTTTATCTTGAAATCTGACATTTTAATTACCAACTCCTCAGG
>Ga0163148_10005662_pt1 | contig 12415 bp, 20 predicted proteins | sample OliLakLV19MP7P2_FD_148606 | JGI IMG/M metagenome (GOLD analysis project Ga0163148, IMG submission 148606) | Freshwater microbial mat bacterial communities from Lake Vanda, McMurdo Dry Valleys, Antarctica- Oligotrophic Lake LV.19.MP7.P2 | ecosystem: Environmental > Aquatic > Freshwater > Lake >... | reverse complement strand
CCACTGAAGTAGTACCGATGGCAAAGGCTGATGCCTTGAGCAGTGCTCTGGCAAAGATGCAATCCACAACAGGAGATGCCTGTCGTTGCTGCGATCAGCTCACAAAGCGAGCCCATCAACTTGATTCTTTGACAAGTCCCGCCTCCGGAGCGTCAAGTATGCTTTCCAGAGCCAACAACAACCTGGCGGCCACTCTCGTACTCATGAAAGATGCTCGCGACCGTTTTGACACTGTGACGGATTGTGCTCCTGCAATTGAACACCTCCACAAAGGGGTCACTGACATGGAAGAAAAACGCGCTTCGCAAGGCGGACGGAAGAAAGTCAATAGGCGTGGAGTTGTCTTAAGCGAACAGGATGTCTATGCTGCCAGTGATAGTATGGAAATATTGAGAGATGCCTACGATTATTTTCTGCAACGCGAGCATTGGTCGTCAGCATCTGTGGCACTTGGAGGACTTGAGCGTGTTCACAAAATGGGCGCAGAAGCCATGTGTTTGTTAGTTACTTCCCATCTCATGTCTGCTGGTCCTGGAGTGCGGTTGAAGCGAGGGCCGAAAAAGATCGATGCCAGTACTGAAACTGCAGCGCAGACCCGAGAACGTTTGTCGGACGCTCTTAAAAACCGAGATCTCCTCAAATCGATTGGAGACTACGAAGAATATCAGCCGGTGGAAGCTCGCCAAATTCGCGAAATCAGATCTATTTTCGAGTGCCTTTCCTCCTACGGATATTCGCTTGGCCCAGCCCCGAGCAGAGAGCCCGCTGGATTGACTGCAGTTTTCAATGTTCCTCCTGCTCGAGTGATTCGCTCGGAAAAAGTTGGATCTGGTTGTTACACCAATTTGACAAAGAAACCTCTGAAAACAGGCTTCCCTCAGTTAGATGCGTATGGAGAAGCGCGCATGAATGTTGCCTTTTCTGCGATCGATTCTTACTATCGTCGCATCAAGAACGAAAGGAAGAAAAAACTAGAAAAGCAGGCGGCTACAGATGCCATTGACGACGCTGACGAAGCTGACGTTGCCGCCCGGTAAGTTCGACTGTTCCTCGACGTACTCGTTCTGTTTTGATTTTATTGCTCTCAACACTTGTCAACCTCAACACATGATGTCAACCTGTGATTTATGATATTGGACATTCAGTGATGCCGTCCGTTGTCTTGAAAATGCCATGCTGATTGTTGCTGGAGAAAAAAACATTTTCCGTGCTGTTGTCACTCCTATCATTTCTAGAGATGCAGACGAAGACGACGAGAATATGCCCCTCGCTCCATTTCTGAAGAAAGCCGGAGTTGCTGCTTACAGTCACGCTGTTGCCGCTGTTGTAGATAGGGTCTTGGATATAATTGAAACAGTCTTTCTCAAAGAGGGCGGTATTGGCCAGAGCTCCGGAGCGAAGGGTGACGCGACCGGTTTGACTGTTTCGGCGGCTGCTTCGGCGGCTGCCGCCGGTCTCAGGATTCTTGACGGCGTTCGTATGCTTGGTCCAAGTATGGCCAAGCTTTGTGAAATGCCTGTAGGCGATGGCAGCACTGGGCCTTGCACAACAATTGCTTCGACCTTATGCATTTCTATCCAGTAAGTCCCACACTGATGAATTGTTGAAGTTAGTTTTGAAGCGCATTGAATTGTGCGACGAATTATGTTTTGTTATGTATAATAAACCCTTGCTCATCATGCGTTCGTTTTCCTTTTATCTTGCAGCCGTACAACAGTATGTTCATTCTTTCTTTTTTGAATCCTGCCCCACGTCTCAATTTTTCTTTTTGTCTCACTTTTCGCACTGGTTCAATATTGCACTCAAACCAATAGGTCAAAGTACGCTACGATGAAGAACATCAAGAAGCATTATTCTGAATGCAATTTGTTGTCATGAATGACCACAGTTTTTCTCACCAATTATTGCTCTTTGCAATTGACTGTTTTGACTACAGAATGCCGCCCGGGTTTTGGAGAACTTAGCGAGAGCAATCGCGGAGGACCCATTAAAAGGTCATTTGCATCGTCCTCCTGATGCCAGCGTTTCTAGCGTAACTACAGACACTATCCGTGCAATTCGTTTGGTTTCTCCCTTCATGTCTGCATACAAGTCGATCTCTAAGCGCCGGTAAGATTGTTAGGGTGTTTTGTTTAACCGGCAGGTTGCACGTTTGGCACTAATAACAAGAATAATTGTTCCCTATGACCAACATTCTTTTTTCTTGCGCCAAAGGGCTCTTCCATGGGATCCAAATATGGGGGAGGAGGCTGGAGAATTGGATTCTTTCGTTCGATTTCTTGTGATGCGTCTTTTGAACTCATTGAAGGGCAAGGCCCTCAATTACGTGCGCGATGGTCGCGATGACAGTCAGGTACTGAGAAACTTCTCCTTGCTTTTAGCAGATATCTATTCATTCCTGAGCTAACCTGAATGCATTTTGACAACACATTTTGGTTGCAGGCCAAAAGCAATCTTTTTCTCATTAACAATTGCTTTTTCCTCTTGGAAGAGTTGGGAAAGGATTCATCTCTGTCTTCTAGAAAAGATGCAGAGCACTATCGCATTGAAGGATCTTGGTTTGTTGACAAGGTTAATAAGATATTGGAATCGGGTAGGTCTAAGGTGGCTGGCAGTTTATCTTTGACTGGATGTGATGCACCCACACTTGGGATGGACAATTCCGAGTACACTGAAATGTGTTTTTTTCATCAAACGCCGTTCGTTCTTTTTACCTGACCTTCCAGAAAAAACAAAGTATCTGGGTCACTGGGAGGTGCTGAACACACACTTAACGGCAATCGGAAAGGACGAACTTGAATTTCAAAAGAGTGAGACAATGCTTACAGTGGAGTCTGGTAAGCTGCTCAAAACTCGCTTTTTTGGTTTCAATGAGGATTTTGAGCGCACATCTGCTCTCCACCAGAAGCTGTGTGTCATTGATCCTCGTCTACGAGCACAACTCCAGCAGGAGGTCAAGCAGGTTTTCATCCCTCGTTATGAACGGTTTTACTACAAATACAAAAAGTACCGCTTTTCGAAAAAGAAGCAAGAAACTTACACAAAATACAGCCCCCAGAAGATTGAGGAAGTGATCAGGGAGCTTTTTGTTGCGCCTGCTCGTTAAAGCACGCCCCTGAAAGACTATGTTGAATTATGAATGAGCTTGAAATGCGAGCACTGATGATGATAGTAACTCATTGACTAGTAGTGCATTGCTATGCCTACTTTTTCGAATGGCCGTCAAGTCCCCCTTCTACTATACTTTCTATTAAACTTAGGCACGAATGGCCGTCAAGTCCCCCTCCTACTATACTTTCTATACTAAACTTAGGCACTCCTCCTACACGAATCCTACATAGCTTCCTTGAAATCCGACAGGAAAATTCCCACCATGACGACCTAATTTGCTCCTTACAGCTCGGTATGACCCCTACCCCTTCTGCAACCGCACTTACGCGTTAGGACTCCCACAGTGAGCACCCCTCGGTCTAGCTAACCGAGCATGGTGGGTAATGCAACACTGCTGCTACTCTTATCGACTGTAACCCATATTGCTTCCTTTACTATTATTTATCTATCATGCAACCCCGTTGCGTTGGAGCCGTCGAGATCGATGCCGTGTCAGCCTCATTGTCAATATTATCTTTTCGCGAATTTGGAGTAAGTGTTATTGTTGATTCGTTCGTCTAACCCTAACCCCTTTTCTGTAGCTTTCCTCCTGCAGCTGCCTGGCCGCCTCCCCACGGAGGGGCGGCTCCGCCACTCGTTTCCATCATCATCAACATCCACAATGGAGGAAGTGCCATTTCCCTCCGTTCCTACGCCTGCATCTCCATGCTTTCCTACTCTTCCATCACATCCTTGCCACCGGGAGTTCCCTCATGCGCCACCACAGCAGAAGAACCAATTGCAGGACCTGCTTTCAGAGCAACGAGCCCAGAATGAGCTTACGAAGGCGTTTGATGAGCATGTGGCCTTCCAGAACGTTCGGTCAGCCGGTGATGGAGACAATCATCGACACTGCTATCGAAACCAACGTGGATAACTTGAATTTCGTTTCAACTGGATTGCCAACTGAAGGATTTTGATCCCTATGAGCAAGGGCACTGCGTCCATACAAGGCTTTACAAGGGCTTTCGAGTAGCCCCGGCCATTGCCAACTCCAAACACAAAGGGGGAGTCGCAGTTGCTTGGAGAGTTGAACCCAAGAAAGGAAAAGGCAAACCAAACCAGGATGTTGAATCCTTCCAAAGGCATGGACCCAACTGCCTGTCATATCATTATTTGTATGGAGGAATGCGTCATCCTGTTATTGTGGCATGCCTCCTGCCTGATACACTGGAAGACCTCCATCATGTCCAATCAGCCTTTGATCGATTCAAGGGTAGATGCCCCCCGATGCTCATGGCTGATTTGAATGTGGATTTGTATGCAGCAGCCCCTGACTTGCAAGCCAAGCTTCATTTGTTCCGTACCAAACCTATCTACATGTGTGGTTTCGAGGTGTCCCGTTATCATGAACAAGCAACGGCTATTGATCAATGCAACAGCAACACGAAGTTTGCTGACACTGAAAACGCCGAGATCTTCATGATGGACGAAATTTCTGCCTTCAAAGACCTCGGCTTTGCCTGTCCTGACTGCAAGAAGATCAGAGTGCACATGGTTTATGCAGTCAAGCACAATGGGGACCACAAAGCCCGTCTTGTTGCAGGAGGTCACCTTACCAAAACTCCTATCGACTCTGTCTACTCAAGTATCGTTTCCCTTTGCAGCATTCGGCTCCTCACCTTTATATAGCTGAACTAAATGATCTTGAAGTCTGGGCTACCAACATCGGCAATGCCTATCTTGAATTGTTCACTCACGAAAAGACACACAACATTGCCGGTCTTGAATTTGGCGACCAACAAGGACACACCCCTGTCATTTGCAAGGCATTGTATGGCCTCAAGAGCTCAGGTCTTTGCCGGCATGAGCGTTTGTCCAACGCACTTTGAGACATGGATTTCACTCCCTCCAAGGCCAAACGTGACATCTGGATGTGCGACTGTGGAGATCATTACGAGTGCATCACTCTCCATGTTGACGACTTACTGATTGCCAGCAAGGATCCTTCCTCCATTATCAAGGCACTCGCCGATGAGCATAAATTCAAGTCACCTTTCACCTTGGCAGTGATTGGTTCCATGATGATGATGGTAACCTCTGCTACGCTCATCACCAGTGCACCGAAAAGGTCGTGGACAACTGTCTTTGTCTCTTTGGGAAACATCCCCATAATGCCTACTCGCCTCTTGTCCCAGGCGATCACCCGGAGCTTGACACCTCCGAGTTACTCAATGACACCGGCATTCAAATCTACCAATCCCTTATTGGATCTCTCCAATGTGCCATTCAAATTAGAAGATTTGACATCGCTGCTGCTGTCATGACACTCTCGCGCTTCTGCGCATGCCCTCATCAAGGCTTGACCCCGTCAAACTCGTCATTGGATACCTATCCAAGTTCAAGCATGGTGTGAATCTCATCCGCACTGACAAACCTGACTATTCTAATGTCCAGTTATCCTAATGGAATCAACAAGTCTTGATGGACTAGTCCTCTACATGATAGCAGGATGATTTCACTTGTGATCCACCATGAGTCACGGACGGCAGCCCACCCGCAACAACGGATCCGTTGTTGGCATTGGTCATGCCTGGCTTACGCTCAAGCGGTATGCTTTTGGCATGGGATTGTGTGACCTCTGGCACTGGTCATACTTTGGATCTTTCTCTCATCTACGTAGGCTTAGTACAAAGCCTACATAGCATGGAGACTCTATCGATGATCCTATCTTTGTTGTTGATTGTCTTGTGTTCTTCCAGCTCTTTTGACAATAGCTGCAAGACCTCACAGTTTATATCATTATACCGATTTCATCGCTATTTGTAGACCATCCCCACTATGTAGATCCAGACATTGGAGCCATCGGCCACCTCTCTGGACTATGTACCGGCTCAGTTTCATGTTACCATTCGGCACACACACTTATGTTGTAAATACTGAGGAACGTAAATCTTATCGTTCTTAGTAACATGCTCATGCGTTTTGTCCGAAAACATGTATGGCTTCTTGATGTACAGTTCTGCTGTGTCCTGAACTTGTTTTGAAGCGCTCGATCCTTCTTTTGTTGACAGACTAACTCTTTGTATGAAAGTGGATACCTAGTTTGGAAATCCTCTTCCTTGCCCACTAATTCATCAGCGAACATTTCAGCAGAGACCTCTTCCTCTGTTATGTCAAGTTGACTGAGCGCATCAGCGACAATGTTGTTTGTGCCCTTAACATATGTCAACTTAGGACTGAAGTCTTCCAGAAGGAGTCGCCATCGCATAACTTGCTCTGTGTTGAAATGTTTGTGCACTAGATTCTTGTGATCAGTGAACACTTCAATTTCTTGTCCAAGGAGTATGTTCCGACATTCCTTGAGGGTTTCAACTATGCTAAGGAGTTCCCTTTCCTTAGTCATGTATCACGTCTGCGCTGGGTTCAACTTACAGCTATGGAAAGCAATCAGATTTCCCTCCTGTGACGCCACCGCTCCTAACTGGTAGTGACTGGCATCAGTGTAGATTTGGAAGGGCTTATTGAAATCAGGATACGCTAATAGCATTTCCTTTGCAACGATTCTCTTAGCCATTGCAAACACCTTCCGATGCTGAGGCTCCCACTTCCACTTAGTTGTTTTGGATGTCAGTGCTGCAAGAGGACGGAGCTAGAACATGGGACCGTCTGACCCACGTGTCTCTCATGGTAATTTACCACGCCAATAAAAGATTGAAGTTCTTTTCGATTCTTGGGCTCAGCAATCTTTAGGACCACCTTCACCGTGTTGCACACCGGTTTTATTCCTGTACGGGTAATCCAGTAACCTAGGTGTTCCAATTGAGAATGTGCAAAGAATGACGTTGTGGCGTTGACCTTAAGTCCTGCTTTCTGCAGTCTCTGTAGAACAAGTTCTACTTTTTTGAGATGACCACTGAATGAACCTTTAGTTAGAGATAGAAGGTCATCAATGTATGTTCAAACGAATGCTAGTCCGTCCATTAGTTCACTCATTTTCTCTTGGAAAATGTCAGGGCTATTGCACAATCCCATCGGAAGTGCCTGGTGCTCACACTTGCCGAAAGGTAGCACAACAGCACAACAGCACACAGCTCCTTGGAACTTGGATCTAATCTAATCTAATATGGTAGTACCCCATATTTAGATCCAAACTGCTTGCCCATTGAAACCCTTCTAGGTTCAGAAGCATGTCCTGAATATTTGGAATATGATGCGGTTTCTTCAATATCCTTTTATTCAGTTCTCGAAAGTCTGAAATGAATCTTACTGATCGACCTTTTTTTGAATGATAAAAGTTGGTGCCGCCCATTCCGAGCTGTTCACCTTCTTCAGAACACCAATTTTGATGAAGCATTCCACCTCGGCTTTCAGTGTCTGTATGTGACATTGTGGTATGTTATAGGCTCAGGCATGGTATGGTTTTGCTCCTTCCTTGAGTTCAAGTTTCACCTCTTGACCGAATGACTGCGCCAGCGCCCCAATTGTCCATCAAACAGCACTTTGTATTTACGAAGTATCGCTGCTAGTTAAGCTCGCTGACTCTGATCTAGTTCAGCTTGCTCTTGACAGATTCTTTCAGTATCTGCCTTTTCATATTTAGCATCAAGAATTCTCTTGACCCTGTGTACAGCGTCTTCTACCGGATTGCCGTCTACTACATAGTACGCTTATTTTATAGATGCATCTTCATCCTTGAAGGGCATTTCTGCTCCGTCCCATTTGATCGTTTCATCTGAAAATTGTATATCGATTTTTAGAAACCTTAGGATGTCTCTGCCGATGATCATGTCATAGGGTCCTAATGACTTAGTGACATACATGTTCTATTCAATCAAACAGTCATTGTGCAGTTCTGGTGTAGCAAACTGAACCTTAACCTTCTGGCTAGCGTGCATATCTCCTGCAGGTGCAAGTCCACACCGCACCTGAGTCCTGAGTATTTTTAACTTGCAATTTCTTAGCAAACTGCTTGTCTACTATTGCATCAGAAGCGCCACTATCTAGTAGTGCCTTGATATTCACTGGCTTTGCTTTGCCAAGTGAAGTGTTGAAGCGGACGAACACTATTGGGCATAAGTCCTCTGTCCTTTGTCTTTTTGGTGATCGGCCTCGGATAAGATTAGCCACAGCAAAGGTTTCTGTCTGGCGTGACTGATCAATACAATCATCTAGACTAGTAAATTTCTCTGCAGAAGACTCAGACATATTGTCTTCATCTACTTGACTTTCGAACGCAAAAATCTCTCACGTTTCCCTATTGCTAACAGGTTTAACAAAATAAGATGGTGATAAATTTAAATCTAATTTATCTTTTGTTACCAAAGGAGCTTTCGAGCTTCCCTTCTTATCCTGACCTGCCATTCAGACAGATACTTCATCGGAGATTTCATCCGAGATGGAGATGTCCATTCTTCATCTTCCTTTTTGTCATTGGATCCTTCCATGAGATCCATCTGTTCAAGGTCGCCATACTCGTAGTTGAAGTCTTTCAACTCGGCATCAAAAGAATCTAGCACCTGCTCTTCTTTCAAATCTTCTGTGCTAGGCCACTTGACTTTGCGCTTCTTCACAGGCTCGACCTTTCTAGTCAGCTCGATAGCGTTGAGCTCCTGCTGCTTAATCAACTGAGTCGCCTTCTTCACCAAGGCGGCTAACTCTTTCTTTGAGTCGTCAGTCTCGTCCTTGGCTTTGTTCTTCCAGGACTTGTTGTGGCTCTTACCGTTCTTGTTAGAGCCGCCATTATTACGCTTCAACTTCTTAGCTTGCACTTGAAGTGTCTTACACTCTGAGGTGTCGTGGGTATTGTTGCTGCCATGCAACATACAATAGTGCAAACCTTTTGATCCATTGGACTCGCTAGGTTTCTTTTTACCTTTGTTAGAGGTAGCAACCTTGGTTGTCTTCTTGTCGGAATTGAACTCTTCGGAAGCTTCGATCTGCTCCATGAATGCAACGACTTGCATGGGAGTTTGCGTCAAAGGATCAAATCCTTGACGATCCATTTCCCTTTGTCAACTCTTAGGAGTTCCATAGAGAAGGATGTCCACGATCTCGTCTTTGGCTAGAGATTGGGTTTCGGTAAAATACGGTGGCAAACGAGGAATTTCTTCCGAGTTAATGTGCATGATGTTCATGTAGTAGCTGTTGATACTCGTATCAAAGGGCTTCCTAGCTTCGCGTTGTAAATAACGTTTGACGCGCTGCAACACCTTGTTGGGTAGTAAACCAGTCATCAACTGGTTGAGGGCGTTGTTCACCATGTAAGCTCAATCACCGGCATCGGTTAGGCATGCATCCATGGTCTTGTTTGTCGCATCTGTCAATGCTTGCGCTCGAGCGGCAACCACATTAAGGTCACCGCCAGCATAGTCATGTATGTTGTATGTTGACTGCCCTCCAGTGTCCCCTAATGGAATGTTCAATCAGTGCGCTTGCTTCACTGAGAGGTCATCCATCAAGGGATACATCATGACCATGGCAATGATGCAGGACTTGGCAGCTTGCCCGTCTGGCAAGCTGGGGTCAACCAGCAGCCCAGCTGCTCCAAGGATCCCACCAGGGTTTACTCCTAAATAATTAGTTAATTCACTACGACGGGAGCCGTGGACATGTCCATGGTCCCTGATATACGTCAACAAAGCCCAGCCAATTTCAAGTACGAAGAACCTCAATCATAATCAACCATCCATCATCTTCAACCCTTCCGACACTATCCAATCCACCACCGCCATCGCCGTCTGTTGTTGCCGTTTGTCCTGCTAACGCCAAACCAATCCGAACACGCAATTGACGCCCAACCAAGGTCCACGGGCAGATTGTCATCGTGGCACCACATGGTGCCAATCAACTCAAGGGAGTTGACATCCGGTTGAGCACCCCCATGTCCCCAAGCCACCAATCCTGCTCAGGAAACAAGCCGAACCCTCCCCACATTACACAAGGGCCCTTGCATAATGCAGGAGGCAGACGATATGAACGCCATGGTCCTCCCACAGCTCCAACACGTACGAGGCTGAGGCTTGAGTCAATGGTTTTGCCCAAGAAGTGGATGGAAGACAGACCTTGCCCGTAGGATTCCTACAGAGCAGCCCAAACGCAAACCACTATCAACAACAACAACAACCTCGCACCACTGCAACTAGTAGCTCTGCTAATAGCTCCCCGTCACCATGTTAACATCCATCCGTAGATCATCTTCTAATAGTCGACAAGAGTTGTAGCTGTAGTGTATTATCCTCCATGCCCGAGTAGCTAATTTTGGGGGAGCCCAGCATAGTCATCGACTTCTTTCTGAGCAACCACGATGTCAGCTGTCTTCCCGTTGCGGTACAACTGGGTAACATTACTATTGTAGGTACTCAACGCGGTTCCTGTTCCTCGACAGAACTGCTGCATCATCTGATGTTGGAGTAACCCTGTGGTAGAGTTGAGACCAGTGAATGCACGTTCAAAATTCTTGCACAATTCAATGAGTTCTCGGGGAGATTCCGCAGAGCCATTCAATGTCTTGAATGAAAAGCGGACCTTGGTTGAATCAGTGTCCGTCGGATCACTGTAGAGATCGACCGTTGCAAGGTCTTCCTTCTTGGTCACGGTTTCCGTTGGTTCAGGAACCAATGGGAGAACAATCTTGTTGTTCTTGGAGTTACCAAAGTCTGTGGTAGTGGTAATCTTCATGGTGGAATGAAGTTGAAAAATAAATAAATTGTTTGCAATATAACGATATGTAGTTTGATATCAAAATGCACTACGCTAAAAGCTACAGGCCTTTTGAGTTGTTTGCAAATGAAAATTATAAGCTTTAGAATGAAGCTAAAATGAATGTAATTGAGAGAGGTTCGGCTCAAGATCCCTCGGCGCAATCCTCTCTCTACTGAAATGAACGATGCTTCTACGTGAAGAATCGGCGTGCCAGTTGTACAGTTTGTTATGACTTTGTTCACAACGATAGCTTGTGTTGAAACGATCCAGAACAAAACGTGTTCTAATTGTATATATTGTATATAATAGTCTAAAAGATATAGCCGTTACGATATGTAGACCAGCGTCTTCTGACGATGGTTTGTTACTCTCCTGAGAGACCTTCTTTACTACTTGTCAATGATTGGGCTAGTGTCAACTAGTCCCATACGCTGAAGAGCGTAGCTTCCGTGAATGAGTCACAAACCAATGAGTCCCAATTGAGGATACTCTATGTGTGTCCTATTCTAGGCATTGCATCACCTCTCTTGCCTCCAAAGGTTTTGTCTACATCCAGATTGACGGTGGAATGTATGGGCTTCCCCAAGCCTCCCTCCTAGCCAACCAACAGCTCGTGCGCAAGCTCACCCCAACTGGTTTTGTTGAGGCCCGCCACACCCCCGGTCTTTTTGTCCACACCTCCAAAAGCTCCTCCAAACCAATGTTTGCTCTCATTGTTGATGACTTTGGCATCCAATATGTTGGCAAGCCCGCTGTCAACTTTCTCATCTCTACCCTCCACAGCGACTACACCATGGCCATCGATTGGACCGGCGCCGAGTTCTGTGGCCTCCACCTAGAGTGGGACTACGCCAAACGCTCTGTCAAACTCTCCATGCCTGGCTATGTTGCCCGAGCCCTAGAACGTTTTGGCCACAATGATCCAACCCCCTCTGACAGCCCCCACAAACGTGTGCCTCCCCAGCATAGAGCCAAGGTTCAAATGACCTCTCTTGACACCTCTCCTCCTCTAGACGCCACCGCCTCCACTCGGATCCGAGAGATTGTGGGCGTGTTCCTCTGCTATGCCCGCGCCATCGACAACATCATGCTCGTGGCCCTCGGCACTGTTGCTTCGCAACAGGTCAGCGCCACTGAAGCCACCGCCCATGCCTGCATTGACCTGCTCAACTATGCGGCCACCCATCCCCAAGACATTGTCAAATACTTTTCGAGCAACATGGTCCTCTACAATCACACTGATGCATCTTACCTCTCGGAACCCAATGCTTACTCCCAAGCCGCTGGTTTCTTTTGGCTCAGCACACATCCCGACAAACTCAATGGCCTCACCACGCCGCTAAATGGGGCCCTCCATGTCCTCACTGGCATCATGTGCAATGTCCTCTCTTCGGCCGCCGAAGCCGAGACCGGCTCTGCTTTCATCAATGCCGAGGCCGTTGTCCCACTCCGGCAGAGTCTCCATGAAATGGGCAGCCACTGTCATCACAACTGACAACAGTGTCACCCGCGGCATCCTCAATGGAACTGTTAAACAGAAACGCTCCAAAGCCATTGACATGTGTTTCTGTTGGCTCCAAGATTGCATCAAGGACGGCCAGTTTATCATCCAATGGAAGCC
>Ga0163148_10005660_pt1 | contig 12416 bp, 16 predicted proteins | sample OliLakLV19MP7P2_FD_148606 | JGI IMG/M metagenome (GOLD analysis project Ga0163148, IMG submission 148606) | Freshwater microbial mat bacterial communities from Lake Vanda, McMurdo Dry Valleys, Antarctica- Oligotrophic Lake LV.19.MP7.P2 | ecosystem: Environmental > Aquatic > Freshwater > Lake >... | reverse complement strand
TAGGGGGCATGACGATGGTGGAGTACCCAACCGAGTGCTTTCGTGAGCATGTCCGCAGGATCCACAACTCCAGGAAGGTGAATCAAAATGATGTCCTTCATGAGTCTCCAATGCTGAAGTGCAAAATATCTGATTTCCACATGACAAGAGCAATCAGTGGGTCGACTGTGGTTGGCAATCTTGATCGCGGAATCGTTGTCTTCGTAGATGGGAGTGGGCTCAGTCTGAGTGTACCCCAACTTGTGAAGAATGAATCACAGATATTTGGTAACTTTGCTGCGGCATTGGCTGCTATGAGTTCAGCTTCCGTGGAACTCTGCACACAAATCAATTGTGTGCGAGAACGATAAGCCACGACACCACCGGCCAAACAACATCCGTATCCCGTAGTGGATCGACGCTGACGCAATTCGTTAGCCTGAGCTGCATCGACGTGAGTAATCAACTGTCGAAGATGGGAAGGAGGAGGAATGACGGGTAGAGATTCGTCAAACGTCATAGGAACATACGGCACTGCTGGAAGTGAGACGACAGGTTCCGTACGCCAATGCATGATGCCCCAGTCTTGAGTCTGGCGGAGATAGATCGCCAGATGCTTGAGAGACTTGTAGTGCAATGCATTGGGTGCTGTAGAAAAGTTCGCAAGAGTTGTCACTGCGTATCCAATGTCAGGACAACAAAGTACATAGGCGAAGAGAATCTCTCCAAGGACGCTCCTGTATCCAAAACCTTGTTCAGCCTTGAGAGCTTTGTGCTCGGGAGCATTCTCGACCGGACCCGCTGCCAAATTGAATAAATTGGCAACGTCACTCTCGTGCAATGGAGGCTTTGGTTTGTTTGACGACTCGCGCGGAGAAGGATTGTCCCATCCATGCGCTTTCAATAGACGTCGGATGTAGGATTCAGCAGACAACTTGATGTAGTCATGAGTTTGTAGAACATCGCAACCATCGAAGGAGTCAACCAAGCCAAGGTGCTCAAAAGGCGCTTCCGCCTCATTGTGTAGAGTAAGCTTGGTTCCGATTTTGGCATAGACACTCTTGGCCGTAGATTCTTGACGACATCAAAGGGCGAAATCGTCAACTTGACACACTAACAACACTTTCTCACCACAGAACTGGCCTGTGTAGATGTTCTTCTCGTGTGTGGTGTTCTTGAATCCAACCTTCTCGAGAATCGCACTGATGTGTTCTTCCCACAAACGTGCGGCTTCTGGGTGTCCCTGCAAAGCGCGTAGCACCGACAGAACAAGATCCTTGTCGAGCAGCACTCCTGTTTGCTCAAGATGCCAGTCGCGGAAGGCATCGTCCAATTTCATGAACGTGGGCATTGATGGGCCAGGCGAATGCGCGAATGCATCTTTGGCGTCACCACCATAGATGGTGAGATTATCCGCTGTGCACAGAGCAAAGAACAACCGAAACACTGGATGTTCCAAACACGACGCATAGGCATTGGTCGTGGAGTGCACTTCTGGTGCTGCTCGTGGAGAACCATCACAACATAAGCGGGACTTTCGTTTGCCATTGACCTTGATTCGATACTGCCAATGGAAACGCATGAGAATGCCTCCTTCGGGTAGCTTGATTGGGGATCCAAACATCCCCAGAGCTTTCATCTGATCCAACTGCTCTAGCTCGTTCTTGTGCCAAAGATCCCAAGTAGGAAGACGCTTCAAAGCTCTTCTACTGAATCGTGGCAGAGCACGTTGTTCGGGTGAAATTGCTTCTGGCTGCAACGCACTCACTCATAGTTCATCGAAATCCGCATCTGGATCTAACATCCTGTGCATTGCTGCCAATACCACAGGGTCTTGTAGAAGTGTTTCCACCTCGTCAACGTTGTGAAGCAATTCCTCGTACGGATCATCGTCGCACAGATGAATCCAACAAGTAGCCGCTTCGTACATCCCAATAGAATCCATTGGTAGGTAGATCATCGTCGCACAGATGAATCCAACAAGTAGCCGCTTCGTACATCCCAATAGAATCCATTGGTAGGTATTGATTGCTATCGAGGAAATTCATGCGCGCCGTTTCCAGCGCTTGTTGTTGGAGACGCGTAGATTGTCTCAAATGGGTAGGCGCACTAGCATCCTTTCCCGGTTTTGGAAGAGCATCTTCTAGTTCTTCCGACCGATCCCCAGACTGCTTTGTGGCCACAGTCTTCTTCGGTCTTGTGGGTTTCTACTTCGACTTTGACATTGAAGTTCGAAACGCCTCCACTGGCGCCTTCCAGTATGCAATTTCTGACGCCGTCATCTAATCGCGATCACCGTCTCCATGTTGCACCTCCCACACCACAATGTTGTATCCCTTTACGGTGACATCATGGGGACCCGACACCACTTCGCCCTCGAAGAATCCCTTGGACCCGAAATCCTTGTTGATCTTCGTTCCAATCGTCGGCACGCAATCCGTTCTGAATTCGTCTGTCTTTTGAATGGAAGTCATAGATGAGTCTCCTTCAAGGTCATCCCCTGGGGCGAAATAGTCTTCCCCAAGGTTGTCGTTGAGATCGAAATCCGGCAACTCCAATTCGTTGTGCGCTCTTTGCCTCATTGCTTTGCTCGGCTTGGGTTCCTGAGCTAGAATCATTGTGAACGACTCTACCTTCTTGCCGCGAAGTTCCGCAAACTCCTCTTTTGCTTGATCCAGCGTTACGATCTCCTCATCATCAATTGCCATGATGTACGCACCGCGACACTTCCTCCTAGTTGCTCTCTCGCTGGAACACATCGTGTTGCAGCTTCGACGACCCTTGGTACCTTTTCCATCCTTCTTGAGACCCGAGATGTTGACCCGTTTCATGCAGTCGCCCTCGCTAAGTTTGAACCCATGCATGTCGGATTCGCACACTGCTTTGACCGTCACATCGTCTTTGTGAAAGAAAGGGTGCTCAGATGCAGTGAAGGGCGGAATCGTGATAGTCAGCGTTTCTGATGGCACTCGTTCCTCGCGTCGATCCATCAGTGCCACGTTTGGCGGTAGTTGCCACAGTGGTAAAGCGTTGAATCCTTCGTCAAATCGAACGTGGTAGCCGCACTTGACTCTGTCTGTGAGCGGATCGTACCATGCAATGTTCTTCAGTGTGTTGGTTCTGTGCCCAAGGAAGATTCCCTTCTTGGTGTCTTGGGTGCACTTTGCTCGATTCTGCCAAGCCAGGATCTTGACCCATAGACGACATCCAAATGTCCGAAGCAACCCGAGATCGTCCTTCTCCCCATGTAGTTTCTGGTGAGCAGACTCCGCAGAATCCCGTCGCGGCAAAGCCGAGTTCTTGATGCGCAGAAAATGCCTGAACGCATAAGGCCAGAATTTCAATGGCAGACCAGCACCAATCAGCATCGCCCTGATTGCCTTGTCCATTGTTTGGTTAGCACGTTCGACAAGCCCATTTTGATGATGCGCTCCTGTGCCCGTAACTCGCATCTTGTAACCAAACTCATTTTCGAACAGATCCCTAATCGCTTTGGATCTGCATGACTCTCCTCCCTGATCCATGAAGACGCATCAATCTTTCACATTGTCTTTTACGTTCTTCATGAGCCACTTCTTCAGCCATGCTGTGGATGGCGCCTTCGACTGTCGACACACTCCGTCCAGTCTTTCCGTCGCATGATCGCACAAGAGCAGATGACATGTTTCCCCGTGGATACCCATGCAATCATTGATTCGCATCTGTTCCGGATTCATGGCATTCTTCGAATGCTGACCCGCAAACGAAAAATCCAGTGACAAACCTTGTCCCGGTTCGGTAGCAGTGCGCGTTTCCCCATCGCCGCGATTCCTGCTCTTCATGTTGGCAGCTAAGCATGCCGGACAGCTGTCGAACGCCGAATCCTTGCCGAGATGTGTCTCTGGCACTCTGGCACCAAACACATGTGCTCGACAGAGTTGCTCGTCGCCGCAATGTGCCAATCGTTGATGCCACAGCAACCTTTCCGCTTTGGCGGACAGAGCATGCAGTTTCAATTCATGCTGATGCGAGTTCTTCGGGTGATCTTTGACCATCAAGATTGCAGCCTTGTCGGCAGCGTCCAAAGACATCTCCGCAGTGCCTTCAGTCGTAGGCATTGGAGGCACCGCAGACCGCGTGTAGCATAAACCACCTCTAGTCGTCCGGAATAAAAGCAATGACCCGCTCTTACATTTCTTGTGGTTCACGGAGAAATGGAACGTCTTCTTGTCATCGTTACACTCCAAAGCATACCCATTGTAGTGCTTGCCGAGTAACGGTTTGAAAGAATTGGGAGACAACATGAAGTTTGGGATGTTCGGTGTGTAGTAGCATTTGATCGGAACATGCCCTTCCGCATTGTTCGCCGGAATCCTAGCTGCACCATACCCTTCAGGTGCGATAGGACTTTTCCCGCCCACGCACATCAACCAAACTCAACACGGATTCTTCTCCGTGCACCACTTGAAACCCCAAAGGACAGACTTGTCATTCATAGTGGACACCTGTGAGCCTCCGTCCAGATGGGCTTCGTAACGATTTGCAGTTAGAATCGATCCAGTCGCCACTTCCGAGATCTTCAATTTTTGGATGTTCTTGTAGGCTCTGTCTTCAACGGACTCATCATCTGTCCATTCTCCTTCTTCCAGGTTGTCAATCGTAATCACTTCATCGGGGGCTCGCGACATCACGACGCCATTCAGTCGTAGCGAATCGAACTCCGGATCATCATGCAGCATGTCAAAAATCGAAGAGGCATCCGCATCCGTGGCTACCATGGAAATGGTCCTCTCATCCTCCTTGTTGTCCTAACTGGAAGCTTGACTGTCCATGTCGGGTGAGTCACTCAAGGATAGAGATGATTCTGTGCTCCGTAAGGGAATCACATGTAAATTCGTGGGATCCGAGCGCGCAATCCCTCCCCAAGTCGTGGAATCCGATGAGGGTGACCCTCCCCTGATGTTAGAAGGGGAAGCATGACTGACATTTGACACCGGCATCGTGGGTGCCAAAGAAACTTTGTCTGGACCAGTTGGTGCTGCGGCAGACAATCCCATGGGGGCCTGATCCTTGTCTCCGCAGACAGTAGCATTGCTCCGATTACAACAAGGGCTAGGACTACAAGGAGCACATGTAGTCTGCCCTGTGGAAAATCCTGATCCGTATCAGAATCTTGGTCGTTGGGGTCATGCAAATTGATGAGGTCGACATTGTCGTCATCGTCATCAGTGGTGGTAATGGCTCGAACGGGAAGATAACGTTGCCTGTCGCTAAGACTAGCAAAGGTTTTCTTCTGATGTTCAACATCCCCAACAAGATTGGGACACTCGTAAGGTGGATGAACCTTGTTGCAACCACCGAGGCAGTCGCCATTCAACTTCGCGACAATCAAATCGTCGGAAGGTTCCGTAGACAAGTCATCTTTCAACAGCGAAGAATCGGCGGAGGCTTCTATAGCTCGGACATTGCGATCGCGAGGTGAGCGACCAGTGTTACCTGAACGCTGAGTGCCGCCATTGCCATTGCCACCGCTACCATTGCCAATGGAGCGGCTGAATCGATAACGAGTGGTGCCAGTGCCATTGCCAGCGCCAGCAGGATGTGTCGTTGCCAAAGTTGCAGTAGTCCCATTACTTTGCGTAGCAGAAGTGACAGAAGGACGTCCACCCATGAGAACAAAAGCTGGGCTCGCAATGTGCTCCTTCAGCGTAGCGACAATGCGCTCGCGTTTGAACTTGTACTGGCAAGTCGGGGCATGCTTCTCTTGTTCATAGAGAGTGCGAAGGATATTAGCTTGCTGACACAAATCCAGGAAACGAATGAGGTGAATCTCGTCCGTCCAATTATGAGCAGTGCTGAGGTAGCAGCGCTGTTCATAATGATAGAACTCGCAACGACGAAGTGTTTGTTGGATGAAGAGATCTATTTGTTGTTAAAACAGATCAGTTTATTAGAAATTATGGTAGTGTTGATGCTTGCTACTTGTTGTAGTGGATCTTGAAGTGGGAACTTCAAGGACACCATTGTTGTAGATGCACACATCTTCCAACACACTCATGCGGAGATAGGGATGGAATCCTATCTTCGGACTGTTCTGCATGCATTCATAGGTTGAATCAGCTACACTCCTATGAATTAAAAATGCAATGAATCATCATCCATTGCCCTCTGCCACTTGACACCCCTCTCAACTTGTGAAAAGTTCCAAGCTGCCTTTCCACCGCCACTTCCGACGCTGTCATTGTCATCAGATCCACCACGCTTGGACTCTGATCCCTCTATGATTGCAGTGCAATCCTTGGCAAGATGCCCTTCCTGGTTGCAATGGAAGCACTTGGTCTTTCCTCTGCGTCTACCTGGTTGCTGTGCAAAACTTACCACGGACAAACCATCAGAAAGATTCTCAACCTGTCTCTGAGGGGATCCGCCATATCCTCTGCGGTTGGTCAACACCATGATGGCTGCTGGCACATCAGCGGGATACACATCCTTACCGAGAACGCAGTTGTTATTCAACTCATCAACTGCTGCCTTGTAGCGGGCCTGATCCGTCCCTCCAAGGAACAAACTTGCTAAGTATTGATTGTGAGCAGACTCTTTCTCCTTTGCGTTGTCACCTTCATGACAAGGGGGAACAAGCTTTCCCCACACAGCTTCAACGACTTCAACTTGTTGTAGGAACCTCTTGTCATACTCATTTAGAGTGTTGCCTCTTCCATACAAAGTCCTGTTCAGCGACTGCATGATAACAAACTTGTTCCTGGCTCCACCAGCATTGTAGACAAGTTCCTTGATCACATCTAACAGCCCGATGACATCATTGTCATCTTCAAGTTTCTCAAGTTCAGTTGACTGTGCTTCTAGTTTATCCTTCATCTCGGGTGAACATTGGGACATGATGATCCTAAACAACTTAGCATTATCTTCGTTGTACTTATCCTCTTTGTCCAACTTCCTCTTCATGAGTTCCCTGTACTCATCCACCACATACTTGGCAGGATCCTTGCCTGGGGCCTTGGGTTTTGGGAACGTGGTCTCCACCTTCTTCTTCACCAATTTGTACATGTTGTTGTTCATTTTGGTACCAGCATAGTCAGCCAACTTCTTCATGGACTGAAGGTAGATTGGCACCTGTTCTGGTCTTCCAAACACAAACTTGATCCCATGAAACTCATTTGGCGAACTGGCCCAGTCACTCCTGTAATTTGACCTCCCATCACTCCTGCTGTTTCCAGTGCTTCTCCTGCTGTTAAAGCTTGTGTTGCTGCTAACACTGGCACTCATACTCTCACTGCACTCCTGCACTTTTAACCTGCTCTTTAGCTTATTCTCTTTTGTTAACTTCACGTGTCGTCCCAGCGACAGTTCTCTTCTGTTATCTTTTGTATCGATCCAATCGACACTCTTCTTCACGGCGAGCTTCCAAGCTCAAGCCTTCTTCTTCTTGCGTGTCGATCCAATCGACAGATTCCTCTTACACGGCGAGCTTCCGAGCTCAAGCCTTCGTCGTCGTCGATCCAATCGACGGTTCTTCTTCTCCTGTCGTCCCGGCGACAGATTCTTTGTGTTGTGTCGATCCAATTGACACTCTTCTTCGTGTCTCGTCTCGTTGATCCAATCGACGCTTCTTTCATTAACACGTTCGGTTCTTCATCGGCATGCAGCCGATCCCTTCCTTAAGCCCTTTGGAACGGAACCGATCTTCGGTCGTACTCGTTGATCCAATCGACGCTTGTTGTTGTCGATCCTATCGACAGTCTTCTTTTTCAACGGCGAGCTTCCAAGCTCAAGCCGCCTCGTATCTCGTCTTGATCACCCAGTAGCACTTGCTGGGGATAATTTCTAATAAATGTTGGATGAAGAGATCTATTTGTTGTTAAAACAGATCAGTTTATTAGAAATTATGGTAGTGTTGATGCTTGCTACTTGTTGTAGTGGATCTTGAAGTGGGAACTTCAAGGATACCATTGTTGTAGATGCACACATCTTCCAACAGTGTTCATCCAACGTGCGTCGACCTTGTTGAGGATGAGACTGAATCAAAATTCTGTTGTCGGTAAACACGGGATGATGCGGGCACATCAACAGCATCAATGCCTCGTAGCCATTTGGATTGTGTTTGATCTCAGTGGCTTGAGGATGTGACGAAGGAATAACCTTGTCACGCTTGAGATGATGATGGATGATAGCCTCCCATTGTGGAACTTGACGCTGGCAGAACTTCGGCACTCAAGCTGTAGGGGCATCACCACACTCAATTGTAGAGAACGTGTCTTTGGGTCGAAACTCTTCGTAAGCCGGCATGTAGACACCGCACGCATGTGCAACTCGGCAACAATCGAGATAGAACATGCGGACCGATGCTGGGTCCAAACTATCGAGCGACGGTGCATAGCATCCAAATTCTTGCTCTTGAATGTTGGGTTGGAGCATGAATCCACTGGAGGTGATGCAACCAGTCCCAAACGATGGATGCCAGTAGCAGCGACGAAACACTTCATGTCCATGACCGATGCTGGTCTCCCCGACAATCTTAAAACCATCAATGAAGTCACTCACAGGCAGTGCAACCCCAGAATTGTGAGCAGCATCATAGCGAATCTTGACAGTTGCTGGCAGATATCGCTGAACAACCTGATGAGTCACTTCGTCAATTCGTCGCGTGTGCTTGTCGTTCGGCTGCGGTTGAAACGCTTGTACACAGGGACCGTAGTTGAACGACGGAATGCTCATGCTGGGAGGAGCAGTGCATGTCAATGATCCTAATGCTCGAGGATCATTCGATTGTCCAGGTGCAACATTCGGTTGACTGGGTGTCGCTTGTGTCGTGTGATTGTGACGTGTAGGATGACTTGCAATTGCCTTTCCAACCTCGTGACCCAGATTACCCAGGTGATTGGTCAAATGCTGAAGTTGCAATTGATTGGCTCACATCAAAGCCACTTGTAACGACGACTGCTGTTGAGTCATACTTGTGTTGCGCAAATCCGACTCGATATTCATTTGCGTCATGGCCTGTGTTGCCATTAACACGCCTTGGAGAAACGCCGCATTTGGATCCGGAGCATTGCCCACAACAGGAGCTGCCGCTGGTGGTCGGTGCTCCTCCAACAAGTGGCTGTACCGGTGGTGGTGCAACCGGAATAGGTGGAAGAACAGGTGGCTGCATAACAACCGGATCAGCAATTTGTACTCCATTAGCACTGCGTCCGTGCGGAATCTCAATCGCGTTGGCATCGTTCACTTTCTTCACAATGACCGAGTGATTGCGTGTGGATGTGTCTGCATCCGCTCGCCATACAATATGATAGGCACTTCCAATGGAAGTCAATCCAGTGATAGTGTCTCTGGGTACAGAAGATGGCCAATGAGCATGCGACACATTTCTTTGGACGATCGCTCATGATCTTCCAACATAGCAACGTTATCCAAAGTAACTAGCGCATTCGGTGCTGTAAGCACAAACACGTCCATGCCGTTGATGATCGCTCACACTCGAGGCTTATCATTGTGTTGGTTATTGAAATGCACGCGATCTGTCGCCTGGTCGACGACATCAGGTCGCACAAGACGTCGAACACTGCTAAGTGCCAATTGGTTAGGATTTTGTGCATCTACATCCGGTGTGAACTGAACTACCTCCGCAACTTTGATCGTGCCTTCAATGCCCCAATTTCGCAAAGGTCCTCCCATAGTGCTGTAAACGAACACGAGTTTATCCAGATATCTCCCGCTTGGACCAGGACCTTGAGGATCATTGTTCGCACTAGATCCTCCTTGGTTACCGCCATTTCCATTGGAGTTGTTGGAATTCGGATCACCGTTGCTATTGGCATTGTCATCGGGTTGCGATGATGAAGGATCGCCTTGCGACAACGTAGGATCACCTTGTGTTGACCCAGCAGCACTAGCGCCACCCAAATTCCCCGTCGACGTGGAAGCAGCCGTACCGAGAGTTTGCAACGCATTGGGTGAATGGTCGGGTGAATATTTGGTTACCGTTACTTGTTCGTTGAACCGTATTGTAGTGGGAGAACGAGGATCCGCCACAGGAGGTTGAGTCAGAAGTGCCGTCATCACATCCGGATCACTCGGATCTTGACCGTTGTGACTTGACACAACTCCTTCGTTTCCGTCAATGGTGTCTCCTCCGTCGGCTGCACTCTGGTCGAAGGACATGTTTTGCGCCCCATCCATCGGAGTGCCACTAGCGTTTATAAGCGCTCCGACATTCATAGCAAAGTTCGCGCAACCTGGGTCTTCAGGATCGATGATAAGTTCTTGCAACCCAGAATCACACGTCAAACTCAGATCATTGTGTGCATTCGATAGTCTTGGGTTCAAGTTGACTTCCGGCCATTCCTCATCGTCGTCTGATCCGCCTTCTTGCACAGTTTCCACGTCGGCCAATGTGTTGCTCGCTAGCAGAGTAGCACACGTACTTGCTCGGTCCCCACTGTCACTTGAGGAACTGAACGCGCGCACGAGTTCACTTGCGCCATTGCGCAGTGTCTGCTGTAACTGATGTGTTTCAGGAGACTGTGTGTTTTGTCTAGGAGAAGGTGATGGAATGTACGATCCTGCGACACTCATGCTTGTTCCTTGGTCATCCAATGGATCTGTTCCGACCTCTGTCACTCCACTAACACCGGAGGTATTCAATCTGGGTGGAGTGCTAGGATTAATCCCAGGTGGAATAGCACTTGGAGTGTGAGCTGCAGCTTGACTACTAGGCGGAATAGCTCCAAAAGCATGAGTCGTAGTTTGGCCACTATGAATGGGAGAGGATTGACTCGTTGTGTTCGTCACAAAACGAGGCGTTCGTGACCCCAGATCCGACAGCAACGATGCATTGCGCGAATCCATGGCTCCACATTCTTGCATCGCATTTGCTCCCAAGTTGTTACTGTTGGGAGCGTTAGCACCTGGTGCATTCGCTGTTGCCGACACATTGCCTTGTTGGACCGTAACATCCAAACCTTGATTCTCATTCCGTTGCATAGCCTTTGAGCCGCTATTCAACAACTGTCGCGACGCAGTAGCAACAGCATTAGTAACTACCTTCGTCGCACGTTGCATCAGACCAGCTGGAGTGCACTGCGTCGGAGCATTTGCATGCGGTGACGTGCTTCTGGAACGCGACTTCCTCTTGTTCTTGGACTTTGCCATCTTGGGGAACTAGTAGTTGAGATCGTGGGCTGGTTACCACTGTCGGTGTCTCAAGTAATTGTAAAATTGATATCAAGATCGTGGGCTGGTTACCACAGTTGACTTCTCAAGCATTCAATGTGACATTCGTGCGTGTGATCAATAACAGTAACAAATGCTTGCTCAATCAAATTATGAGAGCACCAACTCCAAGAATAACGAAGTTTCATATTTGCATTTTGACCAGCTTCATGTACCACGCTTTATCACATTCACAGACAGTGTGAATCAATCTCGCTCGAGTACTAGTAGGAACCCTACCATCGGAATCACTGGTCTAATTGTTGGTTGCTCGATTGTACGCCAATTCTCCTCCGTCTTCCTTGCCACGATCCAATTCCGAGATCAACTGGGATCCACGACGCTACTGTAGTGTTAATTCAGTCGCGCATGCATCTGAGTTGATTTGAAATCAATCGTGTCAAATCCTAATCATGTGCGTCCAATCTTGGTGTGGCATTCTTCGCCAACATCACCAAACAAGATTCATGACGTGCACCAATTCGGATCTTTTGTTGTTGTTGGCCGTAACAAATAGATTAAGGATTTGGTTCAACCATGGACAAAGAAACCGTATCTGTGTCTTCTTCTGTATCCTCTTCTACCAATTTGGCTTGTTGTTGTTGTTGCTGCTCACATGCAAGAATATGAATTGTGAGTGCTTGTACTTGGAAGAGTTGTTGTCTTCTTTCCATTTCAATTGCATGAGCATCTGCATCATCTTGTATTTCTTGACAAAGACGTTGGATGTCCCGGAGCAATTGCTCTCGTTCTCGTAGCATCTGCTGTCTTGCTTGCTCAAATTCACGTCTTAGCCGTAGCAGTTCTTGCCTTTCCGTTTCCGGTTGGCGGACATAGAGCTCATCGCCATTGTCATTGGCGTCATTGGCTTCATTGTCGTTGTTCATCCTGTTTGTTTTTAATGTCAAGACTCCAGGGATTAGTCTCTTATCCAGTGCCAATTCTCTGGATTGTGTTTTGTAACACCGGCGGAATACGATACGAGGTTCTCTCTACTCGCCAACATCACATTCTCGTCGCCTTATGCGAAACAATTCGCCATCAATCGCGACATTGCGATGGCATTGCCAATGTACATCGGTAATGCTGATGGCATTGTTACCATTAGGTCTTACTCAAGTGATCACTTACAGTGATCAGCGACTGCATCAACAGCGCGCTTGGACTCATAACCTGTCAGACTACAAATCTAGGCAACAAGCTTTGTTTGGAGGCTAGGGCTGGACGCA
>Ga0163148_10005652_pt1 | contig 12426 bp, 3 predicted proteins | sample OliLakLV19MP7P2_FD_148606 | JGI IMG/M metagenome (GOLD analysis project Ga0163148, IMG submission 148606) | Freshwater microbial mat bacterial communities from Lake Vanda, McMurdo Dry Valleys, Antarctica- Oligotrophic Lake LV.19.MP7.P2 | ecosystem: Environmental > Aquatic > Freshwater > Lake >... | reverse complement strand
GCCGATCCCCACTGACCAGTTGAATAGGACGCCAGCATCTACCGCCTGCCCGCTGCTGACCAAGGTGGTCAGATTCTGCGGCGCGCTGACCGGGGCCAGCGAGATTCGGTACTGGCGGAAATTGGCATCCGACGCTTTACCGGTGATCGGGGTGATCTGGCCGGTGACGCGTGGCAGGAGCGCTGCTTCGGCTGGTAGCAGAATGTCGGCCGTCGGTGGCGTGCAATCCAGCACAAACTCGCGGCTGACCTCATGGCGATTGCCGGCGCGATCAAACGCCTCAACTTCAAGCCGATAGGCCGTCTCCGGCAGGTCGGTTAACGAGGCCAAGACCTGCTGTCCTGTCGCGGTGCCGGTGCGGCTCACCACCACACTGCCGCCACGCTTTAAGCGAGACTCAAAGCGGTCAAAATTGGCGTCGTTGGCAGCAAATCCCAGCGCCTCGGTACAGGCGACAAACGGCTGCGTTGGCGACACCTCGGTGATGGTCGGCAGCGTGGTGTCGACGACCAGCGTGAGCTGCTGGGTATCGATACTCTCGGGCAGCGCCGCATCGACCGCACTGATTTCAACCAGATACTGCCCATCGGGCACCCGCGACCCGTCGTCTCGCAGGCCGTTCCAAATCAGCGCCGTCGTGCCAACCGGCGCAGGCTGCGCGGTCGCCAAACGGCGCACCGGGACGCCGGCCGTGGTAGTCACACCAACCGTCAACAATGCGGGCAAACGCAGCTGCAACGCGATGGACGAGGCGTCCAGCGTACCGTCGTTATTGGGTGAGAACAGGTCCGGGGCAAGCCGTGCGTCCTGTAACACCAGCGCGCGCGGCAGCAGCGCGACTTGATCCACCTGTTCGCGCCGGTTTTCCAGCCAGTCCGAGGCGCTGTAACGAAGCCAAACTGGTCCTGTCGCGCCTGCTGTCGGCCACTGCGCCAGCAACGCTGGCGTCGCGCGCGGCCGGGTGTCTTCGGCGAGTAGCTGCCAAGGTCCGGTTGGGCCGGCCTGCGAAAGCTCCACTTTGTAAGCAGCAAAATGGGTGTCATCTACCGCGCCGACGATCTGCAGATTGACAGTGCGCAGCTGCGCGCCAGGCAACGGGTGTGACACATCGAGGCTTGGCGGTGTTGAATCGATTTGCAGCGGCCGGTCGAGGTGGTTTTGGTTACCACAATCATCTTCAGCCCTGAAACGAACTACGTAGAGCCCATCGGTAACCGCTGCCCCGCCGACACGGCCGTTCCATGCAAAGTCGTATTCGCCAGATACCCGGCTTTGAGTGGATAGTAGGTGCAGAGGGTTGGCCCCAGTAGCCTCGACACGGCCAGACAGGGACAGTTGCCCTGCAAAGAGATCCACCCGAATATCGATCGTTTCGCGCGCAAGCAGGAACCACTTGGCATTCCGAAAGCCACCGCTGATTGCAGCCGTCGAAATAGCGGGAAAACCCCGCGTGCCTGCCGGTGACACCGGCAAAGGCGTGCTGCGCTCCTCGATCTGTGCCTTGCTATCGACTCGATAGGTCGTCGAACGGCAGACCTGCCCACCCGACCAATCGCTGGCGCGAACCTTTTGCACTTCGTTGGCGTCAACGTTGGGCTCGCGCCTAGCAAGAGGTCCGGAGTAGGTCTCGGCAGTCAGTGCAATGAAGTCCACCGCAGCATTCGTATTGAACGGGCAATCGGTTGAGCCGGCTTTGCACACAACACTCCGATTAACCGATTCGAGGCCAGAAAGCGTCTGCGACTCAACAAAAAAACCGAATCGCTGCTCGCTCGCTACGGTGGCGATAAACCGGTGATTATTGAAGTTTCGGGCACAAATCCGCTCGCCATGAGCGGGCGATAGGATGTCGACGAGAGGCGGTTGGTGATCAACGACGAAATGGCTTTGCGCAACATCCAGCCAAGGTGATTGGTCATTTGATCGTGACTGCAACCTTGCGACATAGTCGGCTGCCTGCCAGCCACTGACGTCGATCACGAGACCTTGCGCCTGCTCCAACTCAAACGGCAGAGCGTAAGGCTGCGGCAAAAAAGGACTCTCAACAAAGATGCGCTGCGCACCTATTGGGTTCTGGATAATCACTTTGAGGGCAACCTTCCCCGACGGAGCTTCGTCGCAAAGCGGCGAAAAGTAGGGGACTACTTGAAGCGTTGTCTCGCCTCCGCCTCCTCCGCCGGGCTCCGATCCAGTCGCCGAACCGCAGCTCACCCAAGTTGATGACACCCGCCTGTGCCTAGCGTCAGTAGCGCTTGCTCGGTAGTCTCTCCCGCCTACGCCCTGAGTGGGGAAGAACGCGTACCTGCCGAGCCGCTCCAGCGGCGCAACCGCGCCAATGATCGCAGATGGCATTGGGCTGGAGGCGAACTCGAGTGCCAGGTTGCGGGTCGGCTCTTCTAGCAAAAGTTCGGCTATGAATCTCGGCTCGCCTATCCCGGGGCACAACAACTTGATGCCGCCCAGCAAAAAAGTCATCGCATTGGAGACCTGCTCGCTGCCGTCGATATGCCGTGATCGCAATCGAAACGTGGCGTATGTTCCAGGCTCTCGGCCCGACAAATCGATGCGCGCTTCTATCACGCGACCCGCGATCCAACTGGGCTCAGCTTGGCTGGGCAACCCGGGCGCGCTGACGTTTCGAGTCTGCCAGGTCGCAGCACCACCGTTAGACCCCGCAATGCGCTCATCGACCATCACTTGAGCAATGCCGTTGGAACTGAAATTAACCGCAAAAAGCGGAGTTGCCTGGCTGATGAGGATGGGTGCGGTGTCCAGCCCTTCTAGCGGCAAAGCATAGGTTGGAATGGCCTGACTCTCGATGTACGGAAAGGCCTGCAGGGCTGGCATCTGCTGACGCAGGATGTCTGCATGCACCAAACGAAGACCCGCAATGCTGTTGCCAGCGGACTGCTCGGTCCGGTTGCCGGCCAAGTCAGTCGCCACGACCCTGAAGCGTTGCCCCACATACTGGGAGGCGGTCAAGACTGCGCTCACCGTACCGCTCTCCTGCTGCCATGTCCTAAACGGTTCCACTTCTGACCAGCCTTGCCCAGCAATCAGGCTGGACTCAATCTGCTGTAGCGAAAGGGCCGCAGGAAGGCCAGCCACCCTCTCATCGATGATGTACTTGATCCCAGGTCCACGCGTGAGCGGCGGCGGCGGCGCATTTCCGATTGGCTCCCAAGCGGTTCGGTCAACCACCTGCACCGGTTGAATCAGTTCAGCATTGATCACGGGGGCGGTTCGATCAACCGTCACTTGGAGAGTGTGGCCACTGCTTAAGACGATCCGATAGCGCCCCTCAGGCACAGCCGTGCCCGCATCATTGCGACCATCCCATTCCCAACGATTGGGGCCCAGCTCGGCCGTCCCATAGGTCAGGTCTTGGCGACGAACCGTGCGACCCGCAGCATCGCGCACTTCGAAACGCTGCTCCGTGGGTCGAGTTACCTGAAAGGTGAGCAGGACTCTGTCTTGCACGCCGTCGCCGTTCGGCGATATGTAACGAAAATCCTGCCGCAGACTACTGATAGGGGAACCCACCGCTACTTCAGCCGAGGCAAAGCTCTGCTTGACATTGCCCGCACGATCAACCACCCGCAAACGGAATAGATAGGCACCGGCTAGCGGGGGTGCCCAGCTCATGAACTCATCGAACCGCAGCTGGACTCGCGTTGCCGGGATCAGCACGTTCCATTGCTCGGGTTGCGAGGCGCGAGCCCAATCGAGGGCAAAGAAGTCGAGGTGGCGATCTGTGGCGGTTCCTGAGAGTGCGACACTGCGGCCGTCACTCGAAGCGGTCAAAATAGCGGTGAGCTTTTCCAAAGTGCTGAAGCTCGCCTTGATGGGCTGATCAGCGGGCAGTGCGTCGCGTCGCGCGAGGTAGAGGCGCGTTTGGCTCGGGTTGCTATCGCGAAGTCGATGGGCTTGGCTCCAAGACGAGGTCAGGCGACCCTGCGAAGATATGTCGACGCGCCCGTCGCTCTGCAGCAGCGTGCCGTTTCTGTGGATAAATCTTGGCCATTCCGCAGGCGGCACCGCTGCACCGTTGCTGCCCTGCAACGCTGGGTAGGCGGCACGGTCAGCGGTGGTCAGAAGTGGCCATACGCTGCTACCGCCTAAGCGGCGATGCGCGCCACCAGCATCCAGGCGCAAATAGTCGACGGCCCCTTCGCACACGACGTCCGTGGAGTTGTAGCCATTGCCGTCGGCGGGCGAATAAACCGTTTCGCCCGCAGTTACATACAGGCTGCCGGAATCTGCTGAGAAGAGCGCTCGCTCAAATCCCGGAAGGCTGCTCGCTTGCCGAATCCAGGACTCATGCGCGCTACCAATGCAAGACGCTGCGGGACTGGCCGCCTCGGCATCGATAACCTCTCCAATTTGCACAGATCCACCAAACACGGTCGGCGCGTACTCGCCTTGCCGCAGAAGATTGGGTAGCTCGATCGCTCCGAGCAGGTCTCCCGCCTCGGAATAGCGGGCGACTTGTCGGGCGCTGTGATCGATGACGACCGCTTGCATTTGATGTTCCAGCCAGTAGGCTCGCAGCATGCGCAATCGACGCCAGCTGCCATACTCATCGGCGTGGCGCTTACGTGCACCGCCTAGGGCGGGTGCGCTTAGATGGGGAACGCGAACGCGACGAAGTTCGGCTTCCGCACCGCTATTCACCTCAACAATCGACACGACCTCCTCGCCGTCCGATCCGTTTTGCCCTGAAACTTGAATGTGCCTGAGATAGCGCAGGCCATTGTCCGAAAAAGTGGTTCGAACAACGAGCGCTTGTCCCTGCAGCGGCAGCGACACGATGGGTCGTTGCGCATCGAACGGCACGAAATCCATACTGGAGCGATTGCTGCCGCTGACCACCAAGCCTTCTGCATTAGCCTGCAGCACCTCGCCACGCCCCGTCGACGTGCGGATTGGCGTGAGCGCGCCAGTACCGAGGTCCACGATCCAGCGCGAGCCAGACTCGAGTGGCTCACCAACGACAACGCGTTGGGCGCCGATTATGGCAATCAGTGGCTGCGTCGCCCGCGTCGCGACTGCGCTGAGCAACTGCGGTTTGTCTATTTCATTCGGCTGCAACAAAAACAGCAGCGTTCGATTCTGTCCGCCAAATTCGGTGGCCGCCAGCAGCAGGCGTGCGTCGGCCAAAGCCAACAGCTGCACAGACACCAAATCGACGAGCCCCTGCTGCTGGACATAGGCATCCAGCCAGCGCGCCGTTATCACCGGCTGGGTCGCCGCAGTAAGCGTACTGAACCGAATTACTCCGCGGCGCATGGCGGGTTGCGGATTGTTGGGATGACCGACGGTGTAGACAAATTCCTCGGTCAGCGCGCCCTCAGGCGAGTGCGTCCACGGTCGTTCACTGCTCGGGTACTCGCGCAAAATGCCGTTCTCGGTATTGACGGCCTCCAGTGCCATGGGTGCGTTGTTATCAACGGTGACGTAGATCGGCGCACGTGTACCGCCGTCTGCGCGGCTGGCCACTACGCCGTAGCGACCATCCAACACCACCCGCCCCTCGTCGTCGCGCCCATCCCACACGGCGGCGACAGCACCGTCGCCGAGGGCCTCAATGGCCGTCAACCGTCGACGCTCACGTCCGCTGTGATCGCTGATTACGGCGTGCACCACATTGGCCGCATCGCGCCATATGAGGCGTGTCTGATCTTTCACGCCGTCGCCATTCGGCGAGAAGAGACGCTCGGTTGCAAACCCGTCACCCTGTTGGGTGTCAAGCAGCAGGGTTACATCGTTGTTCAGTTCGTTGAATTCGCGCAGCTGGTTGTCGGGGTCAACCTCAACCGCGAGTGCCTGCGCCGAACCCACTAGGCCAAACGTCCAGCTCCACTGCGCCTCGAATGCAGCACCGGGAGCCAGCGCCGGAATCGTCACCGCTGGCTCAACCATCGCGCGCGCTGAACCCGCCAACTCTGATAGCCGAACCTGCGCAGGTGCCGACGTTTGCTCGCCGACATTGCTGACTGCAACGCGAGCATTGACCACCTGCCCAAAGGCAGGCGACGAAGGCGTCAGCGAGATCGCGCCGAGGGTGACGGTGAGATCGGGCAAGCGCAGCGCGGTGATCCGCCGGATACCAAAATTGTCGTTCTCGTTGCGCTCGATGACTTCGAGCTCGCTATCGACGAACACAAATAGATCAACGTCGCCACCGCTCGGAAAACTGGCCATCTCAAACTGCGCCACCAGCTCGGCCTGCGCCGCGACTCCGGCCGCAAAACGCACAGCGGCCAAGCGCTGGCCTCCGCCACGCGGGTCACCCATGTAGAGACTGGCATTGAATGGGCCAGCTGCGCTTTCGCCGAGATTGCGCAGCGTTGATCGCACGCTGACAGAACCACCCTGCAGTGGCTGCAAAGGTGTGACCTGCAGTGTTGCCGGCACGACAATCAAATTGGGTCCATCACTGCGCCCTACCGAGATGGCGAACACATGTTGGTTGTTTTGCTCATCCAATTCGGCCACGGCGCCGCTCGGGTCAACTCGCAGTCGCAGGTTGTGCGTACCCTCGCCGGTCGGCCGCCAAATCAACTCGCGCACGGCCTGCTGGCCTGCGGCAATGGTGATGGGTGTTCGCGCACGTTGCAGCCACTCGCCCGCCGTCTGCTCCTCCAGAACAAGTTCTGTTGCAGGTGAGGATATGGTTCCGCGGTTGGCGACGCTGACGCGGAATCTCAGGTCGTCACCAAGCACGGGCTGTTCGGGTAGCACCTGCAGGGTGGCCGCAAGCAACTCAAAGTCCACTGAGCTACCGAAAGGAAGCGTGAGCTCGACGACGTTGTTTTGCTCGTTGTCTTCCGGCCGCAACTGGGTCGCATCGATGGCCAGACGAATGCGATAAGGACGCGACTGATCCACTGGAATAGGCAGCGCGAACGGCGCTACTGCATTTGCGGCAACGCGAATGCTGATTTCAGCGAGGGCGACGATAGAACCGTCGTCACGCAGATCAGAAGCACGCAGTATTACGTCGCCGGAATCAGTCAGCCCCAAGTTGCGCGCAGTACCGGCCACTGAAACGACCGAAGGAACACGCGTGATGACCTCAGGGGTGAAGCGAATGTCACGCGAATCAAGCGCCAGCTCGCTGCGAAGCGGCGCTGGAACCAGGGTGACGGGCAGCTGCAGGACGTTGTCATCCTCATTGCTCTCGTCGATCTCATTGCCCGCATCGACCACGGCATGAAACACATACTGGCTCGCGCCAAGATTGGGTTGTACGGAAACGTCAAGCGTAGCTTCCGCGCCACCAATAAGCGGCCCGACTTGCACTACCGCGAGCGGGTGGGTTGTGGCTGTCGCCGGATCCCCGTCATACCAACGCAAGGTCGAACTCGGCGCTGCACGACCGCCACGGTTGGCGACGCGAATACGCAGTCTCAGCTGCTCGCCCGGTAAAGCTGTTGCCGGGTCAACACTCGCCGTCAACGCCACCAGGTTGGGGCGATCATTCCTCAATAGCACGGCTGCGGCGAGTGCGGTGGTGTAGACGCTTCCGCCCCAGTCGCCGGCGTTGCCTTGGGTGGCGCGCAAGCGCCCGATGATGGCGTTACGCTGCGCGAGGTTAAGTGCCAGCCCATCAGCGACGCTCGCAAGCTCGGCCAGCTCAGTCAGCGACAGACTTCCATTGGCGATACGCTCAACCGTAACGGCGGCCAGTAGCCAGTTGCGTGCCCGCGTCCCCGCTGTTTGCTGAGCTTGGCTGCCGCTGCTCAGCAGGCGCACAGCGGATTGCGCCGTTGCTACGATCCGGCCGCGTCCGCCCGCTGTCGGAGCGAAGCTACCGTCGGGATTTTGTTTTGCCACCAAGTAGCCGCCGAGCCCTTCGATCACGGAGTCGTTGCGAACATTCGCGGCCAGCTCAGCCACGAGGCCGCGAAGCGAATCCATTGGGCTGCTGAGCCAACCGGCCAACAGGCCGACCCCACCATCACTATTGCTTCCTCCGCCACCCGCAAACTGCCGTGCAGGAAGGCCTTGCTGCAGCCAAGATTGCTCGTCGCGGTTGCCTGGTTGACGAGCCTGTAACCATGCTCGACCACTGCTCACAATGCTTGACGCCAGAGCCACCTCGTTTAGCAGGCTCAATGCAGCGGTAGTATCGCGCGCAGCGGTGGTCGCCCGATCAGCCCAGCGGCCATCGGTACGCTGCGCCTGAATGAGCCATGCAACGGCCGCATCGACTGGCTGCAAAGGGGGTGGACCGGGCGATGCGATCAGTGGCTGCGGCGACGCGACATCGTGCTGGGCAGTCTCAACCAGACCCAGTTTGATGATTGCGCGACCGCGCGTGATCGACTGGAAGTAGCTTTCAAATGCGACGCGAAACTGCTCGAGTTTGGCGAGATCGGAAGGGTTAGCGGTCTCGCCCGGCCGAACCAGATACAGCAGAGCCGCATTGAAGCGGCGCTGTGCGTCGGCCGCCGCTGGTCGCCGCGGACCCTCGGCTGCGATCACCTGTGCTGGCTGCACCAGCTCTTCATTGGCCTGCGCGGTCATGCCGACGACTGGCAGGGTTAATGGGTCAATTGCCGGCGAACGTAGAAGTGAAATCGGCTGTAGCTCTTCATAGCTCGCCATGCCCGCAAGATAGAGATCCCACAATCCAAGCCGCTGACGTGACTCGGTGATCAGCCACGAGCCGGGCGCTTGTTCCTGCCAACGCGCTCCCAGCATAATCGAGGCCTCGCTCGACACCCCCAGCGACCAGTGGGCATTTTGCAAGCCGAGTAAGTCATTGCGGCGCTGACCATCGCTTCCCAAGTAGCCGATCTGCACCGTCCAGCGGTGCATCACCTCATGGGCCAGGGTGTTTAGCGGGTTGCGAAAGTCAAGGTTGCGCGAATTGAAGCTGTTGCGCGTGATCGCCGCCATGTCGATGTAACCCTGCAAGCGCCGCGAGCCTCCGTACAGGTGGCGCAGGTCAAATAAGGGCTGGCCAATACCCTCAATGTCGTTAAGGACGGGGTTGTAGAAGGCGTGGGCGTCGCCGGTTGCGAATTCGAAACTAGTGAAAACGACCAGAAAGTCGTATTCGTCTGCATGCTCAGCCAAAAACGCCGTCGCCACGTCGTAGCGTGGGGGCGACAAACCTCGGGAATAGTCGCCAGCAATGCTCAGTACGCTGACGTTGTCGCGGTCACCCAGCGATTGGGCGACGCTGGTCGCCGACTTTGGGGCCAGGTTAGTCAGATCGGGAAACTCGACGTCGTTGTCCAACCCGAGTTCAGCAGCGCCAATGCCCAACGAACCCATGCTCAACAGAATTGAGAGCAGGCCTGCCGCAATCTGAGGGCTTAGGCGTCTCATTGATCTTGCTTAAGTGGGATTTGCTGCCCGGCGGATGGCAGCGTGACGGTGCCTGCGGAAGTTTGCTGGTCGGAGATAGTCACCGTCATCGACGGCACCAACACTGAAGCGGGCGCGTCGTCTGGCCACTCAGGCGGCGCAACCTGATCTCGCGCTAGACGCATCACACCGCCTACGCTTGCTCGACTTGCCGGGTACTCAAGGGAGACGCCGGCATCGTCAATGTGCAGGACAGTCGCGATCGTATTCGGGACTTTCTCGCCCAATCGGATCAAGAGCAACACATCACCGCGTTTGAATACGGCTGCCTGAGTCGAATACTCGACTAGCTCAAGACCCCCCGGCTTGCCGCGCGCCCATGCAGCCGAGCCGCAGAATCCGGCAAAAAGCGTGCACAGAGCGGCCGCGAGCACCCTCTCGACCAATGTGATCAAACAACCCCCTGATTCAGCTACTCTCGCCACTCTGTCGGCGGCATCCCCCAACTCGCGATCCCCGCCCCCCGGCAAGGTCAACCCATCGCTTGTTTGAGGAGGTTAGAGTCAAACTGTGGCCATAACAACCACTTTTTCAGGCTATCGCGCGCAAATCCAACGACGACGCTTGGATAAAGTCCCTGACCAACCGCGAAAGCTTGGCTGCGCTTGATATTCGTTGCGCACCCGCTGGCGTCTGCTGCTAGCTTGCTCACCTACTCGGTTCGCTGCGCGAGGGCTCATCGCCTCGGCAACTTTGTTGAGTGTGAGCAATTCATGGCCTATCAACTGTGACTTAGAGGCGCGCCTGTGCATCAGACGTTGAACTCCCGAAACGCCAACCCGTCCGCACAACAAGCGTTTCGATATGCGGCTCCCCTTCTCGGCCTCACTGTCGTGCTACTGGTGCTTGGTGTTCAAGCCTTCCGTCCGGGTGTCATCCGCGCCTACGACTGGGCGCTTCATAGCGCATGGATCGAGGGCTTCTATCAACAAATGGCTTTAGGAACCCTATGGCCGCAGTGGCTTGCAGAAGCAGACGGTGGTCGCGGAGCCCCGGTGTTCGTATTTTACCCGCCGCTTGCGTATTGGCTTGCTTCCGCCTTCCGCGCACTAACCGACAGTTCTGTGGCGGCGCTCGAACTGACTGAACTGGCGGCCTTAGTCCTTCTCTACGGGTCTTGCTACCGCCTTTTTCGCCTCGTCACGACACCTGCACTGGCCGCTGGCTTAGCGGCGGTGACCGCGATGACGCCCGCCATTCTATTCGTCACATTTCGGGTCCACATGATGGGTGCCAGCCTCGCGCTGGCCGCATTTCCATGGGTTCTGCACGGTCTGTTGGCCAGCGAGTGCAGCACACGGCGGCGCATTGTAACGGTCTCGCTCGCCTTTGGCCTAATCGGCTGGACACATCTGCTGAGCATGCTGATGACCGGTCTAATCGCCTGCGTCTTTGCGCTGTCGCTCGCAATCGCGAAGACCGAATCTGTAAAAAAACTTGCATGTGTGTTGATCGGCGGGCTCACACTCGGTGTGGGATTAGCGTTAGCTCCCTTGTGGCCGTCGCTGACAGAGCTGTCACTGATTTCGATTGATGCTGCGACCGTTGGCAATCTCAACTGGACCAGCAATTTTCTTTTCAGTTTGAGTGGTCCGAGCGACGGATTTCGTCTCGACTACCGGTTTTTGGCAATAGCAGCAGTCGCGCTTTTAGTGTTCGCTGCCGCCGCCCTATACATAGCTCGAGTTTCCGACATCTCAAGCAGGTCGCGTACTTGGGCCGCCGTGGCTGCTGGAACCGCTTGTATTGCGATGACGACCCCAATCTCCGCGCCCGTGTATGCGGCATTTTGGCCCATTCAAGTGCTTCAGTTTCCTTGGCGCTGGCTTCCGATGGCTGCCATCTGTATGTCGCTGGCCCTTGCCGCTTCAATGTCGCCGCGCGCCGCATCATGGCGCTGGATCGGGATCGTGGGCATGGTGTCGGCACTTGGGTACGGAGCCTTGCTATACGACGCTGGGAGCCTTTTACCGCCACGACCCCACACGACAGCTGGCGACGCGACGTGGGCGACACACTCAGCGCCTCGTGCGACACCGGAGTATCGGCCACGCCTGTTGGCGGCCACTCACGGCGAACTCGAACTCGCTGATTCAGCACCCGCAGCACGCGGCAGCTCGCCAAGCATCAGAGTCACGCCCGCTGCTGCCTTGCGCTGGCGAATTGAGGTTGACGCCGCTGGATCAGTTGGCCTCGGCATCGCGTGCTATCCGGGATGGCAAGCTTATCTCGATGGACAGCCCGCATCGTTAGGGTGCGATCAACGCGGTCTTCTGGAAGTCGCCTTGAATCCAACGGACTCGTCAAATCTCGAACTAAGGTTTGAAACACCAACATCGAGACTCGCTGCTCGATTCGCCAGCTGCGTTTCCGGCCTAGTGTTGCTAGCCCTTGCACTGCGATGCCGCTCGAAAGAAAAAGCTGCACACGGACGTTTAGGAGTAGACGCAGCATGACCAAAACGAGATCAAGCGTGACCGTAACCGCCGTCGGTTATGCGAAGGCCATCCGCGACGTCTCGTCGTTCGTCCGGCAACGAGTGGGAAGCTCATACAGTAAGCGATCCATTGGCACGCCGGACGACCACGCCGCCAGCATCCGCGCAATCGCGGAGCAGGTACGCGCGCGCGCGGGGACCAAGCTGGCGACACGCCCGAGGGCACGCTGCGAGCCATCCTCAGGCAGGCCGGCATCGAGCAGGATAAGTTCCTGCGGCAGTGACGACAACGCCCAGCACAAAGCCGGGCGGTGGGTGATCGGTGGCGATCACGTCGTCGAGGGCAGCAAAGTTGCAATGCAAGACGCGACCCCGTGCGCGCGATTGATGCCAAAAGCCGTAGAAGCTCCGATTAACTCGCTATCACCGGGGCAAGTCCTGAAGGAATGTGGCAATACAAGACGTGACCCCGGCCCCCCCGCCGCCGCTCGCCTTGAGTTCGAGTTTCGTGGACTTGTCGGCCACACCCAAGCGGGTCAAGGCGACGTGCTGCTCGCCGGCGTCTTCAACAATCAGTCCTAGTCCTTGCAACTTTTCCAACGCGCTGC
>Ga0163148_10005630_pt1 | contig 12471 bp, 12 predicted proteins | sample OliLakLV19MP7P2_FD_148606 | JGI IMG/M metagenome (GOLD analysis project Ga0163148, IMG submission 148606) | Freshwater microbial mat bacterial communities from Lake Vanda, McMurdo Dry Valleys, Antarctica- Oligotrophic Lake LV.19.MP7.P2 | ecosystem: Environmental > Aquatic > Freshwater > Lake >... | reverse complement strand
GTCTTCTCCTCCTCTCAACATGTCGCCCATCAAATCATCCTCCAAAGCAACGTCCCAATCGGATACCAACACGCGTCCGTCGCTCAAGTCTTCGATTCGTCATACGACACCCAGTGGCCGTGCCCGCCTTCGGCAACGCATGGGAGATGAAAGCTCCTCCAGTTTGGGTACCTCCAGAACCGCCACCACCACCGCCACCAGTACAAGTACAAGTACTTCGACAACCACCAGTAGTAGTGTCCTGAGCAGTTTGGTGCAGGCCGCTTCCGTCACGTGTCAACAATCGGTGCGCAAAAGAGTCCATAAGGTCACGCATCAAAAATGGATGCGGCCCATTTGGAAAAATCTCTTGCTGGCCAAACGCATTGCCGCCTTCACGCCCGCACAAATGCGGCAATTTGTCATGGGCGTCACCTTGACCTTGCACTTGTTTACGAATTATAACAAACGAGGTGGACAAGTCCATGCCCAATTACGAAGCGTCTTCATGGTTGTGGTAGTCCCCTTTATGATTCCACCCGTCCTTGTGTTGGGCATTCCACTCCTCCTCTTTTTTGGACCCTTCCTCTTGTTGGCCATCGCCATCACCACGCTCAATCGAAAACGAGATGAACAATGTTTGCAAGAATGGCAACGGATCCATGGGGCATCCAGCAGCAGTAGTAGTAGTAGTACGACAACAAGGGCGTGGGAGAAACAACAGCAACGAGAACAATCATCATCATCATCCTTGTTGAAGGCGTTGTCCCGCAAATCGTCTTCTTTCTTTGGGGGAGGTAGTAGCAAGAGCTTGGGGAGCAGCAGCCGGAGAAGCCACGATCACAGCAGAAGACGTAATAGTTTGAGCAGCAGCAGCAGCAGCAGCAAGTCTCGACGGGGCAGTTTCTCGTCTTCCTTTCGTCGGCGCTCATCGAAAGCGGATGATTATAGCCGCCGAGAGGATCCTTCCTATTCCACACCTCCCGAAACGACCATGTCCGATGTGAGCTTGACATCCTCCTTTGATCTGATGGAGCGATCCGAACAATCATCACCATCACCGGCATCACCCTCCTCCCATCGTCCGCGATTGGTATCCCCCAGTACATCCAAAAAGACACTACATACTACACATCCACATCAACATCCACATCAGGACCGTATTGCCATGGCCATGGAACGAGCCGCCAAAGTCGAGGGCACTGCCTCCTCGTCTCTTCCAGCCTTTCCATCGCACAAGACCGATCTTCGAAGCAGTCTCAAACGGCGGGGATCCTTGCTGTTGGTGCAATCACGAGCCAGCAGGATGAGTACGCGTCAATTGAACACTGTATCCTTTGATGATGACGACCCTTCGACGTCGTCCTCCAGTAGATAATAGTACATACAAATTTCATGTACTGGAGTACATAGCCATCATCATCCTACGCATATATCTGAATGCACAAAGTATAATTTTGCACAGTTTTACCTACATCCAATCCAATCTCTTCTCCCTGTCTATCTCTTCTTTTTTGTTTCGTTTGTGGATTCGTTCTTTCGTGTTCATTTATTCTTTTTGCTTGTCTGTATGTGCATGCGGCACGTTTCGATCATGCACATCATGCTAGCTCTGGCCATCATGGTGACAGGCCTGGCCATACGTCCATGGCATCCATCCTTGGTTGCACAGCACTGTAGCATGATGTAGGGGAACAACCTCTGCCTCTCCTCCTAGGAGGAGATGTCGGTTAAAAAGGCCGCGCACACTGAGCACGGAGGCTGCCCATTCATTGAGCAGTTTGTTTCTCAGAGGGACAGGCCCAGCCCGTTATCACAGCACAATGTGGCAGCCAATGAGCGGAACAACAACTGTGTTCTTGGCAAGCATGTGCTCCCAGCGGATGCGTCTGCAGCCATCATGGTGTTGACCAATCCTCAATTGCAGAGGATGCGGTGGATCCCGTGTGGTGTTGAACACTGCAATCCCATCACATCTGCATGTGTGTCAGCATTCGGTTGTCCTGATGTTTGATTTGGCGTTGACAAGGATGCAGACTCCAACAAGGTCTGCCAATCAGGCTGATTCACATCCTCCCATTGTGAGACATCAACATTGTGAACACAGATCTACCTGCTTGCAGCCATCACAATGATTCAATGATGCGTGTTTTAGGATGCAAACAATTCACAGAGTGGAATGCTTTCATCAGTCAATCCTTTGTTGGACTTAAGTGAATCCATTCATTCTGGGTTGACCTGGAATTGCTTCTTTCTTTAACTTGTCATGCTGTGACACATTGTTTTGTTTTTCCACTTCCGCTTTCTCTTTCATTCAGTTTTGCTTCCGTAGTTGGTGGTCTTCTGCTGGTCAACCGAATGCTGCCTCTTCCACCTTGTCCAGATGCACTTTTGCAATCAAACATCTTCTGTTCTGGTGGAGTTCCAATGTTGTTCCTCCGATGATTTGACCTGAGGGCAACCCAGAGAATTGAATCCATGGCCTTGCCTTTCCTTCACGTCACTTGACCACTGCACGTCATGCGCCATGCAGTTGTTGCAGTGCTCACAGAAGGGATGCACCAAGACAGTGTTTCGGGAGCTCCTCAAGAAGATTGACACAGTCCAGGCAATCACATTTGAAATGACGATGCTCTGGCAAAAAGAAATTCACTTTTTCGGTGAGGAGTGCATTGGCCATGCAACAGGACGGTGTGACAATTGTTGAGATGGCCAGTGACAATTGGCTCGAAGGTGCTCATTGTGTTTGGAGGAGGAGAAGCCGCCCATTGTTGCAAGTGCGATGTGGTGAGGTCATCCACATGCATCATTTGGACATGAGGAGCATGTGTCTGAAACATTTCTTGCAAACCCTCAAAGCAATCAACATTCATTTCATCACTGCGCACCAATGCGTTTCCAATCTTTGTCTGTTCCTGTGAAGGTGAAACTTGCCATGCATTCCAATTGGGTGTTGCATTTGGATGCAGCGTCACCTCTTCGAATGTGCCAAGCTCCAATGGTCATGCTTTTCTTCATTGTTCTTGTTGGCATGCACGACAGCGGCCTGCAAAGTTTCATGAAGAGTGTTTTGGACCTTGGGGGGATGTTTTGGATGAGCGCATGATGCCTCTTTGGTGAGCAACAGGTGCAAGGACGCATTTGCCTGTTTTGCTTCATTGCCATTGTCTTCATCCATCTCTTCACGACCAAATTGTCGTCTGCTTTGTTCTTGTTTGATTGCTGCTCCTTCCAATCTCCAAGCTCTTCCTGGTCTTCAACTTGAGGTTCCATGAAGAGACCATGTTCTGGAGCACCATGACTGCACGCATCAAGAATTTGGCAAAGATGAAGATGGACGGTTGTGAAAAGATGCAGACAATTTACGAAACCCCAGATTGCACAAGAGCAATGGTTCCAGTGTCGTCAGACACCTGACAAACGATGCACCAAGAACAAGAACAAGACGAATGAAAACATGGCATCTTCGACGCAGGATGAAGCCAAACTGAAACCACATGACTCTTTGAAAAAGAAGACATCATTCAAACACTCCACCAAGAAAGCAAGGAAAGGTTCCACAATTGCAAAGGGCTCCGCTCAAACACATTTACAAATCCGACTCCATGAAATGGGATTCCAACCCTTTCAGCATCCAACAATGCACACGAAGAAATGAACGCAATCTTTGGGCATTGATTTGAAAATTGCGTCGAACAAATGAATCTTCGTAAAACACACACCTGCAGATCTGTGTGGATTTTTATGGCACCTGCTACTAGAAATGGATCTACTACAACAGCCTTTTCGACCTCTGGTTTCACTGAATGCATAAACATTATTATTGTTTTTTATTGTCACGAGGCACCACAGTTGTGTTAGTTTCTTCGCACCATCGGAACCTTCCCTTAAGTGTGGTCTCCTCAAGCACAGGAGAGGGCTACAGACCATAACATGCATGGTTTCGTTCGCAGAGGAAAGCTCTTTCAATCCCAAACATGCATTCTCATTGTCGCCAAAGTCCTTTCAGGTAGGCAAAGACAAGAGCATTTAAAGAAACGAAGACTGAAAAAGACTACTCGCTGAGCTCGTAGGATCTTATGCTTGAATTAGGGCGGTTTCCTGCACCACTTGTAATCTTACTTGGCCAAGAAGAACTCCCCCCGCCCCGCTTGAGAGAACAAACCAAAAGTGGAAGAAAAGATGAAAAGAAGAATGTGGATTTAACATGTACTGTAGATTACAACACCTTATCTTGCCATAGAAGTGCCGCCAGAGTTGACGCAAGCGGAAACACATCCAAAACGAACGCCGTCCGCGCAATGTGGACTCTGCTGCGTTCCCAAAGAATCACAACACAGCAGGCCAAAGTGATCATTTATTTCCATCATCTCTTTAAATGCGATGATCAAAATTGGCTTGTTCCGGTTTGTGACAAATTTTGCACTGCGTGTGATTGGTCAAGTCCGACGCCATGGCTCGTTTCGGCATAATGGGGGGTAATCCAAAAAATAAGTGCCATGTCACTTCCATGGTACAACAAAAGCGGCGGGCATCGGGGTATTTTTTGCCCACCTTGCCTCCATGTCGAACTTGTTGCAGCAAGGCAAAATAGGTATCTCGTGGATATCGCTGCAAGGCTTCTTTGCGAATGGCCATATGACCGCCGGGTTTGAACGTGACCGATTTGGGAGGTAGTTCGCCCGTAATGGCCTTGTAGTAGGGCCACACAATCTTCATGGCCTCGGACACGTAGGGCATTTCCCCCCAAACGGAAAACAATTCGCTCACTCCCAAATGCAGAAAGGGATGCTCCGGTGTGAGGTAGTCGTCGACCGCGTTGGCCAATTCGCGAAAGGTATCAAAAGGAGTATGCGCATGAGGGCCCTTGTGTCTAGACCATCCCGCCAAAGCATCGTCGTGCATAAAAACGGTAATCTCGGTCAAATTGTAGTAATAATCGTACATGTAATCGATGTATCCATTGCATTCTTCAGCGCCGGCATTGATTGGATTGTATTGGGCTTCAATACGTTGTTGCAAGGCGGGTGAAAGGGGTGGAGCAATGTGGTTGCACTTGTTGTAGATAATGATGCGCCATTTGTTGTCTTGTAAATGAGAAGGTACCGCGTTCATGTCGTCGTCTAAATAGGTCAAGTTTCCCTTGCAACGCACAATGACCAGTGTGTATTTGGGGAGGGGGGCACTTGTGGGCATGGCCGTAGGACTCACAGTAGGTCCCGCGGTGAGACGGTCGGTAGTAGTAATGACCACTGCTGCTCCTGCGCTGGTGGTGTTGAGTAGACTGCTCGTACCAGTACTACTCCCTGGCTGTTCTCCTCCTTGGGCTAGGACTCGAGAAAAGACACTGACATCTGCTTCTTGCGAATCTACCCTGTGACAATCCGCATTGCGATTCTGAAAGTATGTCGAACTTCGATTGAAATGGACCAGATTACAAATCAACGTGATCAACAACAAAATTCTGCCCGAATGTTTTCGCTTTTGCATGGCACTCGTCAGGCCCTCGGCGAATTCTTCAAACTGATCCATCCTACTATCTTGGGCTGCCTTGAAGTCAGTCGAATGAATGGAATGGAATGGAATTGTTTACTTTGCTTGCTTTTGGTAAAAATATGTGATTGTTTTGACTTGGAACTACTGTAGTTTATGGACGAGAAGACCTACAGATTTGTTTACCTTGCCAGGCTCTGGGTCGTTTCCTGGTTCTGCTTTGTGTGCGCGATGCTTTACTACTCAGCTGTACGTAGCGTTGCCTCAGTCAACTGGTCGAAGAAGTCGAAGAAGTCCAACGCATTTCTTTAGGTTGTACTGTATAATTGCAGAAAAGATTATTTAGATACTAATTCGTGGAATGACCCTATTCGGTTCCATGCTAGCTGTATCGTACGTAACAAATAAAGTCATTCCTAGCAATAAAGTCATTTCAAAACCTTGCTGCACATACAGTCATCTACTAGCTAGTAGCAGCTATTTAATTAGTTACGCCGAGTAATTACTAGTAGTCCTAGTAGGTAGTATACTACGTACTACGTACACTACATAAGTCGTACGTACTGCTCGTAGTACTGTACCCTACGTACGCAAATTGGATAATGCCGACACCGAATCGCGAAGTTTTGGCATGTCTGGCCCTACAAGTATGCGCTATTTAGGTGCGGTAAACATGGGTTCAGTCGTGCATTGATAGTGTTGGAAGTGCAGCTGGTGCAGCTAGCATTCCCTAAGGAGCAGGCGTGCGCCTGTGGGTAGCTTGAAGTGTGGCTTAGCCAACAACATGGAATGCTCTGGAAGATTCCACAACCACAGCTAGCAGCACTGCAGCAGTGCTTATAATTTCTAATGAACTGAACTGTTTCATCACAAGCAGGTCTCTTTGATGTTGATCATCCAACATTTGTCAGAAATCATCCACGGAATGACAATGGCGACGGATCGACAACATGTCAATCTGCAAATGACAGTGGTGCCGGGTGACAGAGAGCCACGAGATCGATGGGTGATCGATCAACAAGAGACGACACGACTGCGAGTCGTCATGGAAGAACCGATGCGGCTGTGACGAGCGTTGGTTAACAAACAAGAGTGCGGAGAGATCGTTCACACGGTGAGTGACGATCGATGGAAGGAAGATCGGCTGTGTGCCGAAGGGCTCAAAGAAGGGATCGGCTGTGTGCCGATGGAAGATCGATTCGCGAAGAAAGATCGCAAAGTGGGTTGTTGATCGATTCGTAGATCGATTTGCAAAGAAGAAGAACGTCGATCCCATCGACGTGGTTGACGCGAGAAGAATTCCGGCATGCGTTGCCGATGCCGGCATGTGTTGCCGATGAGGCGTGAGTCGCCGACACTAGAAAAGAAGACAAAGACCTTGTCTGTAAACAAGCCACAACAATTAACAAGAGAAGGCGTGAGTTGCCAATGCAATGAGAAGAATGCCCTGTGTGTTAGGAAGGCTTGTTGAGTGTGTCTCCAAGCATCAACAACAGAAAGTTCCCCGTGTGTCGGGATGGGTCCGTGTGTCGGATCAGTCGGCGTGTGTCGCCATGCAAAGACGAAGTTGTGTGTCGACTGCAAATAACAAACAGAGAGTTCCCCATGTGTCGGCAGGGATCCGTGTGTTGGACAGGAAAGAAAGAACAACAATCCGTGTGTCTGATGTGACCCGTGTGTCGGGGTCCGTGTGTCGGACGGCGTGTGTCGCCACCAATCAACCTGCTGAAAGAGAAGGAGTGGGACCCTCAGAAGAGAAGGAGTGCCGTGACTGTGGAGGGTGTTTCCATGGATGAGCATTGAACAGAAGGAGTGCGCTTGAGAGTGCATGTGGAAGTCCATCTGTGTGACAAACACAGATGTGGAATGGTGACTTGAACAGGCTGACAGCCAAAGCAACAAGCCAAATGATCATGGGAATGATCGACGTGCCGATCAAGAACAACCAACAAGCATCAATGGATGAGGGCGTTGGTGGCAGAGTCCATGGAGTTTGGGCAATGCTCTGGGTGAGAGAGCAATCTTTGTTTCATGGAGTGGAGCTGTCGCAACCTTGCAAACAGTGGAGCAGTGAAGCCATCATTGTGGCACCAATCTGCATCTGACGCAGAGTCCGAAGATCTGAATCCAAACATGGATCCACATCTCCAAAGGAGTGTGTTCGCAGTGCAGCTGGCACAGCTAGTGTTCCATAAGGAGCAGGTGTGCGCCTGTTGGCAGCTTGAAGTGCAGCTTGGCCAACAACATAGAATGCTCTGGAAGATTCGACAACCACAGCTAGCAGCGCTGCAGCAGTGCTTGCAATTTCTAATGAACTGAACTGTTTCATCACAAGCAGGTCTCTTTGATGTTAATCATCCAACAGACAGTCCCTCTTGAAACATGCTCTTGAAACTCTTGATGCTCTTGCTGTCTCTTGACAACTCTTGAAACACTCTTGAAATGAGTTGCCATCTCTTGAAACTCTTGAAACTCTTGATGCTCTTGAAATGAAATTGGCACCGGCATCACTTGGCGCGCCAGCCGGAATTTCAAAATTGGTTCGAACAATTATAAAATCGATTGGACCCTCTTGAAACATGCTCTTGAAACTCTTGCTGTCTCTTGACAACTCTTGAAACACTCTTGAAATGAGTTGCTATCTCTTGAAACTCTTGAAACTCTTGAAACTCTTGATGCTCTTGAAACTGAAACACGACTCGGCGAGATTGATTAACCGGGCCTAGTCGGCCATTGTCCGTTCCATTTTGGAACCACTTAATGATGGGGTTTCCAAAGGGGCTAGTTTGTGAATTTTTTTGCAGGCCCTCACTGTGTGAAAACAGCACATGCTAGGCAATTTGAGATGCACAGCGCAGAGCCAAAAATGTCTCATCAGAAACCATCTTAAAACATGCCAGTGCAATTGTGCATGCAATTGCAGTGGACAAGAAGTTTTCCGACCTGAAACAGCTTCATTGGAGACATGGATAGAAAATTTGATTCACTCAACACTGGGTCTCCATGCTTGGGATGCAAAGCACAGGAGGGGAGCGATGAGCGAAGCGAGGAGTGACCCAACTGGTCGTGCCACACATCTGCTTCTCCATCAAGACATTCTAGGCTGCACCCCTCCTGAGCAAGAGCGAAGCGCAGCTTCCCGCCTCTGGCTTCTGCTGCACCCCTCCCTGCCAGCTCCACAAATCGAACTGCTTCAGCTCTCACAATTTTCTCTGGCCAGACGCGCATGGTGTCTTTTAGCACATCGTCTCGATCCAACATGCGTGCAACACACGTCTTGACTTTTTGGAATTTGGATTTTTGGATGTTTTGAAAGGAAGGCAGCGGCAAAAATGGCAACAGCTTCTGATCGTTCAAATGTTTGCTGCTTCAGTCTGCCTTTTTTTGTTTGCAATTGTGTGAACAATCAATCCTGCATTTCTGTCACATTGTCATGGAACAGTGCAAGCAAAGACATCAAGTCTGTTCAATCGACTGGTCAGGGCAAGAGTTCATTGTGTTTTGTTTCTTTTTCTCTTGCATTCATGGTGTTCGATCTGTTGTCATTTGCTGTTTTTTGCTTGCATGATCCCCTTTTTCCTTTTGCTCAGTCAATCACAAATGTGCAGAGCCATTGTCGCACTGGCACACAGGGTTCATCAACAAACATGTCAGGCGCAGTGCGGAGGCTGGAAAGGGTCGCTGGACAAAACAAGGCCAACAACCAAAAGCAACAACAGACAGCTTGGACAGGGGGTTGAATGATGACACTGTGTGAATCCCCTTGCAAGTCATTTTGGCAGAAACGCCAAAGCAATGCAATTGCTTCATTTTCTTTCCATGGTTCATCTTCCACTGATTCAGTTGGTTGAACACATTCACAAAACAATTCTTCCAATGACATGTTGATGTTGCTGTTGCTGTTTCGCAAAATTGATCAAATGTTGGTTGCGAGTGGTCTTGTGAAAAAGTGAGCAGGTGTGCCGTCTTCAACAAATGAATCAATTTGTTTTCTTCTTGTTCACGGAAGATTTTTTGCCACCGCATCTTCGACCCACAACAGGCAAACAACGCACATGCAAGTTGTGGATTTGGACCTTTCAGTTGTCAGACAAAACAAACGCCAAAACCACCAAAACGTCAAGATCTCATTTGGACCCATTCAGACCTTGTTTGGATCTGTTGGGACGGTCTCAGGACCCTTTTCAAGGTCCTGCTTGAGGTCGCAGGGTCTCTTCTTAAGGTCCTGCTTGAGGTCACATGCTCTTGAGACCAACATTTGAAAACACCACATGACAACATGGATTGGATTTGGACCTTCCGACCCTTTGAGACTCATTCAGACCTTTTTTTACTGGGTCTTAAGACCCATTGGGTCCAATTGGATCTTCATTTGTGCCTTTGGACCTTGCATTCTTAACGGGTGTTTGCTCACCAAAATGTGGGTCTGAAAGGGTCTAAATCCTCAACTTGCTGACTCGATCTGTGGTGGGTCTGCTCAAGTGGACTGCTGTCCTGCATCCGTTCGATTTTCGAACGACTTAATGATGGGGTTTCCAAAGGGGCTAGCATGTCAATTTTTTGGCAGGCCCTTGCTGCTGTGTAGAAAACAGCACATGCTAGGTAATTTGTGAAGTTCAGCGCAGAGCCATTTATGTCTCATCTAAAACCATGTTAAAACATGCCAATGCAAACGCACACAAAATGGCTGTAGAATGGATGTTTCCATCCTCTGCTTCGAGTTCTTACAGACACGGATTGATGATTTGAATTACATAGGGGCAGTGCACCTACATAATGTGATTCACTTAACACCACGTGTCACACCAGGTCTCTTTGGGGTGCAACGCACAGGAGGGGAGCGACAAGCGAAGCGAGGAGTGAGCCGACTGGCCGTGCCACACATCTACTTCTCCATCAACACTTGCTTTGCTGCACCCCTCTTGGGCGAGAGCGAAGCGCAGCTTCACGCTTCTAGCTTCTGCTGCACCCCTCCTGAAATCGAACTGCTTTAGCTGGCACAATTCGGGCAAGCTTGCATGGATGGTGAGCATTGACTTTACTTGCAGCTACTTTTCAATTGATTCACATAGATTAAAAAAGAGCAACGAATCGCTCAACAGCAACAACAACAACAACAACAACAACAAAAAGTTGAAGTTAGGAAACAAAGAAACAACTTTAGCATGCGTGCAGTTAGCGGATGTGCTGCAAGAGGACGTGGACTGCTGGTGGCTCCTTGCTTGCACAATGCTTTCTACTAGTAGCTACTAGCTACCGGTCTCAAGCACGCTGTAGTTTTACTCCGCCGTACAATTGTACCAGTCCGTATGGCGGCTGGGTTCTGGGTCAGGTGAAGGAAAGACCCACTTTCCTGTCCAGAACGAGGTAGCACCTTGAAGGGCCTTTATGACGGAGATCTCCAGCTTGTATGTGTTAGTTGCGTGAAAAAGAAATGGAACGCTCTGGGGCAAGATGCTTGACTCGTGCTACTAATTCAAAACCGTACCTCCATGCCCACATTTCTCCATCACAAAGTGCACCCCCTATCTAGCCTCAAATACAGTGCTAGCTTGTTTAATAAGTAAATAATACTATACTAGTATAACAACCAAGGCAAAAGTAACTAATTTTCAGGTGACACAGCCTGGCTCTTTGTCTCGGCAGTATAGCTGTTACTTGGCACCCTCAAAGGTAGAAAAGAATATTGGTGGAGGGATGTATCACTTTCACTGGTATGGATCGAAGTAATGGCGGCAACTTCCCAATCCACTTCACTGCACGTTCCATCCTCATCTTCCTCATTATTATAGGGATCATTATCAGCACCCACCAACCGATCGCCCTCGTCTTCACTTTCATGGAAAGAACGCCCGGAGGGCGACCGATGATGGCAAACACGTCTTTGGAGATGCAACAAGGGTTCTTCGTCATTATACCCATCCCGGGAAAAACTTTCATCATGGTCGTCGTCATCCAATGTCGGCATCAACAGGTTACTGGGAAGCCGGCTGGGAGAAGGAAAGACAAGATATGCCTTCTTTTGAGCACTGGGCGGCCCGGGGGGAGGTGTGGAAAAGGATTCTTTTTGCACGCCGACATCGATACGAGCTCTTTTTGCGGGAGAAAGAAAGGACGGGGAATCGATGGTCCTGACAGGAGCCGTGAAGTCGTCTCCTTCTTCCATGCCACAAAACGCCTCATCCAAAACTCGTTTCAAAGTACGGGTTAAGGAAGATGAGGATGTATGGTCGCTACTGGATCTCTTGTGGCCTTGCAGTTTCTCGCGCTTCATCGCAGTAGTAATAGCGGTGTTTAACGGTAAACAAGTGGCATCGGACAACAAGCTTTTGGACTTGCGCAGGCCATGTTGGGCGAATGACTTGGATGGCAACTTTCTCTGGAAGCGTTTGCGGGCAATGTTCATCTTGCAATATAATAGTTAGGTATAACAAGAATAAGCTCTCGCTGGTATCGATTATTGTGGTTCTGTTTTTCTTTTCTTTCTTCGCTGGTTGTCCGAGAATGAGACGGTTAGATACTTTTAACTTCAAAGACGTGACAATGCTGTTTGTCACTGGTAAGTGTTTTTGTGCTGACTTGATTCTTGCCTGTCTCTTTCAAGGATTTCGGATATTTCATACTGCATGTGTGTACGAGCTAAATTGAGAGAATGAACAAGTGAACGGCAAAATCCTCTTCACCAGATTTATTATGATCGGAGCGTGTTCAAGCATGCTTTGCTTGCCATAAATCTCTCCTGTCTTTGTCAAAGTGACAACCTTAGAGTACAAAATGTATCGACGAAAAGAGTTGGCCTGCAAGAGTCAACTAAGTTCTTAGACGACTGAAGAACACAAATCTAGTACTAGTAGCCGTTGTTTTCATAAGCCCACGCTTCTTACTGGTTCATTCGTGTAAAACCATGCCAAAACAAGACTTGAGATTTGATTTGCTACGCTCACTTGCCCCATTTCAGATTTCTTCCGCGCCGCCGGGTAATGCAGTTTACATCTGTCC
>Ga0163148_10005629_pt1 | contig 12471 bp, 11 predicted proteins | sample OliLakLV19MP7P2_FD_148606 | JGI IMG/M metagenome (GOLD analysis project Ga0163148, IMG submission 148606) | Freshwater microbial mat bacterial communities from Lake Vanda, McMurdo Dry Valleys, Antarctica- Oligotrophic Lake LV.19.MP7.P2 | ecosystem: Environmental > Aquatic > Freshwater > Lake >... | reverse complement strand
ACCTAGCACTTTGCCTTTTGCCTGGGTGCTGACTGTGGCCGTGGCAAAACTAAAAGCGGAGTCTCTCCCAACTGACACCCCGATCCCATGATGACAATGCAAAGGGTTTGACGAACAGCATGGCCAAGTCCCTCTTTTCAAATTCAAGTGATGCCGATTGATGCGTTGCAGGAAATCCTGAAGTTAAACTGTCTAGAAATGGTGTAAATCAGTTAATGAATTTGTGTTAAATTTAAAGCTGATAACAACGCTGTCTTGTCCACATGCTGCAGGTGCAGGTTCTGCTCTGACATGTCCTTGCCATTTTTTTTCCAGTTGGTCATGGCCAAAAATCGATTGTTTAAGGGTTTCACCCCAGATCTACCTAAAGAAAGTCTGATAAGGACATCTCAAGCTCATTGGAGCTACATCAGAGTGTAATGAGTGTACTTTGTATGGGTCATCTAGCTAGAGAGCGCACCCGTTCTTCCAAAAGTGTGGCAGAAGTGTGACACGGTGACACTGTGGAAGTGTTGTTTTCCCCCAATGACACCGTGTAAAAATTCAGTCTTGCAAAAAATGTTGGAGAACGTGCTGTACCTTCTTAATGTCCACAACAAGCCTTGTACTCGAGTGCATCTCTCAAGATCCGACCGACAACAAGCCTCGAATATCTCTCAAGATCCGAGATGGATAGTGGCACTTCTTTTACTTCTTACCGTACCTTTACCACCCGATACCAGCAGATAGTCAATTCATACCGGTACAACAGTAGCAAGCAAACTCTCTGTAGAAATCATTAAGAGACCATGTTGGCTGGGGGCACGGAAAAGAGATCTGCCGCAAGTGCCACGTCTACCAGCTCTCGTCCCCTGAAGGTAGCAAAGAGCCCTGGTTGGGCTTCCAAACTCGGAGTATTCGACTTAATGAAGCCAAACGAACGGGCGACAGCACTTGGCAGTGACACAGGTTTCTGTGTTGCCGAAAACATCACTTTAAGTGACTTCCATAATAAATGTGATGACATCGAGCACGGCAAAAAATGCACTGATCTGGAGAGTCGTTTGTGCTTTCACATGGAGTTCATAGATGGGAAGGCCTGGATTTACGAGATCCCTCATGCAGCTCATGACAGAGCTGCAGGGGAGGTGGTGGATGAAATAATGTCCGGGTTGGGTGGACATCGCAGAGATTTCTTCAAAGCTTCCTCTCCCCGGTGCGATAACAACAATGTCAATGAATCATATGAACCAGATGGATCTGTTGTGAAGCGTCTGCAACGCCCAGGTGCGGGACAACCTGGTGCTGCAGATGCCACAGGAAACCGATTTCCCAATATCATTGTGGAAGTTGCTTTTATTGAAACTGAGTCGCATGTCCGTCGAAAGGCTGTGAAGTGGCTTAATGCAAGCAACGATCCAAACTTTGCAGTCCAACAAGTGATTGTAATCAAAATTGGAAAGGATCCTCGACCGACTCGTGGGAACACCAGAGCCATGGAGGCATGGCAGTATGAACAAGCAGTTTCACCTGCAGTGAATCATTACGACAATGTTGCTAGTCACTTTGTATTTGGAGTACCCAGGTTTGACCGTCCACCTCCTTCTAACAATGTGGGGGTCACATTTCCCAATCAGATGGTTCTTCAAATTCCATCTACAAGCTTCTATCATCCGGCCAATCCTCCAGCTGGTGTGCCACCAGTTATTGATGTTGATTTGTTTTACATTCGGCGGGCTATTGAAGAGAGTTTCTGACCATCATGTGGAAGACCATCCATTTGAGCAACTGTGACATCAAATGCGTGTTGTTGTTGTTGTTGTTGTTGTTGTTGGGATAACTAGCTAGATAACTTCATAGCCTTTGGGATCTTCCACAATCACTACAAGAACCTTATGCATTGCACAGTCTTCAGTCCTGTCTGAAACTGATCGAACGATGTCCTCAGACAATCAACCTCTCTGGAGTTTGATGCCTTTAGGATATCTTTAGTTCCATAGTGTGTGCAGGTTGCCCTTAAGATTATTGCAATACTAAATACTACTAGCTAGAGCCTACAAAGTAAGCTTTGAAGGGCAAACAAATGCCGTCTGAACAAGAGGTGGACAATCTCTACGGCGTCGAAAAGGTGAAGATGTAAGTAGCTTTTGTGGTTAATACATCCTACGGTCTTAGTAGCTCCTACTTAAAGTCATATCAGACACATTTACTAGCACTGTAGCTATAGAACTCATCATTCGCTTTTCTAAAATGACAATGCGCATCTTATTTGGTCTTTCGTTTCTTTCCTTTCTTGGAAGACTGGGCATTACGAACTGCCTTCAGAATCTTTTCCAGAACTCGTTGTAGGAGAGGGACAGTCCATGGACCTTTGACACCTCCGATTCTATACAATACCACCAGGATTCGGTAGTCTTTATTGGCTGTGTAAAACAAAAGAGATAACTGCTCTCCTCACTCGTTCGTGGTACTAGGATATGCTCGGCAGCGTCCCGACTACCGCGGCATCCGAACTTCCCGCCTGGTCCACACATGCCATAGCCATAGCAAGCAAATTCTTCCTTCACGGAGACCTCGATAGCTGGAAGAATGTCTGAATCACCTAAACAGAGCCCGGTCTCTTCCAATTCTTTCATGCCAGTTTTGTTGAGAATCGTGACAGTGACTACTTTCTCCTTGTCAGCATTCTTGCCAGACAGACGCTCTTCCAGGCGTTTGGCCCATTCCTTCAATTCATCGTTATCATCCGGACAAACTTGGCATTCCATTACACCCCGATAGAGTCTTTCTCTCACAAAAAAAGTAAACAGGAACGATGGCGGACGCAGACCACATCGCGGACGGCGTCCCAATGAGCTTAGAGCAAATGAGGGAGTATCTACAAGAGCACTATGGCATACCCATCGCACTAAGAGAACAAGGAGCAAACACTGTTCAATGCCCGTACTGCCACGGAAAGCACCGCGCAACAGAAACTGGGCACCAAGAAGCGGGATGTGAGGATGACTTTGGGAGTGGCATTGTCATTGGCAACAGACACTTTGTCAAGAACTACGGCTACACTGTAGCAGAATACATACGAGGTGATAAGGCAAACGAATTAGTGGTGCCAGGCAATTTAGTTGATTAATTAATTTTCATAGTTCCTCCTAGATCCTTCCATAGTTGCTTGTCCGCTCTTTCGATCACAAATCCAAAACAAAAAATTCAAGATGGCTTTCAACACACTTGGCGATTTACTACCGCATTACACTTAGCTATTAGGAAAACCTGTCGTTTTAAGGAAGGGAGGAGATGAAACAACAACGTGCCCTTGTTGTGGCTTCGAACATGAGCACGGTTATGCGCCTGGCCACAGAGTGGCTCATTGCCACACTATGCACAAAGCACCGATGGCTAAGTCCATAGTCATAAAGGGGAGGGTTTTCACGGAGGAAGACGGCTACACTGTGGTGAATTGCAAACAGAAATATTTCGTGCCGAGGACCGTGTGAACGACTGTTACGACATTTTGATCATAGGGAGACTGTCAACTTTCATTAATCCCTTGGTTTCAACTTTGAGGTGTTTGAGTGATGTGCGGCGGGCTTCTGCTACATCTCTTTTCCTTAATGCGTCTTTCAACGATTTCCTTTGTTTCAAGCAGACGTGTGTTCTGAGGGGCATGTCGCAGAACTTCTGCGTCTTTCTAATCAATGGAGCATGATATGTCCCTTTCCCGAGCTGTGGCCATGTCTCCATGCCTATAGAGAACTTGGCGGAGGAACGCACTGCGGAAAACTGGTCAGAAATGGTGTAAACAGTGTAGCTTTTATTGTTGTGCACTCATGTAGGTATAAAACATTGGATTCAACACTGCTTCGAACTACAATGAAATGTTGTTCCAAGCGCCAATTACTTTCCATCCGCCGCGTTCTTTGTCCGTCCCAGTGCCGCGAAGATAACGACGGCCGCCTCCGACCGGGTTTTCTCCTGGCTGCTGCAGTATTTGAAGGCTTGACACCAAATCGACCCAACCGTCGGGGAGATTGAAGCTACAAACCATGTCTGTCTTGACATAGGCATCGACCCTTTCTCTTTCTTCGAGAGCAGTCCTATTGCCACCACCGCTACAAGACATGGTCAAAGGATTACCTCCAAATTCCGACTCGGGATAGAGCAGCATTTTCAAACTGAAATAAGTTCCTTCCAGGCACGTCATGGGATTGTCCTTGGTGCGGCTACAGCGAACCATGGTAATGGAGCGTACCGAATTATCCCAATCCTTCGGGGGTTGATGGACGGGGTTGCTATACTGGCCCAGAAAACCGTCCAGGCCTCCGTCTCCGCGAGAGACAGTAGTCGCGGTTGTGGTCGTGGTCGTCATAGTAGCAGAGGCAAGACTCCCTATACTCGCATATTGTGTCAATTCAGTTCCGTTGCAATCAAAGTCATTATAGAGCTTGACATGAGGTGTGGTCAATTCTTCTAGAGTGACATCATCGATCAACTTCTCCCAGCACGGCCATAGTCCAGTGGAATTCGACTGCTGCCTGAAGCTAGCCTCTGTCGTGCTAGCTTTTGTCGTGCTATTGGGAGCAGTTGTACTATTATTGTCCATGGATGATGGAAGCCCAAACGTAGTCATAGTGGTGTTGGCGTTTGTCATAGAGGCACCTGCTGTTGTTCCCGGAGCCTCCTCAGGTAGCGAACTACTGCTGTTGCTAACAGGAGCTTCATTGTTGGACTGCACTGACAGCGTATCAGGAAGGTTTTCATTCAATTGCACAATAGCAGCAAGGTCATACTGATCCACAAAATCCACTTGGATAGCATTGATCGAACCGACCATTCCGTTGGTTTTCAAGGAGGTAATCATGGCATCGAATTGGTTTTGAAAGGTTTCGGTATAACTCTCGATACCAATACGGCTACAAGTCAATACGGCCGTTCCAAGAGCCGCATCACTGGTAGGATCACACCCCCTTCCCAGCGGTATGACTCCAATGTAACTCAAGAGGCGAAACGAGGAGGTATTCGACGTTGTTTTCCAATTGGCGAGTTGCGCTCCATGGGCCGTGCAATCTGCTGCAATTTCTTTCTGTAGCCACGCCCCCTGATCAGAGTTGAAGGTGGGCCAGACTGCACAGGTACCATTCTCGTCGCCACCACCACCAGGTAGAACTGCAGATGGAATAGGGATATAGAACTGCTTGCTTGCTCCACCTTCACACGGGTTTGTTTTCACATATTCATCCGGCGAAACACTCCTGGTAATATTAGCTTCCATGTTCATGGTAACGGATGTTTCTCTGTCCGTTTCATCATAAATGACGTATACGCGACCCTTGACCTCGTTCATTGTAGATTCCAAGACTTGAGGTGTCAGTTGATAGCCAAAAAACGACGCCAAGGACGACTCGAGCATGGACTGCACTTGTGCCACAGGTGTTCTACACTGGAGTCGAATCTTGAGAATGACAGTTTCGCTACTGCTTTCACTACCACTCATAAAGGTGTAGATTTGGGTCAAGACGTCCTGAAACGTCACATCCATGAAGAGTGTATGATGCAACCGAATGATTCCCTCGTGCACACCCAATCGAAGATCCAGGAATCGAATGCCTTGATGCAGCTGTTGTAAAATCGATGCTTCTTGTGTCTTGACCAGATTGATCGCTCTAGCAATTTCCATAGTTACCAGTTGATTCATCATGTCCTCGGACACGCCGCTCAAGTCGGTCGAGCCACACGTGGGCACTCTTCCTTCGCCTGCTGTAGTGTCCAGCATTTTGTAGGCTCCAGCATCGTGAGATCCTGGCAAGACAACCTCTTGGAGGCGCACCCTGTTTGCCATCGCTGTGTCTGCAAAAAATACTTGTCCCATCCATTGGTCCATCTTCCAAGTATCTGTCGTAGCATCCGTGGCTGCTACCGCCGACACAAGAGTAGCATCCACGGCTGCTGCCGCGGACACTGCAGCGACCGTCGAACATATCCGCCACATAGAAAACGTGCCCAAGAATAAACACAATTTTTGTTGCCTTATCGCGGAAATCATCTTTTTGGTTTGAGTTGAAAGGCGGAGCTTGCTATTGATTTTTTTGTGATCCACTTTTTCTTTGAGATTGTTTGATAAACAGTTTTTACGGAAGCTTCACTAGCTAGTAGTAGTTCGGGTCTGTATTGCGGTGAAAAAACGAACGCAGATCTATTAATGTGAGAAAAGCTACAGTATCGTTTCAATTCTTCTCTGCAAAAGATGCAATAGTACAGCGATGTTGTGTGGTGACCGGGAACCGAAAAAGAATGCTTTGCTATTACGGTCCCGCGAAAACAAGCGGTGGTTATTCGCAAACAGTTGCTTCGCGATGGTTTCGAAAAGAACCACACTGTAGGAGTTTCCCAGCAAAGCAACACTGTAGCACATCTTCTCACTGCAGTGACTGCACTGGACTTGTGTCCTTCCAAAAGATGTGTGGACCTCTCTGCAACCATCTCTACTACTAGGCTTGTCTTTTGTTCCTTCTCCAACACCGGCATTTGGTCTTTGCATTGTCTTGGAACAAATGTCCTGATTGCTCCGCCAGACTTTGGCGGTGGCTGCTGGTGGAGGTGAGGGGAGGAGAAAACAGTTGCGTCTTTTTGTGCCACTGACATTTGGCTCTGGAACATGTTGAGCAAATGCAGGGCTTAGTGGCAGAGCGGCTACCAGATGGATGGCTTTCTGTTGTTGCGTTCAGTTGGTCATCCACTGATCAGTTTGTTTGTCTTGTCAAGTCATTGACAATTTGTTGCTTGTGCAGGGGTGTCTGCTGCATTCCAATGAGCACCACAGTGAAGTTTGTGGTGGCGGTGGCGATGGTGGCAGCAGCTGTCAACTGGTCAAGTTGTTTCATGCCATTGACTCATTGGCCCAGACAAAAACCAATTGCTTGAGAGGAGAGGTCTGCCACTTTCCATGTTTGTTGCAATGAACAACAACCAAATGAGCACATGTCTCTGTAAATGCGTTTGGCAGATTGCAAAGTCTCAATGAAAACATGTTTTCTAGCTAGTAGCTCCCCTTCCTCATTTGTAAAAAAAGCAATTGCACCATCAGTTGTTGTCAATTTGTAAACCACAAAAAACCAGGATCCCAACATTCGGACTCATAACCAGTGACATCATGACGGGATCCACTGTGCGTATTCCAACTACGTAAAATTTCAGTTTATTCTGCCATCAACCAATCATCATCAACGATCTTCTTTATTTAATAGTTGTGGGGAGTTTTCGAATTCAAGAGAAGATCCGCAAATTCTTTACTATGGCTGTTGTTGGTGGCTTCCATCCATCATAATAATAGCACATATCCATCATCTCCCGTTGCTGCACTCAGCTACCACCAGATAGCTACTGTTATAGCTACTACACAATAGAATTGCTATTATAATTATCGCTGTTCGATTGGATCTCCTTTCCACTGAATTCAGGCGTTGCATCCACCCCTGCACGCACCTTTGTCCTACGTACTGTACTGTATAAAACACATACTGGACCCCAAAATTGTACGGCGTTCCAATCCATTCCCATTTCTATGGAGCGACGAAAAATCATGATGTTTCCCAAAATTCTGCTGCTACTGGCAGCGATACTACAGCAAGATCCCCAATCCACGAATTATGGTGCATCTGCTTTTGTCCCAGCCTTTACTACACAAACTTCCACTATACAAACTTCCTCCAAGACAACAAAAGTATATTCCCAACTTCCTTCTCCGGGCGGCCGCGCCGACATTGACATTGTCTTTGGGAGCGTCGAAGAACACCGCGAACGCGGCTTGAGCAAACAAAGCGACGATGACGACGACGAAGAAGACGGCAACGTCAAGAATGATCAATACGGCCTCTACGAAGATGACCTCGATGAGGATCAGCGCGACCGCATTGAGCGTCAAGAAAAAATTGAAAAGTTGTTGCAACAACAAGAATCGTCGTTGCGAGAAGAACGCAAACAGAAACAATGGGGAAAATTTGCGAATGTCACTTCCAAAGAAGATTTGGAAGCCATTTTAAAAGCCGAAAAGGAAAAAATAGAACAAGGTACGTCCATGTACTTGTGTGTCTGTACTTTTATATATTGTATTGGATGTGGATCATGACTTGTGTGTGTTTTTGAAAAAAAAGGACACTCCTCTATGGTGCAAATGTGTTTTTTTTCTTCTCACACTCCATACGACTACTATTTACTCAAAAATTATAAAATTAGAAAACAAGGCCAAGGCCGAAATGGCCAAGGCCCAGGGGGTCGTCATGGAAATGTTGGCCCCCTTGGAATCCTTTGATTCCGGAACGGTCTATGATGAAACGGGCAATGTGCAAATCAAAGCGGGATCCAGCAGTGGTGGTGGCAGAAATGGCGCAGTCCCCATGGCGCATTGGTATGCCGAAGTCGATGAAGAATTGGAACAAGAATGGAATGCCTTGCTGAGTGGTGATGGTGATGGTAGTGATAGTGATGTAAAGAATGGCAAGAACAAACCCTTTGATCCTGCCGAAGCCAGTGTCCGATTGGCCAAGGGCGGACAAGTGGTGAGTAACGAAGCCATGCAAGGGATTCGAGTCGGCAGTGCCGGAGGATGGTCCTTGGAAGTCTTTCCGGGAGATTTTGTGGTGCATCGAAAATACGGAATTGGTCGGTTTGAAAAAACGTGCTTGCGGCCCAAAACCAAATTGACACCGGAAGAACTAGAAGCGCAAGCCAAACGACGGACCGAAATCATGACGGACGAATTGCGAAAACGTGGCAAGAATATGGGTGGAACCACCGCCGATGTCATTGAAGAAATTCGCAGCAAATTTGGGACGCCGGAAGATACCGATCCCATTTCCAATCCACAAACGACGGTGCTGGAAATTTCCTATTCCGATGCGGTCGTCCATGTTCCCGTGGATCGTGCCTATCGACTCAGTCGATACCGGGCGGGAGATTCCGTCATCAAACCCAAACTGAGTCGGGCACGTGGAGAAGCATGGTCCCGTGCTAAGAAAAAGGTGGAAGAAAATACGATCCAATTAGCACAAGATGTCTTGGCCTTGTACGCGACACGAGAAACATTGGCACGCCAACCTTTGGATCCACAATTGGAAGAAACCGTTGAGGAATTTACCAAGACATTTCCCTATGTGCCAACACCCGATCAAGTCAAATGCTTTGAAGATGTCGAAAATGACATGGTATGGCGGAGTCGTCCCATGGATCGATTGGTGTGTGGTGATGTAGGCTTTGGGAAAACCGAAGTTGCCATTCGGGCACTCTTTCGTTCCGTTCTCAATGGACAGCAAGCCGCCTTGTTGGCACCAACCGGAGTGCTGGCAGCACAGCATTACAAGAACATTCTCAAACGATTGGGCCCGGACACGGAATGGGGTATTAGCGTGGCATTGCTACGTGGTGGCATGGGTAAGAATACCAAGGCGGGACGTGAATTGCGAGAGGAAATTGGAAATGGAAAAGTAGAATTGGTGGTTGGGACACACGCATTGCTCTCCAACGAATTGAAATTCAAAAACCTTGGCTTGCTGGTGGTGGACGAAGAACAACGATTCGGTGTCAAACAAAAGGAGAGACTCAAATTGATTTGCGGAGGTGTCGATGTCCTGACATTGAGTGCCACGCCCATTCCTCGTACCCTCCAAATGTCTCTCAGTGGCATTCGAGATACGTCTACCATTCGATCTCCGCCTCCCATGCGTAAACCAACCGTTACCGTGGTGCAGCCTTTCTCGGAGGAGGTTGTCCAGCAGGCCATTGCAACGGAATTGGCTCGAGGAGGTCAGTGCTACTATGTGGTACCGAGGATTTCCATGCTTCAGGAGGCAGAAGACATTATTAAACGACTGTTTCCGGACATTCGAATCATCCAGGCGCACGGTCGAATGAGTCGCAATGGAGCCGAAGAAAATGTCGCCGAATTCGCAGAAGGATCTTATGATGTACTGTTGGCCACTACTGTGATTGAAAATGGTGTGGATATTCCCACCGTCAATACCATTATCATTCAGAACAGTCAGTCCTTTGGTATGTCTACTATGTATCAATTGCGAGGTCGTGTGGGTCGATCCGATCGTCAGGCCTATGCGTACTTTTTGCACAAGGAGGAATCCTTGACCGAAGAGGCATTTCTTCGACTCAATGCCATTGGAGAGTTGCAGGAATTGGGATCGGGATTTGATGTCGCCAATCGAGATTTGGAGATTCGTGGTGCAGGTAGTCTACTTGGAACAGAGCAGTCCGGATTGGCTGCCAAGGTCGGATTTGATTTGTACATGCGCATGTTGAAAAAATCCATTCGTCAGTTGCGTGGTTTGGATGTGCCTCTGGTACCCAGGACAAATTTCCTAGTCCTTCCCAAAGGAACATCGGTCGAATCCTTTGACATTCCAGAGGATTACATTCCTGACGAAGTGGAACGCCAAAAGCAGGAAACCAAAGCTCGTCTAGCAGAAAGTACAGCCTCGTTAATCGAGTTGACCAACTTGTGGAAGGATGCGTATGGTGCCATTCCTGCGACCGTTCAGTTCCAGCTCAAGACTATGCATCTCCATGCATGTACACGCCGGCTTGGCATTGACTTGGTGGGGCTTGTTCTAGACGAGGTAGAGGGAACCATGGATTGTGTGTTGAGATCCCCCGGACTCCGACCCCGACATTGGGCCACTATTGCAAACTTGTTGCCCAAAGGAGCCGCTCCCAAGGGCCTGAATGTAGTTTTTCCGGCACGTTTTACATTTAGTGGACGAGAGGAAGAAAGTGTTGGTGGAAAGAAGATTGATTTGAAGGCACTAATCGAGGATGCCAGTCTCGGTGGGGACGATGATGACGATGATTGGGACTCGATGGATGAGGAAGACTCAGAGGCTATGAAGGATATATCCTCGGCTGTGGGTGTGAAAGATATGAATGATGTCGACTTGGAACATTATCCACGATTTGTCGTTGAGGATTTTGGCAAAGTGGATGCCAAGGCCGTTGACAAGCTGCTGAAAGTATTGCTTCCTCTGTCCAAGACTGTCTACGAGCAACAAGAAAAGGATAAGGAAACTGCCAAGGTTGCGGCTGATCTACGGGAGAAGCAATCACTGCTCAAGAAGCAATCCAAGAAAAATGCATCGTTGGATGCTCGACGGCTCGGGTACCGATACTAAGCCGATGTCCATGGACTTGGATATTCCTCGCCCCACAAATCTAGCTTTTTAGTTCGTATTGAGAAACTACAAATCTGCATACTGTTAAAATGTCTTTTCCTCAAAATTTAGTTTAGTAACAGGTTATTCATGAAGAATGCAACAAAGGTATGCGTTATCCCTACTGCGATCATGATGATGATAATAGCGTTAGCCGTTCCTCTGTATCCCTTCGACTACTGCCATCATACTGCCTCCCTACGACTGCAATCATACTGCTACAATCTGTTCCACGTCATCCATTTCCTCAAAGGACTCAATGAAGGAGAGACCCAAGAGTTCTTCCTCCTCATCTACCAACGACTCGTCATCGTCACTGGTACTCAAGAGGGATTCGTCATCGACATCAATATCATCGTCCTCGTCCATCAAGGACGGGACATTGGTCAACAGGAAACAGGGATGATCTCCTTGGGGATGTCGTTGTTGTCTGGACAACATACTGTCATTTGGTCGTGATGGATGCAAAAGTGCTGACATGGCTGCCGAAGCGGCCCCAAATCCCTCCTCTAACGATACAAAAAAGACATCGGCTGCGGATTTCGGAGAGATGGGATTGCTGCTAATAATATCATTGTCGGAAGAGTGCTGATTTCTGGGAGGGGTACGTGGGGACGACTGTTGTTTGGGCTTGCAGGGTGGCTTGTATGGCGGCGGCCTGGAATGTGATGATGAATTGCTGGTGTTGGATCGTGCCTCGGTGGCAAAACTATGGTTGCTATGACTATGGGAAATGGTCGTGGAAAAGTCAAACTCAGAAAAGACGAGGACATCTGTATTGTCACAACCAATGCCAAAGCCCAGAGCAGAAAAGGAGGAGACGGCAGGATACGTGGCCATGGTGGTGTGTCAAGACTGGAATTGTTTTTGGTTAAGCTATGTGGTAGTCGGATACGATGGCATAAACTTGAAGCCCAATGGACGATAGGGTTTATTTTGACTTGTGATTTGTATGCAAGAAAACTTGGAGGGGTTGGGTCTTGTGGACACAGTCTTGGCCCACTAAAGTGCAGTGTAGCTGAATAAGCTATCGGCGCGAAGGATTCGACTCGTAAGCTGCCATCAAGCCAGACTTAACTGGGAAACCTTGGCTTTTTTGGTAAGATCAAATTATCTACTGGTATGGCGAGAAGCAACTAATTTAGGAAGATGGGCCCAGATGGCCTTTCCTACTGCAGGAAGCGTGGGACTTGTACGGTTCGTGGTTTTCAGGCATAGATGTAAAAACCAATTTTTTTTGTCTACGATACGCAAGACTCATGCATGGCATCGACCCGTACCATAC